>CAAGKR010174715.1_pt1 | contig 12568 bp, 12 predicted proteins | sample 2556971 | NCBI WGS metagenome assembly CAAGKR01 (sample SAMEA5207829, study PRJEB30636) | soil metagenome | biome: forest; feature: boreal; material: soil | place: USA | collected 2011-09 | depth 1 m | reverse complement strand
CGAAGAGGATGACGAGCCGCACCCCGTTGACATCAAGCGTCTGATCGACGCCGTCACGCGGCGTGAGGATCGCGTGGAAATCCCCGGCACGCCTGCCATTGTGGTCAGCCGTGACAACGTTCGCGAAGCCATCAAAGAAGCGGTCATCGCCGGCATCAAAGAGAAGCGGCGCGACGAGAAAGAGTCGGACAACCTCGAGGCGCCCGTCACAAACGTCAAGGCAGCCGATCGTGAAGTGCTCAAGGCGATGGCCGCCGTGAAGGCTGTGGTCAATGACCCCGACTTCGACCAGAAGCGGCGCAAGTCGCTCGAGTCCGCCTATCACAAGCTCAAACGCAACGTCCGCGACCTCAAGACGGAGCTGACCAAGGCGAAGGTCATCGGGGAGTAGGGCCACGCCCGGCACGCTTTGCATTGCTCTCTCAAGCGGGGCTCCAGTGGTGTCGCTGAAGCGCGACGAAGCCGTGGCGAGCGAGCTGTGGAATTCGGTCGGCCGTAACATCGCCCCGGGTGTTGCCGCACGTGTGGGCGACGATCAGGTGCTCGTCCCGCTCGAGCGCTTTCTGGCCGCGCGCAACTGGCTCGGCCGCGCGCTTACCACCTACCGCTGTACGGCGGTACTCGACCCTTCTTTGCTGGCCCTGCTCGAGCGTGGGGATGATGAGCGCGCCGAGGTCAGACGCGCGCTCGCCGGCGAGATCGTCCCCATCGGCGCCGATCTCCTCGCCGAGCTGCTCGGTGAAAGTCGCTTCTACCGTGAGCTGAGGCCCTTCCAAGAGCGCGACTTGGCCCGTATCCTCTCACTGTCCCACGGCGCCAATTTCTCTGTCCCCGGGGCCGGCAAGACGAGCGTTACATATGCCCTCTACGAGGCCGAGCGCTCCCGAGGCCGCGTAGACCGTCTACTGGTTGTGGCGCCCCTGTCGGCGTTTGACGCATGGGTCGAGGAGGCCGGAGAGTGTCTGAGCCCCACGCCGGTCCTTGGGCGGGTCGAGCAACGTCCGCCGCACGGGGCGGAGGTCGTGCTGATCAACTACCAGCGGCTTTCCAGCCGCTACGATCAGATTGCTCCTTGGGTCCTTGCGGGACGCACGCACGTTGTCCTCGACGAGGCACACCGCATGAAGCGTGGGCGTAACGGCGAGTGGGGCTCGGCTTGCCTCGATCTGTCTCGCCTGGCTGTGCGACGCGACATCCTGACTGGTACGCCGGCTCCACAGCACCCAAGCGATTTCGTCGCTTTGACGGAGTTCCTCTGGCCGCACCAGTCCAGGCGCATCCTTCCCGCAAGCGTGCACCAGTCCGAACCGGCTTCGACCACGATGGCTGAGGTCTCTCGCAGTCTGGCCCCACTGTTCGCTCGCACGCGTAAGGACGAGCTCGGTCTCGACAAGCCCCTGCTGCGTATCGAGCTGGTCGAGATGAAGCCGCTTCAAGCCAAGATATACGAGGCGCTGCGTACTCAAATGCGCCGGGCCGTCGATGTCGGTGCTCGCGAGCGGGCGATGGTCGGCGACATGGGCGCCGTCGTGATGTATTTGCTGCAGGCGGCGACGAACCCAGCGCTCTTGGCACGGGTCGTCGGGGGTAGGGCTCAGGCGACCGTATGGCCGCTCGAGCAGATTCCCGCGGGGTCGACGATGGCGGAGCAGATATTGTCGTATGCGCGAGCCGAGACGCCCCGCAAGCTGGAGAAGCTCGCGGCGATGGTGGCGAGCAACGCAGAACAAGGCAAAAAGACGCTTGTCTGGGCGAACTTCGTGGATAGCCTGCTCGACCTTCGGCGGGTGCTGGCTCCCCACGAGCCGGCGCTGATCTACGGCGCAATACCTTCTGGCGAAGACTTGGAGGGTGTCACCACGCGCGAGAGTGAGCTTACCCGCTTCCGCGAGGACAGTCGCTGCATGGTGTTGCTCGCTAATCCCGCGGCGATGTCAGAGGGGGTCAGCCTCCACCACGTGTGCCATGACGCAATCTATCTGGAGCGTACATTCAACGCCGGCCAATACCTACAGTCGATCGACCGTATCCATCGTCTCGGTCTGGAGCCGGGAACCGATACGCGCATCACCTTTCTTGTCAGTGCGGGCACTATCGACGAGATCGTCGACGAGCGTATTCGCGTCAAGGCAGAGCGGCTGGCGGAGATGCTCTCTGACCCGAACCTGGTCACGATGGCCCTTCCGGACGAGGAGGCAACCGGCAGCTCGATCGACCCCGACGATCTCGATTCACTGTTCGGACACCTGACCCGCGATGCCACCTGAGCGCCATATATGGGCCGGTCAAGACGGTCTGCCAACGTCTTATGTCATCCGCGCGGCGAGTTCACGCGGCGGGCGCGATCGGTAACTGGAGCGGCCTGACCGGCAGGCGCAGCAGGTCGCCGGGCTCGATCTTCCCCAGGCCACCACCGTAGGTTCGTCCGAACTCGCGCAGGAGCTGAGCGTTGGCCTCGTCCTCGAGCATCGGGCGTAGCTGATCGGGCTCGATCCCGTCGTTAGACCAGACGTTCAGCAGCGAGGTCAGGCAACGCGCGCCGAGCTCGTTGCGGACGAAGCGGGCGCGCCGGCGGGACATGTAGGTCACGAAGAAATCGGCGGGCGGAACGCACTCGACGCCGTACCACGGTTTGCGTGCCTTGCAGTTGAAGCGCTCGGGTAGGCCGAGGGTCTCCCCGTGGTCGATGTAGCGCAGGGCCGCGGTGCCGGCCAGGGCGCTCTTGGGCTCGTGGCACCACAGCAGCCAGCTGGGAGCGCCGGAAGACTTGCGGGCCCGCCAGAACTCACGGGTGAGCACGGATCCGTTCTCTGGCAGGTCCTTGGAGCCCGCGACCACGGGGACCAGGAATCGCGGCTCGATTCCCCACCGGTCGACCTGCTCCTGGGTCAGGCAGAAGAAGGAGTTATCGCCGGTCGCGATCCCGCGCCGTACCCGGGCGTAGTCGCTGAGCTTCGCCGAACGGTCGGCGATGAGCGGCAGGATCCGCTCGGCGCGCGAGGGCAGCAGCGCCGTCCAGGGCGCGTCCGCGGAGGTCTCATCAGCCCCGAGCTGCACCTGGCGTCCGCGGACGATCGAACCGTTGAGCTGTGCCTCGGTCATCCGCAGGCGACGAGTGGCCCGCTCGCGCTTGGTGGCGATCGTGATCGCGGAGGTCGTCAGGACCCCGTCGAAGGCGAGCTCGTCCATCTCCAGGACGATCAGCTCGTCGATGTCGCACCAGTTCAGCAGGGCTTCCTTCAGCGGTGCTCCGTAGCGGACGTCGAGGAACTCAGTCGGGGTGATGAACACGAGTCGTCCGTTGAAACGTAGACGTCTGATTGCCTCTAAAAAGAAGTAGACGTAGCTCCCCGACAGGCTGCTGATCCTCAGGCCGAATGCACTGGAGTAGTGCTTGGCGAGCGCCTTCTGCTGGAGGGTTAGGTTGTGATGACGGATGTAGGGCGGATTGGCGATGACTGCGTCGAACTCGTCGATCGAGAATGGCCAGGAGTCCAGGCTCAGGAAGTCCCCGTGGACCAGCTCGAGCTCGCCACCCTGATTCTCCAAGGCGCCGCGCGCGAGCTCGACCGCGGCTGGATCGATGTCGCAGCCGAAACGCTTGGGCCCGGGGCCAACGGCGCGAAGCAGCACGCCGCCTCCGACGCCGGGGTCAAGGCAGGTCTCGGGGTCGACCTCCAAGACCGCCTCAGCCATCAGCTCCGCGATCGGCTGCGGCGTGAAGAACTGGCCAAGGCTGTAGCGCAGCTCACGCGAGTTGATCCGCTCGAGCTCGTCCTCGGGAGTGATGGTTGGCAAGAACATACGTTCGACCCTACGGCTCCCCTCGGACAGAACGCTACATCGCGCATCGCACTGAGCTGAGCGACGAGATGAGCCTGCTCCAGAATGTCACGCCGAGCGGCGAAAGGCGGGATGGAGATGAGAGCAAGTGTTTTGGGTGGGAGACAAGAACGCCAGTCGCCCGAAAGATAGGTAGGTGTCGCCGGTCACAGAGCTGGGAGGGTCGAGCCCGAGGGTCAGAGACAGACCTGGGAGGCGGCCGAGATCGCTGACGGGCTGTTGGTGGGACGTGACTCCTCAGCCGGATCACAACACCCCCGACGCCTCCCCGCAGGTCGACAAGTATGGCGCTCATGGCTCTCAGCCGGGCGTCGCGTTGCGATCATCCGTCCTGTCGCGGGGGATCGTCGGTGATCCACGCGGCGAGCAGGGGGTCGGTGAGGCGATAGCCGGTGCGTGTGGTGGGGTCTTCGGTGATCTCGCCTCGGTCTTCGAGCGCTGTGGTGGCGGTGCTGATGGCGCCTCCGCGTGAGCCGCCGTGGCGGCGGGCGGCGGCGTAGAGGGGTGTGGTGTTCTCGGCGATGGCGGTGATGGCGCGGCGGTGACCGGTGGGTAGTCCTGTCCAAACGGTGCGCAGCTCGTCGCGGACCTGGTGCATCGCGCGCTCACGAGCTGTGAGCCAGGTCTCCTCGGTCGCGGTCTTTCCGGTGGGTGTGAGCTCCCATACGGCGTGGGCGAGCAGCATCGTGCGCTGGGGGTGGCCCTGGGCGAGAGCGAGCAGTGGCTCGAGTGCCCGGCCGATGTCGCGTTTGGTTCGCTGGAAGCGGATGGCGATGTAGTCGGCGACCTCCGCGGGGGGGAGCGGGGGCAGCTCGACTGGTGCGGCTTGCCCGTAGAAGGCGCGGCGGCGATCGGCAAACAGCTGGCGCATCATGCCCACGTGTGAGCCGGCGAAGATGTAGCCGGCGGCGTCACCGTGGTGTTGGATCTCCGAGCGGATGACGGCGTCGATCCTCTCGCCTGCCGCGAGGACCTCTTGGAATTCGTCGAAGATTACGAAGGTACGTATGAGGCGTCCCTGGAGCTGTTCGGCGTAGGCGCGCTCGATGCGCTGCGCGACGTCGGCGGCCGTGAGCACGCCGAAGAAGTCGACGTAGACGGTCGCCCAGCCCTCCTTGTCGGCATCGTGGATCACGCGCCGCAACAACGAGGTCTTGCCGAAGCGCCGCGGCGCCACGAGCCGGCTGTTGTTGCCCTCATCGGCCCGCTCCAGCAGCTCCTTCGCCTCCGCGTCGCGATTCATCAGGTCCTCGACAGGGACGGGCTCGCTGTAGCGGAACGGATTCATGCTCGCAACTATAGAGCAGATCTGCTCGCAATCAGCGAGCAACAACGACCACCCCGGTTCAAAGGCCCATAGAACCAAAGACCCACCCCACGCCGACGTTCCGTCATCGGGGCTGGACTGACCCATCCCGACCACCAGTCCTATCCCACGCCCCTCGCCTGGTCAGTCTCATTCGCAATCGATAACGCGAGAGCAAAGCCCAGCAATTCGCAGAACGGCCGGCCGGCAAGGCCACCAAGCGCAGGCCATGCGATTCCCGAGGGGCCGTAGCAGATGTTCCAGCACTTCTGTTCTTTGCCACGAGCGCTTGGCTCCCGTCCGTGTGGTATTTGATGCGGCATGTCTCCGGCCGACGAAGTCATGCTCGACAATCCGGCGTACGCGTCGCTGTGCGGCGCGCATGCGCGGTTTGCGCAGGTGCGTGGGCGTGCGCGGCGATATCCGGTCGATGTCGCGCCGTTCCTCGGTCTGCCCTCGCCGCCGTCGGCGCAGGACTGGCTGGACGCCGCCGGTCTCGTCGCACCGGGAGCCTACGTGGCCGTTCGGTGCGGCGGCGCCGAGCCACCAGACGGCTGGCGGGCGGTTCAGGCGTTCGAGCTGGTGCAGATGATCGAGGAGCGGGTCATCGGGGTCGATTGCGCGGAGGCGATCCCGCTCGGCGCCGGCGATGTGCCCGAGATGCTCGAGCTCGTCGCCCAGACCGAGCCGGGGCCGTTTCTGGCCAGGACTATCGAGCTTGGCGATTACCTGGGGATCCGGCGCGACGGGGCACTCGTCGCGATGGGCGGCGAGCGGTTTCAACTGGACGGTTGGACCGAGATCAGCGCTGTGTGCACCAAGCCCGACCATCGCGGCCAGGGGCTGGCCTCTCGGCTCATGGGCGCGTTGATCGCGGGCATCCAGCGGCGCTCAGAACGCGCATTCCTGCACGTCATGAGCAGCAACATGGGGGCGATCCGGCTCTACGAGGAGCTCGGCTTTCGGGTACGGCAAACCGCGACGCTCACCGTCGTGACCCACGAGCGGTGAGCGGCAACACGCCGTCAGGAACACCTCGATTGCGGCGATTGCGGCGGCGCGCTTCGCGCTGTCCAGCGATTTCAACCACTCGCGAGCCGGCTGACGACCCTGGTCATCCTCAAAGAACTCAACCGTCCATGTCATCGACGGAGCAGCCTATCCGGCAGTACGGCCACCAACGGCAACAAACCCCTCGAGCAAGCAGGACATGGCGGGATGGGGATCAGGGGTGTTTTGGGTGGGAGACAAGAACGCGAGTCGCCCGAAAGATAGGTAGGTGTCGCCGGTCTCAGAGCTGGGATGGTCGAGCCACAGGATCAGGGTCCGACCTGGGAGAGAACCCGCGAAGCGCGCGATGTCAAAGACCTCTAAAGATCTAAAAACCTCTAAACGAGCATCCTGCTGGTACCGAGGCTCAGGTGTAGTCGCCGTCGACGAAGGCTTCGGCGGCCTCGCGCACCACTGTGAACTCTCCGCGGCCGAGTCGGTCGATCGGCCGGTCGAACCCGAGCAGGCGGTTGCGGGCCATTAGCCAGCTGCGCGTGGCCGCGGCCGAATACGCCTCGTGAAGGATCTGAGCGATCGTGCGCAGATCGTCGATGCGCTCCTCCAGGCGCGTCCGCTTGGGTCGCTCCTCCTCGGAGAGCAGCCGGCGGATGCTCCGAACGCCGGCGCCCGTGGCCCGCGCCAGCTCTTCATCGGTGAGGTCGAGCTCTTGCTTGATGGCGATCAGTACGCCGGAAGCTCCTGTGGCAACGGTGATCATCGGTCTACCATACCTAATGGCCGGTCTTTTGTCAGGCTCTTTAGCGTCTTTATAGGCAGCATTTATAGCCATTGTTTTAGCCGCAGAAATGGCCGTCGCCGCAAGAAGGTCCGCCTATCGATCCCATAGGCTCAGACCCCGTGAACGTCTATTCGGTCTCGACGTTGGCTTTTCGACAGACGTCCGAGCACCGCGCGGCGCTGGAGCTTCCCGTGCACGCGCGGCGCCCCGGGCGCTACCACGACCGCGGAGATCCATCGCCGTTGTACGCGTCGAGCTCACCGCTGGCTCAGCGCACGAGCGCCACGGGGACAGTGATGGGCCTTCGTGCTCCCTCAGCTGCGACGGAGGGCGCGATCACCTTTGTCATCTTCCACCAGCACCTCCAGCAAGTCGTTCTCACCGAGGAGTACACGGTTCGAATCGTCGACTACCTCGATCCGCCCCCGGACCCCCGCAGCGCTAGCCGCTCCGCCCCCTAATTTGCAAGAGATGCCGAGCATCCCAATGATCCGCCAAGCCCAGCCGCAGGACCGCGACGGTGTGGTGGCGACCGTGACGGCGGCGTTCGCCGAGGATCCGGGGTGGGCGTTCATCCTGGGCGAGGAGTACGAGCGTCTGGCAGCTGATTTCGTTGGGGCGCTGTTCGATGTGAGGGTTGCGGGCAAGAACGTGTGGGTCACTGACGACCTGGCGGCGGTGGCGATGTGGGACTTTCCAGGCAAGAGAGACACCGCGCCGGGATACGCCGAGAGCGTGTGGGCCTGCTACCGCGCCATTGCCGGTGAGGACGCGTTCGACCGCTTGGCGCGCTACAAGGAGGCTGTCGCCGCCGCGGCGCCGGCGGAGCCGTACTGGTATCTCGGGGTGTTGGCCACCCATCCCGAGCGCCGACGTGAGGGCCTGGCGAGCGCGCTGCTGAGCCCGATTCTCGATGAGGCCGACCGACTCGGCATCGCATGCTGTCTGGAGACATCGACGGTGGAAAATCGCCGCTTCTACGAACGCCGAGGCTTCACGCGGGCAACAGAGATCGTCCTGCCGGGCGGGCCAGCCACCTGGTGGCTACGTCGAGCTCCGACGCAGACGGCTCCCACGTGAGTTGGAGGCCAAAAGGGCAAGCGCGCCATGCAGCCGGCTCACAACACCCCCGCCGCCCCGCCACACGGCAGACAGAATGACGCGCGCGCGTGCGCGTGCGAGGAACCCGCGTCGCACGCGTGAAGAACCCGCGAGATGTGGAGTCAGGTCCATGCAGAGGAAAAGGCCCATGTTTCCAGGCCGCCGGGCGGGCGGCCCCTTAATCTTGGCGCTGGCCGATCTTTGATCGGTCCGCTTATGACTTCCAGTCGGCGCCGCACGCTCACGCCCAGCCGTGTCGTTTTTTTCGATTTCGTGTTAGGCTGGAGCGATGCGAAAGACCGCCAAACCTCGCTCACCGAGGCCGGCCGGGAAGGTCGTGGCCAGCCGTTCACCCAAGGGGTCGCCCGCGGCTGTGTCGGCTTCTTCGGAGGAGCTGCGTGCCTCGGCTGAGCGCGTGCATGGCGTGCTTCACCGGATGCGCTCAACCCGCCGAGCCGTGCCGCTGCGCGAGCTGGAGCTGGGGGACGCCCTGATCCCGGTCAAGGCGCTGCAGGTGGCCGAGGAGCTGCTGCGAGAGCAGGCAAACGGCCAGGATCCAGATGTCCTTGTCCTGGGGGAGGAGATGACCGCCCAGGACGCCGCCAATGTGCTCGGCGTCTCGCGCACCCATCTGAACGCGCTGCTGGAGCGAGAGCGTATCCCTCATACCAAGACCCAGGGGGGACACCGCCGGATACCGGCGAGCGCCGTCCTCGACTACAAATACAGACGCGATGCGGCTCACGCCGCGATGCGCGAAGCGATGCAAGCAGGCGAGCAGCTCGCCGACGAGAACTGATCGCAACCGTCGCAGTCAAGGCATAAGTTGAGGGAGCAATGGTGCCACCGCCCGCGATCGTCGATGCCAGTGTTCTGCCTTGCCCAGCCGCCCTCCCAAGCTCATCGGCCCCTCCTCCACCTTTCCAGCCTGCGCAAGTCTACGCTGTCGCCATGACCGGTCCTCCAAATCCGACGCGGATCTATCACATCACCCACGTCGATAACTTGGCCTCAATAGTGAGTGACGACGGGCTCCTGTCGGATACCGAGATGGTGGCGCGCGGTGCCCCTCAGGTCGCCATCGGCATGAGCTCGATCAAGCAGCGCCGTATGCGGCTTCCTGTGAAGTGCCATCAGGGCGACACCGTTGGCGAATATGTTCCATTCTATTTTTGCCCGCGCTCGATCATGCTCTATCTGCTCTACATGGCCAACCATCCTGAGCTGACCTATCGGGGCGGACAAGGGCCGATCATCCATCTCCAAGCCGACCTCGAGAGAACGGCGGCGTGGGCAACGAGCTCCGGCAGCCGGTGGGCGTTCAGCCTCGCCAACGCGGGAGCCGCGTATGCGCCATTCAGAAGCAGTCTTGCTCAGCTCAGCGAGGTTGACTGGACGGCAGTTGCCGCTATGGACTTCCGCGATGCCGACGTCAAGGAGGGCAAGCAGGCGGAGTTCCTCGTCCGACGATTCTTCCCTTGGAGCCTGGTCGAGCGCGTCGGTGTCAGGTCTGAGCAAGTCCAGGCCCGGGTGCTTGCTGCGCTCGCGAATGCCACCCATCAGCCGCCCGTGGATGTCCTCCCCCAATGGTACTTTGGAGGCTGATCATGATCCAGTACACACAGGGTGACATCCTCCAGGCCGATGCCGAGGCCCTAGTCAACACGGTCAACTGCGTCGGCGTCATGGGGCGCGGCATCGCGCTCCACTTCAAGCATGCCTACCCAGCCAACTTCAAGGCCTACGCCGCGGCCTGCAAGCGGGGCGATGTCCAGCCTGGCCGGATGTTCGTGTACGACACCGACCTGCCGGCGCCACGGTGGATCATCAACTTCCCCACGAAGCGAGATTGGCGCACAAAGAGCCGCATCGAGGACATCGAGGCCGGGATGGACACGCTCGTCGAGGAGATCCGAGCTCGCGGCATCGGCTCCATCGCGATCCCCCCGCTCGGCAGCGGCCTTGGCGGGCTCGCTTGGAACGACGTGCGACCGATCATCGAGACCGCATTGGCTGATATTCCCGACGTGCGAGCGATCGTGTACGAGCCGGGCGGACGTCCCCAAGAGACGGTCGCGACCGCCGTCCCGAAGATGACCGCTGGTCGCGCCGCCTTGGTCGGCCTGATTCGGCGCTACCTCACGGGCATGATGGACACGTCGATCAGCCTGCTCGAGATCCACAAGCTTATGTACTTCCTGCAGGCTTCCGGCGAGCCGCTCAAACTGCAGTACGTCAAGGCGCCACACGGTCCGTACGCCCAGAATCTCCGGCACGTCCTCCAAGCTGTCAATGGACACCTGATCGCGGGCTACACGGCCGACGGAGATACGCCGACCGAGCAAGTCACGCTCCTGCCCGGCGCCGTCGAGCAGGCCGACACGTTCCTGGCTGCGCACCCGCAGACAAACGAACGATTCGATCGTGTCGGGGAGCTCGTCGAGGGCTTCGAGACCCCGTTCGGGCTGGAGCTGCTCGCAACCGCGCACTGGGTGGCAGACAACGAGAACGCACGCACAGATCAAGCGATCGCGGATGCGTTCTACGCCTGGAACCCAGGCAAGGAGCAGTTCACGCCTGAACAGATCGGGATCGCCGTCGAGTGGCTCCGTGCCGGTGGTTGGGTAGAGGCCGAGAGTACGTAGTGAAGCGCGGCTAGGGCGTATCGTGCACCTCGGCGCGGCTATAGAGCAGAGCGAGGAGGCGTCGCTCGGTCGCCTCGGCAACGAGGTCGGCTCTAGGCGGCGCGCAGCCGGTAGCGTCCTGAGCGTCCGCCCACTGGCTCGATGCGCTCGGCGCGGTTGATCTGTGCGAGGAAGCTGGCTAGTGGGTCCTTCCCGCGGGCGCGGTAGCCTGCGGCGCATAGGAGGGCGTACCAGTCGCGGTAGTGGACGGCTTGCCCGGGTTGTATCTCGCGCGCGAGTACGTCGACCGCGATCTCTTGGAGTCGCTTGCCACCGAGTTCGCGATCGAGTTGCTCGATTTGCAGTTGTGCCGCGAGGCCCAGTACACCCTCGAGCTGGCCCAGTGTGTGCTCATCCTCGCTCGCCTTTTCCTCGAGGTGATCGGCAAGTGCTCGAAGCCGGTCTGCCCGCTGGCGAACCTCGATGATCCGCTTCTTCAGGCTCACGTACTCCTGGGCGATGGCCAACTCGGCAGGATCCGCGAGTTGGAGATCTTCATCCACGCACCAAGCCTATTCAGGACGTGTGGTGGCTGGGGGTTGCGGTAGAGGTAGGGTCGGCCCAGTTTGACCTCGTCGCGTTTGCAGCGCTCCACGTAGTCCTCGTAGACAATAGGAAAGCGCTTCTTGAACTCCAGCGCGATGCCCTTACCCATCACGCCAACGCAGTTGATGGCGTTGCCCAAAGACTGGGCACGCGCCTGGAACAGATCGCCGGCGACAACGTCCACGGTATGGCGTGGGTCAGTCACGTCGGTTATGCCGCGCGACACAGGCCTCTGAGGCTGGCTCCTGCTGAGTGATTTCATCGTCCAGGCACAGCTGCTAACTCGGAGTTTACAGGCTGCTAACTCGGAATCTACTGGGCTTGTCGGCCAATCTAGGCAGCATTCTATAGAAGTGATGTGCCAAAGTAGGCAGCATACTGTGGCAGTGATGCTACTATGTAGGCACGTATGGCGCTCAGCAACGAGCAGATCCTTGCCCAAAATCCCTGGTGGAGCGAGCAGGGATGGCTCCTCAACGACCGGCAGCTTGCGCGGCTTGCCGAGCAGCCCATGCGTCTGCCCGCGGGGCTCGTTGACGCGATCGACCTGAGGGAGGCGGCCATTCACGTGTTGCGTGGGCCACGCCAGGTCGGCAAGACGACCGACCTGAAGCTGCTGGTCGAGCGTGCGCTGTCCGAGGGGCACGATGCGCGCTCGATCGTGTATCTGACGCTCGATCTGCTCGAGGGTCAGCCGCTCGCCGAGCTCGCGGACACGATCACACGCGCCAAGGTCCTCGCGAAGCATCCGGGATCCAGCATCGTGCTGCTCGACGAGGTGACCGGGGTCCCCCGCTGGCAGACCGCGGTGAAGGCCGTATGGGACGACGGGACGATCGGCGATGACGTGGTCGTATGCACCGGCTCCTCGGCGATCGACCTGCAGAAAGGAGCGGCCGAGAGGCTCCCGGGGCGTCGTGGCGCGGGCCGCGACTATCTCGCGCTGCCGCAAACGTTTGCCTCGTTCGCGCGGGCCGTGACCGGCTCGGTACCCCCCTCGCCGTGTCTGGCGATCGCCGATATGCGCACACCCGACGGGGAAGCGGAGTTGCATGAGGCGCGCATTCACGCGCCGGCGCTCAAGGATGCGCTCTCGCTGTACCTAAAGTTCGGCGGCCTGCCGGCAGCGGTCGCCGAGGCCGCCACGGGAGCCGTCGAACCCTCTGAGGAAGTCAAGCGGGTGCTGTATGACTCGCTCGTCAAGGAGGTGCAGCGCCGGGGTGCGAGCATTCCCGCGGCCCACGCGCTGCTGGAGCGCGTGCTCCGCTCACTCGGCTCGCGAACCGACTGGAGCCGGAT
>CAAGKR010418195.1_pt1 | contig 12576 bp, 12 predicted proteins | sample 2556971 | NCBI WGS metagenome assembly CAAGKR01 (sample SAMEA5207829, study PRJEB30636) | soil metagenome | biome: forest; feature: boreal; material: soil | place: USA | collected 2011-09 | depth 1 m | reverse complement strand
TTATCGTCGAACGCAACAATCCGCTTGTGGGCGATCTACAGGCGCAGGGAGCGCTAGCCGCGGCACCAACCGGTAACTACGCCCTGATTAAAGGTGACGCAGCTAACAGCGTTGCGCGACAGATCGCCTCGGAATACGACAAGCTCCTTGTTACGGATTCGTCGATCAAGATTGTGTTCAATCAATTCCACAAGAACTGGGATCCCCAGGCGGCTCAAGCAGACGCCGAGAACATACTCACGGCGAACAACGACAAGGTGGCCGCCTTTGTCACCTCAAATGACGGCATGGCCACAGGGGTGATCCAAGCACTCAAGGGGCGGAACCTAGCTGGCAAGGTGTTCGTATCTGGCCTTGATGCAGATCCGGCCAACTTGCAACTGATTGCCCAGGGCGCACAAACAATGACAGTGTGGACAAAGATCGACGTCGAGGGTTTCTCCGCAGTTGTCGCAGCTGACGCTTTGGCGCGCGGGAAGAAGCCTGCCTACGACCACGTCGTCGACACTGGGACGGCCAAGGTGCCGGCCGTCGGGGTTGAAGTAGTCGCAATAAATAAATCCAATCTCTGTGAATTCATCAAAACCATCGCGCCGGCGGGTTGGATCACGGTGGCTGACGTCTTCCCCAACAATCCGTCCGCTTGCCCCTAGCGTCCGTCAGCAACCCTCTAACCAGAATTGCTCGTAGGAAGCACGATGGGACGGGGCGTCCATCCAAATGGGATGGCGCCCCTCCTTTCGGTGAACGCGATTAGGAAAGAGTTTCCAGGCGTCCGCGCGGTGGATAGAGTGACCTTCGAGCTCCGCGCCGGGCAGATCCTCGCCATCGTGGGGGAGAACGGTGCGGGAAAGTCGACACTTGTGAAGATCCTTGCTGGCGTTTACCCGGCCGGGACATTCGACGGCGAGCTGCGGATCGATGGCATGCTTCAAGAATTCAAGTCGATCGCGGCCGCTCAGGCGGCAGGCGTTGTACTAGTTCCCCAAGAGCTCCGTATCGCTCCAGAGCTGACCATAGCGGACAACATGTTCATGGGTAGGTTACCGGGGAAGTGGGGGATAGTCGATGTCGATCGTTTGAATGTCGCGTGTAGGAAATGGCTCGATTTTGCCATGGTCAATGCCTCTCCGGGCAGCAGGATGGGTTCGCTTAGCTCATCGGAACAGCGGTTGGTAGTTATCGCCGCCGCTCTCTCGACTGAGGCGAGGATTCTGATTCTCGACGAACCTACGGCCTCACTCAGCGAGGACGAGGCGCAGCGGCTATTCGCACACATGCAACACCTTCGCTCCGCCGGGGTTGGCTGCATCTACATTTCACACCGTCTTGACGAAGTAGAGCGCGCGGTGGACAGCATGATCGTGATGCGAGACGGCAGGGTGGTCGCCTCCTTCGATGGTTCTCTCCGAGGACGCAGGTCGGAAGTTGTTCGGGCAATCATCGGCCGAGATCCAGAAGCAATGGTCGACAGGCGGATACATGAGGGTGGCGACACGGTGCTGGTGGTCAAGGATCTCCACGTCGCGGATGCGGCTGGCCGGAATCGTGTCGACGGGGTTTCGTTCGACCTCCATCGAGGCGAGGTGCTGGGCCTGTACGGACTAGTAGGTGCTGGCCGCAGTGAACTGGCCGGGGCCATCTTCGGATCTGCTCCCGGCCATGTCAGCGGCGAGGTAGTGATCGCGGGCCGCTCGGGCATTCCACGCTCTCCTGAGGACGCGATCAAACACGGCGTCGCGATGCTCGCTGAGGATCGCCATAAGAGCGGACTTGTTCCGGGGCACACCCTAAACGTCAACGTCAGCGCGGCTAGCCTCGCAAGAGTTAGCAGGTTCGGCGTCGTGTCCACCGAGCGCGAACTGGCGCGGAACCGAACGCTGGTCAAGCGGTTGAATGTGAGACCGCCACGTCTTCAGACAATTGTCGATTACCTAAGTGGAGGGAACCAGCAGAAGGCTTTGCTCGCGCGCTGGCTGGCGACCGCACCTGAGGTCCTGATCTTGGATGAACCGACTACCGGGGTCGACGTCAATTCCCGTTACGGAATCTATGGGTTGATGCACGAATTAGCGGCTGAAGGCCGTGGGGTCCTCTTGGTCTCCAGTGACTTGGAAGAGGTCAGCGGGCAATGCGATCGCGTGCTCGTCATGTTCAAAGGCAAGATTAGGGCGGAACTCGCGGGTCCCGCAGATCGACATCTCCTGATGGCCGCAGCCACTGGCGGTGGCCACTGATGAACGCTAAGGCCGCCGCACCAGCTTCAGAAGAAGGTCAGTCCCCACCTACTGTGTGGGCCCGCTCGCGCAACGCAATCCAAGAGCTTGTGAGTTGGCGGATCGTCTCGATGCTGGTCGTCCTACTTGTGTTAACCCTGGCGTTTAACTTCGCGTCGGACGGGATCTTCGCTAGCCCGCGGAACGTGTCACTGCTGCTTCGACAGGCTTCTCTTCTCGCGATATTGGCATCAGGAGTATCGCTGCTAATGGTGATGGGCGAGATCGATTTGTCGATCGGCAGCGCTGTCTTCCTGGCTAGCACTGTGGCGGCGCAACTGCAGGTCCAGTATGGCTTCTCGACGCCGGTCGCGATTCTGGGCGCAGTGGTGGCCGGGGCAGCCATGGGCGTCTGGCAAGGATTCTGGCTGGTTAGGTTCGGGATTCCTTCATTCGTCGTGACTCTTGCCGGCCTGCTCGGCTTCCAAGGCTTGGGGTTGCTGTGGACCAATGCGAGCACGATCGGCCCAATGACCCCATCGTTTGTAGCTCTGAGCGAAGCATACCTGCCGGGCCCGCTCTCATTCGTCATTCTGACGGCTGCAGCCGGAGTGGCCGGACTTTACATCGTGAGACCGCACCTCATCCGCCGTGAGCACAGGGATCGCCTCGCCTTGCCGCGCTTAGTGCTACAGCTACTCGCCGTCGTCGGACTCTATGCGTTCGGGCTCTGGACCGCAGAGGGCTTTCTAGGGATACCGACTGCTCTGCTCTGGGTCGCAGGGATCGGATTCATAGGGTGGTTTGGGCTCACCAAAACGACATACGGGCGTAACGCCTATGTCATCGGGGCTAATCGCCAAGCGGCTATTTTGGCAGGGATTCCAGTGCGTAGGCACCTACTCGGCGGGTTTCTCTTCATGGGCGTGTTGTATGGCGTCGGCGGTGTCCTGCAAACCGCCCGACTGGATTCAGCCGCTCCGAGCGTTGGTCAATTCCTTGCGCTAGATGCGATCGCAGCCGCAGTGATAGGCGGTACCTCCTTGATGGGAGGCATCGGCAGCGTTACGGGTGCGATGTTCGGCGCTCTATTGCTTTCCACGATCGACAACGGGATGAGCATCCTGAACATGTCGTCATTTGCTCAGCTTGTGCTCAAAGGCTTGATCCTTCTGGGCGCCGTTGCACTTGACCAGTATGCCAATCGGCGACGAATGGTTAGCTGACCCACCACAAAGGAAGGTGACTGAAATGGCGTATCCAAGAACCGAAAAGGGCGCTCGATCGAGCCGAGACGCTATCCGTGAACTGAGGGCGCGCATTGCGCCGCTTGAGGTCGAGGACGATAAGGAGCTTGTCCTGAAACTATCAATGGACACGTACTGGAAAGCTCAAGCGCTGGCCAGCGCTGGGCGGCCGATGCTCGCCGATGGTGTCGTTCGCCCTACAAGCGCGCACGAGGTCGCGACCATCCTCAAGCACGCATCAGCTCTTGGGATTCCAGTCGTCACCCGCGGTGGTGGCTCCGGCAGCGAGGGGGGTGCCGTTCCGGATCGCGGCGGAATCGTCATTGACATGTCCGGGCTGAATAAGATCCTGGGGCTCGATGAGAATTCGTGCACTGTCAGGGTGCAAGCCGGCCTCAACGGAATGGTGCTCGAAAGTTTTCTAAACGAGCGCGGCTACATGCTGCCGCACTATCCGGCTTCAGTGCACCTCGCGACTGTAGGCGGCTACTTGGCAGCAAAAGGGTCGGGAACTCTTTCGACTAAGTACGGCAAGATCGAAGATCTCGTCATGTCAATTGAGGCCGTGCTTCCATCCGGTCAGGTTATCCGAACGCTTCCAGTACCGCGCCATTCAGTCGGTCCGGACTTGAACCAGGTTTTCATCGGCAGCGAAGGAACACTTGGCGTGATCACGGAAGCTACCCTGCAAGTGCGGCGACAGTCCGATGTGCGCGCTTTCAGAATCGTGTCATTTCCTGACATTGAGTCCGGTCTCCACGCGCTGCGGCGCATTCTCCAAGTGGGATGGCGTCCGATGCTAATCCGCCTCTTTGACCCCGAAGCAACTCAAGCGCATCTGGCTAGAGTTCTCGACCGAGACATTTCAGGTGTGCAGGCGGTCATCGGTTTCGATGGCCCTAGGAGCCTTGTCGACCTTGAGGTGGACGAAGTTCTCGGCAGTCTCGCTCAACAAGGCGGGAAGATCGGTGACGCTGAGATCGCCGCTGATTGGTGGGAGAACCGCTACAAGATCTACTATGACCCGCATCGACCTCACTTGCCGAAGATCTGGGGCACAGCGGACATTGTCGCTCCGTTCGGTTCGATTCTTGAGGCTTATCGGGTCTTGCGCCAGACCCTGGTCGAGGAATTCAGCCCATGGTCACTGAATTTTTCGGGCCACTTCTCGCACTGGTACAGCTGGGGCACAATGATTTACGGCCGGTTCGTTGTTGAGGATCCGCCGAAGTCTCTAGAGGAGTCGCTGGCCCTATACGACCAGATCTGGTCGCGTACCTCCGAAGTCCTGATCAAGCAGGGTAGTGTCATCAACGATCACCACGGGATTGGCCTCAAGCTCACCAACCAAGTCGCCTCTCAATGGGCCTCCGCATGGAGCGTTCTCGAGATGATCAAGGCAGCGTTGGATCCGGCGGGCGTTATGAATCCGGGAAAACTCGGTCTGGGGAGGCACTAGCCATGAAGCAGCTCAGATTTGCGCTGATTGGTGGAGGGTTCATGGGCAAGGCGCACAGTGTCGCCCTGGCCAACCTCCCCCTGTACGTCTGGCCGCTCCCGCTGTATCCGGTGCGCGAACTAATCGCTGAGGCGACGGACGATCTCGCAGAGGCGGCCCGCGAACGCTTCGGGTTCAACCGTGCCACAAGCAACTGGCGCGAGGCGGTACAGGACCCCAACGTAGACGCGGTCTCGGTGTTGCTGCCCAACCATATGCACTACGAAGTAGTGCTCGCCGCTCTGCGCGCAGGGAAGCACGTGATCTGCGAGAAGCCGCTGTCTCCCGATCTGCAGCAAGCGCGGGTCATGACCGAGGCGGCTGAGGCCGCTGGTGTTGTGCACCAAGTTGGCTTCAACTGGAGGCTCACGCCTGCTGTGCTGCTTGCAAGAAAGCTCGTCGCAGACGGCACTATTGGCGAAGTCCGCAACTTTCGAGGCTACTGGTTAGGCGACTTTGGCGATGCATCGCTGCCCATGACATGGCGCTTTCAGCGAGCCACTGCCGGCTCTGGAGCTCTTGGAGATCTTGGTAGTCATGTAATCGACTGGGCTCGCTTCCTGGTTGGCGAAATCTCTCATGTTGTTGGCCTCAACCGCACTTATGTCAAGGAACGAGCACTGCCTGACGGTGGCACCGGCAATGTTGACGTGGATGACGACACGGCCTTCATGATGCGATTTGCAGGCGGAGCCTTCGGATATATCCACGCATCCTGGGCATGCCCCGGGAGGAAGACATCGGCCGGCTTCGAGATCCATGGTTCGTACGGATCGCTCGCTTTTGACTGGGAACGCATGAATGAGATCCGTGTGTACGACTCTCGTGATCCTCGTGACCGGCAGGGCTTCAAGCGCGTGCTCATAGGGCCGGAGCAGCCCGAGGGCGAGCACTTCTGGCCCGTCGCCGGCTATCAGATCGGCTATGCCGATACCAAAGTCATCCAGCTTCTGGACTTCGTTCGCGCGGTTGCTGGAGCGGGAGCCGTTCGCACTTCCTTTCGCGACGGGCTCGCCGCTGTCGCCATCGAGCATGCTGTCCAACAATCGTGGGAGGCCGGCAGCTGGGTCGGCGTCGAGCCGACTGGGGTTTCCAAGGCAGCGGCCGTTTCCAACGACAAGGAGGTTCGATGAGCCCGAAGGGCGCTAGCCTGTCGCCTCTACTCGAAGGAGGTCAGATAGGGCGGCCGAGATTGAATAGCCAGTCCATCCACTCCGCGATGCCTTCTCGCTTCGCGACCGAGCAAGGCGAGTATGTGACCGGTGACTTGGGATCAGGGACGTCACGCACGTGTCGCCCGCCCGTGGGCGTCATCGCCTTTGGTCCCAATATGAATACGCTACCCGCCCCGTACATTCTGCGGGCTCTTTTACGACCGTCGAGCCGTGGTGGATTCGGCGTCGGCCGGTGGTGGTCTGTTCTCAATCTGTCGGCAAGATCTCCCCTCGACGGCTTTCGAGGGACAAGTCGATGGCACTCGCGCACTTCCAATGCGCACTCGACCCGGGCCCGGGCACCCTTACGAAGCGGCCCGGTCGGCCCGTTGAGCTGCCGGCAAAATCTGAACCTCGAGGTGAAGTGACAATGGCTAAGGAACTTCGATCGTACTCTCTTGCTGAACTAGCTCCTCCGGATGTGCGTGAGTATCTGAAGGTCAAAGACATAGTGATGATCCCGATTGCGAGTATGGAGCAGCATGGTCCGCACCTGCCTCTTGCCACCGACACCATTCAAGGCGAGGAAATTACGCGCCGAGCCGGCCAGCGAGCGAAGGTGCTCTACACGCCATGCGTTTGGTTCGGCTACTCCCCCCAGCACATGTACGGCATCGGCGAGGGCACCGGCACGATCACTGTTCGCTCGCAGATTCTGCTTGAGGTCTACTACGACATTGCGCGCTCGCTGATCTATCACGGCTTCAGCAAGCTGGTTTTTGTCAACGAGCATGGTAGCAACAACAAGATTATCGAGCCACTATTGCGGCGGATCCGGTACGACACGGGGGCCTTCGTCGCGATGTCCAAGTTGTACTCGGAGCGCTATCTGGGACTAATCAAAGGGATCATGGAGAATCCAGAGAGCGAGACGCCCGGCTGGCACAGCAGCGAAATGGAAACGTCACACATCCTGGCTCATAACCCTGACTTGGTACACATGGACCGAGCGGTAAATCAAGTTGTGCAGCGGCCTAAATGGTTTCCGGAGAGCTTCATCAAACCAGACGGTGCACCGGACGTCGAGTTTCAGGGGTATCAGTACTTCGTATTACCGACCGATCACAGTGATTTCACACCGTCCGGGGTCATCGGCAATCCGTTTCGTGCTACTGCTGAGAAGGGCGAGAGGACATACGAGCTATACGCCGATCATCTGGCGGCGGCCTTGGCGGAGTTTGAAAAGGTTCCGGTTGAAGTCCATACCAGGGAGTGGCGGCAAAGGGTATGAACCCCGATCCTGGTATCGCTTTGATAGGCACCCTTGACACAAAGGGTGCCGAAATCGATTACGTCAGGAGTCGAATCGAAGCGCTAGGCAGCCACGCGATCGTGATCGATTCCGGTATTTTGGGACAAGCTCAAACTCGCTCTGACGTCACGAGGGAACACGTGGCCAGGGCGGGCGGTCACGATCTCCAAGACATTCAGTCGGCTGGCAGTCGTGGCGCCGCGATTGAGATGATGAGAGCAGGCGTGCGAGCGGTGTGCCAGCAACTTCTGACCGCTGGCAAACTGCAGGGCGTATTGTGCCTCGGCGGAGCGGAGGGGGCTCTGTTGGGCGCATACGCCATGCAGGCCCTGCCCTTCGGGATTCCTAAGCTGATTGTTACTCCTATTGCCGCAGGGCGTCTCCAATTCGGGCCGCTCACGGGATCTAAAGACATCATGGTCATGCATTCTGTCGTCGACATTCTCGGCTTGAACCCGATCGCGAGATCTGTCTTCGACAATGCTGCCGCGGCCATAGTGGGCATGGCTGCCCAAGCGACGCCAGTACGTTACGAGCAAGATCAGCGAGTCGTCGGGATCACCATGTTGGGTCAGACGACCCCTGGCGTCATGAGGCTTCGCGAGTTGGTGACTGCTGCGGGCTGGGACACCGTCATCTTTCATGCTAATGGCGTTGGCGGCCCGGCAATGGAAGAGCTGGCTCGAAGCGGTGTGATCGCCGGTGTGATCGACTACACGTTATCCGAATTAGCCAACACAATGATGGACGGCCTCCTTGCCGCGAGTGCCGATAGACTCACGGTAGTCGGCGAGCTCGGTTTGCCACAGGTGGTGGTCCCCGGTTGTGTAGACTTTTTTAACCAAGGGGCGCCCAACACCGTCCCGGAGAGCTACCGCCGTCGTCGGAGCTACTATCACAACCCGTACGCCACCCTAATCCGCCTTGAACCTTCCGAGATGGAGGCCTTAGGAAACCTGGTTGCTGCCAAGCTAAATCTGGCCAGAGGTCCGGTCGCTGTGGTGGCTCCGAGGCGGGGCTTTTCGCTCGCCGACACCGAGGGTAATGCGTTGTGGTACCCGGAAGCAGATCTCGCCTTCCTGACCGCGCTCGAGTCTTCGCTTCGGCCTGAGATCCCATTCGAACTGGTTGACTTGGCGGTCAACGAGCCCCAATTCGCCGAGCGGGTCGCACGCCGGTACCTCGCTATGGTGGGAGATATGACACCGACGTCCGCCTCCGCCAACGAAAGGAGCAGATGAAACGCGCAATCTGAGCGAGCCGCTTCCGGCCGATGTTCGCCGCTCTCAAATTGTCGAGCGGATTAGGCGCCGGGGCGGCGTGTCTATCAGTGAGCTGGTGCGAGACTACGCTATCTCGCCCGCGACCGCCCACCGAGACTTGGAGGCACTTACGCAAAGCGGCGAGGCGGTGAGAGTCCACGGCGGGGCTCGGGCCCTTGACGGTACCACGGCCATTCTGGAGACTGACTTCTCTATTCGGTTGCATCAGGCTTGGACTGCGAAGCGAGTCATCGCTGCTCATGCGCGAAGGCTATTAGAAGAGGGCTCGACCATTTTTCTGGATCATTCCAGCACATGTCTGGCATTGGCGAGAGAACTGCAAGTCGACCCCCCACGGTCATTAACGATCGTGACTAATTCGCCCGCCATCGCTTATGAATCCAATCAAACGGATATTCGAGTAATCGTGGCGCCGGGCGAATTGGAGCAGACAGCCAAAGTCATCTGCGGCGATTGGACGGAAGAGTTCCTGAGTCATCTCAACTTCAATTACGCCTTCGTTTCGGCAGGTTGTCTCTCAATTGAGCGCGGCCTGACGACGAGCCTGCCAAGAACTGTCGGAGTATTGAGGATGGCGCGGACGAGAGCGCAACGCACCATAGCGCTCATCGACTCTTCCAAGACGAAAGTTATGCGGGACACGCTGTTGACGATCTTCGCTGCCACGGATGTCGATCAGATAATCGTAGATGACGGTATAGAGCCAGCCACTCTCCGCGCATACAAGATGGCGCAAGTCAACGTGTCAGTCGCGGCCGTCGATGCCACGAGTGACGACAAGGATCACCTCGCGCTCCTGACGAGTTGAGACGGCTCGGCAGGTCTTTTCTAATCATCCGAGTCACCCCCATCACGCCGACCCAAGAGGCCCCCGATGAATGATTACATCCTCCTGGAAGAACATGGGCCCCATGGAGGGCCTGGTGATCCCGCCAACGATTCGGCCTTGCCCTTGCGCCAGAATACTGAGGAGCGGCTTACGAGGTCGGAGTCCAAAACTCGCCCACTCCGATGTGTGTTTCGGGCCCGCCCTCATCCCGACCCTCTTTTCTGGATCGGTGATATATACGTTGTAGCGGACGTTCTCAGTCGGCCCCTCTATGGTCGGGTAGATTGGAGCATGCCACTAGCGCCGAAGCAACGAAGAAGTTTCATCTTGACCGAGTTTGTCCCCCGGGTTGCCTGATTCAGGATTGACGAGCATCGCGGCCGATGTGTCGCAGCGGGACGAAGGCGGTCCGTCTCCGCAGACAAACACCGCTCACCGGGTTCTGAACGCCCTCATCATCATCTTTAGCCAAAGCTCGCAGGCTCTGGCAGTTGGCGGCATCGCGCTGTTCCTACCCTTGATTCGCAGGGATCTTGGTCTCACTTTTACCGAGGCGGGTACCGTGTCGGCCGCCGCTACCGCCGTCTATGCGCTCATGCAGATTCCATCAGGCTTTCTGGCTGATCGTTTCGGGGCTAAGCGGCTGTTTCTAATCGGTCTCTTAGGGACCAACATCTTGTCGTTCAATCTCGCTCAATTACACGACTATCGAAGCTTCATCGCCAACCAAGCGGCCTCGGGCTTCTTCCGCTCTCTTCTCTTCGCACCGGGCCTCCTATTGATCTCATCGCTGTTTCCGCCTGGCAGACGGGCGACGGCGATGGGGCTTTACGTGGCCGGCGGTTTCAGCTCGAACATACTCCTGAACACCCTGGGCCCAGTGTTGGTGACGCCGTTCGGCTGGCGGACGCTATTTGAGGCCTTCTCAGCCGCCGGACTCGTGATCCTCTTGGTCTTGTGGCGATTTGGCACCAAGGGGCCAAGCGGCTCCGGGAAGGGTGGGAAATCGATTCGCACCATTTTCAGGCTCTTCAGATATCGCGTTATGTGGGTCGTCGGTGGCATTCAATACGTGCGGCTGGCGGTAGCTCTAGGCCTGACGTTTTGGATGCCAACGTATCTGGTTCTGGAGAAACACCAGTCCCTCCAAACGGCTGGCCTACTAGTTGCAATGGGAGCCGCTCTGACAGCGCCTTCCAATTTCCTCGGAGGTTATCTCTCCGACCGGTTGGCGAATCCATTGCTGGTTATCGGTACTTCGCTTGCCATGCTGGCGTTGACGATACTTCTTCTGGTTCCCATCAATAGTCTGCCGCTCTTGCTCCTGGTGGTCGGCGTAAATTCGATTTTTATACAGTTGTATTTCGGTCCGCTCTTCGCTGTGCCAGTTGCGATGCTTGGGCCAAAGACAGCCGGACTTACGAGCGGGTTCGGCAATTTCTTCGCCAATCTCGGCGGGGTTACGTTTGCCTTTGCCCTGGGAGCCATTAAGGACCGGACGGGCTCGTTCGACCTGGGTCTCTACGCCCTAGCTGGACTCTGCGTCATTGGACTATTGCTGACGATACTTCTCTGGCGAATGAAGCCGATACATGCAGTCTGAAACCGCGACCGCTCGGATGTCCTATTCCCCGATTAGACGAGACATTCGCTTGCGCATTGAGCACCTCGTAGACAGCTGCTCTTCGGCGAGAACGTGGCGTGAGCGCCCAACTTCAGGTCGAACCGGACGAGATGCCCTTGTTGAAGCTGTCTCGCGCATTTAATGCTCACCGCACCTCCGACGATACATCGCCTGGACATCCTCAGCGCTTTCGCCTTGTTCGACGACGTGACCATCGGCCGAAAGGAACCCATCGCGTGATGGCGGTCCGAGTGGCCCGGCAAGGCCCATTTCTCGGACAGCGCTCCTCCCAGTCCCGGTGCACGGTGCGCGCGGACGTGGTCCATGACCGTCTGCTGGTGATCGTCATCACCCCTAACGCGACTGCTTTGGTGGCTCCAATATGAGCGAGGCGGACGGGGAATCCTAGTGGGCCAGTAGGTACGTCAAGCCAACCGTCGTGAACCTCGATTGGCCGCTCGAGCAGGGGCTCAGCGTGTTGTGCGGTTGCAAACTCCACGAATATCTCCTCACTAAGGGTGGCGGCGAGATGAAGCGTGGCTGCCATTCCCGGTCCAACGAAGAACGAGTGAGGACTTATATATAGTCCAGCGGCCGTCGCGAGGGCTACTATCTTTCGGAACTCACTGATGCCACCCACCTTCGCCACGTCCGGCTGAAGTATCGCTTCATCGCGACTGCTTCAGACCAAGTGGTTGGCCAAGTCTTGCCGCGCACCGTACCCACCAATCCGAGTTCAGGCATCAGCCGCGCGACATGATCACGGCCGACTGGAATGCCCTCGCGGTTCAGCTGCCGCCAGAGCTTCCAGGCGCCGTAGACATTGAAGTTCTCCTTGTGCACGCGAACGATGTCGACCTTCAAACGCTCGTCTCCGAGTTGACGTGCCGACGGTGGCCGTAAGGCCGCCGCATAGATAGTAGAAGGGGCGACCTGCAAGACCTCGCAGATCGGCTCGACCCCGTAGAGCTCGCGGTGCTCATCGATGTACTTCACAGACTGGGCGGTCGAGGGTCGAGCTCCCTCGCGAATAAGGCCGAGGCCGACTTCAGGATTTCGTTGGCCCGACGCAGCTCTCGATTCTCGCGCTCGAGCTCCTGGATCCGCGCTTTGTCCTCGGTGGTGACGCCAGGTCATGCGCCGCCATCAATCTCTGCCTACATCGCCCACTTTCGCAGCGACTCCGGGGCCACGCCGAGCTGCCGAGTTATCCGGGTGACGGCACCATAGCGCTCGCCCCTGCCGGCGATTGCTTCCTGGAACATCCGGACCGCTCGCTCACGAAGCTCGGGCGGGTAGCGACGACCATGTCGACGGTTCGATGTTGCTGGCACTGATTCCATACTCCATAAGAATGGAGCCTCCATCGAGAACCCAGGTGATTCATACTGGCCCGGGTTAGGGAACCGGATA
>CAAGKR010128036.1_pt1 | contig 12576 bp, 10 predicted proteins | sample 2556971 | NCBI WGS metagenome assembly CAAGKR01 (sample SAMEA5207829, study PRJEB30636) | soil metagenome | biome: forest; feature: boreal; material: soil | place: USA | collected 2011-09 | depth 1 m | reverse complement strand
GGCTATCTCGTCAAGGGCGCCTCGATCGAGAGCATCGTCGAGTCGATCCAGCAGGCGGCCGTCGGGCAGAACAGCCTGTCGGTTAAGGTGACCGCTGAGGTGATCGAGGAACTCGTCCAGCAACGCTCGTTGCGTCGCGAGATCGAGCGCGATCGTTGCCTGCAGGTCGATCGGATCACGCACGCGATCGACGACCAGCGGGCCCACAAGATCGTCTTCCAGCCGATCTGCTCGCTCGCGCATCGCCGTCCCGTCGGCTACGAGGCGCTGTCGCGCTTCGTTGGCCCACCAGAGCGCAGCCCAGACTTGTGGTTCGAGGAGGCCACGAGCGTTGGCCTCGGGGTTGAGCTCGAAGTGATCGCGGCCGAGCGGGCACTTGCCAGTCTGGCCGATCTCCCGGCTCACACCTACCTCGCGTTGAACGCCTCTCCCGAGGCGCTTGGCTCGAAGCCCTTTCAGCGGCTGCTGGCTAACGTGGAGCTCGAGCGGATCGTTATCGAGATCACCGAGCAGAAGCAGATCGGGGACTACGGGAGTCTCAACGCGACGATCTCGGCTGCACGCGAGCGGGGAGCGCGCCTGGCGATCGACGACGCGGGAGCCGGCTTTGCGAGTCTCAGACACATCCTGATGCTCGTCCCAGACTTCATCAAGCTCGACCGCACGCTGATCGCTGGAATCGAGCACGACCGCTCCCAGCAGGCGCTCGCCGCCGGTCTGATCTCGTTTGCCGAGAAGATCGGATCGACGATCATCGCCGAGGGAATCGAGCGCGAAGAGCAGATCGATGCGCTCGCGCTGCTCGGGGTCACCTACGGCCAGGGCTACTTCCTTTCCGGACCGATGCCTCTGGAGAGTCTCACCACGGCCGTCGTGGGCTGAGCCTGGACACGCGGGGAAAGCTCGCAAATTGCGAACGGGCAGGTGGCCAGACGAATAGGTCTCGCCATCGGGTTCTATCTTTGTAACCTGATGGCCAAGGACACAGAGAAGCTGATCCGCCAGCTGTCGCTGATCTCATACTTGATGGCCGAGCGCAGGCCGGTCACGGCGCTTGAGATAAGGCGCGACGTGGAGGGGTACAGCGGCATGAACGAGGACGCGTTCGCGCGGCGCTTCTACGCCGACCGCTCGGAGCTCGAGTCGTTGCGCATCCAACTGACGGTGGATCGCCCCGCCGACGGAGCCGCCGAGCAGGAGAACTACTCGCTGCGCCCCGAGAACTTCCACCTGCCCGCAATCGAGTTCTCAGACGAAGAGCTCGCCGCCCTACAGGCGGCGCTGCACCTGCTCGACGGAGAGTTCGCATACGCCGAGCCGCTGCGCCTCGCCTTGCAGCAGATCACGTGGGGGCGCCCAAGCCCGCTGCGGGCCCCAGAGCAGCGCTCGGTGGCCCTCGGGATCACCGCATCGGCCGGCGGGCACGAGCTCTCCGTGTGCCTCGCCAAGATCGAGACTGCGATCTTCCGCAACAAGACGATCGCCTTCGAGTACTACACGATGGCGCGCGACGAGGTCGGATCGCGCCGCGTGGACCCCTACCACCTGCTGTTTCAGGGGGGAGAGTTCTACCTGCTCGGGTATGCGCACGAGCGCGAGGAGATCCGCGTGTTCCGCCTGTCGCGCATCCGCGGCAAGGTCTCCTATGCCACCAAGGCCGAGCACGATTTCAGGCGTCCCGCCGACTTCGACCCGCGCGCGTACGCCAACCGCTCCGAGTGGCAGCTCGGAGAGGAGCAGGGCGTCGCCGAGGTGCTTCTGTGCGAGCGCATCGCGTGGCAGATCGAACGTCACTTCGGACGCTATGGAGAGATCGTCGCGGCAGATGGCGAGGATCACGAGCGGGGCGACAAGCTGTTGCGCACGAGCTACTCGAGTGTGCGCATGATCGTCTCGTGGGTACTGGGGCTCGGGGAGCACGCGCGGCTGCTCGGTCCGCCGGATCTGGTCGAGGAACTCGGGCGACGTCTGACGCTGCTCGAGGAGCTGCACTCCGAGACACTCGAGCTGGCCGCGCGGGTGCCTCCGATCGAGGAGCCAGCGAACGCGAGCCCCAATGGCTCAGGGCAGGCACGTGGAGCGTCCGCAGCGCGCGCCGGTCGTAGGGCCGCCGCCGCCGAGCGCGACATGCAGGGCGAAGCGGCGATCCGCCCGGAGCGCTTTGCGCGCCTCGTGACGCTCGCAAGCATCCTGATCCACGCGGGCAGGCGTGGCGAGCGGGTGAAGATCGCCGAGGTGTGCGAGCAGTTGCAGCTCTCAGACGAGGAGTTGCGCGAGGACATCAATGTGCTGAATGTCGTGAACTTCGGCGGCGGCTCCTATGTGCTGTATGCCGAGATCCTCGAGGAGGAGCAGGAGATCGATGTCGACCCCGAGCCCTACAGCGATAACTTCGACCGCCCGGCGCGGCTGCTCCCGGTCGAGGCCAAGGCGCTGATCGCGGCGATCGACCTGGTCGGCGAGCACATACCCGAGGGCTCGCTTGCCAGCGCGCGCGAGAAGATCGTGGCGGCGCTCGGCGAGGATCCGATGGAGCAGGGCCTTCAGGTGGCCCACGCGACGAGCGACGACTCCGAGGTCGCGCGCACCATTTCGCGCGCAATCGTCGAGTACCGCCTCGTGGAGCTCGACTACTACAAGGAGAACGAGGACGAGTTCTCGCTGCGACGCGTCGAGCCATATGCGCTCACCAATGGCCAAGAGGGCTGGTATGTGGCGTCGTACGACCCCGACAAGCACGACATGCGTCATTTCAGGCTTGATCGCATAAGGCGCGCGCAAGTCATGGATGAGACATTCGAGCCGCGTCCGGAGGTCGATCCGGTCGCCGAAGTTGACGGTTGGATGCGCACCGGCGAGGTGCAGGCATCGCGCACGGCGCGCGTATGGATCTCCCCAGAGCGGGCGCGCTGGGCGCGCGAGCAGCGGCGCGTCAGCGACGAGCTCGTCGACGGCTCGATCGTGGTCGAGCTGAGCTTCGCCGGCACCGACTGGCTCGTGCGTGAGGTGCTCAAGGAGGCGGGCGATGCGGTCGTGCTCGAGCCCGAAGATGCACGCGAGGCGGTGCTGGCCGCGGTGAGGCGCCTGCGGGCGGTGCCGGCCGGCGTTTCGTGAGCCACGTCGGGCGCGCGGTACTCTGCCGCGCGATGTCGATCGTTGCCGTGCCATGAGCCGTCGCGAGCAGATCAAGATGAGCGAGGCGGAGGTCGCCTCGTTCTTGGTAGAAGAGCGCACGGTGACATGCGCAACGATGGGGCCCCGTGGCTGGCCGCACCTGATGCCGCTGTGGTTTGTGCTGCGCGCCCCTGGTCGGGCGGAAGCGGCCGCCCGCCCAGCCGCGGCGGCGGGACAGAGCCCGCGGATATGGGCATGGACATATGCGGCATCGCAGAAGGTGCGCAATCTGGAGCGAGACCCGCGGGCGACGTTGCAGGTGGAGGCGGGCGAGCAGTATCAAGAGTTGCGTGGGGTGATGTTCGAGTGCGATGTGGTGGTTCATCGCGACATCGAGACGGTGGGAGCGCTCGGTCAGGAGATCTTTAGGCGCTACGCCTCGGCGCGTGGTGAGCCTCCCGTCGAGGCGTTGCCCGAGGAGGTGGGCGCAATGGTGGACAAGCAAGCCTCCAAGCGTGTTGGGCTCGAGTTCGTCGAGCGGCGCAGGACGAGCTGGGACCATCGCAAGCTCGCGGGCATTTACTGATCCGCGTCCCTCGCGCGGGTCTCCCATCCCCCAGGAGCGCGCCGATCGGCATTGTCCCCCGCTATTCGGCGCTCACGTATAGGCTTGCGGCCGAATGGAGTCGCTAAAGGGACTGATCCTCTCGGGGGGCAAGGGCACTCGCCTGCGCCCCATAACCCACACGAGCGCAAAGCAGCTCGTGCCCGTGGCCAACAAGCCGGTGCTGTTCTACGGGATCGAGGCGATGGCGGCCGCGGGCCTGCGCGAGGTCGGCATCGTCATCGCGCCCGAGACCGGCGAGGAGATCAGGCAGGCGGCGGGCGACGGGTCGCGCTTCGGCGTGCGGATCGAGTACATCGTGCAGGACGAGCCGCTCGGCCTCGCTCACGCGGTGCTCACCGCCGAGCCGTTCCTTGGGGACAGCCCGTTTGTGATGTATCTCGGTGACAACCTGCTCCAGGGTGGCATCTCAGATCTGGTGGCGGCATTTCGCGAGCACGAGCCCGACGCCCTGATCCTGCTCACACCCGTGCCCGACCCGGAGAACTTCGGTGTGGCCGAGTTGGCGGACGCCTTGCCCGGCGAGGTCGGTCGGGTGGTGCGCCTCGTCGAGAAGCCGGCCGAGCCGGCCACCGACCTGGCGCTTGTGGGCGTGTACATGTTCACCCCCCACATCCACGACGCCGCGCGCGCGATCGAGCCCTCGGCGCGTGGGGAGCTTGAGATCACGGACGCGATCCAGCACCTCGTCGACGGCGGCCGACGCGTCGAGCCGCACATAGTGCGCGGCTGGTGGAAGGACACGGGACGCTTGGACGACATGCTCGAGGCCAATCGCTTGATCCTCGACAACCTGACCGAGTCGGTCCAGGGCGAGCTCGTCGATTCGCAGGTCGACGGGCGCGTCGTGATCGAGCCGGGAGCGCGCCTGGAGCGCACGACCGTGCGCGGTCCGGCGATCGTCGGCGCCGGGGCACAGCTGCGCGACTGTTACATCGGCCCGTATACCGCCATCGGCGAGGATTGCCGCATCTCCAACGCCGAGGTCGAGCATTCGATCCTGCTTGCGGGCTCCTCGGTGTGCGACCTCGAAGGGCGCATGGAGTCCTCGCTGCTCGGACGCAACGTGACAGTCCGTCGCGGCGACCGCCAGCCGCGCGCCTATCGCTTCATGGTTGGCGACAACTCGGACATCTCGATTCTGTAGTGCGCTTGGGCGCTGCACCCGGTTCGCCGTCGCCGGCCTCCTTCCCGAGGCGATGCCCGACCGGGGCAGGCGCGTGAAGCTGCTCGTGACGGGCGCTGGGGGAATGCTCGGCGTGGACATGGCGCGCGCAGGCGAGCGGGCCGGCCACGAACTGGTGTTGATGGATCGCGGTGCGCTCGACATCGCAGACGCCGACGCTGTCGAGCACGCGATTGGCGAGTCTGCCCCGGAGGCTGTTGTCAACTGTGCCGCCTGGACCGACGTGGACGGCGCCGAGTCCCAGCCTGAAACCGCCCACGAAGTAAACGCGCAGGGAGCCGGCAACGTAGCACGCACCGCGGCTGCCGCCGGCATCCCGCTCGTGCACGTCTCGACCGATTACGTGTTCGACGGAGAGGCGCCGCTTGACGAGCGTGGCAAGCCGAGGCCCTACGTCGAGTCCGATCCGACCGGTCCTCGCACCGTCTACGGCGACACCAAGCTGGAGGGCGAGCGGCTGGTGCTCGAGGCATCCCTGCGACACACGGTGGCGCGTAGTTCCTGGCTGTTCGGCGTGGACGGACGCAACTTCGTGGACACGATGCTGCGGCTGGCCGGCGAGCGTGAGTCCGTTCAGGTGGTCGACGATCAGGTTGGCTGTCCTACCTGGACCGGGCATCTCGCCCCGGCGCTGCTTGGGCTGCTCGAGCGCGATGTGCGCGGGCTGGTGCACCTCGCCGGCACGGGGCACGTATCGTGGAGGGGCTTTGCATGTGAGGTCTTCCGCCAGGCCGAGCTGAGCTGCGTAGTCGAGAGCGCAACGACGGCCCAGATGGCGCGCCCGGCCCCGCGACCGGCGTGGTCCGCGATCGAGTCAGAGCGCGACGACGTGATCCCGATGCCCGACTGGCGCGACGGGCTTGCGGGATACCTCGCGGCCCGAAATGGGATGATGCGCGCGTGAAGCTCTTGGTCTGTGGCGGCGCTGGGTTCATCGGCTCCAACTTCACCCGCCTGCGCCTGCGCGAGCAGGGCGACGAGGTGGTGGTGCTCGACAAGCTCACGTATGCGGGGCGCAAGGAGAACTTCCACGACTTCGCAGACGATCCGGGCTTCCGGTTCGTGCACGGCGCGATCGAGGACCCGCAGGCGGTGGCGAGCGCCCTCGATGGAGGCGAACGGGGCGGGCGGAGCGCAGTCGACGCGATCGTCAACTTTGCCGCAGAGACTCACGTCGATCGCTCGATCGCCGAGCCCGACGCGTTCGTGAGCACGCATGCGCTGGGCACCTACACACTGCTCGAGGCGGCCCGTGAGCGCGAGTTGCGCTACGTGCAGGTCTCCACCGACGAGGTTTACGGCTCGATTGAGGATGGCTCGTTCACAGAGGACTCTCCCCTTCGTCCCTCCTCGCCCTACTCCGCCACGAAGACGGGCGCCGACCTGCTCGTGCAGAGCTACTTCCATACCTACGGCCTGCCGGCGACGATCTGTAGGGGCTCGAACAACTATGGGCCCTACCAGTATCCGGAGAAGCTGATCCCGCTGATGATCCTCAATGCGCTCCATGGCGATCCGCTGCCGGTGTATGGCGACGGGATGCAGGTGCGCAACTGGATCCACGCGACCGACTTTGGTCGCGCCATCGGCCAGGTGCTCGAACACGGAGCGCCAGGCGAGGTTTATAACGCGGGAGGCCCCGATGAGTGTCCCAACATCGAGGTGGTGACGCGCATACTCGAGCTCACGGGCGCCGATGACTCATTGATCGAGCACGTCACCGACCGACCCGGCCACGACCGCCGCTACTCGCTCTCCTCCGAGAAGGTGCGGGCGCTCGGCTGGGAGCCGCGCGTGCGCTTCGACGAGGGCCTGGGGCAGACGGTCGCCTGGTATCGCGAGAACCCGTGGTGGTGGGAGCCGGTCCGCTCAGGGGACTATCGCGCCTACTACGAGCGCCAGTACGGCCGCTCGCTGGCGTGACCGATTGCCGGCGCTGAGCGGCGTCCTCGGTCGCTCATGTGCGTGAAGCACACTACGCGAACTGCCTGTGCCCTCCGGGTACGTCCTTGCTCAGCTTGGCACTCGGCCCCGCCAGCAGCTCGAGCAGTAACCCTAGCCTAGGGTTACTGCACGCCTGAGATCTTCCAGCGCGAGCCTTCCTTCACAAGCGTGAGGGTCGTGATGCGGCTCTTGCCGGAGTAGGTGCTGTTGACGTGCGCGGTCGCGCCGGCGCCGCTCACGGCGATCGACTCGATCGTCATGTTCAGCACGTCGATCTCGTGGAGTTGGTTCTTGAGCACCGCCTGGCATCCGCCGCTCCCACTCAGGCGCGCGGTCAGCGCGGCGGCGAGATCGTTTTCGCAGAGCTTCTTCTGGTCGGCGGCGGTCGCGTCGGCTTGGAAGTTCGACACGGTTTGGGCGACATTGTGGCTTGCGCCCTTGAAGTTGCTTGTCGAAGCCGTTTCGCCGCAGGCCGCGAGGCCGACGGCGAGCGCGAGCGCGCACACTCCGCCCGCAAGGTGTCTCGTTCTCGGTGGGGCGATCATCCGGCCGTAGCGTATGCGAGCCGGCCGGCCGGCGTCGTGCGTGACGACCCCGGCCGGTGGGCCCCCCGGCTTAAGCGCGTATCAGCTCTCGTCGTCGCGGCGGTAGCCGAGGCGCGCGGAGATGTTGTCGGCGGTGGCGACGAGGTGCGGTCCCAGCGCGTCCACGAGCTCCTCGAGGGAGATCATCGAGGAGTGTGCCGCGATGTTGACGGCCGCCACGACGTCACGTGACTCGGTTCGTACAGGCGCCGAGATCGAGTGCAGGCCCTGGGCGAGCTCTTCGTCGTTGACCGCCATGCCCTCCTCGAGCACGTGCTCGAGTTCGGTGCGCAGAGCCTTCTTGCTGGTGATCGAGTTGGGGCCGCGACGCGACAGCGTCATGTTGCCGATCACCTCGCGCTGCTCGGACTCGGGCAGATTGGCGAGCAGGACCTTGCCCATCGAGGTGCAGTACGCGGGAAGCCGCGAACCGGGGCGCAGGTTCAGGTCGATCTTGTTCTGTCCGCGGCGGAAGCTGCGTGCGCGATCCACGTACAGGATCTCCGGGCCGTCGAGCACCGAGAGGTTCACGGTATAGGAGGTGCGCTGGCGCAGCTCTTCGAGATACGGCCGGGAGTGCTCGCGCAGACCGGTCGAGTTCAGCGCGGACATTCCGAGATCTGTGACGCGCAGACCGAGACGGTACTTGCGCGACGCGCCCTGCTCGAGGAAGCCGAGCGCGACGAGGGTGATCACATATCGGTGCGTGGTCGAGCGACTCATACCGAGGTCGTCGGCGATGTCGGCGATCCCGAGCACCGGGCGCTCGGGTGTGAAGCAGCCGAGGATCGCAAGCCCGCGCTCAAGCGACTGCGAGTAACGTGGCTCGCGGAGACTTGGTATCGACCACTCGCCTTCCTGGCTGGATTTGGAAGATTTCGAGCTTACTCTAGGCATCTGTTCGTAGCCCCTATCCGTAGTGCCGCGGGTGCCTCTACATGGGTGCACCTCTGTTTAAACAGTCATCATACTTGGGAATGCCGACGATCTCCATCGCGAACAGCAGGGCGAGCCGTGTTCGAGTCGCCGCTCGGCGCAGAAACACTGTTTCCTCCCACGACTCCGACCCGTGTCCTAACCCGTATGACACCAGGCAAGCGGCGCATATTCCTACTATCCATGCCAGGTGCGCGCCTAGTAACGTGGTTTTCCGAAGCGACTTCATGTGGCCCGCGAGGGCACTTGCGGGGATGCCCAACTATTCAGAACTGAATATTCAATGTCGGAACTACATCATGGTGGCGACACGGTGAGCGAGCGGTTGACATACACGAGCGGCGCCTTGGACGGTGCCCTCGACGAGGAGTTCGAGCGGCATTTGGCGGCGGCGCGCGCAGGGGCTGGCTCGGTGGGTCCGTTTGCCCACCTCATCGCAGGAGAAGCCTCGGCCGAGGGCGAGTTGTTCGAGCGTCGCGATCCCTCCGATCTCACCGGACACTCCAGGCGCGCGCGCGCGGCCGGCGCCGAGACGGTGGCGAGCGCGGTGCAAGCGGCACGCGAGGCACAACCCGGCTGGAGGCGCATGCCATACGACGAGCGGTGCGCTCGCATGCGCGCCGTGGCGTGCGCACTCGGGGAGCGTCACATGGAGCTTGCGGCGGTCGTGAGCCTCGAGACCGGCAAGGTCAGGACAGAGTCGATCGCCGAGGTGCAGGAGGCGATCGACCTGATCGAGACCTACTGCGAGGCGATCGAGGCCACGGATGGATATAGCTCGCCACTCGCAAGTCTCGCGCCCGCGGAGCGCAACCTGGAGACGCTCAGGCCCTATGGAGTGTTCGGCGTGATCGCGCCGTTCAACTTTCCGGTGGCGCTCGTAGTCAACATGTTCTCAGCCGCCGCGATTGCCGGCAACACGGTCGTTGTGAAGCCCTCGCAGGCGACCCCATGGACCGGGGCTCTACTCGCCGAGGCGGTTGAGGCGGGCGGGCTGGCACCGGGCGTCTTCAACCTCGTGCACGGGGGTCCCGACACCGGCCGCGCGCTTGTCCGCGACCGCGTCGACGGGATCGCGTTCACCGGCTCCGCGGAGGTCGGCAGGGAGATCGCGCGATGTCTGTCGGACGGTCCCTACCCGCGGCCGGTGCTCGCGGAGATGGGCGGCAAGAACCCTGCCATCGTCACCGAGCACGCTTCGCTCGAGAAGGCGGCCGAGGGCGTGGCCAGGGCCGCGTTCGGGCTCTCCGGGCAGAAGTGCAGTTCGTGTTCGCGTGCGATCGTCGCCGACGCCGTCCACGACGAGTTCGTCGAGATGCTGTGCGTGTTCGCGAGCACGCTCGCGGTGGGCGACCCCGCCGATCCCGGCGCTGCGCTCGGACCGGTGATCGACGAGCGGGCTGTGGAGCGCTACGAGCAGTGTGTCGCCGAAGCGGGGCTCGACGGGCGGATCGCGCTCGGCGGCGGGCGCCCGTCGCTCGATGGGCACTTCGTAGAGCCCACAGTCGTGTGCGAGCTGCCGCTCGCTCATCCCCTGACCCGCCGTGAGCTGTTCCTGCCCGTTCTGACCGTCTCGCGCGTGGACGGTCTCGCCTCGGCGATCGCGGAGGCCAACTCGGTCGACTATGGGTTGAGCGCCGGGATCTTCAGCGAGGATCGGTCACAGATCGAGGCGTTCCTCGAGCAGATCGAGGCCGGCGTCGTATATGTGAACCGCCGCGCGGGCGCCACCACGGGCGCATGGCCCGGTTCGCAGTCCTTCTGCGGGTGGAAGTCCAGCGGCCTCACGGGCAAGGGCGGCCTCGGGCCGTATTATCTCCCGCAGTTCATGCGCGAGCAGAGTCGAACGATCGTGAGCTAACAGGTTGCCCCAGCGCGACACGGTCCACTGGTATGCGGGCCCCACCACCTTCTACCGGGCGCCCGCGGTGGCCCCCGACGAGGTGCCACCGGACGCTGTGGCCGTGCTCGGAGTGCCGCTCGACTCGTGGACGCTCGGTCGCAACGGCCAGCGCTACGCGCCCAGGGCGATTCGCGAGGCCTCGCTGTACCTGGCCGGCTACTACGGGCTCCAGCGCGAGCCGGTCGGCTATGTGAACGTGGCCGACGGCAGCGTGTGGGCCGTGCCGGAGCAGCCCAGGCTGTTTGACGCGGGAGACGTGCGAATCCACCAGGGTGACGTGTCGGCTCAGATCGAGGCGATCGCCGCTCCCGTCGCCGAGATTGTCGAGCGGGGGGCGATGCCCGTCGTGATCGGGGGCGACCACTTCGTGCCCTACCCCTCGTTCGTCGGGTACGCGCGCGGGGTGCGCTCGCGCAAGCCAGGCGCCAAGGTGGGGTTTCTGTGCATCGACGGTCACTTCGACTTCTGGGACGAGTTTCGCGACATGGGCCGGCTCAACCATGGCACGTTCGCGCGGCGCATCAGTGAGCACGAGGCCGTCGGGAACATGGTGTGGTGGGGGCTCAACGGCACCAACATCGCCGAGCCCGAGCAGCTTCGGATCTGCAAGGAGCGGGGCTTCTCCGCCTACACGCTCGCCTCGATTCGCCGCCGTGGGGTGCTCGAGACGATGCGCGAGGCGCTCGAGCTCGCCTCCGAGAGAGTGGACGAGGTTTATGTGACGTTCGACATCGACGCGACCGACGGGGCGCACGCACCGGGCACCCACAGCATCGTCCTCGACGGCCTCACGGCGGGCGAGGTTCTGGCGGCGCTCGCGGTCATTCCAGAGTTCGAGACCGTCGGAGCGTTTGACATATGCGAGATGATCCCGCAATACGATGTGGGGGGAGGGCGCACCGCTCGCTATGCGGCGCACGCGATCCTCACGGTCATCGGTCATCGAGTGCTCGACTCTCGGCAATCAATTCCACAGGAGGTCCTGGACGCTGTGTTCCGCTGAGGCATCCAGGGTGGACTGCGAGCCGCCGAGCTTTCGAATCGGGCCAGAGAGAGGAAACGAGGAATAGATGCTGTCATCAGGCAGGGGTATTGGCAGGATGCGTTTCATGGTGCTGGGATGCTTGGCGGCGCTTGTTGTGTCGCTGGGCTTCGCAGCATGTGGGAGCACCAGCAAAGGCACGACCAAGCTCACGATCGCCGGTTGGGGCGGGGCGCTGGACGAAGGCACGAAGAAGTCCTACTTGACTTCGTTTGACGCGGAAAACAAAGTTAGCTCGCAGTTCGTCGACGCTCCGGGTACGCAGCTTGCGGGCGTGGAATCGCAGAACAAGGCCAAACAGATCCAGTGGGATGCGCTTGACTCGGTCGATGGGGGCACCGCTTACACGCTGGCCGCCAAGAACAAGCTGGAACCGTTGCCTGCCTCGCTGAAGGCGAAATTCGAAGGAGAACTCGGCGCCAAGAATGTGACGTCGTTTGGCTTCGCACACGGGAACCTGGGCAACGTGATCGTGTGCAACATGGACAAGATGAAGACGTGTCCGGCCAGCATGGCCCAGTTCTATGACACAAAGATGTTCCCCCAGCCGCGCGAGTTTGGCGGCATCGTCGCGATCGAGGCCGCCACGACCGCTGAGGTGGCCGCGGGCATGCCGATCTCACAGACGGCCACGACTCCTGTGGACGTCAAAGCGGTGATCAAGACGCTCAAAGCGCTCAAGCCAAGTATCAAGGTCTTTTGGCAGTCCGGAGACCAGCAGGTTCAAGCGATGAAAAGCGGGCAGGTTAGCATGGGGATCATGTGGAGCAACCGTGCCTTCGAACTCGCATCCCAGGGCACGAAAGTGAAGATCGTGTGGCTCGACGGGGCATACGAACCGAGCTTTTGGACGGTGCCAAAGGGGGCTCCCCAGGCGCAGACCGCGTTCAAGCTGCTTGCGTGGATCGCGGACCATCCCAAGAACGAGGCTCAGTGGGCTCAGGAAATCCACATTTCGGTTCCCAACGCGGCTGCGCTCAACTACATCCCGAAGTCATTCTCAGAACAGCTCGCCGACAACCCGGTCAACTACAAGCAGCTCGCACTACCGAACTTCCAGTGGTATGCGCAGCACGGCACCGAACTGGACACCGCGTACGAGAACTTCTTGCGCGGGTAGCTCAAAGCACGTGTTTCAAGATAGGCCGGGCATGCCGATCTACTTGAGACACGCTCCAGTGGCGAGCGAGATCGTGCATGCCCTCTGAAGGCATCGTCGCCGCGTCCGCGGATCGCCCCGAT
>CAAGKR010374490.1_pt1 | contig 12577 bp, 9 predicted proteins | sample 2556971 | NCBI WGS metagenome assembly CAAGKR01 (sample SAMEA5207829, study PRJEB30636) | soil metagenome | biome: forest; feature: boreal; material: soil | place: USA | collected 2011-09 | depth 1 m | reverse complement strand
CGTCACGCGAGCGCGTTCTCGACGAACGCGTTCTCGCGCCCGCCGACGAGGCGCCGGTCACCCGGGTGACCAAGGCCCTCGAGAGCACCGACGCGAAGGCGTCGTCCGAGAAAGGCGTATCGGGCGCGTCGTTCGTCGAATTGCTCCACGTACTCGTCAGCTTGCTCGAAACGTCGCGCGTCGATTTGCGCGGACACTCCGCCCAGGTGGCCCGCCTGGTGCGTCGGGTAGCGGAAAAGATGCGCCTCGACTCCGGGAGTACGGCCATGATGGTGGCTGCCGCGTTCATTCACGATCTGGGAAAAATGGGCTCGTTGCACCTGACGCCACTCAACTGCAGCGAATACGAGGGCCATAAAGTGATGGCACAAAAGGCGTTCGGGGTGCCCGAGCGCTTGCTCGAGCCCGTTCGCCTGCCGAAAGAAACGACCGACGCCGTCGCGCACATGTACGAGCGTTACGACGGCAAAGGCTTTCCGGACGGAACGAGCGGCAAGGAGATTCCTCTGGGAGCCCGGGTGCTGGCGATTTGCGACACGTACGGAGACCTCACGAGCAATCCGCGCAATCCCTTCCGCGGCGTGCTTTCGCCGCAGGATGCTTGCGCCGCGCTCGCGAAGTACAAAGATACGATTTTCGATCCGAATCTCGTCGATCTATTTCGCAATACCGTTCTCGGCGAGGAGCTCACAGCGCGCCTTCTGGCCAGCCGCTCGCAGGCGCTGGTGGTCGATCTCGATCCGGAGGAAACGACGGTTCTCGAGCTTCGAATGAGCGAGCAGGGATTCGTGGTGAAGACGGCGCGAAGCGCGGAGCAGGCAATCAAGATCCTCGCCCTAGGGGAGACGGACCTCGTCATCAGCGAAATCGATCTCGCCAAGAGCGACGACGGGCTCAAGCTGCTGACCGAAGCGCGCGGTCAGTCGTGGGGCAAAGACATTCCGTGGGTCGTCTACACGCGGCGCCAGGAGCGGGCCGTCGCCCAGAAGGCGTTCGAGCTCGGCGTTCTCGATTATGTGACGAAACCGGCGCCCGCGGACGTGTTCGTGGCCAAGCTCAAGGCTTTGCTCGAGCAGCGCACGAACGCACGCACCCCCCAGGGGGTGAGCGGGTCGCTGCGCGAGATGGGACTGCCCGATATGGTGCAAGTCCTCTTTCACGCGCGGAAGTCAGGCAATCTCAGGATCCGAGGGCGCGATGGGTCCGGGGAGATCCATTTCGTGGAAGGCCATGTCGTCGACGCGGCATGGCGCGAGATTCGTGGGGAAGAAGCGTTTTACGCCATGCTCAAGCTGGCAGACGGCGAGTTCGCGCTCGATCCCTCGTTCCGGGCGACCGCCCGGGTGATTCATCAGTCGAGCGAAGCGCTGCTCCTCGAGGGAATGCGTCGCATGGACGAGGGCATGGTGTAGGCCTCGCAGGCGAGGCGCGAGGATCGTCGCGGTCAAGGCTCGCGCGGCGAGGCTCAGGAGCGCGAAACCCGCATGTCCACCCAACCGTCCAGCGCGGGCCTTTGCATCCGGCCCAGCGGCGAGAGACGCGCGTGGCGCGGCGCTACTTCCCGGGTCCGCGCGGCATCGTCGGTCCCGACGGCGACGATGAATCGCGCAAACGGGGCAAGGCAGTTCGCCGTTTCCGACAGCGAATCGATCGATGCCACGTGGACGTGGCGTCCGGCCGGGGCGAGTGCGAGCGGCACCCCGTGGGCCGTGAGGGCGACCGCATGATCCTGACTCCACCATAGCGTTCCGGCGAACGCGAGCGAGTCGGCCCAGCGTCTGACTTCTGCGCGCTCTTCGTCCAAGAGTGCCCCGCGGGGGACGCGAGCCGCCCAGCGCGCGAGCTCGGCGTCTAGAGCGCGCGCGACTTGCTCGCCGCGAGCGGCGCTGCCTTCGACGAGCACGACGCGAGGGCTCAGACACCCCCGCTGATCGAAGGGAACGACGTCCTCTGCGATTGCGCCAACGGCTTGCGCGACGTCTGCGGCTCGCGTGACGATCGCGATACCCATCCCGGGGCCATGGCCGTGGACGACGACGCCAACGCGGGCGCGGGCTCGCACGGCGGCGAGGGTCTCGCCGCGGCCATAGACGTGGATCTCCGAGACACCCGTGAGGGCGACGTCGCGCTCGCCAATGACCGTGATCGACTCGTCGGCCGCCGCTTCGATGAGCGCGTGGGTCAGCGTCGGGTCGCGCGGTGAAGGACGGACCGTCACGTGCTGCGAGGCGGCGCGGGCCATCGCGAGGGCGCGCAGTGGCGCCACGAAGACATTGGACGACAGCACGACGTGGATTGCATCGGCATCGCCCGCGGCCGCGACGAGCGCGCGCAACTCCGTGTTCGAGGCGTCCCGTTCGAGGCAAGAAAAGCCAACGCCGACCCCCTCGGGCGAGAGGCCCGTCGATTCTGCGAGCGCCGGCACCCAGCGGGTGCGCTGCGCGTAGACGGTTTGGGCCGCCGCGATCAGGCGACGCACGTCGTTCATGCGCTCGGCGACGGAGCGCGAGCTCACGATGTCCGCTCCGCCGTAGGAGCCGGCGCGAGAATCTCGTCCAACGCGATGGAGCAGCCTCGCGCCGTGGCGCCGGCCGCACGCCCGAGCAACTCGAAACCGCCGGCCACGCGACGCACCCGATCGCGGGCCAAAATCGCGAATGCGCTGTCGACGTTGGCCAGATCTTCGATGCGCGCGATGCCGACGGCTCCGTCGGGCACGGGCGCGAGCGTGTCGGGATCCACCGGCACGACACGAGCCCAGGGTGGGGCGATGAAAACCCCGTGCCGAGCGCGGTCGTCCACGAGCGTTGCCTCCCAGAACTGACTCGACAGCTCCGTCATCCCGTACTCGCCGACGACCGCTCGCTCGGCGACTCCGAAGGTGCGTGCGATTGAGCGGCGGAGCTCGGGCGCGGACACTTCGCGGGCGCGTCCCTTGAAGCCCCCGGTCTGCATGACGCGGCTTTGGGCGGGGAGCGCGAGGACTTCGTCGCCGATCGCGTCGAGGAGGTGCACGAGCGCGAAGCTCGTCGCCAGCAGGATCGCGGGCGCATCGTTGGGGAGCGATGCCACGCGCGCGCGCAGGGCATCGATGCGAAGGCGACCGTCCTGGACGAAGAACGCGGCGTCACCTGCAGGCTCGCCGAGAGCCGTCGCAAAGATCGCGCACATATGGGCGAGCGAAGAGTCCGGCGCTTCCCGGGGCGACGGGCCCACGATCAGCACGGAGGCGCGCCCGCCGGCGCCGCCCAAAAGGACCGTGCGAGCGAGCGCGAGGGCGCCCGCGTCGTAGGTGCCGATGTCGCGGATCGCGTGCGTGCCGCGGGCCCCGATCGTGGTGCCGCTCGTACGAAATGTGACCGCCGCCTGGTCCGGATCGAAGGCAAATACCTGCGTGAGGCGGAACGCATCCGTGGGGACGGCGGGAGCTTCGAGAGCCCGCGTGATTCCGCGCACGTCGACGTGTCGGGCCGAGCACAGGCGCGCGTAGCCGGGGACGTGCTGGGATTGAAACCGCGCGATGTCCACCGCGAGGGCGTCGAACGACTCCGGCATGGGTGCGCCCTGCTCGAACGCAGCCACCATGGCACGTGAGCGTTCATGAAGCGCGCGGCTTCGCGCCAGGACGGTCGTCACGGGGACTGGAGCGCTTCCGCGAGCGCCACGGCGAACGCGTCGAGAAGCGCTTCGCTGATGTTCAGGGGGGGCGTGAGAGTGAGCACGTCACCGTGCTCGCCGCCGGTCAGTACGATCCAGCCACGACGCAAAAGGCTCCGCATCGCGCCGAGAGCCCTCCTCGTGCCGCCCTGGAGCGCGACGCCGACCATTAGCCCGCGCCCCCGCACCGCGGCGACGCCCAAGCCTCGCGTCGCTTCGCGCAGCCGATCCGACCAGCGCTCGCCGACCGAGAGAGAGCGTTGCGCGAGTTGGCCGGCCTCTAGGGCCTCGAGGGTGGCGAGCGCCGCAGCGCAGGCGGGCGGCGCGCCGAAATGGGTGGCCGTGTGAATCGTGGCCCCGCCGTGGGCGGCCCAGGCCTGCATGACATCCGACCTGCCCAGGCAAGCGCTGATCGCAAATCCACCGCCCAGCCCTTTGCCGAGGCAAATGAGGTCCGGCACGATGCCGCAGTCCAGGCTCGCCAGCCAGGACCCACTGCGCCCGAGGCCGGTCCAGATCTCGTCACAAATGAGGAGCGCTCCGTGTCGACGGCAACTGGCCGCGAGCGCGGGCAAGAACTCGCGCGGCGGGACGACGCATCCACCACGGCCCAAGATCGGTTCCACCACCACGGCTCCCACGTTGCGCCGTGTGAGGGCGCGATCGACCGCCGCCATGCTGGCCTCGAGCGAGCTTGCATCGAACGGATACGGCGCAAAGAAGACGTTCGGGTTGAGCTGGTCCGCGAATGGCTGGCGAAAACTGGGGCGCAGGCCGCATGCGGCGAGGGGACCATGCGATAGACCGTGATAGGCCCCCTCGAACGCGACGACACCGCCGCGTCCGGTGGCGAGCGTCGCTGTTTTGAGCGCCGCGGTAACGGCATCCGCTCCGGTCGCACCGAGCATCACCCGCGCGCCGGGCTCGGGGTAAAGCCGGCATAGTCGCTCGCAGAGCGCGACCTTTGCATCCGATCCGTACAGGTCCCCCAGCGCGAGCCAAAGACGCCGTTGCTGGCGTTCGATGGCGTCGGCAACACCGCGTGGCCGATGTCCGAGGAGCAGCGCGCCGAAGCCAGCCGCGAGATCGACGAACCGATTGCCGTCGACGTCCACGAGGTTGGACCCTTCGCCCTCGCGATACACGATCGCGACGTGATCGTCGCCCACCTCCTTGGCGCGGGCTTCGCGTCGCGCATCCACAGACGGCGACTCGACGGCGGCAAGGCGCGCGGCAAGGTCACGCGACCGAGGGCCCGGGGGCACCGCGCGTATTTCGGGGAACAACTGGGTCATCGGGAGGTTCACGGCGCGCCGTCTCGAGCACGAGCGCCGGCCGAGGCTAGGAAAGCCAAACGGGGCGCACAAGGCGCCCGTCGGTACGGACGGGGTCGCTTTCGACGGCGTTATGCACCTCCTAGCGTTTGCGCCCTCGCGTTTGCGCCCTCGCGACGGCGTGCTCCTAAGCGATGACGCGGTTTCGGCCGGCGTGCTTCGCTTCGTAAAGCTTGTCGTCGGCGCGCTGGATGAGATCCATGCTTCCGCGGTCACCTTCCAGCATGGCCACCCCAATGGAGATCGTGACTCGGATGACCTCGCCCTGAAAGATGAAACGGCTCTGCTCGATCTTTTCGCGCAGACCTTCCGCCAGCGCGCGGGCGCCCTCCGAGTTCGTCTCCGGCAGAATGATGGCGAATTCTTCGCCGCCATAACGAGCGAGAACCTCGTCGCGCCGGATGCGCTGTTGGATCAGACGAGCGACCTCCTTTAGCACGTAGTCACCTGCCAGGTGGCCGTGCACGTCATTGATTTTCTTGAAGTGATCGATATCCAACATCAAGAAGCTCAGGTCGCGCGTGTGGCGCCGGGCGCGGATCAGCTCCTTGTCGAGCGATTCGAGAAGGTAGCGCTTGACGTGCACCTGGGTAAGACCATCGATGATGGTCATCCGGTAAATCTCTTCGTGATATTGCGCTTCGACGTCCTGGCCAGAGAGGAATTTGAAGATCGTCGGCCCTATCTTGATGCGGTCACCGTTGCCGAGGCGTGCCTCGCGCATGATCTGGTCGTCGTTGACGTACGAGCCGTTCGTCGACCCGTCGTCCACGCACCACCATGCTCCGCTGCGTTGCTCGAAGTGCGCATGCCGGCGCGAGACGCTGTCGCCCTCGAGAACGATGTGGTTTTCCGTGCCACGACCTATGCGAACGGGGCTCTCGTCGAGCACAAAGCGCCGGCCCAGGAGCGTTGGCTCCTTCGTGTAGATGACCACAAGGCAATCGTTGCCCTTCGGGGCTCCGTCCCCCCCCCCGAGCGGCTTCTGCACGATAGCTGTGACTCGAGTTTTCTCCTCAGACTCGCTCACGCGCGCAGCCTCACGATCGGGTGCCGAGGCGCGCCGGGCAGAGCGTGCTCCGGCATTCTTACAATGCCCTCTTGGCAATTGACGTTATTGCCCGCGGGACCGCCGGTCAAGGCACGGGAACACGACGGAGGCGTGCGCACAGCTGCGGGTGCAGCACGACGGAGTGGTCAAGCGTCGCAAGAGGCGTTCTCAGCCCGACGTTTCGTGCATGCAGGGCGCACTTGGGCGTAACCAGCCAAAGGTCTATCGCTTGATCGCAAAGCTCGCGCGCGCGTCTCGTCTTCATGGGTCCGTGATCGCGGCTACGGAGGATCACTCGCGGATGCACTCCGCGGCGCGCGAGGGCCCGAACGACGCGCTCGGGCCGTGCGAGGGCCGTAAGAAGGCCGACGCGCATACGGCGCAGCGCCTCCCACGCCAACAGGGTCCCCGACCCATTCCAAGCGCCGTTCGAGACGAGATGAGCGGGCCAGATGTCTCGGGGCCACCGTTCCATCCCGAGCTCCGACGCGGGCCACGGGCCGTCGACGATGGGAACGACGGCGTCGCAGGCGTCGAGGAGGGTTTGGCGCGGCGCGCGCAGGTCGCCGCGCGGAGGAAACGCTGCGGCATGGCCCCAAGGCTCGATTCCGTCCAGCGAAAGAAGCGCGAGCGATGCGCGAACGGGGGCCACTTGGGCGACGCCGTCGAGCACGAGAACGTCGGCCTCTCGTGCTGCGAAGGCGACGGCCGCGGCGCGCGTCGGGGCGACGACGACCCGGGCCCCGAGCGCACCGAGAATGCGCGCGGCGAGCAGCGCTTCATCGCCGACTTGTTCGATGGGATCCGCCGTGGAAACGACGCGCGCCCGGCCGGGGTTCGCGCGATACGCGTGGCCCACCAGCGTCGTGCGCGCGCCGGCCGCCACGAGTTCAGCGGCACACGCGATCGAAAGCGGGGTCTTGCCCGAGCCGCCGAGCGTGGCGCCCCCGACCGCCACCACCCGCACGCCCGCGGGGATCGCGAGAGAGCGTTCCACGCGTCGCCCCATCGTGAGGCCAAAGCCGCGGGCGAGCGCCCGCGTCCACGGACCATGTAAGACGCCCTGTTCGAGCGCTTCCTCGAAAGGGAGCACGGGCGACTCTACCCCTACGGGCCGCGCTTGTTTCGACAAAAGTGACGTTTGCTATATCGTCGGAGCGCACCGCGCGGGTTTGACGCCGCTCCCGCGCCCGGCCCCATGCTCATCGTCGACCCCGTCCGCCTCGCGCGCCGCCAGCTCGAAATCGACCGTGAGCGCACGGCTCGCTTTCCTCACCTTCTCGAACACAAGAAGGCGCGCATGGTGGCGTCGCCTCTGGCGCTCCTTCGGGGGTCGGCCCCGCTATTTTTCGAGTTGATCCACCGTCATCCTTCGTTGGGCGACGGCCCGGCCGGTGAGGGTTGGCTCGTGGGCGACGCGCATGTGGAGAACTTTGGTGCCTATCGGGCCGGCGCGCTCTCGACTGCCGAGACACTGTCTACGCACGCGGGGGAGGCCATCGTCTTCGACCTGAACGACTTCGACGATGCGTTCGTCGGTCCCTGGCGACTCGACGTGCTTCGCTTGCTGACGAGCGTCGTGCTCGGCGGCCGCGAGACCGGCGCCAACGGTCCCCGCATCCTCGACGTTTGCGACGCCCTTTTGGAGGCCTACGTCGGCGTGGCGTTTCGACGCAAAAGAATGCCGGAGGCGCCGCCCACCGTGACCGCTTTGGTCGACAAGGTGCGGGGCAGGACCCGCAAAGCCCTTCTCGACGCGCGAACGGAAGTGGTGGGTGGAAGACGGCGTTTCGTTCGCGGCGACCACTTCGAAGCGATCCCCGAGAAGCTCCACGCCAAAGCGCAGCGGGCATTCCATAAGTACGCAAAGCGCCTGCCCAAGAGCGAGACCATCGCGCCCCCGGCGCTCGAAGTGCTCGACGCGGCCTTCCGCATCGCCGGCACGGGCAGTCTCGGATGCCTGCGCGTGGCCGTGCTGGTCGCTGGCAAAGGGGGAGCCAACGGCGCATGGATCTTCGACATGAAATCCCAGGGGAGTCCCTCGGGCGCATGCCTCGTGCGCCCGCTGAAGCAGGATCCGGCCGCGCGGGTTTGCTCTGCCCTTCGAGCTTGCCTCGCACGCCCTCCCCGCATGATCGGCGCAACGCGCATGCGTGGCTCGTCGATGTTCGTCCGCCGCCTGGCGCCACAGGAGGACAAGGTCGACTTTTCGCACCTCGAGCTGGACGAGCTCGAACCGCTCGCGCGTTACTTCGGTGCTCTGCTCGGCGCGGCACATCGCCGCGGCGCCGCTCGGACCCCCAAGAAACCATGGAACGAAGGGGATCGCGCCCGTCTTTTCGAGCGCGCGCTGGCGCTGGCCGGAACGCACGAAGCGATGTACCTCGCGTACTGCGATCTCGTTCGCCGATGACCGGGGCGGCGGCGCGCTTCTTCGATGCCGTCGCCGGCCGTTACGACCGCGTCTATGCGCTGCCGGCCGCCGAGTCGCGCCGGCGCATGGTGCGCGTGCTGCGCGCGCTGCCCCCGGCCCCGTCGCGCGTCCTCGACTTGGGCGTCGGGACCGGACGCGAGCTCGGCGCACTTCTCGACGCGGGGCTCTTGCCGACCGGGGTCGATGCGTCGAAACCGATGATCGAGCGCTGTGCGCGGCGGGCGCGCCCGGTGCCGCTCGTCGAGGCCGATTTCTGGCAGCCCCCGCTTCCCTTCGAGTCCGGCGCATTCGACGCAGCGATTGCGTTGCACGGAACCCTCGCCCACCCGCCCGATGGGGGCGCGCTCGAGCGGCTCGGAAACGAGCTCGCCCGGGTCGTCGGCAAAGGGGGAATCGTCGTCGCCGAGGTCCCTTCTCCCGCGTGGCTCGATGCGATCGTCTCGGCGCCCCGTTCGGAGGATCGACACGTTCGACGGACGGGCCCGCGCACGTGTCTCTGCGAAGACGTCGTCGTGGGATTCTCTATCGAGGCGCGCGTCTTCGATGACGCGGAATGGCGCGTGGCACTCGGTCCCGCCTGGCAGACGAACGTGGAATCCCTCGGCGAGCTGGAGTGGTTCGTAGTCGCGCAGCGCGTGTGAATGGCCACAGGCCGAGGCGACGCCCACGCGACGCCAATGCCACGCGGGGTGCGAGAAGTCGGCGCAAGCTCGCTCGGGCATGCTACGTCCGAACGGGCCTTCGCACCGTGGACCTCCTGTACTTCGTTCTGCTCGTCAGCTCGCTGATTTTCATCCACGAATCAGGGCACTTTGCCTTCGCCAAAATCTTCGGCGTCAAGGTCCTGACCTTCTCGATCGGCTTCGGCCCCAAGATCCTCCGCCTCCGCGGCAAAGAGACCGAGTACTGCGTCGGCCTGCTGCCCCTCGGCGGCTTCGTCAAGATGCTGGAGCAGAGCAAGCACACCGAGCCGATCCTGCCCGAGGAACGCAGCCGGACGTTCGAAGCGCAGAGCGTTTGGAAGAGGGTCGTGATCGTCTTGGCCGGTCCGGCGATGAACCTGCTTTTTCCGATCGCGCTTTACACGTCCGTCTTTCTCGAGGACGAGCATTTTCTGCCGCCGACGGTCGGCGTCGTCATGCCGGGCAAGCCTGCCGACGGCAAGCTCAAGCCGGGGGACCGAATCCTTCGCGTCGATGGCGATGACGTAAGCAGCTTTCCGGAGGTCCAACGGGCCATCGGGCGGCGCGCCGGGAAGTCGGTCACGCTGGGTTTGTTGCGCGACGGCAAACCGCTCGATGTCAGCGTGACTCCGGCCGACGAAACCGAAGTTCGCGAGCTCGACATCGTCGAGCATACGGGTCGCATCGGCATCGATCCGCGCTTTCCCGCCGCCGTCATCGGTGTCGCCCGACCGGACTCGCCGGCGGGCCACGCCACGCTGCAAACGTTCGACCGAATTACGGCGCTCAACGGCCGGCGCATCGACCGCTTCGTCGATCTCGTCGACGCGGTGGCAGACAACCACGGGGACCAAGTGGTTCTGAGCTACCTGCGTCCAGTGGAGGTGCCGCGCGCCCTTGGCGGTTTGTGCGAACTCGCGGTGCTCGAGCCCGGCGTCGCGCAGTTGACGCCCACGCCGCGTCTCGCCGGCAGTACGCCGCCAGGCGACGCGCAAGCGCGCGCGGCAGATGTTCTCGAGCGAACGGGTATCGAGACGGCCGATATGTACGTCGCCTTCGTGCCCGAGGCCTCGAGCGAGTGGCGCGCGGGGCTCCGGCCCTCCGATCGGATCACCATGCTCGACGGGGCGCCACAGAAGCTCTGGCGTACGATGGAGGACGAGCTCGTTCTCGGGGCGGACCGAATGCACGAGCTCCAGTGGACGCGCGAAGGGGCTCCGATGCGCGGCTTCTTCCAGCTCCGCAAAGAGCAATGGGACGACGAGTTCGGGCAGCACTACGATCGCTACGTCTTCCGGACCGACGATTGGGTGCCGAACGCCCCAGACCGGCTCGTCCCGAATCCTCACCCTCTGGCTTACGCCGTGCGCCGCGGGGTCGAAGAAACCGGGAGCGTCATCAAGTTCATCGGAGTCGGCATGTTGAGGCTTGCGCAGGGGCGCGTATCGCTATCGAGCGTCGGCGGCCCCATCACGATGTACGACATCGCTGGCCAGGCGGGCGCGCGGGGTCCAGCGTACTTCGTTTGGGCCATGGCGCTTCTCTCGGTCAATCTCGGAATGATCAACTTGCTGCCCATCCCCGTCCTCGACGGCGGACACCTCTTGTTCTTCCTCTTCGAGGCCGCGCGCCGCAAGCCGCTGCCGCTTCGGGCGCGCGAAGTGGCGAGCCTGGGCGGCATGATCGTGCTCGTTCTCTTGATGTTGGTGGCGTTCAAAAATGACGTCGAGCGGCGTTGGGACGTCATCGTCACGCAGGTGCGCGAGATTCTCTCCAGTTGAAGACCGACGTTGAGGAGATTCCCGGCTATCCGGGCGGGAAAGAGCGAAAAGCGTGAAGCGCCCCATGGTCAACACGACGTCCCCGCGCGAGCTTGCGGCGCGCGTATTGTACCGCGTGGGCAAGGATCAGGCGTTCGCTTCGGCCGCGCTCGAGGCGGAGCTGTCGCGCGCGGTGCAGCTCGATGCGCGCGATCGGGCGCTCGCCACGGAGCTGGTCTACGGGACGCTGCGCGTCATGCATTGGCTCGAAGAGGCGATCGCGCGTTTCGCACCGCGCGGGATCGACAAGCTCGACGCGGTCGTTCGCGCGCATCTCCTGGTCGCCGCGTACCAGTTGAATTTCATGCGCGTGCCCGCGTTCGCGGCCGTCAACGAAGCCGTCCAAGCCGTTCGCGTAAGCCGTGGGCCGGGCCTCGCCGCGTTCGCCAACGCGGTGCTTCGAAAGGTCGCCGATCGTGTCCGCCAACACGGCGAAGGTGATCGCGAGGAGGCCGTCCTGGCTTCGACCCCCGGTTGGCTCATCGACGCCCTCGGGAACGCACTCTCTCCCGAGGGCGCGCGAGCGTTCCTTCGCTTCGGCACGGAGCCGCCTCCCGTCGCGCTGCGTGTCCGCTATGCCTCCGAGCGCGACACGTGGATCGAAAAGCTCCGTCAGGCCGCGCCCGCGGCGCGCTTCGACGCGGGGGCCGTGTCTCCGCTGGCCATTCTCGCGCGGGGCGCCGGTAAGCCGCAGAGGCTGCCGGGGTCGCGCGAGGGCTCGTGGTCCATCCAGGAAGAGGGATCGCAGCTCGCCGCGCTCGCCGTCGGTGCGCGGGCCGGCGAAGCGATCCTCGATGCGTGCGCGGGGCGCGGCAACAAGACGGCGGTTCTGGCGCGCGCCGTGGGTGATTCCGGCGCGGTCGACGCCGGCGACTCGATGCGGTCGAAGCTCGACCGCCTGCGCGACGAGCTCGCAGCGGTCGGTTTGCGCCCGCGCGCGACGTTCGCGGTCGACTGGTGCGCAGGCTCGGGGGAAGTGACGGGGCACTACGATCGCGTGCTCGTCGACGCTCCGTGCTCCGGGGTCGGAACCATTCGACGGCGCCCGGAAGTTGCCCTTCGGCGCGAGCGGGCCGATCTCGAATCGATGACGCGATGTCAGATCGCGATCGCCGCGCGCGCCGCCGAGCACGTACGCCCCGGGGGCACCTTGGTCTACGTCGTGTGTAGCGTTCTCCGCGAGGAGGCCGAGGAGGTTGTCGACGGTCTCCTGCGCGCGCGCCCGGACCTCGCGCCCGCGCCGTTCGACACGCCGGAAGCGCGCGCGGTGGCCGGCGACGCATCGAGCTTCCGGCTCGTCCCGCACCAGCACGGCACCGACGGCTACTTCGTGGCGCGGTTCGTGCGGATCGCCTGACTTCCGCGCGACGACGGCCGTGAACGGTTACTATAGGAATGCCTGCCGCGCGCGCTGTAGAAGCGACATCCAGAGGCGCGCCGCAACCTTCACCTGTTCAAGCGTCCGCCCCAAGCGGGCCGGGGCTGTCGGAGGGACTCAGTGGCGCAACGCTCGCCCGCACGCCGGCCAGGGGGAGAAAAAAGCGGAAAGTGGTGCCTTGGCCGAGCTCGCTCTCCACCGTAACGTGCCCCCCGAGCCG
>CAAGKR010353771.1_pt1 | contig 12580 bp, 11 predicted proteins | sample 2556971 | NCBI WGS metagenome assembly CAAGKR01 (sample SAMEA5207829, study PRJEB30636) | soil metagenome | biome: forest; feature: boreal; material: soil | place: USA | collected 2011-09 | depth 1 m | reverse complement strand
GATCAGAGCGTACTCAACCATGCCCTGCCCTTCCTGACGGGTCGTAAGACTGCGGAGCTTCCAGTAAAGGTTCAACATCTGCATTCACCTCCTTTTTCCCTGAACTACAGGTTGTTACTCGGCTAGACGGGGCCGCGCCCGGATTCTTGCGAGCCTGCCGCGCCAGCCGCGGCAGGTGATCCTACAGGGGTGTCCCCGAGCAGGTCAATTCCACAGTCGAATCTCGCTCTGGAGGCCGGGGCGGCAGCATCGACTGCTAGATTGGCGCCGGGCATGGAGGCCACCAGCGTCGGAGCGCAGCTGAAGAGCAGCAGGCAGTACTGGCGGGACCTCGTCTTCGGCCGGCTCATCCCAGCCCTTTTCTTCAGCATCTTCCTCGCCAGGCAGCTGGTCCTGTTGTGGGCCGGTCTCCACTCGATCCGCCAGCCGGCCGATTACCTGTTTGTGACCCAGCAGGTGCTGGCCCTGGCCTACTTCACCATGCTGGTCGTCCTTTACAGCACCAGGCTGCCCGCCCGGGGTACCGACCACCGCCTGGCGGTGGTGCTCATCGCCTTCACGGGGACCTTCTCGGCCATCGGCGCCAACTTCCTGCCCGGCGGGGGCCGGCGCGAGTGGCTGGTGCTACCGGCCGACATCCTGGCCACCCTCGGCCTCGCATATTCGGTTTGGGGCCTGGCTTACCTCCGCCGCTCGTTTTCGATCATCCCGGAGGCACGCCGGCTGGTCACCGGCGGGCCCTACTCGTTGAGCCGGCACCCCGTTTACCTGGGTGAGGTCATCGGCGCGATCGGGATCAACGTGGCCACTGCAGGCTGGCCGGGGGCGCTGGCGGTGGTCTACTTTGTGATCTGCGAGGTGCTCCGCATGCGTTGGGAGGAGGGCGTGTTGGCGCGCGCCTTCCCAAGCGAATACCCGGCCTACGCCCGGAGGGTGCCGCGGTACGCGCCCAACCCGCTCAAGGGCGCTGGGCCCGAGGGTTAGTGTCGCTGGCCGAACGGTTGAGCGGGCGGACGCTGCTCTTGGGCGGCATCATGATCGTGATCCTGGCGCTGTTCATCGGCGGGGTCCAGGATCCTGACTTCTGGTGGCATTTGCGCATCGGGCGCTGGATGGTCGAGAACGGCAAGCTCCCATCGCAGGACCTGTTCACCTTCACTGTCCCCAACCACGTTTGGATCGACCACGAGTACCTGACCGAGGTGCTCATGTGGACGCTCTACTCGGCCACCGGTGCGTTCGGGCTCAGCGTCGCTTTCGGCCTGATCACGTGGTCCGGCTTCTGGACGATCTACCGCCAGGTTCGCCGCCGGCCGTTCGTTATCGTCGGTCTCGGGCTGGCGCTCGCCGCGGTCGCGGGAGCGCCGATCTGGGGGCCGCGAGCCCAGATGATCACGTTCGCTCTCACCTGCCTCGAGCTGTATTGGCTCGACGGATACTTGAGCGGCCGCAGCCGGGCCCTCTACTTCTTTCCCCTGGTGATGGTCCTCTGGGCCAACCTCCACGGTGGCTGGGTGATCGGCTTCGCGTGGCTCGGGGTGGCGCTGGTCTCGGAACTGGTCGGCTGGGCCTGGGACCGCTCCAATCCCGCGCACAGAGCCCACGTCCGCTTCCTCGCCATCGTCTCGGCGGCCTCCCTGGTGGCGGTGCTCGCGACCCCTCACGGCTTCAGCCTTTACCTCTATCCCTTCCTGACCGTGGGCAGCGTGGCGCAGGAGAAACTGATCGTGGAGTGGTTCTCACCCGACTTCCACCAGGTCTACCTGCGACCGTTCGAGGCGATGGTCTTTATCGTGATCGCCGGCTTTGCGCTGCGCCGGCCGCGCCTTTACGACTTCCTGCTTACAGCCATGGCGCTTGCGTTTGCGCTTCAGTCCGTCCGAAACGTGGCCTTGTTCGTCGCCGCAGCGACCCCTGTGATCATCAACACTTACTCGGAGTACTGGAAGGAGACCGCGAGCGCGCGAGGCTTGAAGCCGGTGCTGCCGCCCCGGCCTGTATTCGCGGCCATCACTGCCCTCGCGCTGCTGCTGATCACCGTTGCGACGGTCCTCCATATCGGAGTCGAGACCAGCTCCGCCAAGCAGCAAAGCCTGGATGCCTCCAGCTATCCGATCGGCGCCGCGGACTGGCTGGCAGCTCACCCCGACGTCGGGACGAGGATGTACAACCAGTACGGGTGGGGAGGCTACCTCGCCTATCGCTTCTACCCCGAACCCAACCGCAAGGTCTTCATCTTCGGCGAGGCCGAGCTGATGGGCGACCTCTTGCTGAACCAGTACGAGGACGTGCAGACGCTGCGAACGGATTGGAAGGCCATCCTCGACCAGTACCAGGTCGACTACGTCGTCTACAACCGAGGCGAGGCGCTTGCCAACGTGCTCGCCACGCAGCCGGACTGGACGCTGGCATACCAGGACTCGGTGGCGGTGATCTTCGTCCGGGCCAAAGCCCCCTCGTAAAGATGTAGGCCTAGCTCACGCCCCTCTCCCCAACCCCTCCCGCCGATGGGGGAAGGGTTCTTATCTCGTCAGGGGACCGTTCTTCCGCTCAGTACACCCGGTAGATCTTGAAGTTCGGGGTGTCGTAGGCCGGTGGGCCCAGCACCGTGGGTGGGGGCGCCGGAAGGTCAGCGGTCCAGACCACGTAGCGGATCCTGTTGGCCTCGTCAAATTGGACGATGTCGGCCTTGCCCGTCAAAAGCTGCAGGGCGGTCTGCGTCTTGCTGAGATAGTCGAAGGTCTCGTCATAGTGGCCGACGTAGACGGTGTCGGGGCTGTAGGCGGGGACGTAGAGTCCCACGCCGGGCATGGACAATACCCGGCCGGCCGGCTGGGTGGCGAGCCAGTTCAGCCCCTCGTACTCGGCACGGGACACTGAATACTGGGGCTGGGTCGCCACCGCCAGCGGCGCGAGCACCAGGAAAGCACTGCCGACCGCCGCGAACGCCACGTACGAGAACGGCACGAGGCCGCGAGCGCGCGCGCTCCGTAGGCGGGGCAGGATCGACTGGTACATTCCCATCGCTCCCAAAACGACCAGAGGCAGGTACAGGCCGTCCAGAAAGCGCCGCCGCAGGTCGCCGGCCGGGTTTGGCAAATAGAGGATCGCGGCCAGCAGAACCAGCCACGCGACCAGGAAGAGGTCCTCGCGCCGACGTCGCCGAAGGGCGACGGGGAGCCCCACCAGGGCCAGCAGCAATTGGGGGGCGATCGCAAAGAACAGGCTGAAGCCCTCGGGCGGCAACGCGTTCTTCGAATGGAAGGTCCAGCGCTGGACCTCGGGGTTGCCGACGAATGCCAGGTACGAGTAGAGGATGTAGGGCGCCGGGATGGCAAAGGCCACTGCGGCGGCGAGCCAGCCGCGGGGAGAGGGCGGCCGCAGGATGAGCGCCACCGCGGTCGCACCCCCCATCAGGATCGGCATCTGGGGGTGGATGGACGCCTGGCCAAGCCACGCCGCGCCGGCAAGCACTGCCAGGCCCAGGCTCCCACGCTGGATCGCTTTCAGCGTGAGCGCGACACCGGCGGCTGCAAACACCCCTGACCAGGCGAAATGTGGGAGGGCCAGCACCGAATAAAACGCTGTGAGCTCGGGCATGCGCCAGTCGAGCGTGTCGGTGGGGTTGCCGAACAGGACCGGGTGGCCGAGAGCCTGGATCACGTAGCCCATCCCCAGACCGATCGCGCAGAAGAAGAACGCGAACCGCCGTGCCGACGGATCCTCGATGAAGTGGGTGATGAAGGCCCAGGCCGCACCCATCAGCGCGAACGCCGCCGCGATCCTGGCGATGTGGAAGACGACGATCAGAGGCAGGTGCAGGAGCGCAGCGAGGTGGCCGAGAACGAGCCAGAACATGAAGAGGTAGGCGGCGGGGCTCGCCTCGGTCGTGTAGCGGTTCTGCCACGACCAGGCCCCCTCCCACCCCTGTCGCATCTTGGCCAGGTAGGTGTTGGCGTCGTCACCCAGGTAAAAGAACCCGAGGAAGACCTGGTCGTGGGGCTGCACCGCGTACGCGTACACGTACGGCACTGAGGTGACCACGGCCAGGGCGAGGCCGGTCAGGAGGGGAAGGCGCCATTCACGAAGGCGGTCTGCGAGGCCGGACCTCCCCATCCCCACCCCCTCCCCGTCGAGCGGGGAAGGGGGTTGTGCTGCCACGTTCACTGCTTTCGCCATCTCTTCACCGCCAGGCGGAGGACGGTCCACAGGGCGCGCCGGACCTCACCCTGCGAGACCTTCGATGCTCCAGCGACGCGGTCCTCGAAGCGGATCGGCGTCTCGACCACCGCGTAGCCGAGGCGCCGCGCCTGGTAAACCATCTCGATCTGGAACGAGTATCCCTGCGACACGATCTCGTCGAACTCGATGTGTTGGAGCAGGTCGCGTGTGTAGCACCGGAAGCCGGACGTGCAGTCATGGGTCGGAAGGCCAAGAAGAAGCCGGCAGTAGGCGTTGGCGGCCCAGGACAGGAGCCATCGGTGAAACGGCCACCCGACGATCTCGCCCCCGCGTACGTAGCGCGATCCGATTGCCAATCCGCCGCTGTCGCGTGCCGCGGCCAGGATGGCATCCAGGTCTCGGGCGAGATGTGACCCGTCCGCGTCCATCTCCACGAACAGGGCCAATCCGTCGGACAGGCCGATTCGGAAGGCGTCTTCGTAGGCGCTGCCCAGCCCAAGCTTGAGCGGCCGATGCAGCACTCGCACGCCGGCGTCTGCCGCCGCCAGTTGATCAGCGAGCTCGCCCGTGCGGTCGGGGGAGGCGTCGTCGACGATCAGGACGTCGTGTCCAAGCAGGCGGATGCCGGCGACCACGTTCTCCAGGTTCGGGCGTTCGTTGTACGTGGGGAGGACGACAAGCACCTCCGCGGACCGGCTCCTTCTGTCGGACGCGCTCACCGCGTGAACCTGACCCTCAGCACGTGCTTGAACATGTCGAGGGAGCTCCGGATCGCCATCACCTTCGTTGGCGTGGAGTGGCGCCACACCACCGGCCCCTCCGCGATTCGCACACCCCGCCGTTTGGCAAGGTAAAGCACTTCGGGGTCGTAGCCAAAGCCATCGGTCGTCAGCGCGGCGAAGACCGGGCGGGCGACGTCCGCCCGAAAAAGCTTGAAGCCGCACTGTGTGTCCCAGATCCCGGGCAGCAGGACCAGCTGCACGATGAGGTTGAATACCTTGCCCATCAATACGCGGTAGATGGGCTGCGACACCTCGACTCGTGCTCCCTTGACCGCCCGTGATGCAATCGCCACCCCGGCCCCGGCTGCCAGCGCCGCGTCGAGCTGTTCGAGCTCCTCGATCGGAGTCGACAGGTCGGCGTCGGTGACGAGCACCTGAGCGCCTCGAGCGATCGCCACCCCCTCCGCCAGCGCACGTCCCTTGCCTCGGTTGACCGGCAGCGCCTCGACGCGCACGGCCGGGTTTCGAGCTGCGGCCTCGTCCATCACCAGCCGGGTGCCGTCAGTACTCCCGTCGTCGACGAGGATCAACTCGTAGGACATCCGATGGTCGTCGAGGTAGCGCTCGATCTGCTCGATGGTGCGGGGCAGCCGCTGCTCCTCGTTGTAGCAGGGGATGACGATGCTGAGCCGCGGTGGCGATGGTTCGCCCGCCATGGCGCCCCATCGTAAGGGCACGGGGGAAGCAGGCCTCCCCCGTGGTACCCCCACCCAGTGACACATTGCGTGGAGGCGATTGGAAGTGCACGCATCGGTGACGGCCGGAGTAAATCCGGCCTAGGGCCCCACTCGGCACTCCTTAAGGAGTGCTGCGCAGCACCTGGAACGCGTAAGCGGGCAGAACCGCCATGCGCCGGATGCGCCACGGCTGGCTGCCCAGCCGAAACAGCCACTCCATCCCTGCCTGCCTCATCCACCTCGGCGCCCGTGGCACGCGCCCGGTCAAGTAGTCGAATGCGCCGCCCACGCCCATCGCCAATGCGACCCCGAGACGATCGCTCATGCGATCGATCCACAGCTCCTGGTCGGGCGCGCCGAACGCGACGAGGAGCACATTCGGCCGCTGGTCGTGGATCAGACCGAGCGCTTCGGCATCGGAGGACCGATCGGGCGACCCCGAATGTGCGGCCACCTCGAGGACCGGGTTGTCGGCCCGCAGGCGCGATGCGAGGTCGGCCGCCACTCCTGGAGCAGCACCCAGCAGGAAGAGGCGGAAGCGCCGGCGCGCGCACAAAGCAGCGAGCGGAGGGATGAGATCAACGCCTGTAACGGGTTCCCCAATATTGCAACCCTGCCGTCGAGCGGCCCAAACGACGCCGGTGCCGTCCGCCAGGCACAGGTCTGCCGACTCGAGCACTCGGGCGAACTCGCGGTCCCCGCGGGCGCGCATCACGAACTCGGGGTTGACGGTGGCAACCAGGTGGTGCCCGCCCGCGTCCACGAGCTCCTCGATGCGCTCGAGCGCGGCATCCATATCCATGCAGTCCACCCGCACGCCCAGCACCCGGGTCTGCTCCACCGGCTGATTATCATTCGGCGCGTTGACCAAGACGCGGGCAGGAGGGGCCCAACTGATTGCGGTGGACCTCAACCCCGCCACGCGCGAGGTCGTCACCGGCACCGAGCTGCTCGCTCGCGAGGTTGGCTCGCGACTGAACGCCGCCGCGCCTGAGCTCCGATGGCTGTTCTTCGCCTCGCGCGCTCGCGCCGGTCTTGGCGTCGATCTGATGGTGCTGCCCTTCCCACGCCTGTGGTCGCAGGTGCGCCTGCCGCTAGCCCTGACCAGGGTCCATCCCGACCTTCTCTTCGTGCCGGCCCACGCCGTTCCGATAGCGTGGCCCGGCCAGGCGCTCACGGTGGTCCACGACCTTGCCTTCGAGCGTCATCCGCACGCTTACTCCCGCGCGGAGCGCACGTACCTCCGGCTCACGACGCGCTGGGCGGTGCGCCGCTGCCCGCTCCTGATCACCGTCTCAGAATCCACCAAAGCGGACCTGGTCGGCCTCTACGGCGTGGCTCCGGAGCGTGTCCGGGTGGTGCCACTCGGCGGCGGGGAGCGGGTTGCGCGCCAGATGGCGCCTGCGTCACGCCTGGACGACCTGGGCCTGAGGGGCACCTTCGTTCTCCAGGTCGGGCGCATCGAGGCCCGCAAGAACCAAGCCGGCGCGCTGGCGGCGGTCGAGCGCCTGGACGGGGTCACCCTTGCGGTTGCGGGGCCAGAGCGCGACCCCGCGCTTGCGGCGCGGCTGCGCGCGTCGCCGAGATGCCGCGTGTTGGGAAGGGTGGACCAGCCCACCCTCGAGCTGTTGTACAAACACGCCCGCGCGGTCGTCGTGCCCAGCCTTTACGAAGGCTTCGGCCTGCCCGTCCTGGAGGCGATGGCGCGCGGGCAGGTGGTCGTCGCCGCGGCCGCCTCGTCCCTGCCCGAAGTCGGCGGCGATGCCGCGCTGTACGTCCAGGACGCCGCTGACCCGGAGCAGCTCGCGGAGGCGCTGGAGACCGCCCTCGGCAAACAGGACGTGCGGGCGAGACTGATCCGAGCCGCGAGCAAACGGGCAGCCGCCTACACCTGGGACCGCTGTGCGGCGGGTGTCGCCGCGGTCATTCGAGAGTTGGTTGGCTGACGCGCGAGAGTTGGTTGGCTGACGCGCGAGAGCTGGTTGGCTGACGCGCGAGAGCTGGTCGCCTGAGGCGGGTCACCGGCGAACCGGGCCGGGTCACGCGGCCGTCTTGATCGCCCGGTCCACCGCGCGCCAAGTCAGGTCCGCGGCGCGCGACCAACTGAATTCCGCGGCGCGTAGGATCCCCCGCCGCCTCAGGTCGGCGGCCAGATCGGCGTCGCCGAGGACGCTCTCCAGAGCCTTGCGCCACGCATCCGCGTCATCCGCCGCGACCACCAGGCCCGCATCTTCAACCAGCTCCGGCAGGGACGCGCGGTCCGAGACCACCACGGGCGTTCCGCACGCCATGGCTTCCAACGGAGGGAGCCCAAAACCCTCATACCACGCAGGGTGCGCGAGCACACGCGCCAGGTTGTAGACGGCCGGCAGCTCGCTCGGATCGAGCGCGTCCAGGTGATGGACCCCCTCGCCCAGGCGCCCAATCCGCTCCTTGATCGGCTCATAGAGCCAACCCCAGCCACCGACGATGACGAGGTCCGGCCGGTCACGCATCATCGCCCAGGCTTCCAGCAACGTGGGCAGGTTCTTTCGCGGCTCGATCGTGCTCACGAAGAGGATGAAGCGCTCCGGCAGCTTGAGCCGTGCGCGCGCCCCGGCGAGATCTTGGCTGCTCATAGGCCTGAAGGCGGCGGAAACGCCGTGAGGCACGACCTCGATGCGTGACGCGGGAACACCGAACAGCTCCTTGATGTCCCGCGCGGTGTTCGCGGAAACGGCGATGACCACGTCAGCACGTCTGAGGGATCGGGGCACCACCCAACGGGTGCTGAGCAGCTGGCGGCCCGGAAACCAGTTGGGGTTGCGATAGATGGCAAGGTCGTGGACGGTGATGGCCGACGGGCAACCGACGTCCCGCAGCGGAAGCACTCCGACCGGCCCGAAGTACGCGTCGGGCTTCAGCCGCCGAATGCGGGCCGGCCACTGGAGATGGCGACCGACGAAGCGCGCGGCGGGAAGCGGCCGGTAGCCGATGCCGGGCGCCGGGCCGGGCACGGCCACATTGGGAGGCAGGTAGACCGTGAACCGGCAGTCGGGCCGGTCGATCGCCATCGCATGCAGGATCTCCTTCGTGTAGACACCGACTCCGGCCCGCGCCCTCGCGAGCCCATACCCGTCCACCGCCAGGTGCAGGCCGGTCACACCATCAACGAAGGTACGACTGGTTGCGCTTGAGCACCTCGAAGTGCTCCAGCGCCAGGCCGGTTCCGCGCACGACCGAGGTTTGGGGGTCGTCCGCGACGACGGCCGGGATGCCGGTGTGCATCGCCAGGTAGCGGTCCAGCCCGCGCAGTTGAGCTCCCCCACCGGACAGCACGATGCCGCGGTCGAAGATGTCCGCAGCCAGCTCCGGTGGTGTCTCTTCGAGCACGCTGCGAACCGCTCCGATAATCAGGCGCAGCGGCTCCTGGATCGCCTCGGTTATCTCATTCGACGAAATCTCCAGGCTCCGCGGGAGACCAGAGACAAGGTCGCGGCCCCGCACTTCGGTGAGCAGCGGCTCCTTCATGAGCACCGCGGAACCGATGGCGATCTTCACCTCCTCGGCGGTGCGCTCGCCGATCAGCAGGTTGTGCTTGCGCCTGAGGTAGGCGGTGATGGCATCGTCGATGCGGTTGCCGCCCACCCGGATCGAATGCGCTACCACCATCCCGGACAGCGATATCACCGCGATCTCGGTGGTGCCGCCGCCGACGTCGCAGATCGCATTGCCTCGTGGTTCGGCGATCGGCAAACCGGCGCCAATTGCAGCCGCCAGCGGTTCGTCGATGAGCCAGGCCTGGCGCGCGCCGGCTGAAATCGCCGCTTCGGTGACCGCTCGGCGCTCCACCGACGTCACGCCGGACGGGACGCAGATCATGATCTCCGGCTTGAAGATCCGCTGGCGGCCCTGAACCCTGCCGATGAAGTGGTGGAGCATGCCCTCGGTCACGACGAAGTCGGCGATGACCCCTTCGCGCATCGGCCGCACTACCTGGATCGTGTCCGGTGCCCTCCCCACCATCTCGAGGGCCTGCCTGCCCACGGCGAGGATTCGCGTGCCGTCGCGATTCAGAGCGACCAGCGATGGTTCGTTGATGACTATCCCCTCGCCCTTAACGTAGATGAGCACCGTCGAGGTACCGAGATCGATGCCGATCTTCTTAGAGAGCACCGCTCACTCGTACGTCTGACCAGGACCGCCCGAGTCCGAGTCGACGGCCACTCTCCTGATCTGGGCCCCGACGGCAGCCAGCTTGCCATGCATGTTCTCGTAGCCACGATCGACGTGCCACGCGTTGTGGAGCACGCTTTCGCCCTCAGCACACAGCGCGGCGATCACCAGCGCCGCGCCCGATCGAATGTCCGGGATCGCTACCTCGGTTCCGCGCAACCGGCAGGGCCCATGCACGACGGCGTGAAGCCGCCCTTCGACCGTGACCCCGGCCCCCATCCTGGCCAACTGGGACACGTGCTGAAACCGGTTCTCGTGCACGTACTCCGAGATGACGGTGTCGCCGTCGGCCTGCGTCATCATCGCCATGTACTGCGCTTGCAGGTCGGTCGGAAACCCGGGGAACGCCCATGTCGACATGTCGATGGGCTTGAGTCGCGTCCGCGTCCGCCGGCCGACCCGAAACCACCCATCCCCCGCGTCGACGTGCGCGCCCGCGAGCTCCAGCTTGAGCAGAACCACGTTCAGGTCTTCGGGCCTGCTGCAGTCGATTCGCAGCTCGCCGCCCACCGCTGCGACCGCGATGGCGTATGTGCCTGCTTCGAGGTAATCGGGGATGACGGTGTGCTCGGCGCCTGCGAGATCGCGAACGCCGTCCACCACCAAGCGCTCCGTGCCTATACCTTCGATGCGCGCTCCCATCTTCCCGAGCAGCCGGCACAGATCCTGTACGTGAGGTTCGCGCGCAGCGTTGAAGATCTCGGTCCTGCCCTCCGCCAACACGGCCGCGAGCAGGATGTTCTCGGTACCGGTGACGGTCGGCAGGTCGAACACGATGCGCTGGCCGCGCAAGCGATCCACCTCGGCGACGATCTCGGTCTCGGTCTCCTCGATTCGAGCGCCCATCTGGCGCAGCCCGCGCAGATGCTGCTCGAACCGCCTCGCGCCGATGTCGTCACCACCCGGGCGCGGAACTCGCGCCTGACCAAAACGGCCGAGGAGCGCACCAAGAAGCAAGATGGTCGCCCGCATGCGGCCGCCGAGGTCGTCCGGAACGTGGCTGGTATGCGCCCGCCCCATCTTGAGGATGAGCGAGCCCTCGCCCTCGCATCGGCCTCCCAGACCGGTGAGTATCTCGCCCATGAGGGCGGTGTCGGTCACCCTCGGCACGTTGTTGAGCCGGACTGGGTCGGTGGTGAGCAGGGCGGCGGCCATCTCGGGCAGGGCGGCGTTCTTGGAGCCGCTGACGCAGATATCCCCCGCCAACTGCGCGCCGCCGGTGATGCGAAGCACGTGATCGTGACGCGGCGCCGGCGCTCTCATGTAGGGGTACGGTAAACCCCTGGCTCGTCTACGAGCGTCGCAGCCGCGCGAGCCGAAGGCGCGCCTCCGCCATGGCGAGCGCCTGCTGGAACTCAACCTCCTCGGCGGTGGTGAGCGTCCCGGCCAGCTTTTCCTGTGCGCGCTTGCGGGCCGCCTCGGCACGCTCGATCGAGATCTCCTCGGCATGCTCGGCCACGTCGGCGAGCACGGTCACCCGGTCGGGCAGCACCTCCAGGAAGCCACCGCCGACGAAGATCAGGGTCTCCTTGTCACCCTGCATGATCTTGAGGGGGCCAGGCTTGAGCGACGTCATCAAAGCCGCGTGGCGGGGAAGGATGCCCAATTCGCCATCCGCGCCATTGGCGACGATGAAGTCCACGTCCCCCTCGAAGAGGCTCCGCTCGACGCTGACCACACGCAGAGCTATCGTCAAGACCCAGACTTCTTCTTCATCTCTTCGCCTTGCGCGCGCGCCTCGTCGATGGTGCCGACCATGTAGAACGCCTGCTCCGGGAGGTCGTCGTGCTTCCCCTCGAGGATCTCCTTGAAGCCGCGCACGGTCTCGGCGATGGGTACGTACTTTCCCTCGCGGCCCGTGAAACGCTGGGCGACGAAGTTGGGCTGGGAAAGGAACCTCTGGATCTTTCGTGCCCGCGACACTGCGAGCTTGTCGTCTTCGGAAAGCTCCTCCATGCCGAGAATGGCGATGATCTCCTGCAGGTCCTTGTATCGCTGCATCGTCTTCTTGACGCCCTGCGCCGCGTCGTAGTGGTCCTGGCCCACGATCGACGGCTCGACGAAACGGCTTGACGACCCCAGTGGGTCGACCGCCGGGTAGATCCCTATCTCGACCAGCGAACGCTCGAGGCGCACGGTCGCGCCAAGGTGGGCGAAGACCGTCTGGATGGCTGGGTCCGTGTAGTCGTCGGCCGGCACGTAGACGGCCTGCACCGACGTGATCGATCCCTTGCTGGTGGACGTGATGCGCTCCTGGAGCTCGCCCATCTCGGTCGCCAACGTCGGCTGGTAGCCGACCGCCGAGGGCATGCGGCCGAGCAGGGCCGACACCTCAGAGCCTGCGAGGAGGTACCTGAAGATGTTGTCCACGAAGAGGAGCACGTCGGCGCCCTCCTCGTCTCGGAAGTATTCCGCCATCGTCAGTCCGGTGAGCCCCACCCGCGCACGGGCGCCGGGCGGCTCGTTCATCTGGCCGAACACCAGCGCGGTCTGGGGCAATACACCTGCGTCCTTCATCTCGTGATACATGTCGTTCCCCTCGCGCGTCCTCTCCCCCACGCCGGCGAAGACCGAGCGGCCCTTGTGCTGATAGGCGATGTTGCGTATCAGCTCCTGCACGATGACGGTCTTGCCCGTGCCGGCGCCTCCGAACAGCCCGATCTTGGAGCCCTTGGCGAACGTGCACATCAGGTCGATGACCTTGATCCCCGTCTCGAGGATCTC
>CAAGKR010214207.1_pt1 | contig 12580 bp, 11 predicted proteins | sample 2556971 | NCBI WGS metagenome assembly CAAGKR01 (sample SAMEA5207829, study PRJEB30636) | soil metagenome | biome: forest; feature: boreal; material: soil | place: USA | collected 2011-09 | depth 1 m | reverse complement strand
CCCCTTTGTAGATCTCGAATCGGATGGGGACGTTCACGTCGGCCATGGCTGCTCTCCTCTTGGGTCTAGTAGGAAGAAGCTCTCGATGGCCGTCTAACAAAGTTCCCTATCGCGTCGGGCGAAGGCGAGCTCCGCTCGCCGGAGCCCATCGCGGGAAGGCATGGGAACCCTTTCAGGGTTCCCATCTTGTTGTTAGATGTCCTCGAGGGTCTTCAACATCTCCGGGATGAAATCCTTGCGAATCTCGATCAGGCTCGAATGCTCGGCCTTCTTCTGCGCGCTGACGAGCTCGCCGTCGGGACGCTGCAGATCGCCCTCGACCGTGTCGTCTTCGAAGTCGTAGACGGTCTTGGCTTTGTAGGTCGTGTTGGTGTTGGCGTCGTCGCCGCCACCGGCTGCGGCAGCCGCTTCCCCGCCTTCGCCTGCGGGCTTCGGGTCGGCCGCGAACGCCCTGCCCGAGGTGCCCGCCAACCCCAAGGTCGCAACGCCCCCGAAGAGGGCCAAACGGATGATGAGATCTTTCATATTTCGTTTCTCCTTCATCTCGCGAGAGCCCGGTTGCTGGAAATCAGACAACCCAAAGCTCCCCTGGTTCCCAAACATCTTACTCGGAACCCCACAAGGCTACCGAATCCAAGAAAGAATGCAAGTTGCCTTACGTTTTCATAGCCTACAAAGTAAACGCTCTACTTCTTTTTCTTCTTCTTGCCGCCGCCCTGATCATCGGCGGGGGCGGGAGCCGCGGCCGAATTGGGGTCCGCGTCGTCCGCCGGGGCGGCGCCGGGAGCGTTCGAGCCGGGAGCCGTGGCCTTGGCGGCCTCGCCCTTGTCTCCGCCTCCCTTGGCGCCGGCAGCGGCGGCGGCCTCTTCGGCATCCTGCTTCTTCATCTGCTCTTCCATCTGCTTTTGCTGAATTTCGGCCTTGCGCTGCATCTCCTCGGCTTCGGCCTGCATCTTCGCAGCCTCGTCAAGCGCGACGTAAATTTCGTCGATGTCCTTGATCCGCTTCTCCGCCTCTCGCTTAAGTGAGTCGGAGGTCGAGTCGTTGGCATGTCCCAGGAACTGATGGTAGTAGTCCTGAGCCTTGTGCAGCGCGGGCTTCTGGCCGTCCTTGTAGTCCTGGTAGATGAGGCCGAGGTTGAAGTAGCTCCAAGGGCTGGAGGGATCCAGCTTCTGCGCGGAGTTGTACTGCGTCTCCGCCTCGTCGATTTTCTTGTTACCGCGCAGCGCCACCCCGAGACCTATCGAGGCATCGAAGTTCTTCGGTTGCATCTCCAGGACGGCGCGGAAGTTTTCCTCGGAGGTGTTGTAGTCGCGGTTGTTGAGCGACAACACCGCCAGGTTGAGTCGAGCCTCCGCGAGGCTCGGGTTCAGCTGTACCGCCTTCTTGAATTGGCCGATCGCGGGGCTAATGTTCTTCTTTTTGAGCTCGACGAGGCCCAGCGTGTTGTACACGACCGCGAGTTGCTTCTTCATCGCGGCCGTGACACCGGTCCCCTCTTCCTTGACGTTGACTTCCTTGGCGAGCTTGCCGCCCTCGTCGTCACCGCCCGTATCCTTCTTCTCCTTTTTCCCCTTCTTCCCACCCTTGGTGGCTTTCCCCTCGGCAGCCTCCTCGACCTTCTCCTCGGCGAATTTGCCCGTCGCGATCTCGTCGGCCTTTGAGATCGCCTGATTGCCGACCAGTTTGGCCATCTCGAGCATGTTCATGTCGTAGTAGATGAACGCCAGAGTCGAAAAGGCCTGAAGGTTGTTGCTGTCGAGCGCGAGCACCGTGCGAAGGTTGTTGACGGCCAATCCGACGTATTTCTTCTTTTCATCCATGCTCGACGCATGGCGGGCCTTGTCGCGTAGGATCTGCGCCAGGTTGTTTCGCGCTTCCACCGAGTGCAGCGGGTCCGTCTCGATGGCTCGGTTGAACAGCGATTCCGCCTCCATCGCTTCGCCGCGCTTCCAAGCCAAGTAACCGAGGTTGGCAATCGCAGGTCCGTACTTCAGCCCCTGCCAGATGCGCGCCGCGTCTTCCTGCCGGCCGCACTCGGCCAGCACGGCACCTTGGTTGAATCGCGCCTCCGGAAGGCCGGGGCTGCTGTCGGCGACCTCCTTGAACGCGTCCGAAACGCTGGAGCATTCGGAGCCGCTCACGCCCCCCGATTTCTTGGCCGCCTCGTAGCGCTGCATCGCCTTTTCGAAATCGGCGCGCTGGTCGGCGCTGATCGCGCGCTTCTTCTCTTTTGGAATCAGCTGCGCGGCGCCAGCCTTGTTGATCGTCTCGTGCTCGGTCGCCCCCTCAATCAGCCCCGTCTCGTCGTTCGCCGCCGTGTTAGGTGGCGGCTTCTGCTCGCCACCGCAACCCACGACGGAGAGCCCGAGGCCAGCGCCCAGCGCCATCGCGAGGGCGAGAAGCAAGCCGGGCTGGTCGCTCTTGCCATTCATGCTCACGCTCATGACCTTTCTCATGACCTCGGTCCTCACTGACTAACCTGCGCCGCGGCGGAAGCGGTTTCGCTGATCTCTGGGATGACGGGCGTCTCTTCCATCGTCGTCGAAACGTAGCCGGCCTCCGGCTTGACCTCCGATGACAGCGGATATTCGGTGGGCTTCACCTGATTGAGCTCCCGTTCGCAGAGCCGGGACCACTCGTTGTACCAGGACTGCTCGGTCGCCGCCTTGAGGCACTTCTCGAAGCCGTCGACCGCCTTGGACTCGATCGGCTCGGCTTTGTCCTCCAGCTGATCGCAGTAGATCTCCTTGGGACGATTACCCCACTGGTCCTGCTCCTTGAGATCCTTTGGAATCTCCGCGGTGTAGAGCTGGCCGGCGAAGTCCATGTAGATCTGTCCGACTCGGGCGGCCGAAGCGATGGTCCACTGGGCTTGCTTCATGCCGAACGTATCGAGGTAGAGCGTGCGCGCCTTGTCGAGCGCCTTCGACTTCTCGTCGAGATAGCTGGTGAACTTCTTCACCGACTCGGCGAACCTCTTCTTCTTGCTCTCGGCCTGCCTCTTCGAGTCAAACTGGGTCGGCTGCTGGAAGTCGAGCCCTTCCGGGAACTTGATGCGCAGGAAGTTCTCGTACTGAACCTCGGCGATATTGAAGGCCGAACCGGCCACCGCATAGGCGGCCAGACCCGCCCGGGCTTCCACGTCCTTGCCAGTGATCTTCGAGGCGGCGGCGCCCTTGTTCCAGATCTTGAGCACGGCCTGGAAGTGCTCCTGGGCCTTGGCCGCCTGCTGCTTGTTGCGGTCGTAAAGGACGATCTTGGACTTGGTGGGCGGACCACATTGCGTCCGCGACTTCTCGTGAATCTTGGCGCCCTTCTTGAGCTTCTTGTTGAGGTCGGCGAGGACCTTCTGCCGCCCGGTGGCGGCCACGCGCTTCATCTCGAGACAGGCGCCGTCCTCGGAAGCCTTCGGGCAGGACGCCTTCCAGGCCATCTCGCCCAGCCGGAAGTGCGCCAGCACCTGGCGGTCCGGTCCCCCTTGGGTCCCCCACTTCTTGAGGTAGGTCTCGAGGTGCTTGGCCAGCTCGTCGTACCTCTTTTCCTTCTCGTAGACGTCGCCCATCTGGAAGAACACGCCGGCCGCGTCCTGGGGCTTTCGGCTGCCATAGAACTTCACGAACGAGTCCATGTCGGCGATCGCCTTGTCGTCCTCGCCAAGTCCGATGCGGAAGGTGGTGGCGTTGCCGAGCGCGTCGGTCGACTTCTTCTCACCCGGGAACTTGCTGGCGAAGTCCTCGTAGTGCTCGGCGGCCTTCGAGTAGTACGCGAGCTGGTGGTAGCCGGCCGCAACCCGGAAGAGCGCCTTCTGCGCCAGCGGATCCTTGGGATGCGCCGCAATGAGCGCGAGGCGGGCCTTCAGAGCCTGACCGACGAGGTGAGCATTTTGGAAGCACTGCCCCGCGTTCCAGAGCCGCTCCGCGTGCTTCGGGTGATCCGGCAGGGATTCCGCCGAGGCGAGCATCGAGCGACCGCACTCCTTGTAATTGTGCTCCTTTTCAAACTCGTGACCTTCCATATCGTAAGTGTCGCTCTTGAGCGAGATCATCTGCTTGCCGAACTCCGGGTCCTTCATGAGCTCCGGCATCTCGAGGAACTTGTCGACCAGCGCGACCACCTCCTTGGTCTTCCCCAGCGCGTTGAGGCAATCGAGCCACAAGTTCGCCGAGTAGATGGCGAGCTCGTGCTTCGGGTGCTTCTGGACGATGTCGCCGAACAGCGGTCCCGCCTCCGCGAAGTGATTGTACTCGTAGAAGATGCGCGCCTTGCGGTACTTGATCGTCACCAGCTCGGGCGCGTCCGGAACGTACTTGATATAGGTGTCGAAGGCCCCGATCATCTTCTTCTGGTACTCGGGGATCTCCATCGCCTCGATCTTCTTCTTGCCTTCGCGCTCCTTGAGCTTGTCCTGGTCGGCCCTGACCTGGTCCTCGTGCTCGTGGTCGTCGACGTTCAGCGCGTTCTTCCAGGCCAAGACCGCCGCGTAGGCCGCGTCCTTGACGTACTTGCCCTGCGGGTTCATCTGCACCACCTTGGTGTACTGATCCGCCGCGTCCTTCCAGTTCTCGAGCGTCCAAAGGAGCTCGCCGTAATAGAACGCCATCTCATAGGCGTCCCTGTCCTTCGGGAAGTGATCGAGGAACACCTTGTAGACGTACTTGTCGAGGGCGTAGGTGTCGGTGTTCTTGGTCTTCTGCGCTTCCTTGTGCCAGATGAGCGCCAGCTCCTTGGTCGTGTCGTGGAAGGTGTTGCGGCACTCTTCCAGCTGGTCCTTCTTGACGCCCTTCATCTCGGCAACCACGTCGTAGACCTTGCCGAGCCGCTCGATCTCCTGCACCTGATCGCGCTTGGTGCCGGCCGAGAGGGTATTGCGCACGATCTTGTTCTGCCACTCGCAGATGCGCGGTGAGCCCATGTTCATGGCGATCACCTTCTTGTACACGCGGCTCGAATCGGGAAACTGACCCTGCTCCCAGTAGAGTTCGGCGAGCGCCTCCATCATCTTCGGCGCGTAGTCGCCGCCCGTGCGCTGGAAGAACTCCCACGCCTTGTCCGGGCCGCCAACGTGCGCGTAGGCCTTGACGATGTCCTTCTTTGCCTCCTTGATGAGCGCCTCTTTCTGCGCCTTCGAAACGTTCACCTTCCCTTCGGTCGACATTCGAACAACGCCCACGAACGTCTCCAGAGCGGTCTTGTAGTCGCCCTGATTGACGTAACACCACCCCTTTTTATAGACGGCGTAGGGGTAGACGCTCGACTTGGGGAACAGCTCGACCTTCTCGTAAAACTTGAGGGCGTTGTCCATCTCGCCCTTGTCGAAGTAGTACTCGGCAAACGACAGATAGGCGTCCGGGATGTACTTCGAGTCCGGGTAGTCTTTGATGAGCCGGTGGAAGAACTCGCGCGCCTGGTCTTCCTTCTTCACCGACGTCAAAAGGAACGCGAGGCGGAACAGAACCTCGTCCATCCGCTCGTACTTTCGGAACTTGGTCGCGGCGATATAGGCCTTGACCGCCTCGAGCAGCCACTTCTGCTCCTCCGCCTCATAAACGCGCTGTTGCTGCTGCAGCGAACCCCGTTGATTGGGGGGCAGGTCGAAGATCCTCTGATCAAGCGCGCGCGCCTTGCTGAAGTTGTAGTGCTGCTTCTCGGCGTAGAGCTCGCCCAAGCGGAACAAGAAGTCGGGCTTCTGCGGATCGTCGTCCCCCGTCACCTGAATGAGCCGCCGCATCTTGCTTATCTGGGCGTCGACCAGCTTGATGATCCCTTCTTGCTTGACCGCCACGAACTGGTCGACCGTCAGGACCGGCCCGGTTTCCTTCTGCTGGGCGGGCGGCGCTTCCGGCTTGGTCAGGTTGGTTTGTTTCGCGCTGACCTCCGCCTCCTGTTTGGTGTAACGCGCCTTTCCGCTGTTGGCGGCGTCGTCACCCGCCGCCCGCGCCGCGGCCGGCGCGAGCAGAGCGACAACCAGAGCTAAAATTCCCCTCGAAAACCGGAGCTCGCTGATCATGATTTCTCCACTGTCGTCCAAAAGCTCGATCGAACCTACGGGGCGTCGCCGCCCGCGGGCGCGGGCGCGCCACCCCCCGTGTCAGCACCGCCGCCACCCTCGTCCCCAGCCCCGGTTGCGTGCGTGGACCCCTCGCCAGTTGCCGGTGCGCCCTCTGGCGCGCTGCCGCCACATTTGTTCACGATCTTGACCCGATAGTAGCCGAGCTCGTCGCGCCAATACTCGCCGTTGAACGGCCAAATCTCATGCTCGTCGTCCGCGCGAATCTCTAACCCGCGCTTGGCCCCTTGGCCCTGGATGACCTGCTGCTCCTGCTTGACCTCTTCCTCGAGCTCACCCTTCTGGCCGGCCAGGATCTCGTACTCGATCTTGATGACGCGCTTGATGAGCTGCGCCAACTCTTCGGTGAGGCGCTTGATGCGCCGCCGCGCCAGATCGCCGGCATCGTTGACCGCGAGCGACCGCTGCAGGGTCAGATCGGCGAACACGTTCTGGGCGATGGTGGTCGACTTCCAGGAGGCGTCGGCGTCGTCGTAGAGCTTGAGCTCGTGATCCAATTCGGCGACGTAGTCGAACCGACGGTTGATGCTCTGGTCGCCGAGAACGCCGCGCGCCGCGCGCTCGACCTGCTCCGGTAGCCCAGAGGTCTGCTTGCGAATCTTGACGGCGACATCGAAAAGCTCCGCGTTGTCGGGTGTTCCGGTGATTAGCTTCTTGAGCTCCTGGAACACCTCCGGGTAAATAGCGTTGAAGTCGCCGATCGCCTCGTCCGCGCGATCGTAGAGGCAGTTATAGAAGTAGATCGTCGCCTTGACCGTCATCCCCTCTGCGACCGACTCGGGCTTGATGTACTCGTCGAAGAACGGCGCTTGGATCGTGTGGATATTCCCGAGGGCTTTTGAGTACCCCTTATCCTTCAGCATGAAGTTGGCCCATGACGACTCGAAGAGGCTGTTGGCCCAGTCGAAGGCATCCGGCGAAACCTTGTCGAAGTACTTCACCGCCAGGTCGAATTGGCCGGTCGAGTAGAAGGTCCGCGCCAGGGATAGGTTGGCGATATCCTGATAGACGACGATTCTCGGGTCCTCGCTCTGCGCAGCGGTCCGAAGGACTTCCTTGAAGGCTTCGACGGCCGGCTTGGCATCGTACTCACGCACGTGGGTCGCGCCTTCGAACAGCTTCGCCTCGACGTAGAAGTCGCTGTTGGCCGGGACCGCCTGGAACAGCTCGACGGCCTCTTTGAATTTCCCCTTGTTGTAGTAGTACTTGCCAAGCAGGAAGTAGAGCTCATCGCGCACTTTCTCGAGCGCCGGCTGGTCGAGCTCGGCGCGGTTGTACTTTCCGATCTTCTCGAGAATACCCGTTGAATCTGGGAGCTTCGCAGACAGCGAGGCCAGCCATTTGAGGGTAGCGTTGTAATAGGCGTGCGACGGCCCCTTTTGCACGATGCGATCGAAATACGACAGAGACGCCGAGTAATACTTCATGTTGTAGAGGGCCTTGCCCATCCAGAACTCGGCTTTCTGCTTGTTGACCTCCGCGTCGCCCGACTCTCCTTCAACCACCTTGCTGAGCTCGATCGACGCCGAGTAGAAGTCCTCGCCATCGTAGAGCTTGAACGCTCGCTCGAGAACCTTCGATGGCTGGTCGCCTTGGGGCGCGTCCTCTGGCTGAAAGTCTCCCGTGTCGGCGGCCTTCTTCTTTCTTGCCGAGGCAACCGAACCGGTGAGGAGCAACGAACTCGTCAAGAGAATACCAATCGCGCGCTTGCGGCTCATCAGGAGACCTCGCTGGTTGTGCTCGAAGGCACGGTCACGGAGCTAAAGGATGGGGTCAAGGTTTTACGACGGACGAACTTCGACGGGAAGGGGTCACGAGTCGCGACGACATCATCCTGCAGGACTCCACACGGACGTGCGCCGACGTGGAAAAACACACCCCAAAGGCGCACCATCCTACGAAAGCCACTTTCCGCGTGTCAAGGGAATCCGTGCTCCAATTCGACGGATAGCCCCGGAAAATCCGATGATTGCGCTTTATAGGTCACCGGGCAGCCCGACGGGGCCCAGTCCAGGCTTGACAGGCGAGGTCATGTAGGTAACATGGCGCGGCCTTTCGGGGGCCTCAAGTGGCGAGAGCGTCCGAGCGAGGCGCCGAGGCTCACGCGACACCCCCAACGGACGCAAGGAGTCCCCCCATGAGGTTCCCTTTCCCACTCCATCCCCGCGCTGATCGATTCGCGCGTGGTTTCGCGCTGGTGGCTCTTGGGGCCGCGCTTGCCGGGCTGGGGGGCGCCTGTGCCGACAAGCACATCGGACGGCCCTGTCAGGTCGACGTGTCGCCTCCCGACGCCGGAAGCGCGGGCGGTTCCGCGACCATCACGTCGCCCGCCCTCGAGTGCCCGAGCCGGATCTGCATCCTGCCGAACAACCAATCCGAAGCTGCCGCTGACAAAGACGGCGCCTTCTGCACGTATCCTTGCTCTACAGACGATGACTGCTCCGACGCGGAGACCGTGAGCAAGAGCGACATCAGCGACCCTCACTGCAAGTCTAATTTCATCTGCACCTGGCCGACGACGTCTGGCCCGTTCTGCTGCCAGAAGCTGTGCATCTGCCATGACTTTTTGTCCGTGCCGGCTGGCGGCATCCCGGAGCCCGTGGCCTGCAAAACCGCCAACAACGGCGGACCCACCGTCCAGACCTGCGCGAACGTCCACTAGAGGGACCGGGCCGGCAGAAAATGGACCGGCCGCCGTTCCGGCGCGTGGCCCGAGGTCAGGTCGCAACTTCGAAGGCATTGGGGATGTGGACCAGATCGGGAGGACTGTCGTCGTTCCAAAAGGTCACCGCGACGACGTCAAATCGGTACGCGCCCGCAGCCGGTCTCTCCACGGCCAGATAGAGGCGGGCGACCCGAATCACACGGGCGCGTTTCTGCGGGGTGATGGCTTCCAGCGGGTGGCCTTGTTCCTCGCCGGTACGGGAGCGCACCTCGACGAAGACACAGGTGCCGTGATCGTTGGCGACGATGTCGAGCTCGCCGGCATCCGGGCCGTGGCCGCGCCAGTTGCGCACCACGATCCGGAATCCCGCCGCTTCGAGGAACGCGGCGGCCAAGCTCTCCGCGCGACGGCCTTTACCAGCCCGCGCGGCGAAACCCTCTCGCACCGCCCGACCCGCTTGTCAGGAGGCGACTGGCGGCGTGACCGGCGCCACCGCGGGCGCGGCAGTTGGAACCGCAGGGGCCTCTTCGACCGGGCCCCGCTCGGCTTTGATGCGTGCCGCCTTGCCCTGGAGCGCGCGGAGGTAGTTCAGCCGCGCGCGACGTACCTGCCCCTTCGAGACCACTTCAATCTTCTCGATGCGGGAGGTGTGGAGCGGAAAGATACGCTCGACACCGACGCCGTAGGATATCTTGCGCACCGTGAACGACGCGCGCGTACCGCCGCGGTGCTGGCCGATCACCACGCCCTCGAAGATCTGAACCCGCTCCTTGTCACCCTCTTTGATGAGGGTGTGCACGCGAACGCTGTCACCGGAACGGAGCTCGGGTAGATCCGAACGCCGGTAACTGGTCTCGATCTCTCGCAGAAGCGGATTCTGGCTCATTGGGAAAGCCCGTATACGTAGACGGGCGGGCCCCGCGAGTCAAGTCGGATTCCGCCGGCCAGAACCCGTCTCCGTATCCGTCTCCGCCAGCAGCAGCCGCTCCTCGTCGTCGAGCGGGTGCCGAGCGATGAGGTCCGGACGGCGCTCCTGGGTCAAGCGCGCCGCCTCGCCGCGCCGCCAGCGGGCGATCGCCTGGTGGTTGCCCGAAAGGAGAACCTCCGGAACCGATTGTCCGTTCCAGACGGCCGGACGGGTCCACTGGGGGTACTCGAGGCGACCGGCGGAGAATGACTCCTCGCTCGCCGACAGGCCGCAGCCGAGAACGCCCGGAACGAGACGGGCGACGGCCTCGATGACGGCGGCGGCCGCCACCTCGCCACCCGCCAGCACGAAATCGCCGATCCGGAGCTCCTCGTCCATCAACCCCGCGACCCGCTCGTCCATCCCTTCGTAGCGTCCACAGACCAGCGTGACGCGCGTGCGCGTCGCCAGCGCCCGCGCGCCGGCCTGATCGAAGAGCCGCCCGCGGGGCGTGAGCAGAATCCGGTGCGAGGGACCGCGCGCCTCGGTGACAACGGCCAGCGCCGCCGAGATCGGCTCGACATTCAGGATCATCCCGGGCCCGCCGCCGTAAGACGCGTCGTCGACCTGACGGTGGCGACCCGGTGCAAAATCACGCGGATTGGTGCAGTGGACCGCGACGACACCGGCGGTGATCGCCTTGCCGATCACCGTGCTCGATAGGAAACCGGCCATCACCTCGGGGAACAGGGTCAGGACCTCGAACGTGAGCTGCGGCAGATCTCGGTCACTCACGCGATCCGTCTCTCGGACACTTATTTTTTAGGTCAGTCATCTTGGCCCCAGCGCACGCGAATTCTACGTCCGGCGATGTCCGCGATCAGGACGAACTGCGGCACCAGTGGGATGAGCCGTTCCCGGCCGTCGTCGCCGACCACAGTGGCCACGTCGTGCGCGCCATTCCAAAACGCCTCCCGCGTGAGGCCCAGGGGCCGTCCGGCTTCGTCCTCGACGGAGCACCCGACGACGTCCTCGACGTAGTATTCATTCGGCCCGAGCGGCGGCAGCGCCGAGCGCGCCACACACACCTCCGCGTGCGTGAACGTGGCGGCGCTCTCCCGGTCATCGATGCCGGCGAGCCGGACCAGATAGCCGCCGTGGATCGGTCGAAACTCCCGCACCCATCGAACGTCACGCTGCCCGTCGCGCAGCACAATCAGCTGCTCGACCGCGCTCGTAATTCGGCCATGCGCGTTGTACGGCCGAAGCGAAAGCTCGCCGGACACGCCGTGCGGTCGACCGAAAATACCGATCGCCAGCGTGTCGGGATCGTAGTGGTCGCGCTTCGGGTCCGTCGGCTTACTCGAGAATCTCGAGAATGACGCGGCGGCGGGTCTTGGCGGATGCGGCCGAAAGGATGGTGCGCAGCGCCTTCGCGGTGCGGCCCTGCTTGCCAATCACCTTGCCGAGATCCTCTTCCGCGACCTTGAGCTCGAAAACCAGCGCGTCTGGTTCGGAGATCTCTTCGACCTCGACCTCTTCGGGACGATCGACCAACCCGCGCGCAAGATAGTCAACCAGCTCCCGCAGTGCCGGCTGACCAGATTTTTGAGCGTCTTCGCTCATGATTCGCGCGTGCGATTACGCAGCCGGGGAGGACGCGGGCTTCGCGCGCCGCTGCCGGCGAAGCAGCTCCGAGACGGTCTGGCTGGGCGTCGCGCCGACCGACAACCAATGCTGCAAGCGCGGCTCGTCTATTCTGAACTCGACCGGATCGCGCAAGGGGTCATAAACACCGAGCTGCTCGATGAATCGACCGTCACGCGGACTGCGCCGGTCGGCGGCGACCACGCGATAGAACGGAACCTTTTTTCCGCCGGCGCGGGTCAATCGAATGGTCACGGACATTTTTGGGAGTCCTCAGAAAACGAGCTGGCAAGCTACCGGCCGCCTTGTGCCCTGTCAAGCGCGCCGGCGAGTAGGCTTCAGCTGGACGGCAACCCGGTGACCAGGCAGCCCGGAGGATCGCCGGGAATTGCCAGGCGTCATCCCGGATTGCAATAGTGCCACATGCGAACCGGGTTCATCACCGTCGGCGTCACGGTCGCCGTCTTGATCGCGTGGATACCCGGCGACCTTCTAGCTATTCCGGGCTCGGCTCATAGCGATGCGCGGACAGCCTCCGGCGCCAGGCACCTGACCATCTTCTATACCGGGGAGATCCACGGGACCCTCGAGCCCTGCGGGTGCACCAGCGATCCCCTGGGCGATTTGGCGCGCTACGCGTCGTTGGTGCGAAGCGCCGCGCGATCGGGACCGGTCCTGCTGATCGATGGCGGCGGCCTGTCGTATCCGGAGAGCAGCAGCGCCAAGGAGAAAATGGCCAACGTCCTCCGAGCGCGTTTTCTCGGTCGGACGCTGGGCGAGCTCGGACCGTTTGCCGCGGGGCTGGCTGAGACCGATCTGCGGGCCGGCGCCCGCGAGGTGGTACCGCGGCGGCTGGCGGTCAATCTTTCGGGCTCGCCGGCCGTGGCGCCTTCGGTCCTCATGACCGTCTCGGGCGTCCGAATCGGCATTTTCGGCGTCGCCGATCCCGGTTTGGCGGGCGAGCTCAACGCGAAGGCCGAGGATCCGGTGATCGCGGCCAAACGTGAGGTGGCGCGCCTGCACCGAGCGGGCGCCGAGCTGGTGATTGCGATCGCCCCGATCGACAAGCCGGTCGCCCGGCGCCTGGCGCGGAGCGCGGCGCCCGACGTCGTGGTGCTGGGGCGTCAGATTGGAATCGGAGAGGCGCGCGCCGAGCAGGCGGGAACCGCGTTCCTGGTCGCGGCGGCCGACGAGCTGCAAAGAGTCGGGCGGCTCGACATCGTGCTGCGCGGCGCGGGCCCGCTCGTCGATGCGGGCGGACCGGACGCGGCGGCGCTGCGGCGGGGGGGGG
>CAAGKR010464017.1_pt1 | contig 12582 bp, 12 predicted proteins | sample 2556971 | NCBI WGS metagenome assembly CAAGKR01 (sample SAMEA5207829, study PRJEB30636) | soil metagenome | biome: forest; feature: boreal; material: soil | place: USA | collected 2011-09 | depth 1 m | reverse complement strand
AATCGAAGTGAGAGAGGCGGGCCTGCCGGTTCAATTTTTGAGCAAAGCGTCAACGCCCGCCTGGGCAACCTGCTCATCAATTTCAGACTTGGCGCCGCTGGCCGCGATCCCGCCAAGGATTTGCCCGTCTAACATAATTGGCAGTCCACCCTGGTTGGGGAAGAACTCCGGGAAAGCGAGGACATCGACATTGCCTTTCTTCAGGGCGTCGGCCCCATCTTTCGAGGGTTGGCGGTAGAACGCCGCATGACGGGCTTTCCTCTGCGCGAATTGCAGGGTGTTGAGGGACGCGCCATCGGCCTTTTCCAGGAAAAGCAGATTGCCGCTTTCGTCAACAATGCAGATGGTGACCTCAACGTTCAGCTCTTTAGCTTTCGCCTCCGCCGCAGCGACCATGGTCTTGATGGTCGCGAGATTCAAATATTTCTTGGACGGAAGATTCGCGGCAGACATTGTCATGGCCAGACCCAGAGTGACTACCAGTAATTTGAACATGCGACGGAATGCTAACACGTGTTTTTCCCGTTTTCTAGGCGAAAGCACGCACCTTTGACTTCTCCCAAATAGGGGAGGGGGCCAGACAGTACTAGCTAGATAAATCCTGCTTCCTGCACTGGCGGGGGTAACTGGTTACTATCGTGGAACATGACGCAATGGCTCGCGGCTTCTTACGTGGTACACTGAAAGTGCGCTTAATACCACGGTTGCGTGGTGTGGTTGCTCCGGTTGAATGCTTGATCTGAGATTTCCCACCTTTGTTTCATTCCGTAAGTCTTCGGCGTAATTAAAACTAAAACTGGCAATACGGTTTGCCCGCGCTCATCCAGAAACTTGTGTGCGCGCCGCCATCGCACTTTGCCAGTACAGAAAGCAAGAGAGCCCAATACAGATGCAGAATTTTTCAGAACTTACGATTTCCGCTTACACCAAACAGCGGCTATCGCTATCGAATTTCACAATCCCAACTCCAGTGCAAGCCGCGACGATTCCCGAAGCGCTGCTCGGCAAAGATGTGCTTGCCACCGCCCAGACGGGGACCGGCAAGACGCTGGCGTTTCTTATTCCAATCATGGAGCAGTTGCTCCAGCAGACTAATCCGGGAATAGCGGCGCTGGTGCTGGCGCCGACTCGCGAACTGGCGATGCAGATTGTGGATCAATACAACGCGCTGCGAGGAGAAAAACTTTCTCCGGCGGCCCTGGTCGTAGGCGGGTTAGCGGAAAGACAACAACTCAGCGCTTTGCGCAGAGGCGCGCGGCTGGTCGTCGCCACCCCGGGACGTTTGGAAGACTTCCTCGACCGCAGGCTGGTCAACTTTCGAGATCTGCGCGTGCTGGTTCTCGATGAAGCAGACCGCATGTTGGACATGGGATTCCTTCCCTCAATTCGCCGCATCGCCGCCATCCTCCCGAAGCAGCGGCAGACGATGTGCTTTTCGGCGACGCTCGAAGCTTCGGTGGTCCATTTAGTGAAGGATTACATGACCAGTCCGGTAAGGATTGCGTTCGGTTCAACATTGAAACCCTCGGAGAATGTTAGAGTGCAGGCCTTTGAAGTTGCCGCCGACGGCAAACAGGAAATGCTGCACCGATTGCTGGCGAAAGAAACCGGACGCTGTTTAGTCTTCACCCGCACCAAGCGGGGAACCGAGCGCCTTACAAAGAACCTGAACCGCGAAGGCTTTGCTGCCGCCATGATTCACGGGGACCGTTCACAGTCGCAGCGAACTGCGGCCCTTTCGGGATTTCAGCAAGGGCGTTATCGCATCCTGGTCGCGACCGATCTGGCTTCGCGCGGCATCCATGTCCAGGACATTGCCCACGTTATTAATTACGATCTGCCGGAGGTTGCGGAAAACTTCATCCATCGAGTGGGACGCACTGGACGTGCGGGTGGACACGGCCTCGCGTCAACCTTGTTCGCAAGGGAACAGCGCACCGAGCTTTATCAGTTGGAGCGTACTCTGGGCATCCGGATGGAACGGATTTCATCGAAAATGAGCCCCTCCGAAACCGCGGCCTACGAAATCCGGGTGAAGAACGATGCCATTGAGTCCGTGTCTCGCGGACGAATGGTCAGGCTGCCAGGAGAATTCTTACAGGCGCAAATGTAGCCGGAATGTTTGCTTTGAGTGCGGCTTCGATTTTCAGTGGTATGTTTTCTGCGAAGGACGGGGCCGACCACAATAGATTACGATTTTAGCTTCTGTTGAACCAATTCTTCCACTCTTCGCAGCACTTCATCTTCCGACATGCCGGTTGAGTCCAGCACCAGCGCGTCGGATGCAGGTACCAGGGGAGACGTAGCCCTGGTCCGATCACGGCGGTCCCTCTCCCGCAGTTCAGTTGCGCTGGTCTCCGCCAATTCTCCGTGCAGCTTCTGTTGTTGCATCCGCCGCCGCTCGCGGACCACAGGATCAGCATCGAGAAAGATTTTGACCTCGGCGTCGGGAAACACTTTGGTTCCGATATCGCGCCCTTCCATGACGATGCCGCCAGCCTTGCCGAGTTCGCGCTGGTGAGCGACCATCCATTGCCGCACTTTGGGATGGACTGACACTCGCGATGCACCCTCGGTTACGTCGCGCTCCCGCACGCGCTGGGTTACATCTTTCTTGTCGAGCAATACGCGGTTCCCTCCCAGGTTCGGCTCGAGCTGAATACTGGAATCCTCCGCCAGTTTATAGAGAGCCAATTCGTCGTCGAACGAAACGTCCCATTCAATGGCCTTAAGCGCCAATGCACGGTACATGGCGCCGCTCTCGAGATTGATATATCCGAGCTTTCTAGCGAGACGGAAGGCGATTGTACTCTTGCCCGCGCCGGCGGGACCGTCCACGGCGATGATGAGTTTGCGAGGTTGAGAGTCGGAAGACACTGCGGAAAACATCTTACACGGACAATGTGGGTAGCTAGCTCAAAACGCGATTCAGAAATCCTCGGACGCCCGTGTATCCAAGCAATCCCACACAGAGCACCAATGCTGACAGCGTGGCCCACACGGGCATGTGCGGGGCTTCGGGGGTCAGGGCGATCCGCAAGCCCTCACTCATGTACACGAGTGGATTGATCAGCACCGCGATTTGAAGCCAGCGAACGCTGTGCAGCGCCGCCCACGGATAGTACACACAGCCGAAAAATGTGATCGGAACGACGACCACTCCGAACATGAGTGCGATGTGCTGCGGCTTGACGATCGTCCCAATGGTGAGGCCCACGGCCCCCGAGGCCAGACTTGCCAGCAATACATTGCCGATCAATATCGGCCAACTGTTCACGTGAACGTGAACCGGTGTCGCCGGAATGAAATAAATCATGGGGAAAACGACCAAAGCTGCCACCACGCTTTGCAGAGCGCTGAAAACGATTTTCTCGATCGCCACCAGGCTAACCGGCAGTGGAGACATAACGCGATCTTCAATCTCGCGAGTTGAGCCAATTTCGAACGAAAGCGGAAGCGCGACTCCCATGATCCCTTGCACGAAAATCGCCACTGCAACTAATCCAGGCAAGATCAACGTCCCGAAACTTATTCCGCGCGCGTTCTGAAAATCCTGACCCATCTTGGGGAATAGATAGGTGAAGACAAAGACGAACATCAGGGGATTCATCACCGTTCGCACCAGGAACGCAATGAATTCCCGCCGAAGAACGGAAATATCGCGCACCATCAGTCCCCAGAAAGCGCGCGCATAGAGAATTGAATCACTCACGCAAGTCCCTCCCGGTAAGCTTGATGAAAACGGTTTCGAGGCTGGTCTCGTTGATGGAAATATCCCTCAGGCGTGGCCCAGTTACTTCGATAATCCTCGGCAGCAGGCCGTCCAAATTATCGACAAATATGCGGACGCCCTCCTTGGTGGATTCGACATTTTTTATACCGGCGAGTTCGCTGAGACTGCGCTCAAACGGAGGATCACTCTCAGTCCCAAGGTGAAGGCTGATCACCTTCAGTGCTCCAACGCTGCTCTTCAGATTCGCGGGCGTGTCGCAGACCAAAATCTTTCCGTGATCAATAATCGCCACGCGGTTGCAAAGCTCATCGGCCTCCTCCATGTAATGGGTCGTCAAGACGATGGTGATGCCACCGGCGAGAAGCTGGCGAATGCTGTCCCATAAGGCCAGGCGGCTTTGAGGATCGAGGCCCGCGCTGGGCTCGTCCAGAAACAGAATCTCGGGCTGATGGGCGATGGCGCGGGCAATCTGAACCCGCTGTGCTAAACCGCCGGAGAGTTCCCGGACGAAAGACTGTGACCGCTCCGTGAGCCGAAATATTTCCAAGAGCTCATTCGCGCGTTTGGAGGCTGCTGCGGACGTGTATCCGAAATAGCGGCAATGGAAATAAAGGTTTTCCCAAACCGTGCATTGGCGATCGAGCGTGTTGTATTGAGGAACCACTCCCATGTGCCGGCGGGCGTGCGCCGGGGTCGCAACGACATCCAGCCCCGCAATCTGGACGGTCCCAGACGTAGGCAGAGTGCGGGTGGTGCAAACGCTGATAGTTGTGCTCTTGCCAGCGCCGTTCGGACCGAGCAGTCCGAAGAGTTCACCTTTCCTAACCGTCAGATCAATATTGCGAACGGCTTCGACCGGGACTTTGCCGGCATAGCGTTTCGTCAAACCACGAATGCTGACGATGTCTTCCGCGCCATTATGCATAGATGTTGCCCAAAATTATACGCGGACGACGATGAGCCAGGCACCCCGTCTTTATCGATGGACGGGCGCGGTTTGGGGCAAGGTGACTTGAGCTGATGTAACTCGAACCAGAGACCTGTTTCCTACGCGTACGTATTCCAGTTCGCGGGCGTTCAAAAGGACGTTGACGGATTCCTTCACCCGGGAACGCGGCACAAAGTTTCCGAAGAACGTGTCCAGTTCCTGCTGATCGGCGGCGATCACGCAGTCCAAATATTTTGAAAGCAGCGCGGACAGCGCTTCTCCGACTGAGAGATTCATTCCCTCATGTACCGCATCGGGAGACCAACGATACAACACATCCCAGAAAGAACCTTCGCGCGGATTGTAATCTACGCGGCTGATTCTCAACTTCGCCCCCAGTTCGCCGAGGGCCCGGTCCAAGGCCGCGATTGATACGCTTCCGCCCAGCATCTCCCGCATTTGCTGTTTTGAAATTGGGCCTGCGCGCCGAATCAGTTCAAAAGTGTCGCATGCAAGCTGCGAATATTCCGAGTGATGTCCGGGTTTGGGGACATGCTTGGGATTTCGTTCTCCGATCAGCGCATAGAAATAAGGGAAAATTGATCCTGCAACGAGGAAGGCATTGTTATCGTCGAAACGATTCGCCTCGTAAGCATCGCGCTCGCGCAACAATCGCACCATTAGATCGGTGGCCTGCTCCGCACGCGGATCGGCGAAAGCATGCTGCCACGTGGGAAGCTTTTCATCAGAACCGGCCCACGCACCGATAAATGTGGGAGCGAGAACAGCGGGAGTGTGCGGATACAAAATGCAGAAGCCCACCTGCTCGAGGAACGAGCGCGCGTCTTCAAGCGTGCGCACGGGGCGCCCGTCCAGGTGCCACTTCTCGCGTCGAAGCTGTGTGAGTTCCTGTTCGGTCATAGTCGCCTACTGTCGGAGAAAAACTGGAAGGCCGCCAACTCTAAACCGTGTTTGGGTGAATAGCAGTAAGGCCACTGAAACGACTGAAATCTGTGACGTTCAATGTAAGTATATGGCCAGTTCCGTGCACGTACATGGCCGCTGCCAGGCGCGCATCGTGTACATGAACTCCGGACACACCGTACTGGAGAACGATTCTTCGCCATTCTCGATAGACAGTTGCACTGTCCGTTAGAAGACTCATGCCAGCCTCGATCGCGCGAACCTCGCGCTCAGCTTCCGCAACCGTCAAACCAAAGCCGTTGCGCGTTACGGGTCGAGTCATCACATTCCAAAGTTCAGCGATGTTCTGGTGCGTGTAATGAAAAGTTGTGCCCTGCGCGGCGAGCCGGACAAGAGCAGTATCAACGAGGTTATGCTGAGGGTCGAACCGTCTGGCAATGCGCAGCAAGATATTCGTGTCAACCAGACACGAGGCGATAGCCATTTAGTCGTGATCCTGGTAAATCCACTCCCGGGAAATAGTCGGCGGCAGGGGTGGAATCTTGTCCGAGAACTGAGCAAGCGAGTCGAGCCAGGCACGAATCTGTGCTGGAGTGCGTAGCCGCTGCGTTTGCTCAGAGTGACCCAATTGTTGAGCTAAAATCTCCTGGACGTAAGCTTCGAGAGACAATCCGCGCGCTTTGGCCTGTGCCGCGAGTTCGTCAGGAATGTCGACCGTGACTACCATGTGGAAACTGTAGCACGAACGTAAATAGACAGGCCTTCCATTCGCGCGAAGGGAAGTTAAGTTGTTGATTTATCAGAGCTAACTTCAAATCCTCTTAAACGCCTTCTGAATATCCTTCATCGAGTATCGCAGAACAACGGGCCTCCCGTGGGGGCAAGACATTGGACATTCCGTCTTCGCAAGTTCCGCGAGCAGCCATTCCATTTTATTCTGCTCCAATGGCATGTTGACCTTGATGGCGGCGTGGCAGGCGATAGATGCGGCGATACGGGTACGAACTTTCTCCAGATTAATTGCCTGATCCTCGCGTAGTAACTGATCAAGCAATTCGTGGAGCATATGTTCAACCTGCGACGCGTCAATTCCGGCGGGTACAACTTTTATTGCGATGCTTCTGGCCCCGAACGGTTCAGCTTCGAAACCATTCTTCGCCAGCTCATCCGAAATATCGCTGAACACTGCCTGCTGCGCGGGCGTGAGTTCCAATAACAACGGCATCAGAAGGTGCTGGCTTTCTACTTTCTGCGTCGTGCGTTGATTGAGTATTCTCTCGAACAGAACGCGCTCGTGGGCAACGTGCTGGTCGATAATCCAAAGGCCTTCGTGATTGACGGCGAGAATAAATGATTCGCGGATCTGTCCTAACGGTTTCAATGTAGCGAGGGACGGCGCCAGTTCACTCGCCGGTTCCGGTTCCTCGACAGAAGGTGCAGCACAACCGTCCGTTGGGATCGGCTCACGCGCCAGGGAGACGGCGGCGTTTCCTTCCACGCTGATTCCGCTTGCGAAATGAAACCGTTCGTTCGAGGGCGGAGGCAACGGAGCTTGCAACGCAAAATTATGCGATGGCAGCGGACCATTTCCGTTGTCCGCGCGCGCAGAAGACTCCGACGGGGATCCTCCCGGACTCAGAGATTGACTCGCGGTGGGGTGCGCCGAAATCTCGGTCGTGAACTGCGGGACGGGACGAGCCTTCATCAGGGCCGCGCGAATCGAATCCCGCACGAAATCATGCATTACCGTGTTTTGGCGGAAGCGGACCTCAATCTTTGAAGGATGCACATTTACGTCCACTTCTTCCGCGGGCAATTCTAGAAATAGCAAGACCACTGGAAAAACCGTCGGCGGCAGAATGTTGCGGTACGCCTCGGTGATCGCGTGATGGATGAGACGGTCATGAATAAGGCGTCCGTTAACAAAAATATAAATCGAATTTCGATTCAATTTCTGGATTTCGGGCTTCGATACAAAACCATGCAACCGCAATTCGCCGGGATCTTTTGGCGCGTCGTCCCCTTCAGTCTTTCGCCACGGAGGCGGCTGCGGCAATCCAATATGCGCGAGCGGCTGCGCGGCCGTTAATGGCACCAACTGGTCGAGCACTTCCTTCCCGAACACCTGATAGACACGCTCCGTGTATCCGGCGACAGGCGGTGCAACCAGCATGGCATTTGTCGCCGAGTGCAGCTCAAAGTGCTTGTCGGGATGGGCCAGAGCGTAATGAGTGACCAGGGAAGCGATGTGCGAAAGTTCAGTGGACTCGGCCTTCAAAAACTTCTTTCGCGCGGGAGTATTGAAGAATAAATCGCGAATCGTGATCGAAGTCCCCGAAGGCAGGCCAGCCTCCTCAACCTTGAAAATCTTGCCGCCATTGATCTCAATGACTGTTCCCGACGATTCTTCCGATGCACGGGTTTCCAGTCGCAGGCGGGATACCGACGCGATGGAAGGCAGAGCCTCGCCGCGGAAGCCCAGAGTCGTGATGCTGAGAAGATCTTCAGCATTTTTCATCTTTGAAGTCGCGTGACGCTCAAACGCGAGCATGGCGTCGTCCCGCACCATTCCGCAGCCGTTGTCGGTGATTTGAATCAACTTCTTGCCGCCGGCTTCGATCTGAACCTTGATTCGCGTGGCACCGGCGTCAATCGAATTTTCCAGTAGTTCTTTAACCACGGAGGCCGGACGCTCCACAACCTCGCCCGCGGCAATTTTGTTGGCGACGGTTTCGGAGAGAACGTGGATGCGGCCCATGGTTTGAAATCCAGCACTCAGCACTCAGCATTCAGCACTCAGCAAACGCTGTGGCTGACTGCTGAATGCTGAGTGCTGACTATGCTTTCGGTTTTTTCAACTGCTGCTTCCACCCCAAAACTCTAGCCTTGTTGCCCTCTTCTTCCGCCTCCGGGATCATTCCTTTTTTCTGATACAGAACGGAAAGGCTGGTGTGCGCTAGAACGTCGTCGGGGTCGAGGACCGTAATTTTCCTGGCCACTATGATTGCTTCGTCGAGGCGGCCCAAGTCCTGCAAGGCGCGCGACATGCCATGCATGGCTTCGGTGAAAGTAGGGTCGGCGCTGAGCGATTTGCTGTACTCAATGACAGCTGCTTCGTGATTGCCCTCAACGACTGAATCCAATGCTGCATAATAATGGACTTCAGCTACCTGGCGGTCGTTTTGGCCGGTCACGAATTCTAAAAGACCTCAAGTAAGTTGTGATTTTAACATGTGTCGATTGCAGCGGCGTGCGTTCTCTGCGGCTGGATTAGGCAACAACCGTGCAATAGAAACATGCTTCGAATCCTTCATACTGGGAGACAATGCCATATATGTTGCGATTTCTGTGGAACGCTACGCGGGGCCATCGCCTTTCACCGTGGCGCAGCCCTTACCTGCTTTGGAGAATCGAGACCTATTGCGGCGTAAAGATGCAGCAGATCGGATTTTTAGAGTTTTGGGAGTTCGCGTGGCGGGAACGCCGCCATCTTTGGCGTTTCCTTAAATGGACGGCTGAAATGGAACGCTACATCCATCCTAAGACGAAGACAATGTGAGAGCGAACCCCTTGCGTTCTCAGGGTCCGCCCTCTTAAATTCCGAAAAATGATTTATTTGTGGCCTGCGACATAACTCAAGTCGGGGCGATAGCGGATTGTTTCCGTCCACTCCCGCTTGACGGTCTGATAGACGGAGTGCATTAATGCTTCCGCGTCGTGGCGTCCGACCGCTTTTTCTAGCATCGCAGGAAATTCCGGCTCGGGTCCGGCGAGGTCCGCCCATCCATTCATATAAATCAGCAACACGTAATGGGGGCCTTCGCCGCCGTCCTGCAACGAATACCACTCGTAATTGGTGTTCCAATTCGCCTTGTTGATGGCGTCGGTTATTTTGCGAATATCGTTTTCGAAATCCTGCTCCGATCCAGGCTTGAGAAGGAAATGATTCACTTGCGCAAGCTTTGGGGGATTATCGCCGGCGGGAGGACGGCTGGCCTCCTTCATGACCATCCATATGCTTGCGGTAGTCGAGGCGGCGTAAGGCGATAAGTTAACGGCGCCATCGGCGGTATCCGCAGTACCCATTTTTTGTTCCCACGCGTCGAGATCCTGCCATGAATGGCCAAAGCTGGTGGAAAAATAGGACCCGGTGGAGTCGCCAGTTTCGATCTGCCAAATCGACCAAGTCCATGTGTCGTTCTGCTTTCGATGAAAATCCATGTGACGCTTCCGTCCCTCTTCCAACTGCTTTGTCATCCCTGGCTTCGGCGTCGTCTCATACACCCAGCCCACGTTGACTGCTTTGTCCTCGCCGAAAGTTCCGCGCACGGCCAGGGCAACAAAGACAGCCAACAATACAATTGTTGCTTTACGCATGAAATTCTCCTCTCCAATGGAAAATGCCTGTCCATCTCGAAATGCATTACGAATGGGAGTCAGGAAGACAGGTCGCAGGAACTTTACTCTGGGGATTCGCAGCCGTCAAGGCAGGGCAGACGTTAAGAGTACTTCAGGTAGAAGCTCTTGAAATTTGCGCAGCGATGAAGGCGAATCTCTATACGCCACTGCTGGTAGCGGCCGCGCCTTCCAAAATTACGTTTACTTCCGTCCCTTTGCCGGATGCGATGAGTTGGGAAGCTGAACCGCGATTGGTGGCGATTTCCAAATACCCCATGCTTCCAGGAATCGCGAAAACCTCACCGGGGGCTCCGTCGGCGTAGGCAAATCTGACTTCCGTGATCTCACGCTTTCCAATCACAATCTTAAACGGAGGTGCTTGAGCCTCGAACAGCATGGGAGCATCTTCGGCGGTAATATTGGTCACGAGATTGCCAAAGCGATCGACCTTGAGAACGACGCCGCGCAGAGTGTTTCCGTTCACCGGCTTCGGTTTCGGAGTGTTGAAGCGCACGAAATCGGAAATTTCCGCGCCGAATTTTTCCGCTTCAACGCGTTTCGCCAGATAGGCCGCGATTGGGGAGAAGACATCCCGCGCATGAAAAGTATTGCTGACGCTGTCCAGAAAATAATGTTCCGCTGTTACGTGATGCACGTGCAAACGCTCTTCGCGCGCATAAATTAACGAGAGCACTCCATTGTCAGGCGCAACGAAATGGTGCCGTTCGGTGCTGGCGATGATGGGCCGGCGATCGGTTCCGACTCCAGGATCCACCACTACGAGATGAACAGTTCCAGCCGGGAAGTAAGTGTATGCCTGCGCGATGGTCAGCGCGCCGTCGAGGATGTCGAATGGCTGCACCGAATGGCAAATATCGACAATCTCAACATCTGGAGTGATCCCCAGAATGACGCCTTTTATCGCGCCTACGAAGTGGTCATTGAGGCCGAAGTCAGTCGTCAAAGTGATAATGGGGCGTTTTGCCACAGGCTGCCTCTAGGGAAGAATCTTCCCGGAAACCCGAAAGTAATCTGCCTGCGGTAACAAGTCAATACACAGTAGTAACAGCCGCTGGTAACAAACAAATAGTCACGAAGCGGATGGCGCAGGCTCGCCTGTACTCTGAGGTTTCTCGGGCCGCATCAGCGGGAAGAAAATTACGTCGCGAATGGTGTGGGAATCAGTCAGGAGCATCGCCAGGCGGTCAATTCCCACTCCAACGCCTCCGGTAGGCGGCATGCCATACGAAAGGGCGCGAATGTAGTCTTCGTCCATCTGGTGCGCTTCCTGATCGCCGCGTTCGCGTTCGGTTAATTGTTGTTCGAAGCGGCGGCGTTGTTCCTCGGGGTCATTCAGTTCGCTGAACCCATTTGAAATTTCCATCTTGCCGGCGAAAATCTCGAAGCGCTCCACCCATTCTGGCTCGCCCGGCTTATTCTTGGAAAGCGGAGATACCGCGGCAGGGAATTCGTGAATAATTGTCGGTTGAACCAAGTGCTCTTCGGCAACGGCCTCGAATAAATTCGCGATAGTCTTGCCCGCAGGCTGAGTAGGATCAAATGCGATGTGGCTGTGACTCGCATTAAAACTTTCTACCAGTTTGTTAATCATTTCTTTCGACTCAAAACTCGCCAAATCGGGTTTTGTCCCGGCGCCCTCAGGCCAGTAATGAATAATCGCTTCACGCATTGTCATGCGGCGCCAGTTCGCGCTGCCCCAATCTATTTCGTCGTCTCCCCATTTTGTTTTTGTTCCGCCGCACACATCGATTGCCGCCTGCTCAATTAACTTCTGCGTCAGATCCATCACCCCACGAAAATCGGTATAAGCCTGATAAAACTCGAGCATCGTGAATTCGGGATTATGCCGAGTCGAAATGCCTTCATTGCGAAAATTGCGATTGATCTCATAGACGCGATCAAAGCCGCCCACGACAAGCCGCTTCAGATAAAGTTCGGGCGCGATTCGAAGGTAAAGATCAATGTCCAGCGTGTTGTGATGTGTGACAAAAGGCCGTGCGACAGCTCCTCCCGCGATGGGTTGCATCATGGGAGTTTCGACTTCGATGAAGTCATTCAAATCGAGGAATCGCCGCATGGATTGAACGAGCTTGCTGCGCTTGAGAAATACATCGCGCACTTCCGGATTCATGACCAGATCGAGGTAGCGCTGGCGATAGCGAAGTTCGATTTCAGAGAGGCCGTGCCACTTCTCGGGCAACGGCAGCAGATCCTTGGAAAGGAAAGTGATCTCGTCAACATGGACGCTGAGTTCGCCGGTGCGGGTGCGAAAAAGATATCCCGCAGCCCCGATGTGATCGCCGATGTCCAGCAGTTTATAGAGTTCAAACCCTTTTTCGCCCACGGCGTCTTTCTTGACGTAAATCTGCAATTTCTCCCCGCCCTGCTGAATGTGAGCAAACCCGGCCTTCCCCATGAGGCGAATGGTCATGATTCGGCCGGCAACCCTGACATTGACACGTGTCGCATCTAATTCCTCCGCCGCTTTCAAGGCAAAATCAGACACGATCCCCGGTACGCCGTGCGTGAATTCATAGCTGCTGCGATACGTAGGCTGGCCGAGAGCCTCGATCTGTTT
>CAAGKR010423031.1_pt1 | contig 12585 bp, 16 predicted proteins | sample 2556971 | NCBI WGS metagenome assembly CAAGKR01 (sample SAMEA5207829, study PRJEB30636) | soil metagenome | biome: forest; feature: boreal; material: soil | place: USA | collected 2011-09 | depth 1 m | reverse complement strand
TTTGAACCAGTAATGATGGGGATTGTAACAGCACCAGTTCCCAACGAAGCGCCACCGGCCAGCGCTCGGCCGGTGAACGTTGTGGCGTTTAGCGTGATAGATGAATAGGCGAGTACGTTCCCATAGAACGTCGCGCCGCCAAGCGTGGCTGAACTGCCGACCTGCCAATAGATGTTGCAGGCATTCGCGCCATTCTCCAAGATCACGTTGCCGCCGACTGAACCGTTTAGTACCGTTGTCAGAGTAGACGCAATCTGGAAGATGAAGACGCTCTGCGGGATGCCGCCACCGTTCAGCGTGAGATTTCCCGACGCAATCGCAAGCGATGAAGTCGATTTGTAGACGCCGGCCGTAAGGGTCTGTCCGCCGAGGTCCCCGGCGACGGTCCCCGTCGTTGCCGCTCCGGCGAAGGCATTATAGGCGGTGGTCAAGGCACCTTGGGCAGCTGCTGGTACAGCGGCGTTCGCATTAAAACTGCCCGAGCCGGTCGCGTATATGGCGTTCGGCCCGTCCGTGTCCGTTCCAAACGGGTAGAATCCCGTCAGCGCACCCTCCACCGCCGGAGACCCCGGCGACACGCCGATGAGATCATCATGGGTGCTGCCGGTGACAGCGCCGGGGGCGTACGTAACGTTTGTGGCACCGGTAGTAGTAGAGGCACTCGTGATCGTGCTGCCGGCGAGCAGCGCGAAAGGCGCGAGTGCTGGTCCGAGCTTGATCGCCGATCCACCTTGGCTGCACGATATCATTGGCGTTGGCGTTGGCGATGGCGTTGGCGATGGCGTTGGCGTTGGCGTTCGCGATGGCGATGGTGATGGCGTTCGCGATGGCGATGGCGTAGCGGGGTTAATGGCCGGTACGGTGCAATTACTGCCGCACCCGACGCCGCCGCTGCCGCTGCTACACGCGGCCAGGGCCGCTGGGGCCACCAGGGCCACAAGCGCGGCGAGCCGCAGGGCGTGGTAGAAGCGCAGTGTCTTGAGCATAGTTATGATTCCTCCGACCGCTTAGAACTTCACGCCGAGGCCGAGGTATGGACCGTTATGCGTCTGACCGATCGGCGCGTTCTGCTTCGCGGCATACTGATCGGCACTGAAACCGCCATAGAGATAGACTGGGAAATGTGCCAGGACGAGCGCGAGGCCGATATCGTACTTCGTGATCGCGTACTGCTGTCGATAGGTCTTGCCGACATTCGGGCCCGGCGGGTCATCGGGGAAAAAATCGGGGGTGACCGTATAGTTGCCGCTCGCGGTCGGATAGTAGAACGCGGAGCCGAACCAACTCACCCCCGACCGCAGTTCGGGTAACTTTTCGACTCCAACGCCGAAGCCGTTCAGCTGTGGATATCCATAATTGGTGGCAGTCTGCAGGTAACCCACTCCGAAATAGATCTTCGGAGACGCGACCTGATACTCCAAGCGCGCATCCAAGCTGCTTTGTCGCGCCAGAAAAACGGGCGTGAACGCGCTGCCGGCGTCGATGGTCGCGAATTGGGTAAAGTGGTTGCCATACCCGTTTGTGAGATTATCGCTCGTGACATACGAGTCTTGGCGGAAGTCCACTTTAACGGCGAGCGGTGAATTCTTGAACACAATCGCTAGGGCCGCCAAGTACGAGCTACAGTACTGGCCGGCCGAGAACTCATTGTAATTCATGTGATGCGCGACCGCGGCTTGGATGAAAGCGGTATACGGCGGCTCCGTGGGCACCGGAGTGGGTGGCGCGATGGTCGGCGCCGCGGTGGGCTCTGGTGTCGGCGGCGGCGTCGGCGGAATATAGCGTACGACTACGAGTCGTTTTTCAGGAACCCATTGCACATATGCGCCCATGCCTTCAGAGATGACGCGCACCGGGACGAGCAAGATACCCTTGTAGAGTATCGGCGGCACGTCGAGTGGTCGCGTTTCGCCGTTGATGACGACCTCGGGTTTATCTAGCGTTACCGAGACGCTGGCACCGCTCTTGACGGCCGTGATGGTCTTGCCGTCGGCCGACGCCGAGACGGTGGCGCCCATCTGCTCGAACATGCTGCGCAGCGGCACATAAATTTGGCCGTTCTTGAGCAACGCCGCCAGCACGCGACTCTGTTTGAGGATGTCGGGCTTGGCGTAGACGGTATGGTCGTTGTAAAGGATCGGAATCTCGCCGGACGGCGGGTTGCCGAAGCTGGCCGCAGCCGGCGTGGGCGCGGGCGCGGGCGACGCCGCTGGGCTACTTGAGCTGGCCGCAGCCGGCGTGGGCGCGGGCGACGCCTGGGCTACTTGGCTCGAAGCCGCATTCGCGGCGGTCGCGGACCCGCAGAAAAGCATTACGAGAAGCAACGCTACTGCCAAGCGCGCGGTTGCCGTACTTGTCGTATTGGACCTACTGAGCCACGTTTGCATGCAGCGGGCCCCCTCCAGCAGTGGATTAGCCATGTGTTTGGCGTTATAGTACCCGGTGTCCGAGACCTCTAAACAAGCGACCGCTGGCAGCAGTCCTCGACGGCGGGCTCGATTCTATCGAGTTCTTTCCTTATATAGAGGCGCCTACTTACGATTGCAAGCCGTCGACGACCGAAGCGCAGTACGGCCGAAAAACCGGACTCGTCGAACGCGGCGTTCGTTGCCGAGTGTTCATTAAAATATCCGAGCACGACGTCGAATTGGCCGTCTCCGAACGTCACCGGCGCCGTGCTCGCCAATCATCGTTCGGTATTTTTTGAGTTGCAACGGCCCTAACCGAGCCTAAGCGTGCCTACGGTTGCTCGTCACCGGTTCGCACAACAACGAATCGGGTATGGTTCGAAGATACACCGAAGGTTGAAAAGAAGGGCCGGAATGGACGCAATCACCTTACTCAAAGCGGACCACAGAACCGTCGAAGGTCTTTTAAAACAAGTCCAAGATCTAAGCGAGTCTGCTCACGACCAGCGGCGAGTGCTGTTTCAACAGATTGACAAAGAGCTCACCGTGCATTCAAAAATCGAAGAAATGATTTTTTATCCGGCGCTCAAGCAAAAAACGAAGTCCAAGAACGACGATGACGCGACGCAGGATGTTCTTGAGGCGTACGAAGAGCATGGCAACGTGAAAAGCATGTTGAAAAAGTTGGAAGGCACGGACGCCGCGGACGAGACGTACAACGCGAAGCTGCAAGTGCTAAGCGAGTTGGTGAAACATCACGTGCACGAGGAAGAGCACGGAATGTTTAAAGAGGCTAAAAACCTCATGGACGAATCGGAGCTGGAGCAGCTCGGAACCAAATTAGCGCAGGCCAAGGAACAACTCCTAAGCGCCGTCCCTGCATAACATTTATTCGCGAAGAGTCGTCGATGGCGCCGGGGTTGCTCACGCTCGGACATGGAACTGCGACTGCCGAAGAACTCGCGCGGCTCATTCGCGAAGCCGCGATCGAGTCGATCGTCGATGTCCGCACGGTTCCCAAGAGCCGCCGTCATCCCCAGTTTTGGCGCGAAGAGATGGAACGCTGGGTCCCAGAAAACAGCGGAAGCACGTATCACTGGGAGCCGGCCCTCGGAGGCTTTCGCAAGGTCCATCGCAATAGCCACAACGTCGCGCTGCGCCATCCTTCATTTCGCGCCTACGCCGATTACATGGAGACCGCTGTCTTCGCACTCGCACTATGCGAACTTCTCATGCGAGCGACGACCTCGCAGATCGCAATCATGTGTTCGGAGACCGTTTGGTGGCGTTGCCACCGCCGGCTTATCTCTGATGCGGCGCTCCTCCTACACGGCGTTCCGGTCCAGCACCTGATGCACGACGGAAAACTTCACCCGCACATTCCCACGGCGGGCGTTCGCGCGACAGCGGAGGGGACGCTCCGCTACGACGTACTTTTCGAGGCCGACGACGCTATGGGGTGAGTCAAGAGATCATGAAACGGGTAGCCTTCCCAATCGCGCCATTTCTGCAAAGGAGAAAATAATGGCAGGAACCGTTCAAATTACACCAACTGCCGACGGTCCGGACATGGTTACCGGCGCCGTCGAACTCTTGTGGCCGAGCGGCCATGTGATCTCTCAGGAGGGTGCACTCGATAAGAACGGCGCAATCTACGTGTGTCGTTGCGGTGCCTCCAACAATAAACCATTCTGCGACAACTCGCACAAACGCATCGGCTTTAAATCGATCGAAGGCGATGCAATGGCGCACCGTGACTAACAGAAACTCGGCGTCGAGCAAGCCATGACGGTGCAGATACACGCGCAATGTGACGTGCATTGCCCGTTCAGCGCTGCGATCGAGATGATCAAACGTCTTCATAAGAATGGCGCGGAGCACCGCGTCGGGCCGTTCTCAAATATTCGTGCGCGTGTCCAATTGGAAATCGCAGAAGTCCGAGACCGCACCGACGAGACGCGCAGGCACGAAGCGCTCCTGCTACGGTGGCAAGCACCTTCCCGGATGCCGCTTCCTGTCATGAGCGGCCTGATCACGGTGCGACCCAATGGCCTCGCGACTGAACTGCGGATGGAGGGTACCTATGTGCCGCCGCTCGGGCTCCTGGGGCAATTGTTCGACCGAATTATCGGCTGCCATATCGCGCACCGTACCGTGAACCGCTTCTTGGATGAGCTGCGCGATTCTGTCGACCAAGAGTGGCAAAAAGAGCGCCGCGATCAGGGTACGATGTCTGTTACGACAACGTAAGGTGGCATTTGCAAAACATGTCGATCGATCTGGCGTTTCCGTACTAGGGTAACAAAGGGTGCCGCTTCACGCGAGCCTAACGTAGCGGTACGGAGGTGTCGGTCTAATGAAATACGCTCTCGCAATAGTAGCGCTTGCCTTGCTTACCGCGGCTGCGCCAAAACCGGCGCTCGTCGTGCATCTTGTGGACTTCTCGTTCAAACCGGCATCGGCAACGGTCAACGCCGGCGATACGGTGCAATTCGTAAACGACGATTCGTATCCGCATACGGTCACGGCTTCGGACGGCTCGTTCGATTCCGGCAATCTCGACGAACACAAATCGTGGAGCTACACCTTCAAAAAAACCGGCACGTACACGCTCCTCTGCACGTATCATCCGAACATGAAAGGCATGTTAACAGTAAGGTGAGCCCTTCGACAGGCTCGCCATGACAAATCATTCGTTTAAGACGACGACCAGGTGGACGGGGAACTTAGGAAGTGGGACGAGCTCGTATCGCGAATACTCACGTGATCATGAAATAACAGGCCCGCAAAAAATCTCGCCGATTCTCGGCTCGAGCGCGAAGACGTATCGCGGCGACGAACGCCGGTACAATCCGGAAGAACTGCTGGTCGCCTCGTTATCTACCTGTCACATGCTGATGTATCTTCACCTGTGCGCAGATGCCGGAATCGTCGTGACCGCGTACGAGGACGAAGCCGAGGGCACGATGCGCGTAAACCCGGACAGCAGTGGCGAATTCGTTGAAGTCGCGCTTCACCCGCGTGTGCAGCTCGCCGATCCGGGGCGCGCGGGCGATGCGGATGCGCTGCACGAGCGCGCGCATGCACTGTGCTTCATTTCGCGCTCCGTGAATTTTAAGGTCCTTGTAAAACCATCCGCATAGCGTCGAAATCGATGCTCCACGCGTAGTGTTTCAAGAATTCATGAGAAACGATCCCCGCAACTTTGAACGGAAATATACCGAAGGGTCCGCCTTGCGGTGTGTAGCGGCCGGGAATATCGGCCTGACAAACTGAGGCTAGGCAAAGGCGATCTAACGTAAACGGTATTACGAGCACGGCACCACCGCCCCCGATTCCTTGCCCAGCGCGCGCTTGATCCAGCCCGATGTTCGCCGCGCCGACCGTTTCCTGCGACGGCATGAATCCGCCACCCGCGAGCCCGCTGTCGATTAAGAGCAGCTGGTTATCGAGCGCATTCACGCTGCCGCGCGCAAGTAAGAAATGATCGGGAACGTACCAAAACGGAATGGCGACGGCGCTCGCGCCGAGGGATCGCTCGAAGGCAGCGGAGTTGCTACGCGGACGCAAGATCAGCTGCGCGTGCGGATAATCGACAGTCGAGAGGAATTGCGAAAGAAAAATCGTTCCGATGACGCCGTCAACGCGCTTTGAACCGAAGAATGGCAACGGGCGGGTCGGAAGAACACCGGCCGCAATTTTGTGCAGCGTGAGGCTTCCGATTCGAAACGTGGGAATTGTCGTATTCCTGACCGTTGCCCGTCTCCCGCCGGCAAACGTTCCAAGTTGGCCGCCTTGCACCCAAAGGCCGAGCTCCTTCGCAAAGTCCGGATCGATGACGAAATTTGGCGCGCCCGTGTCGAGCAAGAAATAGACCTGCCGGCCATCGACTTGCACCGAGAAGAGCGGCAGTGGATCCACGGCCGCCATCGGAACGCTCACGCCCTGCGGCGGGAGATGCAAGGCATCGGCCGCGTGCTGCGCGCGAAAGCGCGCCTCAACTTCGCCAACCAAGCGCGCGATCTGCGGAACCTGCGAGGGGTTGCTCAGACGCTGCGCCGCATTCAGATAGCGCGCTGCATCCTGCACATTGTTCTCATACAGCGCGATCTGGGCCGCCCCGAAGTTCGCCGGGAACGAATTCGGATCGGCGGTCAGCGTTTGGCGATAAGCCGCGAGCGCCGTCGTAAAATCGCCGGCCGCGAATGCACTGTCGCCCTGCGCTTGCGTGAGCACCGCAGCCATGCAAACGATCAGCGAGAAAACCTTCATCTATTTGGTATACTAGGGCGGCTATGAGTTCTCCCAGGGCGCGCACCGCGTTCCGGTTCGTCTTTCTGATGAGCCTCGTTAGCCTGTTCGCAGACATGACGTACGAGGGCGCGCGCAGCGTGACCGGACCGTTCTTTGCATTTCTCGGTGCGAGCGGCACGGTGGTCGGCTTCGTTGCCGGATTCGGCGAGCTCTTAGGATTCGGCTTGCGTTACATCTCCGGAATCGTTGCAGACCGGACCGGAAAATATTGGGGAACTGCGCTGCTCGGCTACGCGATCAACGTGTTCAGCGTACCGGCATTGGCGTTCGCGCGGTCGTGGCCCGGCGCCGCGGCGCTGGTCGTCGGCGAACGGGTTGGCCGCGGCGTGCGCAAACCGGCATCCAACGCGCTGATTTCATACGCGGGTTCGGAGCTTGGTCACGGCTGGGTCTTCGGTTTTCGCGAGGCGATGGATCAAACAGGCGCCACGATCGGGCCTATTCTCGTCGCCTTGATCCTGTATTTCCACGGCGGATTCGCACGAGCGTTTGGCGTGCTCTTTGTGCCCGCCGTAGTCTCGTTGCTTGTGCTCATCATCGCATGGCGGCAATTTCCCGTTCCGCGCCATTTAGAGACGAAACCTATCGCCGTCGGCGGGACGCAGCAGCGCGCGTTTTGGCTTTATGCGTTCGCGGGCGCGTGCTTAGGCGCCGGATTCGCAGATTTTGCGCTCATTTCATATCACTTCAGCAAGGCGCATGTCTTTACGCTTGGACTCATTCCAATTCTTTATGCGGCGGCGATGCTGGTCGGCGCGATCGGATCGCCGCTATTCGGAAAAGCGTATGACCGTTACGGCAATGCGATCCTCGTCGTCGCATTTGCACTGACAGCAGCTTTTGCGCCGCTCGCATTTTTGGGAACAGCTTGGGCCGCGTTTGCCGGCGTGCTCTTGTGGGGGCTGGGCATGGCGGCGCAGGACACGCTCTTTCCGGCAGTCATCGTGCAACTCGCCCCGTCGGAAAGGCGCGCGACCGCATTGGGAACGTTCGATGCAATCTACGGGGTCGCGTGGTTCTTGGGAAGCTGCGCGATGGGTTTACTCTACGATCGCAGTTTCGCGGCGCTGGTCATCTTTTCGCTGGTCTTGCAGGCCGGCGGTTTACCGCTGCTGGTACTGGCCGGCCGGAGAGCGAAAACAGCCTGATGCGCGTTTTGATCGTTGCCCTTCTTGCTTTGCTGGCAACCGCGGGCCGCAACATCATGGAATACTACACGCTGTACTTCGACTACGAAGGACGCGCTGTGTATTTGAAACCGAACGTTTAAAGGGTGTAAAAACACCGGCCGCAGGTTTGGATGTAGCGCGCTTCGCCTTCGATGGCGATCTGCGTGCCCTGCGTGATGCGTTTGCCGGTTTCGTCGACGCGCACGTTCATCGTCGCCTTGCGCCCGCACACGCAGATCGTCTTTATCTCTTCGATGCTGTCCGCGAGCGTCAGCAAGTGTGCGGCGCCGGGGAAGGGATTGCCGAGAAAATCGCTGCGAATACCGTAGCAAATAACGGGAATGCCCGTTACGTGCGCGATGCGATGGAGCTCGCGCACCTGTTCGATCGTCAAAAACTGCGATTCGTCAACGAGCAGGCATGAGAGATCGCGCCCGTCGCCCACCGCGTTCATAAACTCCGTTGTTTCATTATATGTCTCGACATTGCGCCGCGGGCCGAGGCGTGACGTCACCACGCCTTTCCCGAAGCGGCCGTCGAGTTCGGCAGTGAAGATTCGCACCTGTCGGCCATGTTCTTCGTAGTTGTGCGCAACTTGCAAGAGCGCAGTCGATTTGCCGGCGTTCATTGCGGAGTAACGGAAATACAGCTTAGCCATCGGCGCCGCTGTGATTCGTTTTGCCTATTGATTGCCCTTCGACTCCCGCTCGGGGTCCTTCGACAGGCTCAGGGTGACAAAAGGGACGTAGCTAGCTAGCGGCCTAGCGGAGTCGTCCACCACAGGAACCAGCGCCACGCCGGACCGCCATTCTCGGTTCCGGAGTGCGCTCCAAGTCCGGCCTCGACGTACCCGTGCAGATACTGCACGTGAGGGACAGTGAACGCAAAGTCCACATTGCCAAAGTGGGTGATCGTTCCAAGGCCATCGTCGGTGTACTCGGTGCGATAGCCAATCAGCGTGGTGTTGTCAAAGAGCGGTTCGTACAATTCTGCGCTGAATGCACGGCTGCGCGCCGCCCCCAGCTGATTTCCGTCGGGGTCCAGACCCGGATTGGTGTCGTTGCCGATCTGGTACATCGTCAAGACCCCCGGAACGCCGTGCGAATTCGGATCGAGCTGGAAATACGCGGCGCCGGATGTATACCGATCCACGTCGCCCGTCGAGACGATAAAGCTGCCCGAGCTTCCATACAATCCTACTTCGTACGGGCGGTCACCCGACGCATTGGCGACCTTCCACTGGAACGTCTTGTCGGTTCCCGGCGAAGTATGGAAATCGGCGCCGCTGGGCAACCCGTTGGTGCTTGCCAACCAGCCGGCTTCGAGATCCCATAGGCCGTGGACGTAGGCAAACCTGGCGCCCCAGCGGTTTGCGTCCAGCTGATACGCATGTTCGCCGACGACAATCTCCGGCGTTGCAAAGGATGAGAGATCGAACCACTGACTAAACGGCGAGGGTCCCGGCGACTCGATCTTCCCAACAAAGAGGTGACCGTCCCGGTGAAACAGATTGTTGTAGGTCAACCAAGCGGTATCCAACGAACCGCCGGTTCGATCGTTTTGCAGCAGCCACTGCTGCACGTGATAGGTAATATCGGGCGCAAGGTACCCTGCAGCGTGGATGGCGACGTTCCCGGCCGACACCTTGGCTGAATCCGAGTTTGCACTGACACCGCCGGTGCTGTCACCGTTGATTTGTTCCCCGAGCCAGAACGGCAAATGGTCTTTTAACACGTCGCGATCGAGCGACGCGTAGCCGGTACGCTGAATATACCGGCCGTACGCATTGAGCCCGGGCACCAGCGTGTGGCAGGCACTGCACTCCAGGCCATACGCCTTTGCGAAAATCGGCATCGCCGTGGCCCGGGTCGGCGCCATAAAAGCCAAGGCCGCGGTGAGAAAGATCGCCGAGGTTACGCCGCGCTCAATGCGATGGAGCATGCCTATTGCACGACTTTCACAATGAGTTCCATATCGGGGTGCCCTGCCCCGCAGATAATGGAGCAGTGTATTTCGTACGTTCCGAGTTTCTTCGGAGTGAATGTTACCGTCGCATAGCTATTCGGGACGATTGTCGTGCTGGGGATGCCCAGCTCGGGCGATGCCAGGCCGTGCACGCCTTCGCTCGAGGTTAGCCGCAGCGTCGTCGGGTCATTCAGATGGACGGTAATCGTGCCGGGTGTAAACTTCCAATTAGAGGCGACGATGTCGATGCTTGGATGACTCCACGCGGCAAGCGGAGCCGAAACAAACAAGAGCGCCGAAAATACTGAGAAGACAATGCCATAGAGGAGGCTTTTCATATTTTCAGCGTAGCGAACAAATAAGCGGTACGTGAGAACGAGCGATGAACGCAATGAGAAGGCCTTCGACAAGCTCACTATGACAAAAGTCTAGACCGCGACAAGCTCACTATGACAAAAGTCTAGACCGCGACAAGCTCACTATGACAAAAGTCTAGACCGCGACGGGTTGTTCGAAGCAGCCGATCTTTTCTGTGAGACGGATGCGATAAACGACAGCGTCCTCTTCGGAAATGCCGGGCCGATCGGGCGCGAAGGAGTGCGCCGCCGACCGCGCCTTTTGGTCCAAAAATTGTAGGAGGAGCATTTGCATAGGGTCGTCCCCCGCTTCGCCGTGGAGTTCTTCGTAAGTGCCCCACGCAATCACGCTGCTCCAATTGGAAAGTGCGTCGGCGCGATCGACTTCGAAGCAGACATTTGGATTTCTGCGCATCATGCGAATCTCCGCGCCGTTCGTACTGTGAGCGTAAACGCAACCACCGACATAGGCGTAGGCTATGGGCACGACGTAGGTGCGGCCATCGGCGTAGCAACCGATGCGCCCGACAAATTGCTCGCTCAATAACCTTTCGACATCGTCATCCGGTAACGTCACAATCATATCGATTCAATCCGACGGAGCACGCCTATTTCACGACTTTCACGATGAGTTTCATGTTCGGGTGTCCTGCCCCGCACATGATGGAGCAGTGTATTTCGTACGTTCCGAGTTTTTTTCGGAGTGAATGTCACCGTCGCGTAGCCATTAGGGAGGATCATCGTGCGAGGAATGCCCAGCCTGGGCAATGCCAAGCCGTGTACCCCTTATCTGGAGGTTAACCGCAGCGTTATCGGTTGGTTCAAATGGACGGTAATCGTACCGGGTGTAAACTTCCAATCGGATGACACGATGGTCATGCTGAAGTGACTCGCCGCAGCGAGCGGAACCGCAACAAATAAGAACGCCAAAAATGCTGACAAGATAATGCCATAGAGGACGTTTTTCGTGCTTTCAGTGTAGCGTCCTGATGAACAAGCCAGGCGAACAAATCGTGAAGGCTTGGGGAAGGGCCGGCTCAGGATGACAATATGCGGCTCAGGATGACGAGTTCTTGGGCGAATACTTCAGATCTACCACTAATGCGCCTGCTGTACGCAGGGAATCCACAATTGACCGCAAGCGTTCGGGCGTGGTCTCCAGGACGCCATCGAGCATTGCCTCCAGATTCGCCTGAGCGACCGAGAGTGTATTGCCCAGCTCGTGGCGCGCCACCGTCAGAGTTTGCAGACGATCCTTTTCGCGCTCTTGCTGCATCGTTATGAGCATCGCTAAGCGCGCGACGGCCGGGTCGTCGAGACCTTCGAGGCTCAGCTTTGCTCCGTCCCAATCCTCTTGCATGCAGAGATCGAGCGCATGGAGGAGATTCTCATCCATTAGTCTTTGCGCAACTTATAGCCGACGCCGTACACGGTTACGATATATACCGGCTCCTCGAGATTAGGCTCGATCTTTCGCCGAAGATTGTTGATGTGGCGATCGAGCGTGCGCTCGAAGATGCCTCCATCGTCGTGAACGAGATCCAGCAGCTGCGCACGCGTGAGCACTTGGCCCGCGTTCTGAGCGAGCACCTGGAGAATGCGAAACTCTGCTGGGGTAATGGATATCACGGACCCTGCTATGCGAACTTCGTGGGCGCCCTCGTCGATTTCCAAGTCCTTGACGCGCAGAGCTTTGCTGGTGTCTTCGGCTTCTCTTCCGACGCGGCGCATGACCGCCCGCACGCGCGCGACGACTTCTCGCGGAGAAAACGGCTTGACGACATAATCGTCTGCGCCCAGTTCCAAACCGACTACTCGATCGACCTCATCGCTGCGGCCGGTTAACATGATCGTCGGAATGCGGTGCGATTTCACGCCGCGGCGCAAGATGTCCAGTCCACTGCCGTCAGGCAACGTGATATCGAGGATCATCATGTCAGGCGTTTCCCGCTCGAGTTCTGCCAATGCCGCAGTCGCCGTTTGACAGACAACGGTTTCAAATGATTCCTGTTTAAGATACGCGCTCAACACTTCGCCGATCTGCGGCTCGTCGTCGACAATGAGAATTCGCTTGCCGACGCCGGCCGGTCCGCCGTCGGTCACCACGTGCGCATGCCGGGTGCGAGGAAGCCGGGGTGATGTAGTATTTCGAGAAGCGGACCGGCATACGCCAGGGGCGCTCCGTTTTTTTGCGATTGCATGCGCAGACTTTACCGAGCTCCTTAGAAGAGCGTGTGAGCGCGGCATTCTTCGGTTCTTCTTAAAGCGGTCCTTGCCGATTCTCGAAATCCGAGACGCGCCTAAATACGAGGCTAGTGAAGGCTGTCGACATATGCCGCAACGTCGGCCACGTCTTGCGCTGAAAGTACACTT
>CAAGKR010218856.1_pt1 | contig 12590 bp, 17 predicted proteins | sample 2556971 | NCBI WGS metagenome assembly CAAGKR01 (sample SAMEA5207829, study PRJEB30636) | soil metagenome | biome: forest; feature: boreal; material: soil | place: USA | collected 2011-09 | depth 1 m | reverse complement strand
ATAGTAATACTCCTAGTTTTCTTCAGATATAAAATCCTTTGTTTAGGGATTAAACTTGTTTTAATTACTTATATTATAACTAAAGATAAATTCATCCAGTTTCCATAATATATCAGGGGTTATTTTAGGATATTCTTAGAAATTTATTCTAATTTTTTAATCAATATAATCAGAATCATTCAAATTGTTTTAATATATCTCCTAAATATGAATTGATAAGTTATTTGAACAAATCAAAATTATTTTATGCAATGAATACCTATAGAAAGTCTTTGAGTCAGTAAAAATCAATAAAAGATAAAATTCCAAAAATATCCATGTATCGAGGATTACTCTTGATCACAAGATTTTTTGTAGATATATCTATCCAAGTTGAAAAGATAGCCAGAGCATGATCAATTAGATAAAAAAAACTTTTTAAACATCTAATTAATAATATTTGTTGACTTTCTAGTTTGATGACCTTTTTGGCGGATTAATTTGCAGTATTTAAGGATTTATTTAATTAGGATAAATATTAATCCTAAAAAAAATATATATTATTTAAGGTTCAATATGGAGGGATGGATTATGTTCGAGAGGATAATGATTCCAACTGATGGTTCAAAATTTGCAGTAAGATCAAAAGATGTTGCACTTGAAATAGCAAAGAAATTTAATTCAACTGTAGTAGCAGTACATATAATAGACGATAAACTCATTTACCCATTTGAAGTTCTTGAAGACGAAGGAAAATCCCTACTGAATAATGTTAGAGAAGATTCTGAAAAAATGGATTTGGCTGTTGAAGAGGTCTTGATCGTTGGAAGTCCAATCCATGACATGGAAAAGATCGTTAAAAAGACAAACTCTGATCTCGTTGTAATTGGAACTCATGGAAAAACTGGCCTAGAAAAACTGATAATGGGAAGCGTTGCTGAAAGCGCACTAAAAACAGTTAAAGTACCAGTATTATTGGTAAAATAATGTTTATAACTGGATATTAAATTAGACTCAATTTTTTTGTTTAACCCGATTACTAAATTACTAATCATTAAGAAAAAAACTAATAGGAAGTGTAAAAGATGGAAATAATAACAATGGTTAAGGGGAAAATACCTGAATCATCATTAAATGATTTTAAAGCTACTTATGCATCTATGAAAGAAGAACCAATACCTGAAGGATTAATAGCTTCTTACTTACTTAAAGATATGATAGAACATGATGTATACACTGTTGAAACAGTATGGGCAGATCCTGAAACATTAAAAAAGTTAATGGACAATGATGAAACAACATCTGATGTTAAACTGTTTGAAAAATTTAATGTAAACCCGAACGTGACAATTCACGAAGTAAGGGATACATATCCACAGTACGAAGAATAAAAAATTCAACACATTAAAAACTTGTTAACCCAATATGTGGGAATTTAAATATATTTTTTTGATTTATATGAGGCTATGGAGTTTACATCCCAAATATTTAGATTCAAAGGGACTTGTAGCACTCTGGAGAGAAGCACTTCTCGCAAAGCAGTTCTTAATGAAAAAACAAAGGGATATAAAAATCATCCCCAACTCACAAGATTTAAAATTAATAAAAATTCTAATGCCCTGATAAACACCTACCTACTACATATCTATCAAGAGTCCATTTCAAGGGGTTATAAATTTAACAGGAATAAAATAGCCCCGGAATTTACACAATCAAAGATCAACGTTACTAATGGACAAATTGAATACGAACTAGATCATCTCATATCAAAACTCAAAATAAGGGACCAATCAATGTACATGGAATTGCTAAATATCAAAAAACCAGACCCAAACCCGATTTTCATAGTTGTGGAAGGTAATATAGAACCCTGGGAAATTATTTAATACACTTACAAGTTTTATCATAAATACCGGGAATAATATTTTTAAAATAAAATATTAAACTTAAATAATAAAATTCTTATCATAGTAAAACAAATTATATTCACAATCTAGAAATAAATTATAAGAGGTGTCCTAATGAAGAAATATAAATGCAAGGTTTGTGGTTATATTTATGATCCCGAGGTAGGTGAATCTAGAAGTGATATAGCTCCAGGAACACCGTTTGAAGATCTGAAAAATAACTGGCGTTGCCCTCAGTGTGGTGCAGGGATAAACAGATTTATTCCTAAATAGGTTACAAAGAATTTAAAATCATAAAAAATAATATTATTATCTATCAATATTAAATGTATTAAAAAAAATTTGAGGCGATGTAACATGAAGAAATTTATATGCACAGCTTGTGGATACATATACGACCCTGAAGCAGGAGACCCAGATGCAGGAATATCTCCAGGAACTGCCTTTGAAGATTTACCAGATGATTGGGTTTGTCCTTTATGTGGGGTTGGAAAAGAGTTATTTGAAGAAACAGATTAAATAAACTCTTTTATTTATTTTTTTAATTCATATAATAGTTGTAGATCTTGGGAGGAAGAATAATGGATGAAAAAATGGTTGATGCATTAAACAGTCAGTTGAATGCGGAGTTGTATTCTTCATACTTGTATCTATCAATGGGATCCTATTTTGAATCAGAGGATATGAGCGGATTTGCTAATTGGATGAGAGTTCAAGCTCAAGAAGAACTCATGCATGCAATGAAGATATATGATTATATATTACAAAGAGGAGACAGGGCAATACTCATAAGGATAGATTCACCACCTACCGAATGGGAATCTGCATTAGCAGCATTTGAGCATGTTTATTCACACGAACAAAAGGTTACGGGCTTAATAAATCAGCTTGTAAATTTAGCAATTTCACTCGGAGACCATGCAACTAACAACTTTTTACAGTGGTTCGTTGCTGAACAAGTTGAAGAGGAAGAATCATCAAGTGGTGTGCTTAAAAAGGTTAAAATGGCCAAAGGTTCATTAAGTGGAATGTTGATGTTGGATAATGAACTTGCTCAGCGTATTTTCACCCCACCAGCCACTAAGGAATAAATTTCTAATTTTTAAATAACTTATTTACTTTTTTTTTATTTATTTAAATGAAACTCATTATAACAGTCTTTTAACATATTTATAACCCTAAATATCATTTTCCGAAATTTTTAAATAAAAATAACTACATAATTATAGTGTAGTATATTTTGAACAAAATTATGTAGTATAGTTTCCAAAAATAGGAGGGTAATCTATGAGCGAAAAGGTTTACGTCGTTAAAAAGATGAAAAATGAAGGAAGAGGAATGCCTTTAATTGGGGATGAATTCCCAAAGATGAAGGTTCAAACCACACAAGGAATGATGAAACTTCCAAAAGCTTTTAAAGGTAAATGGTTTGTGCTTTTTAGTCATCCAGCTGACTTTACACCGGTCTGCACAACAGAATTTGTTGCTTTTCAAAACAGATACCAGAAATTTAAGGATCTAAACTGTGAACTAATAGGTTTAAGTATTGACCAAGTATTCTCACACCTTAAATGGATTGAATGGATAAAAGAGAATCTATGCGTTGATATAGAATTCCCAGTAATAGCTGACACTGGTGATGTGGCAAAAACTTTAGGGTTGATTCACCCGGCAAAAGCTACCAACACAGTAAGGGCAGTGTTTATAATCGATCCAAAAGGAATAATAAGGGCCATATTATATTATCCACAAGAACTTGGACGTAACATGGATGAAATCCTAAGAATGATAGAAGGATTCAACCAAATAGAAGAAAAACAAGTGGCAATACCGGCAAATTGGCCTGAAAACGAAATTATAGGAAAAGGACTTATAATTCCACCTCCAGCTGATGTAGAAAGTGCAAAAAAACGTCAAGAAAAATATAAATGTTTTGATTGGTGGCTTTGTTACAGAAACTACTATAAATGGTAATTTTTAGGATTTTGCATTGTATCAGATGAATTCAGATTTAGGGAGGAACAACTGAATGGATAAAAAATTTTATAAACTTCCAGATCTTCCATACGGATATAAGGATCTTGAACCTTACATATCGGAGGAACAACTCAAATTACACCATGACAAGCACCATCAAGCATATGTTGATGGTGCAAACGCTTTATTGAAAAAATTTGATGCAAGAAATGGTGAAGAATTTGATGTTAAAGCTGTTTCTAAGGAATTAACTTTTCATGTAGGTGGATTTGTACTCCATAATTATTTATGGACTAATATGGGAACTGCTGATACATCTGGAGGAGAACCCACAGGAACCATAGCAGAATATATAAAAAAGGACTTCGGCACATTTGAAAGATTTAAAAAGGAATTTACTCAAGCCGCAGCAGGAGTTGAAGGATCTGGTTGGGCAGTATTAACATTATGCAGAAAAACAGATAGGATATTCATCATGCAAATAGAAAAGCATAATGTAAACGTGATACCCGGGTTTAGAATAATGATGGTACTGGATATGTGGGAACACGCATACTATCTAGATTACAAGAATAAAAGGCCAGATTATATTGAAGCATTCTGGAAACTTGTAAACTGGGATGAGGTAAACCGTAAAACCGATATCTGGTTGGAATCTCCTCTTTAAATCATTAATTATCTTCTATTTTTTTTGATTAAAAAATTAAAAAATTGAAAATTAATTAAAAATTTTAATACTAACTATGGTCTTTTGGTAACTCTAAACCGTATTTTACCAGCACCACATGATGGACAGGACCATTTTTCAGGCAGATCTTCAAAGGCAGTCCCCGGAGCTGTGTTTTTTCTTGGTTCGCCCTTTTCAGGATCGTATACGTATCCACATATTCCACATCTGTATTTATCCATAAACAAATACCTCCACGAAAACTTCGTTGACATTACTAATTTTATTTTAAAAAACCGAAACTAACCAAATTCTAGATCAATATATGTATTTTTATTCATAAAAAATTATCTAAGTTTTTACTGGTCAAAATATTTATGAATATGGTACGTTTATTTGATGATTTCAATAATATTAATTGACGTAGAAATAATATAAAGAATTATCGATTCATAATTTATCTCATAAATAATATTTGTGATCAATATGAAAAAAATTAAATTAAGATATGTGGGTTATTCACTGATAATAATTTTATTCTTAATTTTATCTTCTGCTATTCAAATTACTACACCTGTTAATATCGAAAAATCTAGCTTTAACCCCTCTAATACAAATATAGAAGCTACGGATACAATAATCTGAATAAACAATGACACTAAAACACATCATATTGTGAATGATGACTGATCTTTTGATTTGGAACATTGAATCCTGGTCAAAATTATAGTTATAAATTTAATTCATTAGGGCTTTTTCCATATCATGATGTGATATATCTATCATTAAAAGGAAGTATAAGAGTTGAATATCATTTAATGCAGTAATAATTGAATAATTCTAAAAAAAGAAACAATTATTTAATGGGCAAGTTATCTCGACTCTAATTTTATCTTTCTATTCAAATACGTTGTTCACTTTAATTTAATGTTAAACTCCCACTGTAACTAATAGATTTAGTTGGGGATACACTTCTGAGTTAAAAAATAAAGGTTAAATGATAAAGAACTTATAAAAATAATTGGTGGTTAAATGTCAAATTTAATTGTTAATATAGTCTATGTAATTTTGTTCGTAGCGATTATGGTATTTGTAGATTTTAAATATTTTAGATACGAATTTTGGAAACGGTTGATCGTAAATATACTAATCGTTTTAGTGGCTGTTACCTTCTACTATTTGGTTTTATTTAATCTATAAACCCTATAATTTAAAATGGGTTAAATAAATTACATTTTTTTATTTTATTTGAATAAAAGAACTCCTTAGATCCTATTATCATCTCATAATTACCTTTTGAGATTACATTTAAACTTAAATAAAAAAAGTCAGGATATTTGCTACTTGTTGTGCATGATAACTACTAAAACAATATTAACTCAATTTTATAGAATGATTGAATATATAATGAAATGTCAGTTTTGGTAATTTTAGATGTAAATCATGTTTAACAGATATAAATTCATGTTGATAAAGCTTTGAGGGTGTTTATTTTAAGAAAATTTCTATTAATATGGTTGTATATATCCAAATTTTTATTAGATCAATATTTCTTTTATTAAGGCTGTAATGCTATAGTAATCTTTAACTAGATTTATTATTAAACTAAAATTTGATTCATTCTTTTAAGTTTATGATTTGTTAGGGGAGGACACAATGATCTGGAATAAAGAGGCAGAATGTATGTCTGCAGAAGAAACAAGAGAACTCCAGCTTCAACGATTACAGTCCGTTGTAAAACGGGCCTATGAGTTAGTTCCATATTACAATAAGCGTTTTAACGATTTGAAAATTGAACCAGAAGACATTGAGACACTGGAGGATATTGAAAAACTACCATTTACAAGTAAAACTGATCTAAGAGATGCATATCCATTTGGTATGTTTGCAGTTCCAACAGATGAGATAGTTGAAGTCCATACAACGTCGGGCACAACTGGAAAACCAACAGTTTCAGGTTACACAATGGAAGATCTGGACATATGGGGTGAAGTAATGGCAAGGTCTCTTACAATGACTGGTGTTCGTAAAAATGACAAAATACAAAACAGTTATGGTTATGGTCTTTTTACAGGGGGAATGGGAGTTCATTATGGTGGCCAGAAAATAGGGGCTACAGTTATACCAATATCTGCAGGAAACACCATGAGACAGCTTGAAATTATGCAAGATTTTGAAACTACTGTGCTGACTTGTACGCCTTCCTATGGTTTATACCTTGCTGAAGTAGCTGAAAATGAAGGTATAGACACATCAAAACTCAAACTCAAGGCCGGATGTTTTGGTGCTGAAATGTGGACCGAAGAAATGAGGGAAAAACTTGAAAATAGACTCAATATCTCGGCCCAGAATATTTATGGTCTAACTGAAATCATGGGTCCTGGAGTTGCAATGGAATGTCCAGTTAAAAAAGGACTCCACATATTCGAAGACCATTTTTATCCCGAGATAATAGATCCACATACATTAAAACAGTTACCAGATGGTGAAGATGGTGAGCTTGTGTTGACCACACTTACAAGAGATGGAATGCCCATTATCAGATTCCGTACAAGGGATATAACCGCATTAAATAGAGGTATATGTGAATGTGGTAGAACACAAGTTAAAATGGAACGTATAACTGGTCGTAGCGATGATATGCTTAAAATAAGGGGAGTTATTGTCTTCCCATCCCAGATAGAGAAGGCACTTCTTAAAATAGAAGGTTTAGAACCACAGTACCAGATCATTGTAACAAGACCACATCACCTAGATGAAATAGAAGTGATGGTTGAAACATCACCCGCACTTTTTTCAGACGAAGTTAAACATGTGGAAGAAATCAAAAGAAATATTGAGAATAAAATACACAATGAAATTGGATTACGTGTCAACATATCGCTTGTAGAACCCAAAAGTCTTCCAAGAAGTGAAGGAAAGGCTGTTAGGGTTATTGATAAACGAAATATCTGATAAAGATTAAGCCATCGAATTAAATTTTTAAGTCATGGGTTATCTAAAAATTTAGAGGGATAAAATGAAATTAAAACAAATATCTGTATTTCTAGAAAATCGAAAAGGTCGATTATGGAAGGCATTGAATATACTTTCAGTAGCGAAAATTAATATTAGAGCTCTTTCAATTGCCGATACTTCTGAATTTGGTATTTTAAGAATAATTGTACCTGAACCAGGAAAAGCCAAGAATATACTCGAAGAATCAAATTTCGTTGTTAAGGTAAACGATGTGATAGCTGTCAGTATTTCAGACGAACCTGGAGGATTAGATAGTGTGCTTGAGGCATTAAATAAATTAGATATTAATGTAGAGTATCTATACGCATTTGTTGAAAAAAAGGGAAAAAATGCAATTGTTGTGATACGTACTGAAGATATTGATGCCGGTATAAATGCATTGGAAAGGGGTGGAATAAATGTACTTACATCTGAAGAGGTATACAGTTTATAATTCCTTTTTTATATATTTAGTTTCATATCTGTTCTAAATACTTCTTTTTTATATGTTCAAACTCTTCAGAAGTTATAGCGCCCATATCCAGCAGTTCTTTACTTTTTTTTATTTTCTCAACTGGATCGATATATGTGTCTCCACTATTAGTTTCCGTGGATAATAGTTCACTTTTAGGGTTTGATTCTACCCCTGTTTCGTCTTTCTTATTAATATTCAATATGCCCTTGGGAACTTTAATTTCAGGTGTTATGCTTTGAGTTTCTTTATTTTCTTCTATTTCTTTAGGGATTTCTTCTTTTTCAAAGTTTTTACCGCAAACAACACAGAACTTAGCAGTTTTAAGATTTTTTCCATTACATGATGGACAGACCTTTTTTGAATCATTTTTTAGTATTAGGTCATGTTCGGGAATATTGGATGGTATGGTGGGGTTTTTACTTGGTTCATCCGAGGTTTTGGGGGTTTTGTTAGGTGATTCAGATTCATTGTTAGATTTTGAAAATTTTACATCATTTTCATTATCCTCGGTGTGTTGTAGTTTGGGTTTTACTGCGATTGGTTCAGATTCAATTGTTTTTTGGTTTAATTTTTTTCCACATCCAACACAGAATTTGGCATTAGTACTATTTTCTGTACCACACCCCGGACATTTAATATTCAAATTTTTATCCAGCTTACTTCCACAGTTAACACAGAAGATAGCTTTTCCTGGATTTTTAGTTTTACATTGGAGGCAGACTTTATAATTTTCAGCTTTATTCTCGTAATCTTCAACGTTAATTCCCTTTCTCTTTGCCTCAAGCATTCGTTTAATTTCTTCGTTAGAAACCACATTACCACCCTAACTTTAGTTAATAAATGATCGTTTATTCAATTATACTCATTATCCTTTGGATATGAGGTTATGAAACTGATTTAGTGTTCCCCATTCCCCATTAATAACACTTTCTTTAACAAATTTCCCTGCCATTTCAACAGATTGTAATAAATTAATACCCTGTGCAAGTCCGGCTGTTATTGCAGCAGAGTAAGAACAACCTGTTCCGTGGGTGTTTACACTATCAACTATTTCACCCTTGATAATTTTAATTGTACCATTAAATAGTACATTTTCACCATTTAGGTGTCCGCCAGTAACAACCACATCACAAATTTTTCCAATTTTAATAGCTGCATCTATTGCATCGTCGACACAATTTATTTTAATACCTGAAAGCAGTTCAGCCTCGTTAATGTTGGGTGTTGTAAGCACTGCATTTGGTAGCAGATATTTTTTAATTGATTCAGCGTAACCATCAACAGAAAGGAGGGAACCACATCCTGCCACCATAACAGGATCAACCACAAGTTTAAGATCATGTTCAACAATTTTCTCTGATACAACCTTAACGTTCTCGGATGAGTATAACATGCCTGTTTTTGCAAATTTGATAGGAATATCTTCTAGTACTGTTTCTATTTGTTTTTGAATAAAATCTGTTGAAACAGGTCTAATATCTTCGACTCTTTTAGAATTCTGGGCAGTCAATACAGCTATAACTGCGGTACCGTAAACATCGAGTGCATGGAATGTTTTAATATCATTTAAAATACCTGCCCCGCCTGAAGGATCATAACCTCCTATGGTCATTGCCATCATTATGATGTGCTCCTTTTAATACGCAACCGTTCTTTACCATGGTTGGAAGAGACTTCAAGTCCTATGGATTTTAAAAAACTTCTAGTCGCGGTATCTAATCCATGGAGCATTATTTCACCTAAATCTTCTGCAGTGTTAACATCTAGTGACATATAAAATGAGTCAAAAACTGCATACTGCCAATTTTGTAAAGACGCTACCCTCAGATGTTCAAAGAAACTGCATTCACCAAATTTCATATCCATATCTATTACTGGACACAAAAGAGCATTGGTACCTCCCCCTTTTGCTGGTGCAATTACAAGATCTGCTGTTTCTCCCATTTTGATGATTTTGTCAACATGTTCAACTTTCATGAGTGGAACATCTGAAGGCACTATAAGAACCTGGTCAGACAGTTTAGAGCACCATTTGATGGCCTGTAATAAAGCACCGTTAAGGTCTGTTGTACCCTCTTCTTTTAGTGAAACCACACCCATATCATCAACATATTTAAGAACCTCTTCATCAGAACTTATTACCACAACTTCACTCACCTTCTGTTTTAGAACACCTATAACATCTTTTAACATAGATTTTAATAGATTTTCTCTTTCTAATGGTGTTAAAGTGGGTGAAAGTCTAGTTTTTGCATTTGTAAATCTGGATACGGGGATAATTGCAATTGTTTTCTTCATGTTTCAACCTTTAAAAAATTTGGAGATTTATTTAGATTCCTGTATTTGTTTTAACCCAGTTTAAAAAACCATTTACAGAATCTGTGGAGTTTGATGTTTGGTTCTGGTTAATATTGCCAATATTATTTACAGTAACATTAAACCTGGTTGCCAGAGTGGCTGATGCTGCTGTAACTAACTGTCTATATTTTGTATAAGTTATGCTTTGATTTGAAACTTCTGCAACAGGTTCGCCACTGTATATATAGAAATTCACACCAGAGGTGAGTATAAATATTTGTACTTGTGTACTGGTTGCATTGGTAAGATCATTCGGATTAGATTCTTCAATTACCTGTTTAACTGCATTTGATGATGTTCCATTGACCTCTAACTTTACACCAGGTACAGCTCTTTGTGATGGTTGAATACAGTAAGCAGATACAATATCTGAAGAATTTTTATTCACTGTTTCGTTCTGGGCAATTACAAGGTTTTGGGAACTGTTTGATATGAGTATATCTCCAATTTGAACATTTATTGCTTCATTACCATTATTAGTAATATTGACATGATGAGGTATGCTTCCTGCAGGAGTAACCTGTGTTATAACCACAGTTCCATCGGTATATGCTTGTGCTAGTGGTATTCCAGTTGACTGGGTGTAACTTAAAAAACCTGTTCCCGCTGCAAAGATTACAATTACAAATATTAAAAAGACCAGTCTTATACTCATATAATACCTCCTAGTAGGTTTTTGCTATTAGTGTCATGTGTTTTGAAGGTTTATCACAGTTGATACAAGTTGAATTTTCATTATCAGATTCTTGAACTCCTAAAATAGCAACTTTAACCTTTTCTTCAATATCTTTTCCACAGTCCTCATCACCACACCAGTTGAATGTTATTATTCCACCTGCTTTAGTCATTTCATCAGTTGCTTCTTCAATTGAATCAACACTTCTAATATTATTTTCGAATGTTTCCCATGCCCTGTTTTTCATGTTAAGACTTATTTCTCCAAGGGTTTCGAAGGTTGTTTCTGATATGGCCAAAGAATTATAGTCAATTATCTCTTTTTCTTGAGTATCCCTTCTGTAGGTTACTACTTTTTTATTTTGAATGTCCCTTGGTCCTATCTCAATTCTTAAAGGCACTCCTCTCATTTCCCATTCATAATATTTTTTACCAGCCCTTATATCCCTATCATCAAAGTAAACCCTTAGGTTAGCTTCACTTTTCAATTTCTGTTCTAGATCCCTACAAAATTCCAGTACCTCTTCTCCACCTTTTTTGAAGATTATTGGGACAATTACAACTTGATATGGGGCAATATCTGGAGGCATACAAAGACCTGATTTGTCGCCATGAATACCAATTACAGAAGCAATTACCCTGTCAGAAAGTCCATAACAAGTTTGATAAACGTATTCGTGCTCACCTGTGGCTGTTTCGTAGGTAATGTCAAATGTTTTGGCAAATGTTTGTCCCAGATTATGCACGGTACCAATCTGCAGTGTCTTACCATCGGGCATAATAGTGTCAAATGCAACAGTGTAGAGGGCACCTGGAAACTTATCCCACTCGGGTCGTCTGCTAACTGAATATGGTATTCCCAACATATCAAAGAATCTTTTATAGATCTTAACAGCATCCCTAACTTGTTGTTCTGTTTCTTCAGCTGTTGCATGGACTGTATGAGCTTCTTTAAATGTTGTTATCTCTCTAACTCTTATAAGTGGCCTTGTATGTTTAGTTTCATATCTAAATGTGTTGACCACTTGATAATATTTCATTGGAAGGTCACTGTGGTTTCTAACCCACAATGAAAACATTGGATACATGGCAGTTTCACTTGTTGGTCTTAATGCAAGTTTTTCATTAAGTTCTGTTAGTCCACCGTGTGTTACCCAATAAACCTCTTCTTCAAATCCCTTAACATGTATTGCTTCCTTTGCAAGTTCGTCTTCAGGTATTAAAAGAGGGAATTGAACCTCTTCATGATCCTCGTCTAATATTGCTTTTAATATGTTGAGGGTGTGTTTTCTTATTTTAAAACCCTGGGGAAGCCATACATGCATTCCCTTTACCGGATATCTTGTATCGATTATCTCTGCTTCTTCGAGGATATTATGGAACCATTCGCTGAATTCTGACATTTATTCACCCTTTATTTTAATTTATTTAATATTTATAAATATTATAAAATCTTGTATAATCAGATTAACATCTAAACCATTAAATTATTCGAGGGTATTAGATGAAACATATTCCAAATTCCTAATATTGTTAAATAAACGAAATATAATTT
>CAAGKR010169791.1_pt1 | contig 12591 bp, 13 predicted proteins | sample 2556971 | NCBI WGS metagenome assembly CAAGKR01 (sample SAMEA5207829, study PRJEB30636) | soil metagenome | biome: forest; feature: boreal; material: soil | place: USA | collected 2011-09 | depth 1 m | reverse complement strand
CGAAGGAGCCCCACCACGCGTTGACCGGCGTCGAGCGCCCGCGGTATGGCGCTCGAAAGGCCGCCAGCACGAGAGCGGCACGGGTCGCGGCCTGGAAGTAGACCTCGACCTCGGCGGGGTCGTAGCGCCTGTGCTCCTCGTCCTCGTCGAGGGGCACGCTCCAGGGCACCTCCTGCGGGGTCGGGTCGATCTCCAGATCCCCGGCGAGACGGCGGACGGCGTCCAGCAGCTCGCCCGTGACCTCGGCCACCGCTCGGTCGGGTCCGAGAGCGATGCTACGCACGCTCCCGCCTGTGTGCTCGACGAGCGCCTCGTGGGTGCGCAGGTCGAGCGCCACCACGAACGCCCCGGAGCCGTCGGGTGCGGGCAGGGGCAGCGTCTCCCAGCCGCGCGCGGTCAGGCGCAGCGCGGCGTGCTGCAGCTGCGGCTCGGGTGGCGCGAGGCGCACGGCGAGCTTGCCGAGCACCTGGGTGTGCGCGTGCAGCGTGTCGCACGTCTCTCTCCACTGCTCATAGCTCAGCGCCGGCCACCCGCGGGGCATTGGCGCACATTAGCGCTCCGCGTTCGCCCGCAAGAGCATTCGCGGCGCTAGCCGGCCGGCTGGCCCGCGAGGGCCTCCTCGACACTCCCGCGCAGGCGTCCGTCGAGGAACTCTCCGATCTCCTCGGCCGGCTGCGGATGGCAGAGGAGGTAACCCTGCACCTGCGCGCAGCCGAGCGCTCGAAGCTGCCGGAGCTGGCTCTCGGATTCGACGCCCTCGGCGATCACGTCGAGGCCGAGAGCGAGGCACATCTCGACGATGGCCTTCATGATGGCCGCGTCCCGAGGACTCGTGCCGAGTCCGTCGGTGAACGAGCGGTCCACCTTGACCCCGCCCAGGGGAAAACGCCTGAGATAGCTCAGCGATGAGTAGCCGGTGCCGAAGTCGTCGAGCACGAGTCGCAGCCCGCGGGCGTCGAGGCTCCCGAGCACCGACATCGATGCCCCCGTCTCGTCGATCAGAACGCTCTCGGTGACCTCGAGCCCCAAGGTCCCTGGGAGCAGGCCGCTGGCCTTCGCGATGTGCTCGACTTCCGCCGGGAACAGCGGGTTGGCGACCTGACCGACCGCGTTAGGACCGGCTCGCCCCTTCTTGCTCACGCTCGCCGGCACCGTCGTGTCTGATCTCGATCCGGTGCGGCTTGGGGGGCTCCGGCCGCGGAATGCGCAGCGTCAGCACACCGTCGTGGAGCTCCGCCTGGATCGCGTTGGGGTCTAGCCCGCGCGGCACGCGAAGGACGCGCTCGAACCGTCCGAAGCTCCGCTCAACACGCCGCAAGGTGCGCTCGCCCTCGGCGTCCTCGTATGGGAACGGTCGTTCGCCGCGGATCGTGAGGACGTCGTTCTCCAGCTCGATCTCGAGCTGCTCGGCGCTCACCCCCGGAACGTCCATCTCGACCCTCACCTCATCGTCGCTCACGAGCACGTCGGCCGGTGGTGTGAATGGGGCCGACCCGCTTGCCGACACGAGGCGGTTCAAGTCCCGCACCCACGGCGCCGGCGGCTCCATCAGCATCGTCGTCATTTTCCTCGCCTTCCTAGATTCCAGATCTCGGGCGGGCGTCCGCCCTCCGTGTTGGTCGCTAGGACGGCGCCCTCCGATGTCAAACCGACGAGCGCGCCATGCCCCGCTCGAGCAGGGCCTCGCGCAGTCCATCGAGGGCGTGCTCCTCTATCTGGCGCACGCGCTCGGCGCTGAGGCCGAAGTGACTGCCGATCTGGCGCAGGGTCTGTGGCGGTCCGTCGAGCCCGTAGTGCTCGAACAGGACCCGGCGTTCGCGATCATCGAGGAGACCTGTGAGCGAGCGGACCTCGCTCGCCCCGATTCGATCGACGACCCGCTCGTACGCGTCCTCGCCGACCGGATCCACAGCAGCTCCTCGGCCGTCCGACCGGTCGCCGCCTGGCCGCCCAACGGCTCCTCCAGGCTCCGCGGCACCCGCTCGAGCGACAGGAGAGTCTCGACCTGAGCAAGCGGCAGCTGCGTGGCCTCGGCGAGCTCGCTGGAGGAAGGTTCGCGCATGTGAACCTGGACGTGGGAGTGGCGCGCGCGCTTGACCCGCGCCAGCGCCCGCAGCGCGCGGTCCGAAAGTGCCACGGGACGAGTCAGGTCGGCGACCAGGCCCTGCATCGCTTGGCGGACCCACCACGAGGCGTAGGCCCAGAAGGGCGTGTTCATTCGTGGCTCATAGCGGCGCAGCGCACGCAAGAGGCCGACGACGCCCTCCTGCATCAGCTCCGCGTGTTCGACACCGGGCGAGTGCCTATAAATCCGGGCGAGCGTACCTATCGCCGGCATGAAGGCCTGCACGAGCCGATCGCGGGCTACCGGATCGCCGCCGGCGGCACCGGCCACGAGCCTGCGCTCCTCCGCGCTCGAGAGAGCGGGCCAGCTCGTCACATGGCGCGACGGGGCGCGGCGTGGCACGAGGCGGTGGTGCTGGAGGTGAATGAGGGTCGCCTCCACGTCATTCACCTACCCCCGGAGCAGCTCCGTAACTCCGCGGGCGGGCGCTGGCATCACCAAAAGCTCGCAAAGAGCGGCCATTTCGCCCTCGGCCCGGGCGCCGGTGTACTTGCGCCTTACGGCTCGAGCCGCTCGCCGTCGAGCACCGCGCTGACCTTCGTCGCCAGGCGCAGCTCGGCGGCGGTGAAGCCGGCGTGGTGCGGGTTGCTGATCGACAGGCGTAGGTGGTTGAACTTCGAGATGCACATGTCCGGGCGCCTTCCGTAGTCGATCGCGCAGGCGGCCACCCGCTCGAGTATCTCCATGGCCTGATCGAAGTCCCGCGTCCGCAGCTCCCGCACGAGCGCCCCGTCGCGCAACTGCCACCCGGGCGTCTGCGCGAGCGCACGCAGCAGCTCACGCTCGCTGAGCGGTTTTGATTCGAGCGTCTGACGGTCCGGGTCGGACAGGGTCGTGGAAGTGCCTTTAGGCCGCCGTCCGACCGGGTCCAGCGGCGGGGTTGAAATGGAGGGGCAGGCGACCTAAGGCGAAGAGGGTACGCCGGCTGCGCGGCGCCGCGGGCGGGTGCCCGTGTGGCGCGCATCGCAGCCGCGGTGAATGCCCATTTGATTCGCGAGTCTGCGACTTGAGAGGAGCAGCAAGATGCCAAAGGCAGTGGGAATCGATCTCGGCACCACGAACTCGGTGGTCGCAGCGGTGATGGAGGGCGGGCAGGCCGAAGTCATACCGAACTCAGAGGGCGGCCGGACGACGCCGTCGGTGGTCGCCTTCACCGACGACGGGCAGAGGTTGGTCGGCCAGGTGGCAAAGCGCCAGGCGATCCTCAACTCCGAGGCGACGATCTACTCGGTCAAGCGCTTCATCGGACGCAAGTGGGGCGAAGTCGACGAGGAGGCGAAGATCGTCTCCTACAAGGTCGTCAAAGGACCGAACGAGGCCATCCGCTTCGAAGTCCGCGGCAAACAGTATTCGCCGGAGGAGATCTCCGCCCTGATCCTGCGCAAGCTCGCGGACGACGCAGCGAAATTCCTGGGCGAACGCGTCACCGAGGCCGTCATCACGGTCCCGGCCTACTTCAACGACGCCCAGCGGCAGGCCACCAAAGACGCCGGCAAGATCGCCGGACTGGAGGTGCTGCGCATCATCAACGAGCCGACCGCGGCCGCCCTCGCCTACGGGCTCGACAAGAAGGGCCAGGAGACCGTGCTCGTGTTCGACCTCGGGGGCGGGACCTTCGACGTGTCCCTGCTCGACGTGGGCGACGGCGTCGTCGAGGTGCGGGCGACGAGCGGCGACGGGCATCTCGGGGGCGACGACTTCGACAAACGCATCGTGGATTGGCTGGCCGAAGAGTTCAAGCGCGACCAGGGGATCGACCTGCGAGCGGACCCGCAGGCGCTCCAGCGTCTGTACGAGGCGGCGGAGCGGGCCAAGGTGGAGCTGTCCTCGGCGACCACGGCGCAGATCAACCTCCCGTTCATCACGGCCGACGCAGCCGGGCCGAAGCATCTCAACATCACCCTCACGAGAGCCAAGTTGGAGCAGCTCACCCAGGACCTGGTCGAGCGCTGCCGGGGCCCGGTGGAAACAGCGCTGGCCGACGGCAAGCTGACCGCTGAGGACATCGACGAGGTCCTGCTCGTCGGCGGCGCCACCCGCATGCCGGCGGTACAGGAGCTCGTGCGCCGCCTGACGGGCGGCAAGGAGCCGAACATGGGCGTCAATCCAGACGAGGTCGTCGCGATCGGAGCCGCGTTGCAGGCGGGCGTCCTGAAGGGCGAAGTCGAGGACGTGGTGCTGCTGGACGTCATCCCCCTCTCGCTCGGCCTCGAAACCCTCGGTGGGGTGATGACGAAGGTGATCGAGCGCAACACGACCATCCCGGCCCGCCGCACGGAGGTCTTTTCGACGGCTGAGGACAACCAGACGGCGGTCGACATCGTTGTCCTGCAGGGGGAGCGCGAGCTCGCAGCCGACAACCGGCAGCTCGCGCGCTTCAGGCTGGAGGGCATCAGACCGGCGCCGCGTGGCGTCCCGCAGGTCGAGGTGACGTTCGACGTGGACGCGAACGGCATCCTCAACGTCTCGGCGCGCGACAAGGACACCGGCGCCGAGCAGAAAGTGACGATCACGGAGACCACAAACCTCGACCAGGGCGAGATCGAGCGAATGATCCGCGAAGCGGAACAGCACGCCGAGGAGGACCGTCGCCGGCGTGAGGAGATCGACGCGCGCAACGAGCTCGACGCGGTCGCGCATCGCGCCGAGCAGCTCGTGGGCGAACTCCAGGATCGGCTGCCCGTGCACGAAAAAGCGCGTGCCGAACAGCTCATCGCCGACGCCCGCCAGGCGCTGGAGGAGCAGGTCGGGCTCGACCGCGTGCGGCCACTCATCTCCGACCTGCAGCAGCTGCTGCAATCGCTCCCGAGCGCGGCCGCTTCGCCGGCCGGAGAGGCAGCCGGCGGCAACGGCGGCGCGTCGGGACAGGAGCAGCCCGAGGACGAGGAGGTAGTCGATGCAGAGTTCACGCGCGAGTGACTCACGCGCCGGAGAGCCGAGCTCGGGAGAAGCTCGGGAGCGCGAGCCCACGGCACCGTCCGGCGGCGGCGTCGCGCCCGAGCGCGATCAGGGTGACCTGGCCAGCCCGGAGGCCGACCTGCAACCCGAGCTCGCGGCCATGGAAGACCGCTACAAGCGAGCGCTCGCGGACCTCGAGAACTACCGCAAGCGCTCGGCCCGTGAACTGGAGCGTGGCGTGGCCGAGTCCCGCGAGGCGGTGATCAGAGACTGGCTCGAGGTCGTGGACAGCGTCGAGCGGGCCTTGCGGATGGACCCCGACGGCCCGGGGGCCGACGGCCTGCGTGCGGTCCTCGAGCAGATGGAGGCGATCCTGCGCCGCGAGGGTGTCCAGCGCATCGGCGCCGCCGGTGAGCCGTTCGATCCGCAACGGTTCGAGGCGGTCGGCGTCCGGGACACGAGCGAGGTGCCGGACAGGACGGTCATCGAGGTCGTCCGGTCGGGGTTCGGCGCTGACGGCCATGTGCTGCGTCCGGCCCAGGTGATCGTCGCGGACGGGCACCGCCACGACGCCGGCTGATGGCCGTCGCGTTTCGCGATTACTACGAGGTGCTGGGCGTCCCCCGCGACGCGAGCTCCGAGGACATCCGCCGCGCGTACCGCAAACTCGCGCGTGAATATCATCCCGACGTGAACAAGGACCCTGGAGCCGAGGATCGCTTCAAGGAGGTCTCCGAGGCCTACGAGGTGCTGCGGGATGCCGAGAAGCGCGAGCAATATGACCGCCTCGGCGCCAACTGGAGAGCCGGACAGGACGTCTCCGGCAGTCCCGGCTTCGAAGGCTTCCGGTCGGGTCCCGGTGGCTTCGGCGGAGCCGGCGTGGGCGGATTCGGCGGATTCGGCGATTCCCGCGTCGAATTCGGCGACACGGGCTTCAGCGACTTCTTCGAGGGCCTGTTCGGAAACCGCACCGGCACCCGAACCCGCGCGGGCGCGGGGGGCGGCTTCGACGGGTTCTCGATGCGTGGCGGGGACCAGGAGGCGACGCTCGAGCTGTCCCTGGAGGAGGCGGCACGCGGCGGGCGCCGTCGCATCTCGCTCGGCGCCGGACGTGACTACGAGGTCAACATCCCCGCCGGCGTGGTCGATGGCCAGCGTATAAGGCTTGCGGGCGAGGGCGGCCGCGGCTCCGGAGGGGCACCATCCGGCGACCTCTTCCTGCGCGTGCGGCTGAAACCTCATCCGCGCTTCCGCGTGGAGGGCCGCGACCTCTACGTCGACGTCCGGGTCGCCCCCTGGGAGGCGGCGCTCGGAGCCTCGGTTGAGGTGCCGATGCTGACGGGCAGCACGCAGGTGAAGATCCCCGCGGGTTCCTCCAGCGGTCGCAAGCTGCGGCTGAAAGGCAAGGGGCTGCCCTCGCCTCGCGGGAAACCGGGCGATCTCTATGCAATCGTCAAGATCGTGGTGCCGAAGAAACTGGCGCAGCCCGAACGCGAGCTTTTCGAGCGGCTGGCGGAGGTCTCGAGCTTCGATCCGCGGACGGGGCGCTGATGGCGGCCCGTCGCAGGACGTTGAGCCTCGTGCTCCGGCGCCAGTCCAAGGACACACGGGCGGCCACCCTCGAGGTGCTCGCGCGCGAGGCGGGGATGCACCCCGAGCTCGTGCTTCGGCTGGTGCGCCTGGGCCTGGTCGAGCCCGTGGGGGGCACGGCGCAGGAGCCATTGTTCGCGAGTGACGCCGCGGCCCGTCTCGCTCGCGCGGCGCGCCTGCGACGCGACGTCGGGATCGACTACGCCGGCGCGGTGCTGGCGAGCGAGCTGCTGGCGCGGATCGAGCTGCTCGAACGACGGCTGCGCCGTTACGAGACGCCCGCTGCCGGCTCCGAGACGCCCGCGCCCCGTCGGGGCGGGCGCTCGTCGGTCTCTTACACCGGCGGGGGCGGGACGTCGGTCCAACGCCCGCGCGCCAGGAAATAGACGCCGAGGACCAGCCCGAGGGCTCCGACGATCATCAGGATCACACCCGCGGTGTGGATGTCGAAACCCTCGACATTCGTCGTCACGGCGTACTTGAGGATCGCCCCGATGGCGATCAGGAAAAGGCTTGTGCCGATGGTCATGGGCGTCGCTCCCGATGGTATCCCGTTCGGGACGCGACACAAGTCGCCCCAAGGGCGGCCGGAGTGTCGCTCCGGGAATCCCGAGCGGGCGCTTGAGGATGCCCGGACGCGGCCTACGTTGGCATACACAGCCCGAAGCGGCTCCGTGAGGTTGGAGTGACCGATCTGCTGTTCGAGAATTTCGCCGAGTACTCGGGCACCCGGGACTCCCGGGTGCTGGCCTTGGCGCGGGCGCGCGCCGAGGACGGTCTGGCTGGGCGAAGCGTGTGGTGCGCAACCACCTCGCGAAGCAGCGCCGCCCGCGCACGGGCGATGCGCGCGTGTGTGCCGGCGGCTCTCGACGCGAGCCCGATCGAGCTGGAGCCACAGGAGCCGCTGCGGCAGATCGGCGCGCGGCTAGAGGCGATGCTCGGGAGGGCGGGAAGCGCCGCCCTCGGCTGGGCGGACGCGGAGGAGCTCGCCGGCGCCATGGAGCGCGCCGAGCGGATCGTCGGAGAGGCGGTCGGCTCAGGCGACGTGGTCATCCTCGACGAGCCCCTGGGAGTGGTCCTCGCACCCGCCGTGCGGGAGCGGGGCGCACATGCCGTGCTCGAGATCCTCCCCGGGTCGGCGCGCAGGCAGGCGGCTGTGGGCGCCGCCGAGCCGATCCTGCGCCGCTGCGGCGCAGCGGTGGATGCTCGCGTGATGATCCTGCGCGGGCGTGGCCGGGAGGACGCCAAGCGGATCGCCGCCCTGATCACCGCGGAGGACGTCGTCGCGGCCAAGGAGATCACGGCCCGCGGATCGCACCCCGATGAGATCTGCTGGACCACCGTGCTGGCGGAGATCGTCGAGCTCGATCGGAGCGAGACCGTCGGGGGCAGAGTGCACCCGCGGCCGACGGTGGCGGCGCGCTGATCCGCTAACCGGCCTGGGCGTGCCCGGCCGCCATGTGCCGGTCGAGCCACTGCCGCAGCTGAGCCTCGGGCGCCGCCCCCACGAGCCGGTCGAGCTCCCTGCCTTCCCGCATCAGGACAAGCAGCGGGATGCCCTGCACTCCGTAGCGGCCCGCGATCTGCTGCGCCTCATCAACGTTCAGCTTGACGACCTTCATCTGGCCGGCCCGGTCCCGGCCGATCCGCTCGACCAGCGGGGAGACCGTGCGGCAGGGACCGCACCACGGAGCCCAGAAGTCGATCAGCACCGGCACCGAGGCGTCGATCTCCGCATCGAAGCTCTGTTCGTCGGCGTCGACGATCCAGGGCAGCGGTTCATGACAGACGGCGCAGCGGGGAATGCCCTGACTGGTCGGGCGGACCCGGTTCAGCTTGCCGCAGTTCGGACATCTGATCGTTGTTGCCATCTGCCCTCCAGCCGACCTCGGGGTTCTTGCAGCGCGCCTGGCCGCCGCCTACCTGCGAGGTTAGGCCGGCGGTTGGCGCTTGGCAACCGCCGCGCTTGCGTGCCGCCGCACCCGGCCTAGGGAATCGTGTGCGGAGCGCCGGCCGGTGCTCGCCCGCGCAATCTTGCCATGGATCCCAACAGGCTCACGCAGAAGAACCAGGAGGCGTTGCACGACGCCCAGACCAAGGCGCTCCGCTATGGGCATCCGGAGGTGGACGTCGAGCACCTCCTGCTTGCGCTCCTGGAGCAGCCCGACGGGCTGATCCCCCGTCTACTGGAACGCGCGGAGGTCGATTCCGCCGCCCTGCATGACGCGCTGGAGAAGCAGCTCGAAGGGAGACCACGGGTCAGCGGCCCGGGCGCGTCGGGCGACGTGCGCGTGTCGCGAGCCCTCAGCCTCCTGCTCGACGACGCACAGCAGGAGGCGGAGCGGCTGAAGGACGAGTACGTCTCGGTGGAGCACGTCCTGCTGGCGATGAGCGACTCGCAGACCACCGCCGGGAAGCTGCTCAAAGAACAGGGCATCACGCGTGAGGTGCTCCTCACGACGCTCACCGAGATACGTGGCAGTCAGCGGGTGACGAGTTCGACGCCGGAGTCGGCCTACGAGGCGCTCGAGAAGTACGGCCGGGACCTGGTTGGCGAGGCACGCAGCGGACGCCTTGATCCGGTGATCGGCCGCGACGCCGAGATCCGGCGGGTCGTTCAGATCCTCTCCCGCAAGACGAAGAACAACCCGGTTCTCGTCGGCGACCCGGGCGTCGGCAAGACGGCGATCGTCGAGGGCCTCGCCCAGCGGATCGTGCGCGGGGACGTGCCGGAGGGCCTGAAGGACAAGACCATCTTCGCCCTGGACATGGGATCGCTGATCGCGGGCGCCAAGTACCGCGGCGAGTTCGAGGAGCGCCTGAAGGCGGTCCTGCAGGAGGTGAAGGCGGCCGAGGGCCGGATCCTCATGTTCATCGACGAGCTTCACACCGTCGTGGGCGCCGGTGCCGCGGAAGGGGCGATGGACGCCGGCAACATGCTCAAGCCGATGCTCGCCCGCGGCGAGCTCCATTGCATCGGCGCGACCACGCTCGCGGAGTACCGCAAATACATCGAGAAGGACGCGGCGCTCGAGCGGCGCTTCCAGCCGATCGTTGTGGACGAGCCGACCGTCGAGGACACGATCTCGATCCTGCGAGGACTGCGGGAGCGCTTCGAGGTCCACCACGGCGTGCGGATCCAGGACGCGGCGCTCGTCGCCGCGGCCACGCTCGCGCACCGCTACATCACCGACCGCTTCCTGCCGGACAAGGCGATCGACCTCGTCGATGAGGCCTGCGCGGTCATTCGGACCGAGATCGACTCGATGCCACAGGAGCTCGATGAGATCACACGCCGCGTTATGCAGCTCGAGATCGAGGAGGCGGCCCTCCAGAAAGAGACGGACAAGCCGAGCAGGGAGCGCCTCGAGGCGCTGCGCAGGGAACTGGCGGACCTGCGCGCGCAGGCTGACGCGATGACCGCCCAGTGGGAGTCCGAGCGCCAGGCGATCCACAAGCTGCAGGCGCTACGCGGGGAGCTCGAGCAGCTCCGCCGTGAGATCGAGGAGGCGGAGCGCAACTACGACCTGAACCGCGCCGCCGAGCTCCGCCATGGGCGTCTCCCCGAGCTCGAACGCAGGTTGCGCGCCGAGGAGGAGCGCCTCAACGAGAAGCAGGGCGGCACGCGACTTCTGCGCGAGGAGGTGACCGACGACGAGATCGCCGAGATCGTCGCTCGCTGGACCGGCATCCCCGTGGCGCGGCTGCTCGAGGGCGAACGCGAAAAGCTGCTGCGCCTCGACGAGGTCCTGCATGAACGGGTCGTCGGACAGGACGAGGCGGTGCATCTCGTCGCCGACGCCGTCATTCGCGCGCGTGCGGGCATCAAGGATCCACGCCGGCCGATCGGGTCGTTCATCTTCCTGGGGCCCACGGGAGTCGGCAAGACCGAGCTATCACGGGCCCTCGCCGCTGCGCTGTTCGACGCCGAGGAGAACATGGTGCGTCTTGACATGTCCGAGTACCAGGAGCGCCACACGGTCAGTCGCCTCGTGGGCGCGCCTCCCGGCTACGTGGGCTACGAGGAGGGCGGTCAGCTGACGGAGGCCGTGCGCCGCAAGCCGTATTCGGTGGTGCTGTTCGACGAGATCGAGAAGGCGCACCCCGACGTCTTCAACACGCTGCTGCAGATCCTCGATGATGGCCGCCTGACCGACGCCCAGGGCCGCACGGTCAACTTCCGCAACACGGTGATCATCATGACGTCGAACATCGGCTCGGTGCATCTGCTGGACGCGCTGAGCGAGTCCAGCGAGATACCGGAGGAGGTGCGCGTCCGGGTGCTCGATGAACTGCGCACGTACTTCCGGCCGGAGTTCCTCAACCGCGTCGACGACATCGTCCTGTTCAAGCCACTTGCGCTCGAGGAGATCGAGCGAATCGTGGACCTGCAGATCGACGAGCTGCGCCGACGTCTCGCCGATCGGCGGATGACGCTCGAGCTGACCGAGGAGGCCCGCGCGCTGATCGCCCGCGAGGGCTACGACCCGGTTTACGGCGCGCGGCCGCTGCGCCGCTTCATCCAGCATGAGGTCGAGACGCGGATCGCCCGCGCCCTGCTCTCCGGCGAGGTGCAGGAGGGCTCCACGATCGAGCTGGTGGTCGTGGGCGGCGAGCTGGAGGTGCGCTGGCACCTCGAGCGGGAGGCCGAAGCGGCCGAGCCAGCCGGGGTGGCGACTTGACCGAGCGCCCGCGACGCTTGCCCTAGCCGGCCATGCGGCCTACCGCCATCGGTGACGCAGATCCTGCGAGGAGAGGAGCGAACGATGGCTTCCAACTGGAGTGAATCCGCCCCGCGAGGGGTGGACAACGGCGGCCTCGACGAGTCCTTGATGGACACGCTCAAGCTGGCGCCCGAGGAGTTGCGCTCGGCCCGCCGGCGGCTGATCGCGACGGGAATCCTGTCGATCATCGTCGGCCTCGTCGCGCTCGCGGTTCCGGCCGCTGCGTCTGTCGGGACCGCGATCTTTATCGGCTGGGTGCTGGTGTTCGCCGGCATCGTCATGACGGCTCACTCCTTATCACGTGGCTCGGCCGGCGGTGTCACGCTGGGAGTCCTCAACGGCCTGCTCACTCTGCTGGTCGGCCTCTACATCGTCATCTTTCCCCTCTCGGGGACGGTCACGCTGACCTTCGCCCTGGCCGTGTGGTTCTTCGGGATCGGCGTTCTCGAGGTGGTCGCCGCGGCACGGACCCGCGGCCGGCCGATGGCGGCGCTGTTCGGCTTCAGCGGCGTACTCTCGGCGATCCTGGGAGTGCTGATCGTCGCGGACCTGCCGAGCTCGGCCGGCTGGGCGATCGGCCTGCTGGTGGGGATCAACCTGGTGTTCTGGGGTGTGCGGGCCCTGATGCTCGCGTCAATGCTCAAGCGGGCCTCCACGGTATGAACTCCGCACGCGGCAAACCGCCGACCCACCACGCTGCTTGACCGAGCCTCACAGCGCTCCTTGGCGGCCGCACCCGCATGGCGATCGCTACAGGTCGGGCAGGATCTCAATCTTCGGGGAGCGCAACGCGATGCCCAGGCCACGGAATGACACCCGCCCCGTCTGCGGGTAGAAGCACATGTCACTCGGTGCGCGGGTGCCGAAGGCGAGGTAGGTGAGCCCGCCCGTGCCGGCGCGTAGAGCATGCGCCACGCCTGTGCCGGCCGGCCGGCTGATCACGTCGCCGGGACCCAGCGGCTGCTGCTCGGGAGTCGCCGCCCCACGCGCCCACAGCTCGAGCACCCCTTCGCCGTCCAGGACGACGAACAGCTCCTCCTCCTGGGAGTGACAGTGAGCCGGCGCGCCCTGCCCGTCGGGTGCCAGCACGACGTGGTTCAGGCCCGTGGCGAGCGCTCCCGCGGCGTGACCGGCGCGACGCGCTCGACCGTCGAAGATCGCGGGCACGTCGCTCAGCGCCACGACGTTCGGTGGCCGCCCAGCCTCGGGCGGGGGACACTCGGGCGGGCCGGCCACGGCCTCGCGCGTGAACGG
>CAAGKR010432473.1_pt1 | contig 12592 bp, 17 predicted proteins | sample 2556971 | NCBI WGS metagenome assembly CAAGKR01 (sample SAMEA5207829, study PRJEB30636) | soil metagenome | biome: forest; feature: boreal; material: soil | place: USA | collected 2011-09 | depth 1 m | reverse complement strand
TGCTCTTCGGAAACCGATTGTGTGCATCATCATCCCTGCCAGAACTGCCCTTTCAAGACAGATCGGCGCGGATGGTGATGCACTAAAGGAAACTCACGGCCAAGGGACCCAAAGACCCTCAGAAGCAGCCGGTCTTGACGACGCGAATGGAGCTACGCGTACGCCCAGCGCTTCGCCGGGCCCTTGCCTTCGGCGTGCTCGATGATCTGGATGTCGAACCAGATCGGCAAGAGGTGCTTCACGTAGAAGGCGTGCACCACGACGTTGCCCGTGATCAGGTCCTTGAACGTGAGGATCTGGAGCCGGTCGTCTTTCTCCTGGAACCGCTGGCACCGCTCGAGCATCTCGTCGACCTCTTCGCGCGACTCCATGAGGAGCCCGAGGTGGTCGAGCCCGGGTGACTCGAGGTGCTTGTCGGCTTCGGCGAGCAGGATGAACTGACCGTCATCCGGTTGGAGCAGGTAGGTGTCCATCTTCAGGACCTGCGTCTGCATCACGTTCCACCCGAGCACGCCGCCGTAGAACGACTCGAGGTCCGCTCTGAAGTCGTCGGTGAACGTCCCCTTCGGGAACGTCAGCTCCATGTGGTTGAAGCGCATGGTCGACATCGGCATCTCCCCTGTTCATTCGCTCACTCGCTGCGAGCCAGGATACCCGGCTCGCGGGCGCTCGTTCGCTGGCGAGCGTCTCGACTCGCTCCGCTCGCTCGCCACCGCGGTGCGCCGGGGCCGCGGGTGCCGGGCCTGCTCGTTAGGGTCTGCGTCATGGAGATCTCGGGGAAGCATGCCGTCGTCACGGGGGGCGGGTCGGGAATCGGGCGCGCGCTGTGCGAACGGTTCGCCGCCGACGGAGCTTCGGTCACGGTCGCCGATGTCGTCGCCGGTGGCGCACGCACGACCGCGCAAGGCATCACCGACGGCGGTGGGCGAGCCGCGGCGGTCACGTGCGACGTACGCGAGGAGCAACAGGTGAAGGACCTCGTCGCCACGGCGGGACGCGCCTTCGGTCCGATCGACCTGTTCTGCTCGAACGCCGGAGTCGGGTCGCTCGGAGGCCTGGAAGCAGACGACGAGGTGTGGCAGCGATCCCTGGAAACCAACCTCCTCGCGCACGTCTACGCGGTGCGGGCAGTGCTGCCGTCGATGCTCGACCGCGGCGAGGGCTACCTCTTGCACACCGCGTCCGCGGCCGGACTGCTCACGCAGTTGGGTGACCTCCCGTACTCCGTCACCAAGCACGCTGTCGTCGCGCTCGCCGAGTGGCTCTCCATCACCTATGGCGACGCGGGCATCCGCGTGAGCTGCCTCTGTCCGCAGGGCGTGAACACTGCGATGCTGGGGCTCGTCGACGGGCGCAGCGCGGGCGGTGGCGTGCTCGCGGCCGAGGGGCTGTTGGAGCCCGAAGAGGTCGCGGAGGCGGTGGTGGAAGCGCTCGCCGCGGAACGGTTCCTCGTGCTGCCGCACCCCGAGGTGCTCGAGTACTTCCGGCGCAAGGCCGACGACTACGACCGGTGGCTGCGCGGCATGCGCCGGCTCCGGGCTCGGTACGAACCTTGAGAGCCTGGCAAGTCCACCAACACGGCGAGCCCATCGACGCGTTGCGACTCGCAGAGACCAACGCACTCGAACCGGCGCCGGATCAGGTCCGGTTACGTGTGCTCGCTGCCGCGCTCGCGCTCCCCGACGTGATGATGTGCCGCGGCGCGTACGCGTACACGCCGACGATGCCGTTTACGCCCGGCCAAGAGGTGGTGGGCGAGATCACTGCGGTTGGTGCCGACGTCGACCTGTCCGTCGGTCAGCGCGTGATGGCGATCACGAAATTCGAGGAAGGCCACGGTGGCTTCGCCGAGGAAGCTCTCGCACGCGCGACGAACGCCTACCCCGTCCCCGACGGGATGAGCGACGCCGACGGCGCAGGCTTCCTCATCGCATACCTCACCGGCTGGCTCGGTCTCGTCTCGCGAGGGAGGTTGGAGCCCGGCGAGTGGCTCGCGGTGCTCGGTGCCGCCGGTGGCACGGGATCCGCCGCGATCCAGATCGGACACGCCCTCGGTGCGCACGTGATCGCGGTCGTGGGCGGTGCAGCAAAGGCCGAGTACTGCCGCGGGCTCGGAGCCGACGCCACGGTCGACCATCGGGATGAGTCGGTCGGTGATCGCCTGCGCGAGCTCACTGGCGGGCACGGGGCGGACCTCATCTACGACCCGGTGGGCGGCACCCCGGCGCGGGACGCGCTCGAGGGCATCGCAAACGAAGGGCGTCTGCTCGCAGTGGGATTCGCGAGTGGCGAGTCGACGCATCCGAGCTCGCGTGACGTGCTGCGGCGCAACTGTTCGATCGTCGGAGTCTTCACCGGCGCGTACGACCGCCCCGCGCTCGACAACGTGTTCGCCGATCTCGGCAAGCTCGTGCAACGCGGGGAGATCGGCGCGGGATCGTCGACCGTCGCCCGGTTCGACGAGCTCCCGACCGCACTCGAGCGCGTGGCCCGGCGCGACGCGATGGGCAAAGTCGTCGTCGTGCCCTGATACCAGCAGCGATGGAACGAGATTCTTTGCACTACACCGGCGCGCCTGGCAGAGTGAGCGGGCCAGAGCGGGCCGGATCGAGCCGGCTCGATCGAACAAGGGGACCCTCAATGGCCGACAAGCCCAGCTATCTCGGACTTCTGAACGCGGTTTCGAACGCGGAGACCCGCGCCCACTGCTACCTCACCGCTTGGGCGGAGGTCACGACCGACCCCGACGTGCGTGCGGTACTGGTGAAGGTGGCAGCCCGCGAGGGCGAGCACGGGATGGCGTTCGCGAAGCGCATCAACGAGCTCGGCTTCGAGTTGCAGCCCACCGACGACCCGGGATTCGAGGGTCGTATGGCGGTCGCGTCGTCGCACGAAAAGTCCGACCTCGAGAAGCTCGACGCGATCGGCCTGCTCGACTACTGCCCGGCCGAGGGCGAGCCCGACATCTTCGACAACTTCTTCCGCGACCACTCGATCGACATCCAGACCGGTGAGCTGATCGGCCGCTACATCTCCGAAGAGCGTGACACCCTCCGGCTGATCTCGGGCTGCGCCTCGATCCTGAAGTCGCGCACGAACGGCAGCGCGGCGTCGGACCAGCTCGCGGGCCTCGAGACCAAGGTCGATGCGGTGTGCCGCGCCGTGGAAGAGCTGCGTCAGATCGTCTGCGCGCAGGCGATGCCCGCGGCAACCGCGTAGCGCACCTGTCCACGATCGACGTCCAGCCACTCTCCGGCGCGCTTGGGGCAGTCGCCTCCGGCGTCGACCTGCGCGCGCCGACAGACGCCGATATCCGAGCGGTCCACCGTGCGCTCCTCGGCCACGGCGTGCTGTTCTTCCGCGACCAGCCGCTCACCGACGACGAGCACCTCGAGCTGGCCACCCGCTTCGGCGAACCCGCGCTCTTCCCGATCATCGAGCGGTTCGTGGGCAGCGGCAACGCGCTCGGCTCCATCACCGACACCGCCGAGAGTCCGCCCGACGCCGACGGCTGGCACACTGACATCACCTGGATCGAGGACCCGCCCAAGATGGCGTTCCTCCAGGCGATCAGCATTCCCGAGCGTGGCGGCGACACGCTGTGGGCCGACCTGTATGCCGCCTACGACGCGCTCTCCGCACCGATGCAGGCGTTGTGCCGCCGGCTCTCCGTCGTGCACACGGTGAGCCCTGTGATCGTCGACGCGTTCCGCGCCCGGGCGGGCGACGACCTCGCCGACAAGGTCGCGGTGGAGTTCCCGCCCGTCGTGCATCCGCTGGTGCGTACGCATCCCGAGACGGGGCGCGACGCGCTGTTCGTCGCCGGCGCGTTCATGACCGGTATCAGCGGCATGCACGACGACGAGAGCGCCGTATTCCTGACGTTCCTGAACCGTCACATCGAGAACCCCAACTTCCACGTGCGGTGGAGTTGGCAGCCGGGCGACCTCGCGATCTGGGACGAGCGGTGCACGAATCACCGCGCGCTCTCGGATCACTACCCGCAGTACCGGCAGATGCGCCGCTGCACCGTGAAGGGCGACCGGCCCGTCGGGCCATCGACATGAGCGCGCAGGACGACATCCGCAACCTCATGTTCCTCTACTGCGAGAAGATCGACGCGGGCGAGGTCGACGCGCTCGCTGACCTCTTCGCCGACGCCGCCATCGTTGCGCAGGACGGCACCCCGATCGCGCGTGGGCGCGATGAAGTCCGCGCGATGTACGGCGGTGGTAGCCGGCGGGAGCGTACGAGCGGTGGTCGGCGCACGAAGCACATCACCACGAACGTGTTCGTCGAGGTCGACGACGACGCGGATACCGCGAGCGCGCGCTCCTACTGGGTGCTGCTCGTGAGCACGTCGCCCGACGAACCCATCCGGCCGATCCTCGCCGGCCGCTACCACGACACGTTCGCGCGAGTCGACGGTGTGTGGCGCTTCGCCGAGCGCGCCTACCTCGTGGATCTCACCGGCGCCGAGAGCGGCACGCTCCTGGGCGACGCGGGGAATCAGACTTGATCGCCGATCGCCCATGTCAGTTGCGCGTATCGGGCAGCCAGTCGGGCATGTCGATCGGCGGGTTCGGGAGCGGCTCCACACCCTGGTCGGCGAGGAACTTCTGGTACGCCTCGAGATCGCCGGGGAACGACCGCGGGTCGCCCATCATGATCTCGAAGAGCACGCACCCCGAGGGCCCGGCGACGAACGGACCGAACACGTCGCCCTGATCGAGCGCGATGTGCGTTCCCGCCGAGCAATGCGTCTCACCGCACATGATGTCGCCCTCGATCACGAACACGACGTGGTCGCTGTTGTGTCCGTGCGGCTGCACGATCATGCCCGGGTCGTAGCGCGCGTAGACGGTGAGGTAACGGTCGGAGAACTCCGGCCACTTCTCCCAGACCGACGCGGTGTGGTCCCCGTGTTGCTGGCGGCGGACCTCCTGCCACGGCAGGTCGTCGAGGTGCCGGAACCGCGGGCTGCCAGCCATGAGATTCCCCCTTGCCTAAGATTCTTAGGAACGAGAGAATAACGCGGCAGGAACAGCAACGCCAAGGGGGAACCCGCACATGTCGACGATCGAGATCACACCCCTCACCACCGTGATCGGGGCCGAGGTGACGGGCGTCGACCTGCGCGAGGAACTGAGCGACGTCGACGTGAAGATCGTGCGCCAGGCGCTCCTCGACCACCTCGTGCTCTTCTTCCGCGACCAGCCCGTCAGCGACGACGAGCAGCTCGCATTCGCATTGCGGTTCGGGCCGATGCACGTGTCGCCGCTCCGGACCGTCCACCAGGACGCCCCCGAGATCGTGGTGCTCGACCAGGTGCACCCGCAGGGAGAAGGGGCCGACGAGTGGCACAGCGACAACACGTTCCTCGCCGATCCGCCGATGGGCTCCATCCTGCGCGCGGTGCAGCTGCCGGAGCTTGGCGGCGACACCTGCTTCGCGAGCATGTACGCCGCGTACGAGGGGCTCTCGCCCGCGATGCGCGACTTCGTCGACGGCCTGCGGGCGGTCCACGACATCACGAACCCCTTGAAGAAGGCGATCCGCGACGGTCACTCCACGCTCGACCTCAGCGCGATGCAAGAGAAGTGCCCGCCGGTCGAGCACAACGTTGTGGTCACGCATCCCGAGACCGGTCGGAAGGCGCTCTTCGTGAACCGTAACTCCACCACGCACCTCGTCGGCCTGAGTGAACGCGAGCAAGACGCGCTGTTGCCGTTCCTCTTCGATCACGTGCGCTCGCCCGAATACCAGTGCCGGTTCCACTGGGAGGAAGGGTCGATCGCGTTCTGGGACAACCGGTCGGTGCAGCACTATGCGGTCGCCGACTACCACGAGCGGCGGATCATGCACCGGGCCACCATCGCCGGGCCGGTGGCGCGCTAATCGTGGACTACGAGGCGCGGTATCTGTCGGAACCGGGAGCGGTCGGACTGTTCACTCGGTTGACCCGTGTCGGGTTGCTCGTCGACGCGTTCCAGCACCGCTGCCTCGACCCGTTCGGCCTGCTGTTCATCGACTACTCCGTGCTGCGCGTGCTCGAGCTCATCGGGCCGCCGCACCGCGTGTCACCCACCGAGCTCTCCGAGATCCTGGTGCGATCGAGCGGTGGCGTCACCCAGATCCTCGACCGACTCGAACGCGCCGGGCTCGTCGCACGCGCCCCCGATCCCGACGACCGGCGCAAGGTGGTAGTGGAGCTCACGCCCGAGGGGCTGCGCGTGGCCGACGACGCCAACGCGACCTATGCGCGCGAGCGGGAGCGGCTGCTCGTTGGCCTGTCGAGCGACGACATCGAACAGCTCGACGCCGCCATCACTCGCCTTCTGAAGGTCCTCACCGACGCCGCGTGCTAACGATGTGATCGTGCTCACGGATCGGCTCGGGCTCGACGGTCGCACGATCGTGGTCGCGGGCGCCGGCGGCGGCGGGATCGGCACCGCGGTGTGCCGCGTGCTCGCCGAGTTGGGCGCCTCGGTCGCGGCACTCGACGTCGACGCCAACCGTCTCACCGACGCCGAACAGGCGGTCGCCGGGGTCGGCGGCACCTGCCGGTCGTGGGTCGTCGACGTGCGCAATCCCGAGAGCCTCCACACGACCGTTGGCGAGATCGCGGATTCCGGCCCTCTCCACGGTCTCGTACACGTTGCCGGCGGCATCCAGAACCAGTGGTTCCCACTCGTGACGACGCCAACCGAGACGTGGGACGCGGTGGTGCGGCTCAACCTGCAATCGGCGTTCCTGACCACGCGGACCGTGGCGGCTCAGCTGCTCGCGCAGGGCACCGGCGGCAGCATCGTGCACATCGCGTCACTCTCGGGACTGAGCGCGATGCCATTCGGCGCGTCGTACGCGGCGGCAAAGGCCGGGATGCTCGCGCTCATGCGCACCGCGGCGCTCGAGCTCGGGAGCGCGGGCATCCGCGTGAACGCGGTCGCGCCTGGCACGGTACGCACCCCCAAGAACGCCGACGAGAGCACGCCCGACGACACTCCCGCCGAGCGGGCCGCGCTCCCATTGGGGCGCCGCGGCACTCCGGAAGACATCGCCCACGCGGTGATGTTCTTGCTGTCGGACCTCGCCAGTTGGATCACCGGCCAGGTGCTCGCGGTCGACGGCGGCTCGTCGGCACGCCCGTCGTTCCTCGGCGACGACAACCTGCCCGTCTTCGTGCACGACGACGAGCTCCGCGCGCGCCTGCTCGGACCCTGACGTGCGCGGTTGGTTGCACGTGCCGTCCGTCCTCCCGCGGCCGGACCGGCCTTCGGGATACGACGAGGACGTGGAGTTCAGCGAGACACTCGTCGAACACTTCGTCGCGGAGTTCTCGCAACCAGGCGACGTCGTCCTCGATCCGTTCGTAGGGTTTGGCACCACGTTGGTCGTCGCCGAGCGAATGGGTCGCAAGGGAGTGGGAATCGAGATGCGGCCGGATCGCGCCGAACTCTGCCGCACGCGAGTCGCGGACGGCGCGTCCGTCATCACCGGTGACGCACGAGCGCTGCGTTCGTTGGGCATCGGTCCGATCGACTTTTCGATGACGTCACCGCCCTATATGACCAGGGACAACCATCCGGAGAACCCGCTCAATGCGTATCGATCCCTCGACGGCGACTACGAGCGGTACCTCGACGATCTCCGCGACGTCTACGTGCAGGTCGCGGAGCTCCTGAAGCCCGAGGGAGTCGCGGTCGTCAACGTTGCCAACATTCGATTCGGCGGACCCGACATCACTCCCCTTGCCTGGGACGTCGGCCGCGTGCTGTCTGACGTCTTGCATTTCGAAGGCGAAGTGGTCGTGTGCCACGACGTCGAGCCGGCCGAGCTGACGAACGACTACTGCCTGGTGTTTCGGCGCGCCGGCGCCTGACATCTACAAATCGATCGACTCGGTGCCGGTGAAGGCGAGCTCTTCCGGGCGGCACACGAAGCGCAGGCGGTGCAGCCCGATCGTGCCAAGGGCAATCGACGCCGACACCGGGTAGTACGGCTCGACCGCGGGATGCACGCCAAACCCCGCGGCGTCGAACGAATCCAGGTGGGGAGTCAGACGCTCGGCGCGTGTCACCGTGACGTCGTATTCGATCTGCACCAGCCTCAGGCCGCGCGGCGTGTGTGCGAGCGCGACCGACGACGAGTAGGCGATGTCGTCGTTCCCGAGGGGTTCGGGATCGGTCGCGCGTATCGAGACGACGGGGCCGTCGACGCCGGCGACGGCCTCCACCGAGTCGTAGTGATGCCGAAGGGTGACAGCACCCGATTGCACCGGGAAGCCCCAGCGCGCGCGCAATGCCGCCGATGCCTCTTCGTTGTCGCACACGCAACCCTGTACGTGCCCGCGCGGTCGCAGCCCACTGCGCGCGCCCACCCGGCCTTGTGCGAGGGAGAAGGAACCCCATGGGCTGTCGGGGCAACGCCAGAACTGCGCGACGAAGGTCGGCGCGCCCGTGGGATGCAAGCCCGGTGGCAACGACGTCTCCCGTCCGCCGATGTGCATCTCGAACATCGCCTGGAACACCTCCGCGTCCGGCAACGTCACCGCGTCGGTGTCGAAGCTGGCCATCGTCGCGGCGTGGGCGACGAGCTCGTCGAGTGGAGCAGAGCCGGTGAGCATCAGCGCGATTGGAACCGCGGCATGACCTCTTCGGCGAAGAGACGCATGCTGTCGAGGACCTGCTGCTGCGGAACCACTTCGAGAGCGTTCAACAGGAAGTTGATACCGGTGACACCCACCGATTCCCATCGCTCGATCGCCGCACCGATGATGCTGGGATCGCCCACGCAGATGCCTTCAGGAATCCCGTAGGCGTCGCCCGGTCCGCCCGACGACCGTCCGCCTGTCCTCGGAGCAAGGTTGCCGAGTGACTGGTACGCACGCGTCGGGTACGCCTCGCGCGTCCAGAGGAGATGCGAGTTCGCGAGTCCGAAACCGCCGACCATTCCCATCCCGACCTTCGCCGCGGTGACAGCCTCCTCGTGGCAGAAGAGGAAGTTCAGCGTGGTGACCTCGCTGGTCACGACGCCTCCGACCGGATCGCACTGCTCGATCCGGCGGAAGTACTCCGCCGTGCGCCGTTCCTGCTCCGCGTAACCGGCCGCGGCGACGCCGAGACAGCCGAGACCGCGGTCGGCCGCGTCACACTCGGTGCCCGGGCTGGTGACCGTCACCCACATCGGTGGGTGGGGCTTCTGCACCGGCTTCGGAAGCACGTTGCGTTCCGGCATCGAGAACGCGCTGCCCTCCCAGGACGCGTGACCATCGGCCCACAGCTTCGGGAGCGCGCGCACGAACTCGTCCCACGTCTTCTTGGTGTCGTCGGGGTCGACGTTGAAGCCACCGAGCTCGGTCCACGTCGAACTGCGCGCGGTGCCGACCTCGAGCCGGCCGCCGGAGATGATGTCGAGCGCGGCGCAACGCTCGGCGACCCGAATCGGGTGGTTCATCTCGGGAACGCAGACTACCGCGCCGTGGCCGATACGGATGCGCTCGGTCTGCGCCGCCACCGCCGCGAGCACCACCTCGGGTGCCGAGCAATGCGAGTACTCCTCGAGAAAATGGTGCTCGACCGCCCAAACCCAGTCGAAGCCGAGCTCGTCGGCGAGGCGTGCCTGCTCGAGCGCGTTGCGGTAGACGCTCGCCTCGACGTCGGCCGTGAACGGGCGCGGCGTCGACATCTCGAAGAAGATGCCGAACTTCACGGCGGCGATCCTAAAGCGCCCCGGCGTCAGCGACGAGTCCCCTCAGGAGCATCGCGGCCACGATGCTCGCCGCGATCGCGAGCAGGCCGGCAACGACGAGAACGGTGCCGGGCGACGTGGCGTCGAGCAGCACGCCGCCGAGTATCACCGACACGGCGGCGGCGATGCCGACGGCGCCATAGACGTTCGCGAACACGCGCCCGAGCATCCGGCGCTCGACCGAGCGTTGCAGCAGCGTCTGGAGGTTGTTCTCCACGAGCGCGGTACCGAGCCCTCTGACGAGTTGGAAGCCGATCGCAAGCGCGATCGCGGGCGCGATCCCTGTGAGGCCGTTCCCGAGACCCATGATCGCGGCGCCCGCGACAAACCCTCGCGCCGGGGAGAACGATCTGGCGACGCGGAGCAGCAACGCGAACCCCACGACCATTCCGGCCGCGCCCGCGGCATAGATCGTGCCGATACCTACGTCTCCGGCTCCGAGGTCGCGCGCCAAGAAGGGCAACGCGACATCGTCGGCCGCACTCAGACCGACGAGGAAGAACGCGATCGCCGCCGCTCGCGCGACGGGATGTGACACGACGTAGCGCAGGCCGCTCCATGACGCGCGTAGTACACCCGTCTTCTTGTGCTCATCGAGGAAAGCCGCACGCAACGCAGGGAGTCGTAGCAGCAGGATCGCGCCGACGACGAACGAGACCGCATCGAAACCGAGCGCGCCCCGGACGTCGACCGTCGCGACGAGGACACCGCCGAGCAGCGGTCCGACGACGTCGGCGATCTGACGGAGGCCACCGAGCATCGCGTTCGCAGCGACGAGGTCGGAGTCGCGACCAGCGCGGGAACCGCGCTCCGTGCGGCGGGATCGGCGATCGTCGCCGCCGTTGCCTTGAGGAACAACAGCACGAGGAGCACCGCGAACGGTGGGAGCCACACGAGGATGACCACGACAAGGAGGCTTTGCGCGATCTCGCATGCGGCGAGCAGGCGTCGCTGATCGACCCGATCGGAAAACACTCCCGTGATCGGGCTCAGGAGCGCGGGGAGCGAAGCGACAAGGAGCAGGAGCCCGATGGCGATCCCGGTCCCGTTCGTGCTCTGCACGTACACGATCAAGGCGAGGTTGCAGACACCGTCGCCGACGAGCGACAGCGCCCGGGCCGACAACAGCGCCGCGAATGCCGGCGAGCGCGACACGAGTGCCGAACGCTTCTCCGCCATGGCGTGAGTCTTGTCGCCCGACACCGCAGGCGTTCGCCGATTCTCCGGGTCGCGGTTGCGCTCTCGGCAGATGACCGTCAGACTCGCACCACCACGAGCCAGGAGATCGACATGCCGCCGTCTGCACCCCATTTCAACCACGTCGCCATGAGCGTTCCCGGCGATCTCCTCGACGAGGAGAACCGCGGCCACCTCACCCGGTTCTACAGCGAAGTCTTCGGGTTCGAGGAGATGCCGACAGAGACCATCGACCGCAAGCGCCTCGTGCTCGGGGCCGGTCGCGTCGACCAGTTCCTCTTCCTCGTCGGCAACGACGATCCGATGACCTGCCCACGCATGGACCACTGGGGCATGTCGGTGAAGACCGAGGAGCAGCTCGACGACTACCTCGACCGGGCCAAGAAGTTCCGTGAAGAGGATTCGCGCGTCGACATCATCGACAAGCACGTCGACGACCGGCCGTTTCTCGCACTCACTTCCTTCTACGTCGCCTATCTGCTCCCGATGATGGTCGAGGTCCAGCATTGGAACTGGAAGGATGCGTCCCGAGCACCGGCGGCGAGAGCGGACGTCTGACGCGAGCTGCCGCGCGTCAGCGGCGGTGGAGCGACACTGCGTAGTCGGCATTCGGGGCGAACGCCTCGCGGTCCCACGTGCCCCACCGCTCGACCAGTGAGAAACCGGCGGCCACGCAGGCCGCGTCGTACGCGATGAGGTCGTAGCCGCGACCGAGCTGGAACCCGGCGACCAGCGCACCACCCGCCGCGACATGCGCTGCGCACGCCGCGACGATCGCGTCTTGAGTCCCGGGACGCGCGAACAGCGGCACGTTGCCCGCGAGCACGACGACGTCGAACTCGCGTCCGAGCGAGAGCTCGACGAGGTCGGCTTCCAGCCAGCTCTGATCGGGAGCACGCCGGCGCGCTTCCGCGATCATCGACGGGTCGACGTCGACGCCCACGACCTCAACGCCATGACGGGCGAGTTCGATCGCGACCCGGCCGGTGCCACAACCGGCGTCGAGCACTGATCGCGGTTCCAGCGCGCGGACGAACGACGCCTCGCCGTGGACGTCGACGCCGCGCTCGGCGAGCGCGTCGAACCGAGCTTGGTACTCGTGACCATCGAAGCGAGCCGCCCCGTTGGGCGCGTTCGACGGTTCAGGAGCGTCGGGCACGCAGTCCGCGCTGCCAGACCCCGCGATACGAGTCGAGGCCGTCGAGGGAAAGCCAACCCTCCGGGCCGGACGCGATCCCGACGCGTTCCGGCACGCTTCCCCACACCGCCACATTGGCTTCAGCCCACAGGCGGAGCATCTCCTGGTAGTCGCGTGTGTAGGTCCGAGCGGAACAGATCACGAGGCCCACCGCCACTCTCGTCGGCACCATGTCGAGGACGGCTTCGACCCTCGGGGTCTCGACCCCGCCCACACGTGTGGGGATGAGCACGACATCGGCACGCTCGATCGCCTTGGCGAGCAGCCGCTCGTTGCCGGGCGGGGTGTCGACGATGGCGACGTCGTCCTCGGCGATCCGGTCGAGCGCCTTCGTGAGCATCCGGTCCGTGGGGGCTTCGACGAGGTTCACCCGCTCGAGGCTCTCGTCCTCGGAGTTCTCGATCCAGTCGGCGGCGCTGGCTTGCGGATCGGCATCCACGAGGGTGG
>CAAGKR010107379.1_pt1 | contig 12597 bp, 10 predicted proteins | sample 2556971 | NCBI WGS metagenome assembly CAAGKR01 (sample SAMEA5207829, study PRJEB30636) | soil metagenome | biome: forest; feature: boreal; material: soil | place: USA | collected 2011-09 | depth 1 m | reverse complement strand
GGGAACGGTCGTCTCTTTGAACATTTTCAGCCACGGGTCCATCCCGTCCGGCTTAATCGTATATATCCGGAGCTGTGAGACCATTACATATCCTCCTAAAGACTGTGATTCGCAGGATTCCGTCTCTGGGCTGTTTCGCTCTCTCCACCTCGAGTAGCCGAAATCGTCGCGATACTCTCGCCTGCACTGACGAGCGCACTCACTGCGCTCATTAGGCGTTCAGGTGTGTCGAGTACTCGCAAGCGAGCCTCCCTGAACACCTCCATTGCCATCGGGGCTAGGGTGGGGCTTCCGTACCGGGCCACGTATATTGGCTTGGAATAAGCTTCGGACGCAGCGACGAGCGCCTTAGCAGTGGCTGTAGCCGTTGGATCAGCGTTCGTTGTCAGTTGAATGATTACTGCATCGAAAGCTACTGACTCAGCGAACATCCGCAGCGCTTCGGTGAAGACAGTAGGATCAGCAATGATGCTAGCCGTCACGTCGAGCGGATTCGACTGCACAGCAAATGCGGGCAGGACAGATTTGATATCAGCAATGATCGCCTCCGGGAGGGCCGGCAGTTCCAGCCCTCGATCATTCGCTTCATCTGCAATGATGGTCGAGGCACCGCCAGACGCCGTGATGACTCCGAGCCGTCGACCAGCGGGGAGCGGCGTCTGGACGCTCAGTGCTAAGGCATCCTCGAGTGTTAGCAGATCGTCAGTAAGCACAGCGCCGGCTGAGATCAGCAAGTCGCGGCGTAATTCGTAGGAGCCTACGAGCGCTCCGGTATGACTCCGCGCGGCTTCGCGGCCTGATCTGCTCCGTGCCAATAGATACGCGAAGGCCGGTTTTCCACGGCTTCGTAGCAAGCGGATCGCTTCAATCAGGCCAGGACCGTTGACAATGTTGTCTAGGATCAATCCAACGGCCTGCGTTTCATCGTCCGTCGCAAGCCAGGAGACGAAGTCGGCCATGGTAAGGTCAACTTCATTCCCGGTCGAGATCCAATGGGAGATTCCAACCTCGGCTACGGACAGGCGACTAACGAGACAACTACCCAATGCGCCTGATCCTGACACGAGCGCGACTGGACCGGCTGACATTGTTGGCGCCTCGAGGACTCCGGCAAAAGAAGCTAACAGGCCCGTGCGCGGCGAGACGATCCCGATGGAGTTCGGGCCAACGACGCTGATCCCGGCCCGGCGCGTGACGTCCAAAAGCTCATCCTGCAGGACGAGGCCGTCTTGACCAGTCTCAGCGAAGCCGGCACTGCAAACTAAAACACCACCACAACCTAGGGACGCAGCTCGATCAACGATTGCCGGCACGTCGCGCGCTCCGACCGCGATGCATACCAGGTCAGCCGCAATTGGAAGCTCCGATAGATCAGTCGCGCGATGATGCCCCTCGTAGTCTCCACCCTTCGGGTGGATGGCGAAGACCTGACCCGCATAGCAGCGTAGAAGCCGTCGGAATATCGTTGTGCCAACTGCGTCGGGCCGGTCCGACACTCCTACGACTGCTACAGTCTTTGGGCGTAGAAGCCGGTCGATGTCGCGTGGGATGTTGACGCGAGCCGGCGATGCTACCGTGCTTTGCACGGCTCTCGCGTCCGCAATCGTGACGCCTTCACCTTCGGGGAAGACGAAGACCGGATTCAAATCCAATTCGACAATCTCGTGCACAGTCTCCCCAAGCTCCGAGACCCGCGCCATCAGTTCGCAAAGGGCCTTAACGTCAGTGGCAGTTTTCCCGCGGTATCCATTAAGGAGCGGCCAAATACGGAGTCGTTCCAGCAGCAGCCGCGCCGCCGCTGAGTCGACCGGGAGCATTTGGTGGCTACTATCACCCATCAACTCGGCTTGAACTCCCCCTAGCCCGACGACCAGACTCGCTCCAAGGTGATGGACACGGCGGAGCCCTACTAGGATCTCAAGCCCGTTGACCTGCGGCTGGACTAGAAACGGCAGAGCTACCGGACCTAGATTGTGGAGCAGGCTCGTTGCGGCCTTCTGGACAGATGCTGGCGTCATGAGGCCCATAACGACTCCGCCGCTGTCACTCTTGTGGTTGAGGCCGGCGGCCTTCAGGACGAGAGGGGCCGTTCTAAGTTGCGCGGCTGCATCTCTCGCGCCCGCGGGGGTCTCCGCCAAGACGGAAGCGATCGTTTGGATGCCATGGTTCGCTAGGAGCTGGGCTACATCGCGCGCTGACAGCAGGTGCGGTGTCCCGTGCTCGGTCGATTCATCGTTCACCTGCAGCGATTCGTTCGGCACGTGACTAACCCTCTTCCATATGATCGCCATGATCGCCGAATCGGAGGCTTGGACTAACATCCGGCCCTATGTCAACCAATGGTCCGGGCGATGCACCCAGCCCTTGTCGTTGGTGAAACTTGCGCATCAACTGCGCGAGGCGCTCTGCGGCCTGGGACCAGATCTCTTCGTTCACTTCGACGTGCCCGCGACCTCCATCGGCCGCGTTGTGCGGCGAAAACACGATGTGATTAACGCCTACAGCTGAGTACTCGCTGAGCAGCGCCAGCGCTTTAGCGACCGGAAGGCTCCCATCCCAAGGTATGCGCATACTGATCGCCAGAGGACGGCTTGTGAGGCTATTCAGCTGGCGTACTAATTGGTCCGTCTCCGACGGTGATAGGAAGGTTCCGTGCCATCCATCGTGAAGTGCCGCGCGGGTGAGGGCACGGCTACTTGTCCCTCCAATCCAGATGGGAATAGAACGGCCCGGGGTTGGCTCAACTCGAACCCCTGAGAGCCTGACAGCCGCCGCCTGGAACTCAATCGGTTGGGGGCCCCAGCAAGCGCTCAACACCGCAAGAGCGCCATCCAGCAGTGCTCCTCGGCGGCCGAACGGAACCGACAATGCCTCGAATTCCGCGCGCAGCCACCCTGTGCCAACGCCGAGGATGAGCCTTCCGTGGCTCGCAAGGTCGAGTGTTGCTAGCTGCTTCGCCACTATGATGGGATTCCGGTAAGGCAGTACGAGGACGCTTGTCCCAAGCCCTACCCGCGCGGTTGTGGTTGCGGCCAATGTGAGCGATACGATTGGATCGAGGTGACCCGCGACAGGGTAGGTCGAGCCAGACGGAACAACTACGTGGTCGCTGACCCAGACGTCCGAAAACCCAAGGTCCTCCGCGAGCGCGGCCGACGACATTAGCATCGATGGCGTGACTTCGAGCCCGACCTGGGGAAGATGAATACCGAATCGCATTCGCGCTTCGTGTGATGCAAGAATGGTCATGTGATCGAGATCGATTTCACGTTGGTGAATTCTCGGACTCCGTAGGAGCTCAGCTCGCGGCCGTACCCACTCTTACGGACACCGCCAAATGGGAGCTGCGGCTGGGACGAGACGCGCGCGTTGATGAACACAGAGCCTGCCTCGATTCGCCGGGCAATCAGCTCTGCCCGGTTTCGATCGCCACTCCAAACACTAGCTCCTAGCCCGAATTCGGTCATATTCGCGAGCGAGATCGCCTCCTCATCGTCCTGCGCGACCGTCACTGCCGCAATTGGCCCAAAGATTTCTTCGTCGAAAAGCGGCATACCCGGACGGACCTCCGTGACGACTGCCGGCCGAAAGAACCAGCCGCGTCCGTCAACGCGCGAGCCACCGGTATGCACAACTGCTCCTGTCGCGACACTCCGATTCAATTGGTCCTCGAGGGTTGCGACGAGATCGGGCCGGGCCAGCGGCCCAATCTGAGTTGCTCGATTCAAAGGATTGCCGACATCAAGCGCCGACACGCGCTCGACGAATCTTGTGACGAACGACTCCAGGATCGTGGAGGACACGATGAAACGCTTCGCTGCGACGCAGCTCTGGCCTGCATTCTGAAACCGAGCTCGGATTGCGCCGGTGACCGCAGCGTCCAAATCTGCATCCTCGAGCACAATGAACGGATCAGAGCCGCCAAGCTCCAGAACGTGTTTCTTGATGTTCTGCCCACATGTGCCGGCGACCTCCGATCCAGCTGTGGTGGAGCCCGTCAACGTGACAGCAGCAATACGGCTGTCTTCGATCAACCGATGGACCCACCATGAGCCGACAAGTGCCACCTTCAATACCCCGCTCGGAAGGCCGCCGCTTTCCGCCAGTTCCTGAATAGCTCGGGCACACAGGGGAACGTTCGACGCATGCTTCAGGACCACCGTGTTACCCGCCAGCAGCGTTGGTGCGATGAAGCGGAATGCCTGCCAAAACGGATAGTTCCACGGCATCACGCCGAGGACGACCCCGATTGGCTGGAAGGCGACAAAGCTTCTCGTCCCCACCAGCTCTACAGGCTGGTCAGCCAAGAGCTCCGGGCCGTACTCCGAAAAGTATTCGCAGGTGGCGATGCACTTCTCAATCTCGGCCTCCGCCTCGACCACCGGCTTGCCCATTTCGCTCGTAATAAGCTCCGCATACTCGCCTCGCCTGGCCCTAAGGACGCCGGCGAGATCACGAACGACACGCGCGCGCTTTTCAATCGGGGTGCGGCGCCAGACCGCATACGCCGAGGAAGCTTCCGTGAGACAACGCTCCACTTCTGACGGGTGCATCTCCTCAAACGCGGCAAGGACCTCTTCGGTAGCCGGATTGACCGATCGAAGCACGGCGGCGGTTCTCATGAGTGGTTCGACCGCTGCGGGAGGCGCTCACCAATTACCTCTGCCGCTATCCGATTCAGCATTTGCTCGATGGTGCCTCCGGCGATCATCCAGCCACGCGTACGTCGAAATAGGTAATTGACGACCGCTTCGTTGTCATAACCGTACGCTCCGAAGATCTGCAGCGCCTCATTAGCTGCGTTGAAACCAGCTCGGTTACACGCCAGCTTGGCCATCGAGGTGTCGAGTGCTGAAGGCAGTCCTACGTCCACATTGGACGCGGCAGCATACAGCAGTAGCCGGGCCGCCTCGAGCTGAACCTTGATCTCCGCGATCCGCCACTGCAGCCCCTGAAATTCGGCAAGCCGTCGACCAAACTGCCGGCGGTCTTTGAGGTGCGCGACCGCAAGGTCGAAGGCGGCTTGACCAAGCGCAAGCGACCGCGTAGCGTTCCCGAGGCGTTCAATATTAAATACGGCTAGCAGGCGGTGGAAGCCATCGTGGTCGACGAGAATATTACTGGCGGACACCCTAGCCTGATCCAAATAAAGAATTCCATAGTGCTCACCCGACATGAATACGTGGCTCGCATCAACGGTCAGGCCGGGCGTATCCCGTTCCACTAACACGGCCCCGGCCGACTCACGGTCGGGACCAAACTTGACCCAAACAACGAAGTAATCTGCATGCGCGCCGTGAGTTGTAAAGATCTTCTGGCCATTAAGAATGACGCTGTCCCCAGAGGCCTTGGCCGATGTTGCTAGGTCAGTTACAGACGATCCCGCGTCCGGTTCCGTCATCGACACTGAAATGACCGAGGTGCCCTGCAGGCACGGCTTGAGATACCTCTCCTTCAAGTCGTCAGACCCAAGGCGAGCTACTTGTTGAATAGCCCCGAAATTGAGCGCCTGTATGGCGTCACCGCCGAGCGGACTTACACGAGCGACGGCCTCAATGACAAGAACGGCGTCGAGGAGACTGCCACCCTGCCCCCCGTCGCTGGTCGGCAAGAAGATGCCGGCCCAACCCTGGTCCGCGAGAAGGCGGAAATACTCCCGAAATTTCACTCCCGACTGAAGGGCATTTGCGTCACCACTGAGCTTCGCCTCTGCGAAGCTTCGGGCGGCCTCGACTAGCTCGCGTCGATAGTTGTCTACTTCAGCATGCAAGAGTGTGGACTCCTGTGATTCACCACTTGCCGCTCCTTAGCCAGGCAACACACATCAGAACGGCGGCCGCGGCAACCCGCGGACTGCAAAGTCTGTGGGGTATGCGTATGCAACCGAGCGATAGCCGGCTGATTCAGGATCGATTTCGACCTGGACGACACAGGGAGCACCGCTCTTGAGGGCGTCTGTGATCTCGCCCTTTAGAGATTTCGGGTCAGTTACGGTCACGCCCGCGGCGCCGAAGGACTCGGCCCATGCTGCGAAATCAGGGCCATAGGGCGCGGAGGTATCACGTCGGACGTAGTCCGTGAGAGCGTGCCGGCCGTAGTTCTTGAGCATGAGCTCACGCTCGATTTGTAGCGTTCGATTGTTCAGGACAACGTAGACGACTGGTAGCTGGAGTTCGACGGCAGTTGCGATCGCGGAGCCGGCCATTATGAAGGAACCGTCGCCGACCAGCGCCAAAGCTAGGTGATCAGGGTTACCGAGCTTCGCGCCAATGAGTCCCGGGACGCTCCAACCCATTCTGTGAAAGAAGCCGGAGTGAATGTAATTGCGTGAACGCGCCTCAAGGAAGCTCGGACCAAACGATAGTGCATGCCCGGTGTCGAAAAGCACCGTGGCCTGTTCGTCTAAACCATTGATTACTTCCGAAACATCAGAGAATACGCGGGCGTATCCCATAGGGGCCGCATCACTTCGGCGGAGTGGCAATACCTCCTCCAGCCATTGCTGGCGGAGTTGGGCGAGGTGCCGAAGCCAGTCACCCCTGTCAGCTTGTTTGCGGTCCGCTAGCGCAGAGTGCAGGGCATTAAGCGCCAATCTAGCATCTGAAACGATCGCAACCGTCGTCGGGTAGACTCGCGCTAACTCGCCATCATCGATATCGATATGGATGAGCTGCGTGTCTCCGGGGATTTCGTGAAGACTCCACCCACCGGTGTCTATGTCTCCGAAACGAGTGCCGATTCCGATCAGCACATCACACTCGCGGGCGGCTTGATTCGCTTGGCCAGTGCCGGCTCGTCCAACACATCCGAGGGAGAGTGGATGCGTTTCTGGGACCGCACCCTTTCCTGGCACCGCGGTCTCAACAGGTATCTGATAATCATCGACGAGGCGCCGCAATTCGTTCCAAGCTCGTGCGTTGTGAATGCCGCTGCTGACTACAATCAGCGGACGCAAGCTTGAGGAGATCAATTCCGCTGCTCGATCAATTGCGTCTGGGTCTGGGCCCGGTCGGCTGACCGTTACCCATTGGGATGTCTCGGGTAGCGAGTTGAGGTCGATTTCAGTGTGCTGAATGTCGTAGGGGATCTGTACGACGACGGGTCCCGGACGGCCGCTAATTGCGGTCTTATAGGCGCGCAAGACCATCTCAAGCGCCGTATCAGGACGATTGACCGCAAACGCCTTCTTAGTCATCGTACGCAGGCTAGCTGTCCACTCTTCGGGGCCATAGCGATAGAATTCTTCGATAGCCCCGCGTTCGTACCACTGGGTCGCACCGCCTCCCGCGAGGACCATCAATGCAGAGGATTCGAAGAATGCGGTCGCTACAGCCGGCGTGATGTTGACGTTTCCTGGACCCACGGAGGTGGTCACAACAGCGAGTGGCGGATTGCGGCGCATTCGCCAATAGCAATCTGCCATATGAACAGCCTGATCCTCGGCGCGAGTGGCTACCACGTCGATATTGGTCCCGTGAACAAGCGCATCTAGCAACGCCCAGTTGCCGTGCCCATTGAGACCAAATACGTATTCGGTGCCCATGGACTCAAGGGTCTTCGCTATGGCATCCGCGACGCGCATTCTCAAAACTGTCTCCTTTCGCTAATGACTGAAGGTAACCGACGGCACTGATCTGAATTGCAGGCCCTAGTCCATGTACGTGCCGCCGTTCACATCCATAATTTCCCCAGTGATGTAAGAGGCCTGCTCGGACGCGAGGAACAAAGCGGCTACGGCAATATCGTCCGGTCTGCCGGCTCGCCTCACTGGTGCGTTCTCCTCAGCGAATCTCCGCAACTCTGTGTCAGCCTGCGGATCGCCTGCGGTTCGAGATGCCATCCCCGTCAGGATCACCCCCGGAGCAATTGCGTTGCTCGTGATGCCGTATTTCCCGAGCTCTTTTGCGGCTCCTTGGCAAATGCCGATAACTCCCGCCTTGCTAGCGACGTAGTGAGTTGTGCCGAAGAGGCCGCCCCCCTGCTTGCCCGAGATGCTTGATATCCAGATCAGCCGTCCCCAATGCTTGGCCATCATTCTCTTGACCACTGCTCGCAGACAGAGAAAGCCACCTCTAAGGTTAATTCCGAGCATTCGGTCGAACTCTTCTGGCTCAAGCTCCCATATGGGAGTGCGGGCGGTGATGCCGGCGTTACTGACGAGGATGTCGATAGTGCCGAGCGCCGAGGTGGCGGCACTGACTGCTGCCGCCACTGATTCTTCATTGGCGACGTCGAGGTGCAGTCCAACGGCTGTGTGACCCAGGGCGGTCAGTGCATTGGCGTTCGACTTCGCTCCAGCCTCATCGACGTCTCCTAGGACCACGGCGGCACCAGCGGCCGCCAGCCACGTGGCGATGGCCCGGCCAATCCCACGCTCAGATCCAGCGCCAGTGACCAGGGCGACGTGACCCGTTAGATCAAACGGAGCGCGCGGCATAACCGGGCCTTCTGTACGTTCAGTCACCATGGTTTTGCGCAAACCCACTGTGGCTTCGCCAACGACCAACCGGCCTCGTTGGTCACGCCGTTCCCCTACTGTGCAGGTAACTGTCGAGTGTCAGGAAAAGGGGCGTTGGCCACCGCTCCGGGGCGTCGGCCGGAAAGCCAAGTAGCTCAGCGGCAGGTCGTATTGCGGCTATCTCTTTACTCGACGTACCAACGTCAATCATGTGGGCGGACGCTGCCCGAAGCTTCTGCTCCATGTCCAAGCTACTGTCAATCGCAGAGGCCGCAGCCTCACCGTCAAGACGGTTCTCTAGGACGTGCCCACCAACATCCGCGTAACGGTGGCCGAGGAACAAGCTGGTTGGCCGTACGTCGTCGCGAAGCGCCATTAAACTCTCGCGGTAAGCATTGGGATCGTCGATGAGAGGGCAATTCGCTGGTCCGCTACCATAAAGCTGAACCGTATCGCCGGTAAACGCCCAGCCTTCGGCTTCGAGCAAGAACGTCACGGAGCCAGCTGAGTGGCCTGGCGTGTGCACAACAGTTATGGTGATGCCACCACCGAGACTGAACGTTTCGCCACCATCCAGCTCGCGATCTACCCCAAGCTCGCCAGATATGTTCTCCATTACAAGAGCGTCATGCGCGGCGAGCGCATCAGGCGCGTCGATGTACCGAAACTTGATCGCCTGGTACCCGGTTGGGTCCATATGCCGCCGGCGACTACGCAAGAGATCCAAATCGTCGTGGTGCAGTAGAACCTCAGCATCTCGATGAACGAGCGAGCGCGCCGCATGCGCGCCCCCCACATGATCCCAGTGACCGTGCGTGAGAAGAATCCACTTGACGTCGCCGATGTCGACTCCAGCGGCTCGTAGAGTCGGTCCGATGTCAGCTGCTGGTGAGCCGGCTACGCCTGTGTCTATCAGTGCTGGCTGCGGCGCATCAATCAGATACGAATACACGACGCCGTTCGGGTACTTGCACGGGATCGATAGAATCCGCGGTTGTCGACTCATGGCAACCTAGCTTGGGTGCTTCGCACGAATTCGACAAACCATCTACGACCTCGGCATGTCGTGTTGGCACGAATTCGCCGACTCACAAGTAGTTCCCATCCCGCAACCAAGCCGCGTAGGCTGGGATACCACGGTCGATTGCGTAGACCGGCTCGTAGCCCAACTGCTTCCGAGCGGCTGAAATGTCCAGATTGGGCCTCAGCACAAGCTGGTAACTTCGGTCGCCGCCTGATGGGTCCGCCTGGGCTAGTAGTCCAGGCCCAACTGAGATCTCGACATTTGGGTAAACCGTGCGGAGGATGTCGATAACTTCGAAAACGCTCACCAACCTTCCGCCGCTCGCATTGAACACCGCCAGTTCGGGGCGCTCGACCGAAAGCGCTCGGATGAGGGCGTAGGCTATGTCCTTGACGTAGGTGTAATCCATCCTCGTGTCTCCGCCTGATTCCCACCGGATCGCGCGGCCTGAGGCAGCCTCCCGAACCAACAGCTCGATAGGAGGGGCCAGATCCCATCGCGCATAGCCAGGACCCCACACACGAGCCGGGCGACACGCGATTACGTCCAATCCGAAGAGTTGTCGGTACAGAACGACGAGGCCTTCACACGTGTGCTTCGTCAGTCCGTAGACCGTTGGCATCGGCCAGTCGACGTCGGTCTCCGCTAGAGGGCTATCCAGCGGGCGGCCGGCGTGCTCGCCAGCAGCCGAGGATGAACTGCAGCAGACCACTCGCTGTACCTCGAAGAGCCGCGCCGCCTCAAGGACATTGATTGTGCCCTCGATATTGACCCGGACAGCCTCTACCGGCCGCGAGTTGGCATGTTCCGCTTGAACCACCGCCGCGTGGATGATTCGAGTGATTCGCGCTGTCTTCACGACTTCGGCAACCCGAGGAAGGTCAGCGACGTTCCCGAGACTAAACTCGTAGTCCGAGTTCATCCCGTTCAGTACCGTGTGCGGACCCGGCGGCGCAAGATCGAGGCCCACTACGGCTTCGCCTGCCTCTATCAGCATGCGCGCCGCGTTTGACCCGATGTGTCCAGCGATCCCGGTGACCAACACAGACATCTAATACTCCCGTGCGATCGACGTTTGCGCTCTATTCGACACGGCCATATTGATGTGCGTAGCGGCGGATCAAGACTCGGAGTAAACGATCGCTAAGGAATCCGAGTACGCCGAGCGTTACGATCGCGACAAAAATGGTTTGCGTCTCGAGATAGATGCGCGAATTCCAAATGAGGAACCCTAGACCACTGTTGGCGGCAATCATCTCCGCCGACACCACGGTTGCGAAGGAGTTACCCATTGCCAGGCGCATTCCCGTCAATACGTAAGGTACTGTCGCCGGGATGACCGCATATAGGAAGGTCTGAAGCCGGTTGGCACCGAGTGATTGGGCCGCGCAGATCTTATTGCGTGACACATTGCCCACGCCTACCACGGTGTTGAGCAGAACGATGAAGATAGTTGTGTAGACGATAATCGCGACCTTCGACGTTTCCCCGATGCCCAACCAAATGACGGCCGGCGTCAGCCATGCGACCGCCGGAATGAACCGAAAGAACTCTACATACGGCTCACAGAACTTGCGGAATTGGGGGATCACGCCCATCACAAGGCCAAGTGGCGCCCCGAGAACACTCCCAATGAGAAACCCCGTAAGAATCCGAAATAAGCTGATCTCGATGTGCGGCAGAATCTCACCGCTCGAGAAGAGCGCATACCCCTTGACGGCAACCGACAGCGGAGTTGGAAAGAAGATTGGATCGAAGAATGTCCCGGCAATGAACTGCCACGCAGCGAGTCCAAACAGTACGGCCACGGGGTAGAGCCAACGATCGTCAACTCGGCGGACCAACCGCCGCAGGTTCGTTGGATCCGTCTGCGGCTGGAATTCATTGGGGAAGTCCACTCCCGTCACCCCATGAATTATTGTGCGCCCGGCTTTCCGTGCTGCGCAACCTGAGCCGCAATTAGGTCGCTGATTTGCTCGTACAACTTGCCAAATTCCTGATCGGCTCTGCTACGGGGCCTCGGCAGGCGCACCGGTATTACGTCGTAAAGGCCTGATCCAGGCCCAGCCTTCATCACCCCGATCCTGTCTGCTAAGAGGATGGCCTCGGCAATGTCGTGGGTAATGAAGAGCACCGTCTTTTGCGTGCTCGTCCATATCCGTACCAATTCGTCCTGAAGCGTCGTGCGCGTCTGAGCATCCACCGCAGCGAAAGGCTCGTCCATAAGCAGCACCTTCGGATCGTTCACCAAGACGCGCGCGATTTGGATCCTCTGCTTCATTCCGCCCGACAGTTCCGACGGATATTTCGATCCTTGGTCGGTTAACCCGACTAGTTCAAGGAACTGTTCAGCACGCGCTTTACGCTCAGGCCCCGCGACACGGGCCATCCGCAGGCCGAACGCGACGTTGTCTAGTGCTGTGAGCCAGTCGAATAAGGCGTCGTCGCCCTGAAATACGACTCCACGCTCGGCCCCTGGGCCGTCGATCGGCCGGCCCTCAAGCTGGATGACGCCGCCAGCAGGAAATTCGAATCCGGCGATCAGTCTGAGGACGGTGGTCTTTCCACAGCCGCTTGGCCCTAGCAGGCAGAAGAACTCGCCATCTCGTATTTGTAGCGTGAAATCGCTGAGGATCGGCGCGGCACTCGCCCCGCGGCTTCGCGGATAGTTGAACGCGACTCGGTCGAACGCTATTAGTGGCGCCGTGCCGTCCTGATCAGCGGTTGCAGAATCCAAGAGCATCCTAGTGTCCTGAGTCACTATTGGCTTGCATATTAGGCAGCCGCTGCTGCCGATGAAGCCGGGGCAGGTCGCTCGCCACACTCACGACTACGTCCGGAATGGGACCACCGACCTCTTCGCAGCATTGGACGTGGCGACCGGCGCTGTCACCCACCGGGTTCTACGAGCGACATCGCGCCATCGAGTTTCTCGGCTTTCTCAAGCTGGTGGCACGCACTTACCCGCGCCAGGAGCTCCACTTCGTGGTCGACAACTCTCCAGCCACGAGACTGCCGAGGTTCAGCAATGGCTCGCACAACACCCGCGGATTCATTTCCACTTCACGCCCACCAGCGGCAGCTGGATGAACCAGGTCGAGACATGGTTCTCCCT
>CAAGKR010490809.1_pt1 | contig 12600 bp, 20 predicted proteins | sample 2556971 | NCBI WGS metagenome assembly CAAGKR01 (sample SAMEA5207829, study PRJEB30636) | soil metagenome | biome: forest; feature: boreal; material: soil | place: USA | collected 2011-09 | depth 1 m | reverse complement strand
CGTGCGTCCCGTCCGTTGCTCGGGGCGTCGGCAGGAGCAACGGACGGGACGCACGGTGGGCCGAATCCAGTTCGTGCTCCACCACCTCGTTCAGCGGCCTCGCGTTGCGGTCCATGATGTTCGACTTTCCCGACTTCCAGTCCCTTGCTGCCGACGCCGGCAGCAAGGGACTGGAAGTCGGGATTTCGTGCTCCACCTGATCGGCCAGCGTCGGCCCGTGCCCTCCCTGGCGCCGCTTGTCCGGGTGCTGCGAGCCGCCGTTGACCGCCAGTTGTGCCGTTGGCGTTTTCAGCAGCGCCTGGACGGCCATCGCGGTCGTCAGCCCGAAGCCGTTCCCGTTGATCCCCTGTGCCTTGATCCGCTCGCGCCGCGCTTCCCACACTTCCGGCTCGCACTCGTACTGGTTCGCGCTCGGCGTCGGCAGCAGGCCAGGCGCGGATGAAGATCCGCTCACGGCGGTGAGGTGCCCCGACGCTGGCAGCGGATACAAGCACCCAGTCCGCATCGAACCCGAGGTCGGCCAGGTCCCCAAATACGGCACCAATTGCCCGCAGAGCAGATTCAGGATCGGTGTCTCCCAGACACCACGGGCACCATTCCAGGTCGCTATCGGCTCCGGCACTGAGCAGTCCCCTCACGTTCTCCAGTACGATCATGGACGGTCGCAAAGCGTCGATCGCCAGGGCCACATGCGCCCACACGCCGGTCCTGTTGCCCTCTCGCAGCCCCGCACGTCCGCCGGCGCAGGAAACGTCCTGGCAAGGAAACCCGGCCGTCAGCACGTCCACGGGGGTCACGGCGGACCAGTCAACGGCGGTGATGTCCATCAAGTTCGGCACCGGGGGGAACCGGTGTGCGAGGATGGCCGCCGCTCCCGGGTCGTTGTCAGCCACCCAGGCGAGCTCGCCGCCGAGCACTTCATGTACGGCCATGCCCAAGCCCTCGTAGCCAGAGCAGAGGGAACCGATGCGAAGGGTCACGCCGCACCCCACTTGTCCGCTACCCATGCCGCGGTCCGCAGCCGTGATGCCTTGTCGAGCCGGTTGAAGATCTCGGCGATACGCCGCAGCGCGTCCAGTTCCGCTTCTACGGGCACGGGGTCACGCGGACCAGCCGGGGCAGGGGTGAGGTTCACGTTCGGGCTGTCGGTCATGCTGGGACCTCCGTGATGTGCAGCACGATCCGGCCACGGGGGTACTTCTCGCCGAGGCGCGGATCTGGCCCATCGAGGTACAGCGCATCGTCGTCGGGCAATACCCCGGCGTCCACGATCCCGTCGATGCATGCCTTGAATGAGGGATACAGGTTCGCGGCGTCACGCTTGCGCTTGTCCGGCGGCTCATAGACAGCGAGGATGTGTGCCCGCTGGAGCGGCGGGATCTTCTGGGCCTTGGCCATCCACCCGGCGATCTGCCGCAGTCCGGTGGTGATGCGCTGGCGCCGTGCCCAGTGCCCGTCACGGTCGTTGGAGTTGAGCAGGTCCATCCCGGCTGGCATCTCGATCGTCCACGTACGGGGCCCGGCAGGAGGCATCAGGCCGGGGGTCGGTTGATCGCCTCCTGCCGGGATACCCACCGCAGCCCGGCCAGGGTTGGTGGCGGATGGTGCTGCGGCGTCTTGGGTGGGGGTCATGCGGCATCGCCGAACAGGTCGGCCTGTGCGAGCCGGCGGGCGGCGGCCTCGCAGTAGCGTTCCTCAAGCTCGACGCCGATCGCGCGCCTGCCTTGGTTCCGGGCGGCCACCAGCGTGCTGCCTGAGCCCGCGAACGGGTCAGCGATGACACCGGGCGGGCAGGCGGCGATCAGGGTCTCCATCACGTCCACCGGCTTGGCGTGCGGGTGACCATTACGGGTGGCGACCCCCCGCGGCCCCGCAACGAGCCCTCCGGTGCGCAGAACCGATGAGCGGCCTCCGACTCCGACTGGCCACGCGCCGATGAGATAGATTTCCTCGAGGTCGCGGCGGAAGCCGGCGTGGGCGCCCTTGATTCCGGCGTCGATCGGCTTGGCGTAGGCGAGCACCTGTACTGTCCCGCCCGGCCGGCTGATAAGCGGGTCGCCGAAGACCATCGCAAGCCGCCCGCCCCACATGGCGAGAGCCTCGTCGCGCGTGGCCGTGTCAGCGTCCCCGGCAATGCCGCCGTGCGCAATGCTGCCGCGCCCCCGGCCATAACTGTTGGTCATGCCAGAGCCGGAACACCAGCCACGCCCATACGGCGGGGCCATGACCAGCACGTCGGCCGCCAGCCACTCCGTGACCGTTCGGCAGTCACCCAAGTAGAGGGTCACGGTGCCGTCAGAGAAGTAGGGCGCGCTCACGACGGGATCACCGCCGCGTACGGCTCAAGCGGCTTGTCGCCCCGGACGTACAGCGGATGCCGTGGCTCGCCGCTGCGAGTGCGGCCGAGGCACATCAACCGGACTCCCCGGGCGGTGAGCATGTCGGTCACATATGCGGCGCGGAGACCTCCGCTGTTGCCCCACGCAGCGACGACCAGCGCGCGGGGCTGGCAGTGCAGGCGGATGAACTCGTCGTTCCGCGGGCCGACTGGCTCGGGGTGCCTGGCGAGTTCCTTCGGGTCAGTGGCCCGCAGTCCGTACAGGTTGACGACCACAAGGCGCCCAGCGCCCTCGCGCCACGCAAAGCCCAAAACCCTCCGGATCGTCGGGTCATCCACCCGGTCGTCGGCGGTGCTCGGGTTGAGCATGATGAAGGTCAGATCCGGCCCGGCGGCCCGCGATCTTGTCAGCAGGTACCGGTACACTCCGTCGTCGCTGATGACTGCCGAGGATGTCTCTGGCAGGTCGCCGAACAGCGTGGGCGCGCTCATGACGGCACATCCCCGACGTCAACGGACCCGGTGTCGAACGCGCGGGCCACCGCTTCCGCATCGGTCAGGACGGCCTTGCGGACAGCGGACTCCCCGTCGGCGATGCTGAAGAGAAGCCGCTCCTTACCGCAGGAGACGCCGACACCGAGACTGAAAGGATCTTCGCCGGGGTCGAGTTCCTCGAAGATGCGGTCCAGCCAGTCATGCATGGTGTCGCGGAGGCGGGTAGCGGCGGTGCTCACGCGGGGATCACCGCCGCGGCAGCAGGGAACTCCCTGATGCGGAGGTCTTCGGGCCAGCAGTCCCACTTGCCGCCATGGCTGCCGGTGTGCTTGCAGCCGAACGCGGCGTAGTGTTCCTGCGCCCATACCGATCCCAACTGCTTCACAAAGATCGCGGTCCCGGTCTCGCGGCACTGGGCGATCAGGTCGCGGACCCAGCCGAGATCCATTGCCCGTGCGCCACTGCCCGACTCCCCGCCGATAATCGCCCAGTCGATCCCGGTCAGTTCCAGTGACGGCAGAGGGCCTAGAAGCGGCTCCAGCGAGAGGAAGCGCACGGCGGCGGGGGTCTCGCGGAGGTCGTCGGCGCGGCACGCGTACTTGTCCAGTTCGATCGACGTGCCAAGGTGGACGTTCGGCAGTGGCTCAAAGCAGACATCCAGGCCGAGCAGGATGGAACTCATCCGGTGGGCGCGCTTGGTAAGGATCTGATACGTGTGCTGCGGGGTCCGGGCCATGACGCCCCATACCTCAGCGATGAACGGGACGGGCACGCGGGCGTGGAACAAGTCGCTCATCGAGTTCACAAACCAGGTCTGAGGTGCCTTCCGGTGCAGAGGGATGGCGAGCGAGCCGGGGTGGATGGCCAGCCCGAAACCGGGTCCGCTGGTGTGCGGGTCGCCGTCCGTCTGATACTTCTCCTGGCCCATGCCCTTGAGGCGCTTCGCCATCGTCAGGGCATAGCAGTGATCACAGCCCGGCGAAATTCGGTCACATCCCGTAGATGGATTCCACGTGACCCCGGTCCATTCGATGCCGCTCACACCGTCACCCCGGCGGCCTTGCTCGCGTCGTGGGCCTCAACGGCGGCGTAGTAGACCGACAGCGGCACCCGCTCCCACAGGTCCGCGTCGATCTCCGTGGACTTGCTCATGAACGACGTGCTGCATGTGGCCGGGTCAGTCCGCCAGATCACGTAGAGCGCGCCGTCAAGCATCCGCACGCCGGGGGTCTGGAATCCGCCGCCGGCCATTACGTCCGCCGGCATGCCGGGGATGCGGTTCAGCGGGTCGCCCGGGTGCTTGACGGCTTTGAGTGCGGCGGCGATGGCCTTGCCTGCCTTGAGCCGCTTGTCGGGGACGGCGAACTCGCTGAGCATCCGCCAGCCAGCCGGGGGCTTCTCCCCGTCCGGGATGGCGAGACCGGTGAACTGGCCGGGATGCCAGCCGCTGGTGGCCCGGTAGGTGCCGTACTCGCTGAGCCCGGCGGCTGCGAGCACCGCGCGGGTCTGGTTGAGGTAGGACTGGATCGCGTTACCCGCGTCGTCCCATGCCTTCAGGACTTTCGGCTTCCTGCTCACGTATACGGTCTTGTCACTCACTGCCATCCGCCTTCGCTTGCCTGGGGGGTTGGGTGGCACGGGCGCTCACCGATAACAGCCCCCCCGAACCGTCCGGGAGCGCCCGTGCCGTTCCGTCCTGCTAGCGCCTCGGCCGGAGGCTCGCCAGCGGGACGTTCGTGCGTCCTCTCCAGCCCGAAACCTCCCCGGTACGGGCTGGAGAGGACGATCTTGGGGCCGTTCATGCGTGCCTCCCGGCTGCCTGCCGCCACGCCTCGTGCTCCGCATCCCATGCGGTGAACGGGCCGTCAAGGGGCAATGCGGAGCGCACTGGCGGCCGGCCTGCTGGGAGGCACGCATCGACGCCGTGAGCCCGGGAGGGTCTGCTGCGGGCTGTGCCGCGCGCTGGAGCGTGCCGCCGAAGTAGAGCCACGCCCACCAGGCGAAGTCGGTGGCGAGGTACCAGGCGGTCTTGATGCCGTGGCGGGTGTGGTACCAGCCGAGCATGGCCAGCAGGCAGGCGATGTGCAGGAGACGGCCGAGGCGGGTGATCAGGTTCCGCCGCCGGCAGCCTTCCAGGTATGTCCAGGCGCACACGGCGAGGGGAATGCTGAGCCAGGCGGCGATGGCGATCATGCGGCAGCCTCCGGAGGGGCCTCTGTGGCGGGAGTGTCGGCTGCCATATCGCATCCGCACGCGCCCCAGTCGTCGGCATCGAACAGGCTGGGCTGGAGTTCAATGCGTTCCCGAAAGGTGCGGAGGGTGAGAGGCCGCACTGTGTCGTCTGTGCGATCACGCAGGATGCTTACGTCCTTGCCAAGAAAACGGCGGCTCTCCTCCTCCTCCTCCTCCCAAGTGAGATAGCGCTTGCGGTTGACCTGAAGCAGCAGCGACCATTGCGCTTGGCCACCACGGACGCATGCCCCGCCGCAATTCGCGTGCCCGAAGCCGTATTTGTAAAGCCGGGGCGGTTCGATGCCGCGCTCGCGGAACAGGTCAAGAATCTGCTGCTTCCACAGGTACGGGGGGCTCAGGAGTGGGCACTTCACCGTCCACGGTGCCCAGCTTCCCTTGGCGGCCTCGTAACGATGCGGCTCGGTCCAGTCGTAGCCGAGGTAGACGATGGAGTCGGCTGGGTTGTAGTGCTCATCCCTGTACTTGTCCAGCAACTCGCGCTTGAGGATGCGGGAGCACACTGCCATCCGGTTGTTCGGCACAACGCGCACGTCGCGGCCGACCTGCATGGGGGTGCGCCCGTGGGTGAGGATGGTCCACTCGCAGCCGAGGCGGTCAGCGACCTCCCGCGCGAAGCGCCAGTTGTCCTCATCTTCGGCCAGCGTGTCGGCGGTCAGCAGGACTACGTCATCCGTGCCGTGTTCAGCGACGACGCGCCATGCAACCTCGGCGCTGGCGGCCCCGGTGGAGAACTGCACGAGATGCTTCATTCCGCCGCCCACCTGTCCGGGCTATCCCCGTCGAGGATCTTGCGGATTCCGCCGCGCGGGTCCGGGTCGTCCCCCGAGTACCGCGGGATCAGGTGAATGTGGAGATGGCCGATCGTGCGACCAGCAGTCACGCCTTCGTTGACGCCGACGTTGCAGCCGTCCGGCCCGAACTCGGTGGCCAGCAGTGACCACGCTTGGCGCAGCAACTCGAACGCCTCGGCCACTTCCACTGCGCTGAGGCCGAACAGCGACTCGACGTGCCGTTTCGGGACGATCTCGATGTGCCCTGGTGATACCGGGAAGTTGTCGAACCGGGCGTAGAAGCCCTCGTTCTCGCACAGCACCCGGTTGACTTGCGGGTCGGCCTGGTCGCAGAAGATGCAGTTCACGCTGCCACCAGCTCTCCGGGTGCGTGGTCGGACCACTCGCCGTCACACGTCGGCCACGCCTCGCTGCCGCTCATGTCGCCTTCGCTGTGGACCAGGACGGAGACGGAGCCGGGGAAAACCTCGGCGCCGGAGACGATGAACCCCTCGGCCTCAGCGTCGTACCGGCCGATCACATGCGCCCAGTAGTGGCAGCCGCTGCACAACGTGATCAAATTGCAGGCGCAATCAGTACAGGCCCGCTTGTCGCCCCCGATGCCCTTGAGCCTGCGGTGGTGACGGTGCAGGGTGACGTCCGCCAGCCCGCACAGGACACAGCAGCGCACCCCGTCCACGCTGTCCCTGGCGTCCATGATCCGGCGCACCTTGGGCGGGATGGTGTCCCGGTGCGCCGCGGGCTTGCTCACCGTTGCGGCCATTCCTGCCACGGTGACGGCCCGGCGCTTCCTGACGTGGAAGCCTTCGCACCAGCAGCCCAGCACGACCATCGTGGGGTCCTGGGCGCGCTTGGACCGCAGCGCCTCGTCCTCGGTGCTGTAGCGCTTTCCACAGCGCCGTATCTCGGTGCGGTCGTCGAGGCTCACCGGGTGCCCACCACGTTGTACATCGCCCTGACGGAGTTCAGGATCGACTGCCAGGCGAACAGTTCCTTGTCCAGCGCGTGCGCGGTCCGCTCAGCATGCTTGTACGCGAGTTCCGCATCCTCAGCCACGGCCCGGAGCGGCATGGCCGTGATGGTCGCCTCGGCTTTCCTCAGGTACTCAGGACCCGTGGCGTTCTTCATTGTGTAGGCGCTGGCGAGGTCGAAATCCCGGCGTGCCTTCTTCGCTTCCCGCTCAGCGTTCGTGATGATCTTCACGCCAGCCGCGATCCGGTTCTTCGTCTCCTCGATCTTCGTCTCGACGTCGGCTGGGTTGTGAACATCCCCGTACACCGGGGCGCGGTCGGCTACCTCGGTCATCACGCCGCCTTCTTCGCAGGCTTGGCGTCAGCCTTCTTGATGCGGGTGACGCTGAGCCGTGGCCTGTTGCCTGCTGCGGTGGTCATGGGGACGGCCTCGTCGCGAGCTTCGTAGTCGGCCCGGACGGCGTCCTCGTCGAGCACGTCCTTGTCATCGCCGCGCTCACCGAGGGAAATCCGCCAGTCCCCTGCCGTGCCGCGCAGCCCGCGGATCATGGGCCCGAGGCGTTCCTTCGCCTTCTTCGCCGCCGATTCAGCCTTGACCGCCTCGCCGTACGCAGCGATGGCAGCCGCGAGTTCCGGGTCAGTGATGACCTCGCCGGCCTTTGGGTCGTCCTGGGACCGGCAGAGGGAGAAGAAGTTGCAATAGGTGGCGCAGAACGCGTAGGGCTTGTCCTTCGGCAGCACCTCGCCGCGGGCCATACGCTCCCGCACGTCCTCAAGGCGGTCGGCGCCCTCGTCGGCCAGGGAGCGGTCGAACTGCTCCTCCCACGCCCACCAGTCATCGAACGTGCCATCGACGGGCACCACGAGCAGGCGCACCGTGCAGCCTTCCGGCAGTTCCCCGGTGTCCACCAGGCCGGCCGCGTACCCGTGGGCCTGTATGCGCTTCTCCCGCAGCAGATGGGGGTTCGCCGCCCACAACTGGGAGTTGGCGAGCTTCGTGGTCTTGATGTCCACGACGGAGGTGTCACCGATGACGCGGGTGACGCGCTCGTAGACGTCCACCAGGTCGGCGTGACCGGGGATGCCCGCATAGGCCGTCTCAACCTCAACCCGTACGGACGGGCTGCCGAGGATGTTCTGCAGGTACTCGTGGATGGCCGTGCCGCGCTGCGCCGCCCAGGTGTCCGTGTCGTCGGACGGCCAGGTGCCGTCAAGCCGGAACCCGATCTGCGCCCGGCATCCGCCGACCTCACTCCAGCCAACGGCGGACTGAAGCGAGCGGGGCCGGGCGGCGTCGAAGTCGCGGACCTGCTTGATGGTGTTCTCCAGCCAGGTCATGTCAGGCTGCCGCCTTCATGGCGGTCAGGGCCTCGGTGGCCTGCCTGATCTCAGCGGCGGAGGCTTCCTCAACGGACTTGCCGGTGACCTTGTGAACGTGGACCTCAACGTTGTCGATCGACATGGTGCCCGCGACCTTGATCAGTTCGGCGAACGCCTTCTCGACTTCCTCAAGCTGGCCCCGGCGGTAGTTCAGGTACTTGCCGAGGCCGTCGACGTGGCCACTACCGGACGGGTCGGTGATCAGCGCCGCGAGCTTGTGCGCTTCCCGGGCCTCTGTGTGGATCTCCTTGAGTTCACCCACTGAGTGCGCGGCGGCAGCCCTTTCCGCGAACACCTGAGCCTCGGCGTCAACCTCACCGGTCGGTGCCGTACGGGTCTGCGCGGGTGGCCGGGCGACAGTCCCGTTAGCCGGGCTGCCGTTCTGCTGGCCACCGTTGGATGCTGCGGCCCGGCCGGGCGAAGCGTCGTCGAAGGACTCACGCTGCCGTGAGCCGCCGCGCACCGCAGTTCCCCCCGAGGCGGCCGCATTTTCCGCCGCCGGGCCGGCCCGGTCACCCTTCGCCCACAGGTCCAGTGCCACCCCGAAGCGCATCGCGGCGTTGCGGAGGCTGTCACCGATGAGCACCTTCACGGCGTCGAACTGGCCGGACGGGACCGAGCCGAAGCCGGGCCTCGTCACACCGCCGACCGTGAGGTTGATCCACAACCCGACCGGCTCGCCTTGGTTGTCAAGGTCGAACTTCGGCGGCGAAGCCTCCAGTACCATCCGCACGACTTCCGGGTTCCCGGTGGCCACCGCGGCGGCGAGGACAGCCGGGTCGATGTCCCGGGCCTTCGGCTCCCACGACCAGTCGGGGTCCGCTTCGAGCAGGCGGGTAGTGACGTCGGCGTGCCCCACGTAGTCGATGTGGATGTGCTGGGTGGATACGTAGGACTGGCAGACCTGGCACTTGGCCTTCTGGTGCCTGTCGCAGTTCTTGCGCCTGTCGCTGCAATCGCCGCAGGTGACCCGTGGTAGCTTGCCGACTTCGTTCGCGGGGAACTGCTTGCGCAGGATGCTGGTAACCGTCGTCTCGCTCATGCTGCCGAGCCCCCGTTCCCGCCGATGCCGTGGATCAGGTCGAGCAGGGCGTACTCCGCTTCGCCGCGGATGTTGTCCCCGGCGGTCTCCCAGTCGGGCCCGAAGTCGTGCCAGTCGGTCATCCCGTGCTCGTAGCCCTCGAGCTTGCCGAGGATGTTGCGGTAGTCCCCCCAGAGCCGGAAGAGGTCCCCGCCGGTCAGTGACGGATGCACCAGCGCCCGGAGGGCGATTACGCGACGGGGGTCCGTGTTGTCGTCCCACCCGCAGGCGAGTGCTTTGAGGGCGTCCCGTTTGACGTCCAGCGGGAGACGCGGACGGCGGAGGGGGATCACGACCCCAGTCCGGTGCGTCAGGCGCAGGGGAATGACCTCGGCGGTCATGCCGTCACCACCCGGCGGTGCTTGGCGACCCGGTGGGTCACGCAGACGGGCCGGAGCCAGGTCGCGTTGAGGAAGGTTCCAGTGGTGTAGATCAGGATGAAGTCAGCGGGGACGGCGAGGGCGCCGATCATGGCGGTCATGACCGGCGCCCCGTGCATGCATGCGGGAGATACTGTCCGCAGATGGGGCACGTCTCGCGCGGCGTGCCGCCGGGGAGGATCATGCCGTCGCCCCGGCAGCGTCAGCGCAGGGGGTGCAGCGCACCGGCTCCTGCTCCCACAGCGCCGCGAGATCCCGGAGGTGCTCGCGGATCTGCTCAAGGGTGCGGACCTTCCCGGTCTGCGGGTCCTTGTTGAACGGGCTGAGGGTGTTCGTGAGCGTCGTCTGGCGGCGCACCTTCGTGCCGCAGCCGGGGCAGGGGAGGTTCTTCTTCGCCTGGCGCCCGATCACCTGGAAGTGGTACGTGGTCAACGTGCGTGCCTTTCTGCTATTCTGTTGCTGCGTGCTTTCTGCTGACCCTTCCGTTGTCGCGGGAGGGCCGCACGCATTCCTAGGCGGCTACGTCCTCCGCCACTGGCTCTGATGCCTCGATGAGCTGGGCCTCGATGGACGACACGCGGACGTTGAGTGCCAGCGCGAGCCGCTTGCGCACGGCTGGCCCCGCGTTCCGCTTCCCCGCCTCGATGTTGGAGAGCGTGGGTGCCGAAATCCCGGCCCTGCGGGCAAGCTCGCGCATCGACTGGCCGTCCTTCACGCGAAGATCCGCGAGGGCGAACCTGTTGACCGTTACTCGCATGTAGGCAACTTAGCTAACAGTTGCTATCCGCGTCAAGTCGGCACGCCAGATCTGACCCGGCAACGTTGGCAACAGTTGCCCTACGCGGCCATAATGTCCGCATGGCTGGTGCAGTGAGTGCGGTGGATCCGGAGAAGGGCAGCGAGGCGGCGAAGATCATCAAAGCCGCAGTAAGAGACCATGTGCCGGTGCTGAGGGTGAGCAAGGCCGCCGCGCTGGCGGGGATCACGGATGTCGGATGGCACCGGGCTATCAAGACTGGCCGGGGCTACGAGTCCACGTTCATCGCGATGGCTAGGGTCACCGGTGTTGAGCCGCAGGTGCGCAAGGTGCTGGGCCTGCCGCCACTAGACGCGAACGTGGTCCAGTTGCCGGCCCTGGCCAACGGCGAGTCCACGGTGGACGCGCAACTCAGGGCTTTCAGGGACGCCATCCGGGACGATCCGCAGCTGACCGAACCTGAGCGGCAGGTGATCCTCACCTGGTATCACAGCCCTGACGGGCAGGCGCTGCTGAAGGCGAAGCTCGCCGAGGCACAGCTGGCCCGGGCCCGGCAGGGTTAAGGCGGCCCGCATCTTCTGCCCGCCGCCTTCCGGCCGGGGCACCTGAGTCCCGGCGGCGACCACCACGGCGTCGGCGATGGCTTCCTTCATGGCGGGCGTCAGGGGCCCGTCACCGTAGATGGGGTCACGTTTACCGCGGCCGTGCGGGCATGCCCGGCGGTCCCGCAGCAGTGCCCATGTGGCGGCGGCAGTACCAGCGAGGGCCAGGGCCCACGGCAGTGCCTTCCATGCCCGAGATCTCACGCGTAACCCCCTGTGAAGGCCGCTACTCTTCACGGAGCGTAGTGGAGCCGTCACAGAACGTCTATAGGCAGGTCAGGGCGCCTGTGGCCACCCGGCTAGCCGACCGTGAGGGCCTGCAACACGCCGGTCACCAGAAGCATCCCGGCCACCGGGAGCTGGACCCGCCGCAGCGCGTTCCGGACAAGGCTGATCGCGTCCCGCTCCTCATCGCTGATCGCGCCGGACCGCCCGTAGGCTTCGAGGTGGCGGTCAATGTTCAGCCACGAGCAGGCGACATGCTCGGCCAGCCCGCCTTGGCCGCCCGCCGCCGCCTGGCAGGCGAAAGCGCGGTCGATCTCCCCCCGTGGTGTCACCCATGGCAACTTCGTGAGGATCGCGTCCGCTAGGCGTTCCTGCTGCTGCGCCGTGCGTGCCGTAGCCAATGCCGTCTCCATCTGCTTGATGACTGGCAGTTACAGGCACTTTATCCCGCGTGAACCCCCCACTCCGCCGGCGGTATCGGGGCTTGAGCAACAACGGAACGGTCAGTGGCGTTAGCGGGCGGAAGATCGCCGGGCTACCGCCACTGACCGTTCGGATGTGGGTCGAGCCCCGTATCCGCCGTGTCATCGTGAGACAAAGCAGGCTGGCCATGGACGTCTAATGGCGGCATGTGCCATCCCTGGCGGTACCTCCACAGAACGTGATCCTTTAGGTTGCTGCCCGTGACTACGATCGACCCAGAGGGTGAGACGCCCCTGTACCGTCAGGTGGCCGAGATTCTGCGCCGGCGCATAGCGTCCGGGGAACTGGTACCAGGTCGGCCGCTACCGTCAGAGCAAGCTTTGCGGCAGGAGTTCGGGATCTCCAGAGGTACCGCCCGCCATGCGGCGGCACTGCTCGTGGAAGATGGCTGGGCACGTACCAGTCCCGGCCGGGGACATTTCGTTATCCGGCCAGACGAGCGGCCCGGCTAGTGCGCGCCCCGCGTGCGCCGGTCCGGGATCCGCGCGTCACTTCCCGACGCCGCCGGGAAAGCCGGCCCGCCAGACGTGAACCCAGTCGCGTCGGCACCTATCAGCGGCACATGCCCGGCAGTGTCCAGTTCCGCGGTGACGATGCCGCGCATCACCGCGGACTCCGCGTCGAGGGAGTCCAGCGCGGACAGGGCGACGGCCGGGTTCCCGATCGTCCTCGCGGCGTCGAGTGCTCCTAACGCATCATGCAGCCTGTCAGTGCCGTTAGCGGTCCCCATGGTCTCCCCCTCTGCCCGCGGGCTCGTGCGCCGACGGCGCTCAAGCGGGATGCGGAACATGCGGCCACCCTGCCACTGCGCGTGCCCAGTGTCCATGATTGCGGCGAATGCCGG
>CAAGKR010385708.1_pt1 | contig 12605 bp, 10 predicted proteins | sample 2556971 | NCBI WGS metagenome assembly CAAGKR01 (sample SAMEA5207829, study PRJEB30636) | soil metagenome | biome: forest; feature: boreal; material: soil | place: USA | collected 2011-09 | depth 1 m | reverse complement strand
TTCTTCGACCTTCCAGTGCCGCTTCTGCTGGCGGCAGCCGCCGGGATCCCGTTTGGATTGGCGTTGCCTCTGTTACTAGGAGAGTTCCAGGGCCAGCAGCGCTTTCTCGCCTTCTCGCTGCTCTCGACCGGCCAGGCCGGTCTGAAGCTGCTTGGCGCGCTCGCGCTGGGCTTTATTTATGGACCCCTCGGAATAATCGCCGGAATATCTCTGGGCGGCGCCGTTGTCTATCTGGTGGCCTGGCGGTTGCTGCGGCGAAAGCTGTCGATCCGAACACAGTTACCGTGGTTGCGTCCAGCCGCCGGCTACCTGGCGTTGATTGTGCCGAGCACTCTTGCACTTGCCGTGCTACTGAGCACCGATGTGCTCGTTGTCAAACATTTCTTTCCAAGCCGGCAAGCGGGTGAGTATGCGGCCGTGGCGGCGATGGGCCGCGCGATCTTTTGGGGGGCGGCCGGCGTGGCCGGCGTGCTCTTCCCCAAAGTTGTGTTTCGCGAGGCTCAGGGGAAGAGCGGGATCCATTTGATCAGCACATCTCTCGTCTTGGTAGCCCTTGGTGGTCTCGCCGGGTTGGCGCTCCTCTCGTTCGGCTCAACCTGGCTCCTCGCCGCATTCGCAGGGAGCGCCTACGCGGAAGCGGCCAGCTACGTACCCTGGTACGCGCTGGGCATGACCCTGCTCGGCGGCGCGGCTGTGCTCATCGCCACCCAGCAGTCACGTGGCAAGGCAACGTTTCTCGCGATACTCATCCCGCTCACCCTATTGGAGCCGGGGCTACTCATTGTTTTCCATCGGAATCTGATGCAGGTTGTCCAGGTCGTCGACATCGCGATGGCGGTGCTTCTCGCGGGACTTGGGGCTCAATTAGTGCTCCAACAGCACGGCGGGCGCTTGAGTCCGGGTGCCTCAGCCCTAGTCGTTGCTGGGGCTGCTCCATCGATTGTGAAGGTCCAGGTCAGCCAATGACCTCTAAAGCTCCAATGACTGGCGAAACGACGACAGCTCCGCCCGAAACGGCGAGAGGTGTCGAACTGTCCGTCATAGTTCCGGCTTACCGAGAGGGACGTCGCATCCACGACAACTTGCGACGCTTGGTGGGCGAGCTGGACCAGTTGAATGTGACCTATGAGGTGGTGGTAGTGTCCGATGGAAACACGGACGCCACGGTTAGCGAAGCCGAACGTCTGGGGTCGCCCGGGGTGCGGGTATTCCACTACCCCATGAACATTGGGAAGGGCTTCGCCCTAAGCTTTGGAGTCGATCAGTCTCTCGGTGACTTGGTCACCTTCATCGATGCCGACATGGAGCTTGATCCAGCGAATATCAGAGGCTTCATCGAACTCATGCAGACCAGCGCCTGCGATGCCGTCATCGGCTCCAAACGCCACCCAATGTCGAAGGTCAACTATCCCAAGCTTCGCAGGTTACAGAGCGCGGCATACCAGTTGTTCGTTCGCCTGCTTTTTAACCTCAACGCTCGCGACACTCAAACCGGCCTCAAGCTGTTTCGCAGAAAGGTACTTGCGGAGGCAATGCCGCTGCTCGCGATTAAGAGGTTCGCCTTCGACCTAGAGCTCCTCGTGGTCGCACACCATTTGGGATACCGCAATATTTGCGAGGCGCCAATCAACCTCGACTACCAGTTCGAAAGCACGGTCAATCTCGGGTCGGCATGGCGAGTCCTCTGGGACACGGCCGCGATTTTCTACCGCCTGCGGATTTTGCGCTATTACGAACGTCGGAGGCTCGAGCTCCTAAAAGCTGCGCATGACGGAGAGCAGACTTCTGCCCTTGCCAGGACCTAACGCTGCGGATCCTGATTCTCAACTGGCGTTGTCCACGTAACCCCCGCGCTGGCGGCGCAGAGGCTTTTACCTTTGAGGTTGCTCGTCGATTGGTTCGGCAAGGCAACACCGTCGAATGGTTTGCCGCCTCGTTCCAGGGTGCGCCGGCCAGCGAGACGCTTGAAGGTGTTGGAATCGTTCGGGCCGGTCGCCAATGGACCGTCCATTGGCATGCATTCAAGCACTATCGGCGATTTCTTCGGGGTCGTTTCGATGTAGTCATCGACGAGGTGAACACAATGCCGTTTTTTACGCCGTTTTGGGCCGGGATACCAACATTCATGCTGATATTCCAGCTCGCTCGCGAAGTTTGGTGGTACGAAAGCCCGCTTCCCATCAGCGCTATCGGGTACGCGATCGAGCCCGTCTACCTAAGGGGCTATCGGCACACGCCGGTGATCACAATCTCGAGGTCGACCGAGCAGGATCTCCGGAACCTAGGATTCAGGGGCCCGATTACCATTGTCCCAATTGGTATCGAAGACGTTGCCCCTAATCATTATCGGAAGGCGACCAGTCCTACTTTCCTGTATGTCGGTCGACTGGCTCCTTCGAAACGGATTGTGCACATGGTGGAAGCACTGGCACAATTTCGCAGAGCAACGGGAACCGGGTGCCTATGGCTTGCGGGTAGCGGTTCCGAGCGATACCATCGGTCGCTGGTCGAACTGGCCAAACGCCTGAATGTCCAGGACAGCGTCACGTTCTGGGGCCGCGTCTCCGAGCAGGAAAAGCTCCGTTTGATGACTCAAGCCCACGCTCTACTGATGACGTCGGTGCGCGAGGGTTGGGGGCTTGTCGTAACAGAAGCGAATGCGTGTGGTACACCGGCCGTTGTCTATGACGTTCCCGGACTACGTGACTCGGTTCGTAATGAGTTGACCGGATTGATTGTGCCACCCCGGCCCAGCAGTCTGGCGGACGCCATGGTCCGAGTCACCAGCGATCCAGGGCTGTACGATCGGCTCGTTGCCGAAGGCCAGCGCTGGAGTGGCACATTCTCGTTCGACGAGGCTGCCAGGTTGGTCGGGCAAGTGCTTCAAGGGATATTGGCAGCGTGACGACGACGGTCAAGCGAGAGGCTCTTGCTGGAAATCGGAATCCGGAACTCTTGCACGGCAATCGCAGCTAGTAGCCAAACGGGTACTGGTGACGCGAACCGGCCCGCGTGCTGCGTGGACCAGACTCGAGGTCGCCACTGGTGCGAATCGATGTGTATAGAGCGTAACGCCGACCGTGAGTGAAGGGCCCACTTTCGCTGTGGTGATTCCTACTTTCAACGAGGAACGTAACGTTGAACGCTTGCTCAGGTCGATTCGGCTTCAAACGGGTTCAAGTTACTTGATCGCCGTGGTCGATCAGAGCAGCACAGATCGGACTGCCGAAATTGCGAGGGCCTACGGCTGCACCGTCATCAACATTCCTAGACCGCGCTACTACAGCCCACCTGCACGCAGCCGCAACATCGGCGCTGAATCGATCGAAGGGAAAATACTCGTGCATCTGGACGCTGATATGGAACTCGGCTCTTCAGACTTCTTGCGCAGGTTGGAGACCCTAATCGATACTAGCCACCGAGCTGTCGTCATTCACGAAAGCGACGTTGCTTCCGGCTTTTGGGCGAGATGCAAGGCGTTGGAGCGTTCTTGCTATCGCGGAACGGACATGGAGGGAGCACGGGCCGTAACTCGCGAATTGTTTGCTCGGGTCGGCGGCTACGACGAAGAAATCTCATCCGGGGAGGACTTCTTCATTACTAGGCTCTTCGAGAGGCAAACAGAAGTGACCAGCGATCCCTCGCTCCTGCTGCTCCATCACGTTGGACGCTGTTCGCTTAGATCAATACTAAGTAAGAAGTTCGCGTACGGACGGACTGCCCACACATACCTGATCAAAGCTCGCGGGGTCGGCGCTAGGTCGGGTGCCTCAATCGTCCGGAGTTCCGCACGAGCCTATCTCCGGAACTGGCGACTTCTTGCCAAACAACCTGCACATTATTTGTGCATCTTTCCGTTGAGGGCGATGGAGCTTGTTGCCGTGCACTTGGGAATGTTGTTTGGGTCTGGGACTGACGTTTTGTCAAACAGATCGGATAAGTTGCGATCGGCGCAGCACGAGGACAGTGAGCGTTAACGCTATTCACGGGCTAGCGTCAAGGCTTCGTGCTTCTATGCCTCGTGCGCAGGTCGCGCACGAGGCGGCCAGCGCCCAGTCGCCAGATCATGAGCGAAACCGAAATCACCAACGCAATCAACCAGGAGGCGAGCGACGTCCATTGAGCGGCTCTAATCATTGTTGAAGGCAGGTAAGAAGCTGCGAACTGACCTGTTCCTGGCCCCACAAGCCAGCCGTTGAGCATGCCGTCGACCTCCACGTGCTTGCCGTCGGACGATCCCCACTGCGTTGAATAACTGTTGTGCAACAGGACTAGGCGCAGCGGCGAGGCCGGTTGCCCGTCTGCGGATGCCAGCAAGACGATGCTCGGCAACGCTGGCACCTCGATCACATGGAGGTCAGCGTATTCGTCGATCGTGCGATTCCCTTGCTCGGGACCGTCGGCATACAAGAAAATGCTTAACGCTGTCGTCGCCACGTCCGGTGTAACCAATGCCCGATACAGGGCCCATCCGCTCCCGTTAGGTACATCGGGGAGCGGCGCACAGCGATTAACGCCGACCTCCCAAACGCAGACTCGCGGAGGTGCCCCCTGCACGTGGCGAACCATCAGACTGACAACGAGTGGCCCCCCATGCCAGTTAAGCGGCTGATATTCACAGGCGCTGTCGAACGATGCTGCCAGTTGCATGGCGGGAAGTCCACCAGGCGCTGCATCTGGTATGACTTCGGCGTCCAGTTTCGCTTGCTCTTGCGTCGGGGACACCGCATGGCAGTCGCCTACCGGCCCCCAGGCTCCACTGGTGAAATCACCATTCGATATGGCTGTCCGCCCATTTACCGACACCGTGATGGTGTTACTGCCTCCATTGGGCATGTACACAACCCTCGCCCCAGGGTTACCAACAGTGAAAGCTCCTGATCGGTCAAGCGAAACTACGATCTGCGAGTTCACGTCTGCAACCCGATATCCCGATCCAGATGCCGTAGGGCGCCACACCATACTGTCCCCGATTGGTTGCCAGAGTTCCAGTGGAGGTGCTTGATCAATGCTCGGCACTCCAGCTAGCCGTTGGCTAGAGATGATTGCTGTGCCAGGCGGAAGCAACGAAAGCAAGCGTAGGTCAGGTGCCTGAGAGTTGATCGTCATGAATGTTGCGTCGATCTCAGGCTCTGTCAGCGTGGCCCTAAGTTCAAAGAGGTCCAGCGACCCGATTTGGCGGACCAGCACAAAATTGGGCGCGATGTTTAACGCATCCACAAGACCATCGGGAGGCAGTATCGATCGACCGGGGTAGGATGACACGATATCTCGCCGCACCAATACGAGTGGCGTGTGCAACGCGGTTACCAAAGCTTCGGTCTGGCGCCAGTTGTGGTGGAGGATGCTTTGCGCGGTAAGGTTGACGGCGCTGGTTACCTCTGTAGATGTTGGTGTGTATCCCTGCCCGTTTGGCACTAGGACGGGACGCTGAAACAAGTCGACCACGAAGCCATCACTGCCGTAGTAGCCCCACGTATATGGCATCTGATAGAAGTCATCAGGAGGCATAACTAATACGCTTCCCTGCACAGGTAAGCGGTCGACGAATTGCGCCATTTCGGTCCAATACGTTGGCACGTGCACGTGGGCCGACGGCAATGCGGGTCGGCTGTCGGTCACGACAGCGCCTGTATAAAGCGGAAAGCCCACCAGGAGCGATGTCCCAAGTGCCAGGGGCACATAAAGCAAACTAACTGCCCCGGTTGATAGACGTCTCGACCACTTGAAGCCAACAACCGATCGGTTGTTGATCAACCATTCAACTGCAACTGCGAGCAACGCGGCGTAGGCTAAATCGGCAACCATTAGGAAGCGGCCAGGCTCACGGATCAGCCACCCGAACGGCAAGCTGTAGAGGCGATCAAAGACAACATTGCCCGGCGGGTTGGTACCAGTGCTCAGGAAGACTACGAGCAGCGCGACAGTTGCAGCCGAGACTGCTATCCGTAACAGCCGATTGCGAGGTGAGCGCTCGTTTCTGCCGTTGGCAGTCTGCCCCAGACCTACACCAAGTGCGCTAAATGCTAGGGCGGGCAGGGCGAATCTAGCTACAGATACTGGAGGTAAATCGTAAGACTTTGCATAGGGGAAGTACTCAGGAAACTGCCAGCTCCAGATGGCGTTTAACCAGAACCCATTGCGAATGGTCGCACGGCCCTCAGTCCAGGTCCAACTCGAAAGGCTGGCGAGCTGGCCACCAATACTCGACAGATGGTGGGCCGCGGCGACGATCCAGTACGCTGAGGCCGCGAGCAATAGGGGAACGGCTATTAGGAGGGCACGCGCGCTACGCGATGCGGCCTCTTTACCGTCAACCCAAGCTACGAATAGCGGTGTAGCCACGAGCGCGCCGATGATTAGTCCGACGAGTGGCGGGATCAGAAATACATATCCCAGCAACGGTGCGGCAGCAGCAATGAGCAATGCGCCCCAGCGCACCGATAGCTGGCGTGCGCCAACTGCGAGAAGAACTGCGGGTAACGCGGCGAGCAGCCCAAGGGCGACCAGGTAATTCGCATAAATGTTCACTTCGCTAACCACATAGGGATTGAGCACGTAAGCGACTGCTCCGACGAATGCGGCTACCGGGCCCATTCGAAGGGCGGCCATGAAAGCTAGTGCCCCAAGACCAGCGCCGATAACGAGCGCCGTATACCAAATCCGCTGTGCTAGTTCAGGGTCGCCTCCGAGGGCATTAACGATGCCAAGGATCGCAGCCCATGGAACCAGCAGAGGTAATTGAGATGGTTCTCCCAGGTTTGAACCGGCCCAGACCCACGGCTCGAAAAGTCTGCTTAACCAAGCCGTACCGTCAGGTGGCGCGATGTCGCCAGTGGCGATACTCGTACCCGACTGGAACCAGCTCTGTACCGCCACTCCTGCCAGAAGGGCGACCGCGAGCGTTGCCAACAACCACGAATGAGAACTGCGATTCGCTCCACGCTGCTGCACTCGCTGAGGAGCTCTGTTCGAACGGGCCAGTTGCCACCAGCCTGTTGCCGTAGCCAAGCCGAGCGCAACGAGAGCAAATTGGGCTAGGTGATTAGCGTGATCTCCATCTCCGACGAATCCTAGAGCGCACAGTGCCACCACACCACACGACGCGCATATCCATCGCACGCCAGTCGTCGAGGTAAACAAGTTAACGAATGGACGAAGCAGTTGTAGGCCCTTCCACACCCATCCGAGCGATGCTGGCGGAATTCGACTGTCACCCCTGTCGATGTCTTGACCACTCATTGAGTTGAGCCCACAACCCTTGTCGACTCCGGAATGAGGTCACTTGAGGGTCCGCTCCAAGGGTACCAAGAGGTGCTCGCGACGAGGGCGGTGCAGTTCCTCATCGCAAGACAGGACCCTGCAGCTGAGGCGTAACCAGGGTAACGGTGCGATCGAGGCTCTAATCTGAGGGCTAAGTGGATACGGTCGTGCTCGCGCCGGCAGGTTACCTACTTGATCCTGACATTGGATCAGATTACGAACGGCCATGGCGACTGGCCCAGGGCCTCGCCAAACGTGGTCTTCGCGTGGTCGTTGTTGCACGGGAAACGAAGAGATTGGCCGACCTCGGCCCAAATGTTGAACTGACATGCCCTCCTGGCAGTCTGCCGACATCGCCAGTGGGGCGAATAATCGATAGGGCGAACCTCTATTGGCACGCGAGGCGCGTCGCTTATAAGGAGGTTGCATCGGGCCGGGCCTTCATCATTCACCATAGTGGACCCTGCGGGGAACAGTCCCCAAGTCTGATCGACCAGCGGCACATCCCCTTTGTGTACGGCCCGCTACCATCCGCTCGCCCAGCCAACCTTCCAGACGATGAATGGCTGTCGTGGTTGCGCACTCCAGACGCTTCAGGTGCTCAAAGGTTATTGAGCAGGGTCGCCTTCGGTCAGGCCCGTCTCGCAGCCCGCTTCCTATGGCGGAGGACGCTCCGTCGAGCAGACGCTATAACCGTTGAGGCTCGAGCAAATGCGCCCTCTACCCGTCCAGATGCCATTGTGATACCCCCGGGGATTGACGTCGTCCAATTTAGTCCGGACGGTCCAGGCGAGCCGGCAACGGGTCGAGTCATCGCCGTCGGCAATCTTCTCGGACGCAAGGGCTACGACCTATTACTTCGTGCAGTCGCGCTTGCCAAGCGAGGCTATCGGCCGACCCACCTTTTGCTCGTAGGTTCAGGACCTGAAGAACGACCTCTGCGTCAATTGGCCCACAAGTTGGGGATCGAATCGTCAGTGACGTTTACAGGGCACGTTCCGCGAGCTGAGTTGCCCCGGCTCCTCCGAACGGCCGAGGTCTTTTGCCACCCGGCCAGCTTCGACACCTTTCCGCTAGCTGCGCTTGAGGCAATGGCGTGCGGTGTTACTCCGGTTGTCTCTTCCGCTGGTGCCCTGCCTGAGATTGTTGGCGAGGCCGGTTTGGTCCACCCAGTTGGCGATGAACAGGAGTTAGCTCGCCTTATACTTGAAGTACTGTCTTCATCCAGCGTGAGGCAAAATCTGGGCACGGCCGCTCGCACTCGTGTTGTCGAACGCTTTACATGGCAGGCCATGTGTGACTCGTACCTCGACCTCTACAGACGGTTAGCTGAAAACAGGTGAGGATCCCTTCTTACCGACCGACGCCCGGGTCCTACAACCGGGCGGCAGCGACATGAGGCGCCGACTCGCTCGGAGTAACCGCAGAGTAGATCGAATTCAACCGCGTCGAGATGAGTCGCAATAGCTCGGTGCGAAAGGCCATCGACGCGCCTCAAAGATATGGAAAGGGCGGGACACGCGCTTTTACGAATGCGGGCATTGAGACCCTGGGCCGCTGGTCATGAGGGTAAAGCGGGATCTAGCGTATCCCCTTGCGGTTGGCACCGAGGTGCGCTTGCAGGGCCGCGTAAAGGAGTGCGCCAACCTCATTGGGCCTGGACATCGGCTCCTGGACATCGGCTGCTCTTCTGGCTGGCTCGCATCGCTTGTCACCAGCAAGGGCTTTCGAGACTACGTGGGTGTCGATCGGGTGATTGTCGGCTCTCGCGAGGCCAAGGGCCGGACGAAGTTCGTGGAGGCCTCGGTTTTCAATCTGCCCTTCACTGATGAATCGTTCGACGCCGTTTGTCTGTTCGACGTCATGGAGCATCTACCGAGAGGCAGTGAAGAGAAAGCGTTGCGCGAGATTAGGCGCGTGCTCCAAGGCAATGGGAAACTCTACTTCTCAACTCCACACGCGAGCCCGCTTCATACCCCGCTGGATCCAGTCTGGTGCTTGGGTCATCGTCACTATCGCAGAGCGACAGTCCATCGGCTGCTTCGATCAGCTGGCTTCACTGTCGATCGATTGTTTGTGGCAGGGGGCGTCGTCGAAGGCTTAGACCACATCCGATTGCTGGTTTACAAGCACCTTCTACACCGACTACCACCGCCCATCGAGTTAGTTACGAGGCTCGGCGAACTATCACACGGCCGTGACAGGCGCCTGGGCATGACCGTCTTCGTGGTCGCGTCGCGATGATACTTATTGACTATCACAAGCCCAAGTAACGTTGGCCAAAGCCGCGCTGTCCCCAAGGGGAGCCGTCCTCGCCGGGGTGCCGATGGCTGACGCCTAGCCATTCAACAGTGACAATTAAGTGTCTTCTTCTAGGCGGTAAAGAGCCCCTCATGAATCGCTCCGACACTTGGTAGACATCGGCAGATAGACGTATTCAGGGATGCCCCCGAGAGCCGCATCGTCCACATACGTTGGCCCGGATGCGGATTCGTTGCTAACCTTTAACGCCATCGAGGCCGCTCCGACCGGAGCAGTAACCGTTTCCGACACCTCGACCCAATGCTGAGTTGACGCGGTGACGATTGGTCCCTCCTCTGATGCAAGGGTGGCCCCACTCGAGTCGTAGAAAGTGAGCAGCGCCTGTATTTGGTCTGCGCCAAACGGTGTCAATACCCTAGCTTTCCCAATCACCTGCGCGCCGCCTTGCACTAGATAGACACCCGTTTGGGCCGAAGCGCTGCCCGGGGCCCTTGGCGAGATCTGCAGGGAATAGAGTCCAGAACGAGCATACGAGCTCGATAAGGAGATGTTCGAAGTCACCGCACCGCTCCAACTTCCAGTGCCACTTTCAAAGGACGAGTCGGACGCCGTAACCAGCAATTGGTTAACTGGAAAGTTCGACGACGTTTCGCCTGAACCACTCACAAGCACGATTACCGTCCCGCACCCGGCGGGAGCAGTTGCTGTGATCAGATTGTCGGCATTAATCGTAAAAGCGGGGGCCGACTTCGAGCCGAAGGTCAGGGACGTCGCCCCCGTGAAACCAGTCCCAGTGATAGTGACAGATCCTGGACCGCTTGCCGGCGCGCGGCCCGGTACGACGAAATTTACTGTCGGAGCAAGTTGCGGAACGAATCGAGGGAGCCCTGCGGCGAGTCGTAGCTGCTGCTGATCCAAGGCCCCTGGGGCTACTTTGATGACTCGATATGGAGCGTGACCGGCTGGGAACGTCACGTTGAGCAAGACCCTGCCCGCTGCATCGACCTCTGTAAACAGGGTACTTGGCTTGGCACCCCAACCGATCACATTGTCGTTGCCGCCGTTGAGCCGCCGAAAGGAACCGGTTGCAGAACTGTTACGGCCATCCGGAGCAAGAAAGGCCCACGTGAGGGCTGCGGTTCCCGCGGCGATGTCGATCTTGTATTCCACGCCGCGTGCCGGAAGGGTCGGATCCCAGCTCTCATCGTCGTACAGCGAAATGTCACCATTTGGCTGAAAACGTGCGTCGTGTTGGGCGTGGAAAGTGCCTCTGGATCACCGGTGATGGCCAGGATCCGAGCGCCGAAGGGGCTGTGGGAATTGCCTCCCATTTTCCAGATGACATTGCCCGTCGCTTTGTCAATAAGGTAGACCGCATCGGTCTGCCGAGCGGATACAAGCACGTTTCCTGAAACCGGGTCAGTGTCGACCGAGTTGCAATGAAAGATGTCGTATGCGAGTTGGCGCCGTACGGTGACCCTGACCGGGTGTGTGGATTCGGCAGCCGATATGTGGTCGCTTGCGCGCCACTGCCATATCACGTGACCGCGGCGATCCACTTCCTGCAGCACGCAGTCTACGATCGCCGCACTTGGGTCGCCACGGAACGCGCTCACATCGACGTTGGGCCTAAGTGGCGTTGATAGCATCATCAAGTCACCGTTCGCATGGTTTTGGAGTTCGTGGAAATCTGTCGGTGATATCGGCGCAGCCAACCAACGAGTTCGACGCGTGGCGAGGTTAAAGTCCTCGAATGCTCCGTTTGGATCAATAGCAAAGCCGAGACCAATATTGGTTCCCCACGCGATATTGCCGTCGGAAAGGAGAGTGACGTTCTCGGCGCTCGCGCCAGATGACTGTCGGTACCAAACCGGAGTGCCGTTATTGTCCAACACCATCGCGTAGGCACCGCTCTCTGCCGTGGAGTTCAGATCGCCAGTTAAATACCACCCAGGCGGGGGATTGCCCGTCTTCGTCACGTTGAGTTGAGGAAAATCATGGGGGAGACATCGAATCCAGTACTGGAGCGAGTGTGGGGGGCCACCGACGTCCTTAGCGTCTTCATTGTGCGGACGATTGGCGCTCACGATAAGGGCCTGGTTCTCGACGAGGGTCTGCTGGATAGTCACAGTGTGGCCACGGCCTCGCTCGAGATTAATGGTCCCTCCTAGGACCGCGCTGAACGTCAGCTGGATCGTGTTCTGCCCAGACTGGCAGCGCAAAACGTAGTCAGTGATTGCCGGATCGAAAGACGGCGTTAGGCTCAATGGGCTTGTCGTGAGGTTGTCGAGCGGTTGCCCTCTGACCTCGATCGTGACGTTGTTGACGATCGACTCTGCAAGGGCCACAACCGGCGGAGCGGCAACGCTGGCGACCAAGAGTGCCAGAACGGCGCCGGCAGCGACACGCTTACCGACCATCGACGCGATTGGCCTCACGTAGCTTCCTTCTTTCAGACCCATCGACCACGTGTAGCTGCGGGCGGAAGAGTTCTGCGTTCGGGTGGTCGGCCATCTGTACGTTGTTCTCCTTCACATCCTCGGACTGGGGCCCTCAGGCCGCTGCCAGCCGCCGCGGGAAAGCCGCGTAGCAGACCACGGGGGCAATTTACGTGTTAGGCGCCCATGATCAGCCCGGCGAAGTGGTTTTCAAGAGCGGTGCGGGACGGATTTGTCGCATCCCAACGTTGCGGCGCCGCGCTATCTGCTGATTCCCCGAGCCGGGTGGCCTCGGAAGGTAATCAGCGATCGCGCCCAACCCCTCAACCCGCGGCTGGCGGCGCATCTCCAATCTTTCGCACGTAGCCGTTCGGGTTGAACGTCAACAGGAACTTTTCCCTGGTGAGATCCGGCTTGAATCGATGGTCTTGGACGAAGGTGGCGGGGTCTCATAGACACTGTTCGCACTGACTGGTCACCCTGGCCGCCGCCGCAATGAGCGCGTGTCGTATGCATATGGGGACGCCACGGATGCTTATACTGGTCTGGTGGTCAAGCACACGACCCTGAACCTCGACATTGAGCTTCTCGCCGAGGCCAAGAAAGCTCTCGGCACGAAGCAGGTCACGGAAACCGTCCATC
>CAAGKR010053294.1_pt1 | contig 12605 bp, 8 predicted proteins | sample 2556971 | NCBI WGS metagenome assembly CAAGKR01 (sample SAMEA5207829, study PRJEB30636) | soil metagenome | biome: forest; feature: boreal; material: soil | place: USA | collected 2011-09 | depth 1 m | reverse complement strand
CTGCTCAAGCCATTCGAGAGAGAACAACTGCTAGCGACGGTGCGGCGCGCTTTGGAGAATCGCCGCCTCAAGCTGGAAAATCGCGCATACCAAACAAATCTGGAAGCCCTCGTCACAGCGCGAACCGAGCAGCTTCGTAAGGCGATTGGAACGCTGGAGCGCTCTTATGACATCACCCTCGAAGCATTGGGCGATGCCCTCGACTTGAAAGATGCCGAGACTGAGGGTCATTCCAAGCGGGTCACGGCGTTCACGATCGCCATTGCGCGGGCAATAGGACTATCGTCAGACCAGATTCGAGTGATCGCGCGTGGAGCCTTTCTGCATGACATTGGAAAGATGGCAATTCCTGACGCAATCCTCCGCAAGCCGGGGGCTCTCACGCCCGACGAAGTCGTAATCATGCGCGAGCATTGCTATCGCGGCTACCAGATGCTGCGCAAGATTCCTTTTCTTGCCGAAGCTGCCGAGATTGTTTATTCCCATCAGGAAAAGTTCGATGGAACAGGATATCCGCGGGGTTTGAAGGGTGAAGGAATACCGCTGGGCTCGCGTCTGTTCTCGGTCGCGGACACACTGGACGCCATCACTTCCAACCGGCCTTATCGGCCTGCCCAAACTTTGGATGCGGCAATCGCAGAAATACAGAAATGGTCAGGACGTCAGTTTGATCCCGAGGTCGTAAAAGTTTTTGTTTCGATGCCGCATAATATCTGGGATGACCTGCGCAAGGAAATTGATGCCCAGATCTACCGCTTTGCGTATTCCGCCTCCGCCAACAAACTTTCCTGATAGGCTTTTGTCGAAGAAAAATCCTGCGACCCTACGGTGACGGTACATGTAAACCCCGTGTTTGCTAACGTCATGTTTGCGCTGAAATAATCTTTCTGAGTGCTCAAAAGCTATCTTGGCAGGCGGTTGGGATCGAGCGTGACATCTCGTTGAATCACCATTTCGATTGACGTTCCAACGTCCATCTTTACATCGTTTCCGCGACTGAGCATGGCGATAGCCACTCCCGCAGCGCCTCCGAGGCCGGCTCCAATACCAGCGCCGGCAACGCTTCCAGAACCGAGCGCCCCAATTAGCGCGCCCGCTTCCGCCCCCGCCAGTCCATCTTCTGCGGCCTTTCCTGCCTTCTGGCCCTTCTGGCTGTCTTCGCGGATGGTGCCTTCCGCATCCTTAACCTCAGCTTTATCCACTCCGGGTGCGTTCTGTAGTGCGCCGGGCATCACAACGGTGTAGCCGGTGGGGTAGATGAGGGTGGTGAAGTGCATTAAAACTTCCGCGCGCCCTTTGAGTCTGCCCGCTCGCCGAATGTGAGTGATCCTACCCTGCACATAGGTACCGGGAGGAATCACGACGCGCTCGTTAATAACGACGGGGAATGTGGTCTCGGCGTATACAGCATCGCCTTCGCGACTACCTTTGGTCGAGATTGCATGCTTCAACACAACGGGAACTTTTGTGCCGGAAGGAATAACGAGTTGATTCGGGTTAGCCGGGGTGGATGGCGATGATATGGACGCGACTGTAACGGGCGGATGCGCAGCACTCTGCGCCGGATTCGCTGGTAGTGGACCAGCGCCGGATTGACCTACCGCGAAGGGAGCCATCAACAGCAAAGTCACGAGCACGCGCACGGTACACCTCCATCTAAATCGCTTGCAGGCTTGAGCGAGGAATATCAGACACCCAATAAAAATAGGATGCAAGCCGCGGCGAAAAAGGCTAGTTGCCGGTCAAAGAAATACTAACTACCGACACGCCTCGCCTGGCCTTCTCTAACATTCCCCATGAATTGGGACTGCAATTTTTGAGCACAGAGCTCACCGCACACGTACAAAGTTCCGTCGCGGGCTGCGATGTCTTCATCCCACGGACACAGGTACAGTACGGGGCGGTTAAACTCGCCGAATGAAGTCCAAATCAGCCACCAACGCTCACTATTATTCTTCAATGCGCCGCAGTTCGGTCCCGCACAGCGGTAGAAAGAGCTGGGAATCGGATGAATTGAATTTCGAAGTTCGATCATGGGGTTTTCGATGAAAGGTTTGAAAGCGGGTCCATTGTAGCGGATAGCACTCTGCGCTGTACCCACACCAACGGGCTATTTATAAATTAAATACTTCTGGCGCTGCTGTTGGAATTGCTCCAGCGCTCCTCTCCAGTCTTCGGAGATCCGGCGCGGATCTTCTCCATTGGAAATGGCATCGTAAACTGACTGATTTAAAAGAAGATCAATCATGCGCCCCAAATTAAATTGCTGGGCATACAGCTTATGCAATGCTGAAGCCAGTTCAATTCCGAGTTCAGGACTGTCAAACGCATTTCGGTCCGTAAGAATAAGATTTATGCCTTCACACTTTTGGTTGGCATAATTGCTGGAGGCTGGCGTGAAAGTTACGGGCACGAAGCGCACGCCTGAGATGTTGCGCGCATTTAGGTACTCCGCGAGTTCCCGGCTCTTTATCCACGGCGCTCCGAGCACTTCAAACGGAGTATCCGTTCCCCTGCCGACGGAAATGTTAGTAAACTCCACCAGGCCAACGCCCGGATAGAGAGTGTTTTCCGTAAGGCTGCGCAAGTTCGGCGAAGTGTTAATCCAGGGCAAGCCAGTCGAGTCATACCAGTCGCCCCGCATCCATCCATTCATTGGAACCACTTCCAGATGCGCGTTAATGTTGTGTTCCACGTTGAACATCTTCGCCAGCTCGCCCATCGTCATACCGTGACGGACTGGAAGGTGATCGTAATTTACGAAGCTCTGTCGTCCAACATCCGTAATTGGACCCTGCACGAATGATCCAGTAATGGGATTGGGGCGGTCCAGCACAACGATCTCGATTCCGGCTTTGGCCGCTGCCTCCAGAAAATAGCCCAGAGTTGTCTCGTAAGTATAAAAATACGTGCCGGCGTCTTGAATATCCACCACGACCGCGTCGAGCTTTTTAAGAATTTCCAGGGACGGCCTGCGGGCGGCATCCGTTCCTCCGTAAACGCTGTAGACGGGAATTCCAGTCGCCGAATCTCGCGTGTTGCCGGCCCTCGTCGTATCCAGCGTCCCCGTAACGCCGTGCTCGGGACTAAAAATCGCATCCAGCGAAATTCCGGGTGCGTGTTCGAGTACGTCAATGCTACGGCGTCCCTGAGAGTCAATTCCAGTCTGATTGGTTAATACGCCGATTCGCCTTTTCCCTGCCGCGGATTGCAGTACGTCGAAGTTATGCGCTTCCAGCACATCAATTCCCGCCTGAACCGAACCGTTTCTTACTGCCTGTCGCCGAGCCGCCGTTTCTGCTTCGTTGTATCCGGTCAGACTCTTCAGGCGTAGCGCGTCTTTTTCAGTCGCTGTTAGTTCAAGCTTTGCGGCGACAGCCGTGGCAATCTTTGAACGCAATGCGATTGCGCTTCCCTTCCCGCGGGGATGAACGGCATTGGTGAGCAAGATTATGAAGGTGCGAGTCGTGGGGTCAATCCACAATGAAGTTCCGGTAAAACCGGTGTGGCCGAACGAGCCGACCGGCAATAAGCTCCCACGATTACTGGAAAACGGCGAATCGATGTCCCAGCCAAATCCGCGCAGAACGTTGGAAGTAGGCGGCTGTTGAGGCGTGGTCATCTTTTCAATCGATGGCCGTGAGAGAACTGAACTTCCTTGAAGAATTGCCACCGCGAATTTTGATAAATCATCTGCTGTAGAAAATAGCCCAGCCTGTCCGGCGACCCCGCCCATGCGGCGAGCCGTAGGATCATGCACGATTCCTCGCATCATTTTGTTTTGCTCATCGTATTGGGTGGGAGCAATTCTTGGTCTCCAGGAGGCGGGGGGCAGGAAGCGGGTGTGAGTCATTCGCAAAGGGCGGAAGATATGCTTATCGCAATAATCCTGCAAGGATTCGCCGGAGATTTTCTCGATCAATGCGCCGAGCACAATGAAATTGACATCGCTGTAAAGAAATTTCGATCCGGGAGGGTAAATCGGCGCCAAAGCATAAGCCATTTCATATGCGGAGTCGCGGCCTTCCCACGATTGTGCAAGATCAAGATCGGGTGCCAACCCGGAGTAATGAGTGAGCAATTCGCGAATCGTAATATCGTCTTTACCGTTCGCGGCAAACTCAGGAAGATATTTCGCTACGGGATCATTGCTACGGATCTTCCCTTCTTCAGCCAATTGCATAATCGCAGTTGTAGTCGCGATTATCTTCGTTAGTGACGCTAAGTCGAAAATTGTGTCCACGGTCATGGCTTCGCGACGGGGTTCAAGCGCTCGGTAGCCGAAAGCCTTGCGGTAGATAACATGGCCGTTGTGCCAGACAAGCAACACGGCGCCAGGGATTTCGTTGTTGTGGATAGCGTCCGACACAATCTGATCGAGGAGGTGCAGCCGGGCGGACGGGGTTGATGTCTCCCTCGTCAAGGCCCACGCCTGCCCACAGACCAAACAGGCAAGAACAATTGCCGCCGCGAATCGGCGGGGCGAATTTGCAAATGTCGGATTGATACTCCGACTCTACACAAGTCGCGGAGGGTATCTCAAACAATCCAGACTGGCGTGCCTAATTCGCAAATGCCCAATTCAGAACTTCTGCTACCATCTTTTTTATAAACTCCACCGAATCTCGCGAAAACTCTTTTATGAATTCCGTCTCCACGACTCACGAGAGATTTCCGTTGGCTGCGTATGAAAACCAAGATTCTCTTTTCGCCGTACCATTCGAGATCTTACGAACGGCTATTGTGGATCATGTGTTTCCTGCTGCTTCGGTCGCGGTGATATATGAGGGAAAACTAGTTGCATTGAAAGCATTCGGCACATTTACTTACGAGCCAAATTCGCCCGAGGTAACAACGGCCACAGTGTTTGATCTCGCTTCCGTTTCGAAGGTTGTTGCAACGACGGCGATGGCAATGATCCTTTACGAGCGAGGGCTGCTTGACCTGGAAGCCCCCGTTGTCGCGATTGCTCCCGAATTTGCGGGATCTGATCCGCGCCGTAAGGATGTCACCGTGCGCATGTTGCTGGCTCACTCATCGGGATTGCCAGCCTACGAGAAACTCTTTCAGCAAGCATCGAGCCGGGACCAACTCCTGTCACTCGCATTCACTACCAATCTCATAGCCGACCCCGGAACGCGTGCCGAATATAGTGATATCGGGTTCATCATCCTTGGATCGTTGCTGGAACGAGTTGCCGACGAGCCGCTCGACAGGTTCTGCCAGCGTGAAGTCTTTGGCGCGCTTGGCATGGCGCAAACCATGTTCAATCCTCCCGCGCCGTGGCGGGTGTTGATTCCACCCTCTGTGGACGATCGCACTTTCCGCCATCGCGTGATCCAGGGTGAAGTGCAGGACGAGAATGCGAGTATGCTCGGTGGAGTTGCTGGGCACGCGGGAGTTTTCTCTTCCGCAGCTGATATGGCCATCTTTGCAAATGCGATGTTGCAGAGAGGAAGCCCGTTGGTCCGTCCCGAGACGCTGGATGTTTTCACCCGGTGCGAAACGTCACCGCATGGGACTTCCCGAGCGCTTGGATGGGATACGCCTTCTTCCCCCTCGCAATCCGGGAAATATTTTTCTCTGAAGTCATTTGGACATCTTGGGTACACCGGTACGTCGCTGTGGATTGATCCTGTACGTGAGATTTCGATACTTTTGCTGACGAACCGGACGTGGCCCGATTGCAATAACCAGGCAATCAAACAAATAAGACCTGCATTTCACGACGCGGTTTTTGAAGCGCTCGGCGCCACAAGTTGAAACGGATTGCTAAAAAGCGAGAGAGGTTGAGTCAGCTTGCCACCGAGCGATCCAATCCCGCGTCTGCCGGGCTGGACGAGAAGTCGTCGCTGGAGGTTGTGCGAATAATTAATGCGGAGGACGCAAAAGTCGCGGCTGCGGTGAAGCGGGCGCTGCCGCAAATCGCGGAAGCCATCGAGCTAATCGCCTATTCCCTGCGAAAGGGTGGACGCCTAATTTACGTTGGAACCGGCACCAGCGGTAGAATTGCCGCGCTGGACGCCGCCGAGTGTCCGCCGACTTTCAACACCAATCCTCAGACGGTTCAGTTCATCATCGCGGGAGGACCAAAGGCGCTGGGCTCCGCTGTGGAGGCGAACGAGGATTCCGCAGAACTTGGTGAACGCGAAATCGCGAAGAGAAAACCGGGAAAGAATGACGTAGTTGTTGGAATCGCCGCCAGTGGACGAACCCCTTTCACTATTGCCGCGGTACGATATGCGCGGGGAAAAGGGGCCAGGACAGTTGCCGTTGTTTGCAATCCAAACTCGGAACTAGAAAAAGCGGCGAATGTTGGGATCGTAGTTGAAACCGGGCCAGAGGTAATTTCCGGATCCACCCGAATGAAGGCTGGCACGGCACAGAAGATGGTGCTGAACATGCTTTCGAGCGGCGCTTTTACGCGAATGGGATATGTTTACGGCAATCTCATGGTGAACGTGCGCCCCACAAACCAGAAACTTATCGCTCGCGCAGTGTCAATTCTGGAACGTGCGGCAAACATCCCGAAAGCGAAAGCGGAGAAGGCCCTTAAGGCAGGACGGGTCAGTGTCCCGGTCGCCCTCGTAATGTTGCAAGCTGAAGTCAGCTTCAGCGAGGCCGAACATGCACTGCAATCAGCGCGAGGAAATGTTCGCCAGGCGATCGCTTACGCACGTGTCCACCTGTCCAAGTGAAGTGCTGGAAGGCCGTGCCCTCTCGATTAACGGTTCGTCCCGCGATTCCACCCAATCCCGCTAAAATGGACTCCGGGATATTCCATATATGGATAAATTTGTAATTCGCGGCGGCAATCCGCTGCTCGGAACCATTCGGGTGAGCGGAGCCAAAAATGCCGCACTGCCTTGCATGGCTGCCGCTCTCCTCACGGAAGAGCCGGTGATTCTGGAAAACATTCCGCAGGTCCGCGACATCGAGACTACTCGCAAACTGCTGGAGGCGATGGGAGCGGAAGTCGAATTGGGTTACGGCCGAGCTCAACATCGCACGACCATCTGCTGTCGGACCCTTGCATCGCCAGAAGCTTCTTACGAGTTGGTAAAAACGATGCGCGCGTCCACGCTCGTTCTTGGGCCACTGGTCGCGCGTTGCGGAACTGCTCGCGTCTCTTTGCCCGGAGGGTGCGCCATCGGCGCCCGTCCGATTGATTTGCATATCAAGGGACTCGAAAGCTTGGGCGCGCATGTTTCGCAGGAGCACGGCTATGTGGAAGCCACCGCAAAGAGATTAAAAGGCGCGGAAATCGTTTTCGAAAAGATTACGGTTACGGGTACCGAAGATTTGCTCATGGCTGCGGTGCTCGCGGAAGGTGACACCGTGATGCGCAACTGTGCGCGGGAACCCGAGGTCGTTGATTTGGCGGATTTGCTGAATAAGATGGGGGCGCGAATTGAGGGCGCGGGCACATCCATAATCCGCGTAAAGGGCGTTGAAAAGCTGCATGGAGCCAGGCATCGCATCATTCCTGACCGGATCGAAGCGGCAACATTCATTATTGCGGGCGCGCTTACCGGCGGAGATCTCAACGTGAGTGGCTGCGAACCCCGTCATCTCACTGCATTGTTCGAGAAATTAAATGAAGTGGGAGTAAAAACCCCTCTGGGGGCCGATTCGGTGCGCGTGATGGGCGATGTCCCCTTCAAAGCCACCGACATCACGACGGAAGAGTATCCCGGCTTCCCGACCGATATACAGGCTCAGTATATGGCTCTTGCGACGCAGTCCGAAGGGACCTCGGCAATCACCGAAAATATTTTTGAAAATCGCTTTATGCACGCCCAGGAACTTGTACGCATGGGAGCGAACATCAAAATTGAAGGACGGCGGGCCATTGTGCGTGGGAAGACTCCATTGAGCGCGGCCGCGGTGCTGGCCTCGGATTTACGAGCGTCCGCGTCGCTGGTGTTGGCGGCATTGGTGGCCGACGGAGAGACGATCATAGATCGCGTTTATCACATTGACCGAGGATATGAAAATATTGAAGAGAAATTGCGCGGGGTGGGAGCTCAGATTCGCCGCATGGGAGAGATTCTGCCCAAGCCCCGGGGCACCAGCCCGTAGGCTGATGTCCATGGCTAAAGGCTTCGTTCGGCCCACTTCCAGGCGGTCGAAACAATGTCTTCGAGCGAGCGATTCGCTTTCCAGTTCATCAATCTTTCCGCGCGGGATGGATCGGCTACCAATGAAGGTGGATCCCCGGGACGACGCGGCGCTAGGCGATTAGGAACTTTTCGCCCAACTACTTTCTCGATAGTCGAAATTACTTCTCTCACGGAATATCCATGCCCCGTCCCTAAGTTTAAAGCGGTTGAATTTCCGTTATCGAGATAGTCGAGACCCAGCACATGCGCTTCCGCCAGGTCGCTCACATGGATGTAATCCCGTATGCAGGTTCCGTCCGGGGTCGGATAGTCGTCACCAAAGATCTGTAGGGCCGGGCGTTTACCTTTTATCGCTTCGAAGATCGCCGGAATTAAATGGGTTTCAGGATCGTGCATCTCCCCGATTTTTCCGTTCTCGTCCGCGCCGGCAGCGTTGAAGTAACGGAAAGCGACGAAACGCAAGTCATAGGCTTTTGCATAAGCCTCCAGCGCAAACTCAAAAGCGAGCTTCGAGGATCCGTAAGGATTTACTGGCAATCTCGGATTATCCTCTGCCATCGGCACCTTAACGGGCACGCCGTACACGGCACAGGTAGATGAGAAAATAAATTTCCGGACGGGAGAATCCATCACGGCATTCAACAGCGACAGGCTGCCGAGCAGGTTATTTTGAAAGTATTTCCGGGGATTCTCAACCGATTCGCCGACGTAGGCATGGGCGGCGAAATGCATGACGGCATCGACGCGCTTCAGTATAGGTTCAAGTTTTCTGGAGTCGGAAATATCCCCAACAACCAGTTCAAAACCTTCGGCGAGAACGGGGTATCCAGTGGAAAGATTGTCATAAATAATGACTTCGTGTCCTTTTCGCTTAAGAGCGCGCGCGGTATGACTTCCAATATATCCGGCCCCTCCCACCACTAGGATCGCCACCTCTTCCCTCCTTAAGAAACTTAGATAATAACCTGCTTCTGGAACTTGAGAGGAAATCGGTGATTGATTAGTTAGTGCCGAGGATTTAAGACGAGTGGAAACAATAATCCGGACTTAACTGGGATTGAGCCCAGTCAAAGTCCGGAATAAGGAGTGACACTCAATGAACGATTCGGACTAAACGCCGGCACTGCCTCTACGAGACAGATGCGTAATCAACGAGATTACGAAGAACACGAGAAAGACAAAGAACAATATCTTGGCGATACCTGCGGCGGCAACTGCCATGCCACCGAATCCGAAAACCGCGGCCACAATCGCCACTACCAGAAAGACTAGCGCCCAATAGAGCATGGTTGTCTCCTTTTCAGTTGTACATCACTCAAACTTCCCCACCAGCATAGAGTCCGAAATGGCACTCTGGCGATAAGGCCGACCATGTATTCCCTCGGTCGGATTCATGTAGAACGTAAAATGTCTCAAGCGAACAAATCCGGCGGACTTGCAGGCATGGTGTTAATTCGTTTGCGGTTGTCGAGACCGAAGTCTGGAATGGGCATCTTCGCTGATTGCGACCGCATCAGAGAACGTTTATCAAACTTCTTTTGTTTCGGGAACTTAGGTCTTGCCAGGCACTCATGCGAAGCAGATGTCACGCGGGCTTCAAACGGCAGGATTGAAAGCCATTTCTGCGTTCTGGTGGGGATTCATTCTGCTCTCATCCCAGGGGAGTTTATACGGCCAGGCATCGTATCAAGGTCAAATCGTGAGTTCGGTTGGCGTCATCGCGGATCCCCATCTCGACGCTGAAAAACTTCGCCCACTCATTTCCCAAAAATCGGGACAGCCGTACTCACAGACCAATATCGAATCCAGTATCGCCGCTTTGACAAAAGCCGGCGGTTTTACGAAAGTGTCTATTGATGTTGAACCCGAAGCGGACGGATTGCGGGTAAACTTCATTCTGGAACCCGCGTACTACATCGGCGTTGCGGACTTTCCCGGCGCGACAAAAGTATTCCCGTACACCCGGCTTCTACAGGTTATTAATTTCCAGGACGAAGAAGCTTATGACAAATCCCAAATTCCCGGCCAAGAAAAGCTGTTGCTGGAGTTTTTTAGATCGGATGGATTTTTTGCAGCCAAAATCGTCAGCGACGTGGAGCTGGACGATGTTGATCAAATCGCGAGCCCCATTTTTCGTGTACAACTCGGAAAACGGGCTCGCATCGGCGCGATTCGTATTCATGGAACCGCACCGGATGAAAGCAAGAGGCTCCTCCACTCCGGGCAAAGCCTGAGGGCCCGCGTATCGGGCGCTTTGCTGAAACCCGGAAAGACCTACACAGCCGCACGCATCAAATCCGCTACGGCCTTGTTAAAGGCTGATCTCGCAAAACAACATTACCTGGCTAATCATCTGACTTTCGATCCGCCTCAATATCATCCCGGCGCAAATCGCACCGACATTTCAATTTCAATAGATGTGGGGCCTGTAGTGGACGTTAATGTTTCCGGCGCGAAATTGTCTTTCATCCCTTATCTTTCCCGCCGCCAGGAAAAGAAACTTATTCCAATTTATAGCGAAGGCTCGGTGGACCGTGACCTGGTTGATGAGGGAGAACGCAACCTAGCCAACTACTTTCAGAAAAAGGGTTACTTCGACGTTAAGGTGACAACGATTTTCCGGCATGATGCAGGCAAGGCAACCGTCGCCTATAACGTGGATAAAGGACGAAAACACAAAGTAGATAACATTATTTTTAGCGGCAATCACCAGATCTCAAAGGGCGATTTATCGGCGGACATTGCGATTAAGAAACACCGCTTTCTCTCCAAAGGAATGTTTAGCCAAAAACTGTTAAACACCAGCGTTAAGAATATCCAGGCGCTTTACCGTGACCGCGGCTACGAGGATGCAAAAGTAACTCCCACTGTCGTGGATCACGAACCCAAAATCGATGTGACATTCCGCATTGAAGAGGGCACACGCACGCTGGTGGAGAATGTCGAAATACAAGGAAATAAGCATTTATCAATCGAGAGTCTTAAGCCCGCAGGGGGCTTTAACGTCCTGGCAGGCACACCGTTTTCGCGAGGTAGAGTCTCCCGGGATCGAAGCCAGATGTTGGCGAAATATCTGGATCTTGGGTACTTGAACGTGGACATCAAGGCCAAAGTAACGCGGCATTCCGACAATCCTCATAGAGTGGACATAGCATTCCTTGTTGTTGAGCATCAGCAGGTCCGCGTTAAAAATGTTGTTCTTAATGGACAAACGGTTACGCGGCCGAACCTGCTTAGTAAAACCGCGAATATTTCAAGCGAAGCCCCTCTAAGCCAGGGGAAACTTCTGGAAGCGCAAAGTGATCTCTACAACCTGGGGATATTCGACTGGTCGAGCGTGGGTCCAAAAAAAGAAATTGCCGACCAGGACGAAGAAGAGGCGCTAGTCAAAGTACACGAGGCGAAGCGAAACACAATAACTTACGGCATTGGTTTCGAGGCAACCCGCCGCGGCGGCAGCGTGCCCGCAGGCACGGTAGCTATCCCCGGCCTGCCGACCGTCGGAACCGGGACAAACAATATCGTTCCGAGCCAGGCTACTTTCGTGAGTCCCCGCGGCTCCATCGAATACACCCGCCAGAATTTTCGCGGCCTCGGCGAAATGGGCCAGATTTCGGTACTTGCGGCTCGACTGGATCAAAGGGCACTCGTGTCCTACAGCGATCCGCACTTCCGCAACACACAATGGACCGCATTGACCACTTTTTCACTGGAGCGGACGACTGAGAATCCTATATTCGCCGCCAGACTTGGAGATGCTGCCTTTCAGTTGGAAAGGACTCTCGACCGGGCCAGGACAACACGATTGCAGGTTCGTTATGACTTTAACAAAACGCGCCTGTCCGATTTGCTCGTACCGCAACTGGTTTTGGAACAAGACCGGAATGTGCGGCTATCAACGGTGTCCGCGGCGTTAATCAAAGATACTCGCGACAAGCCTCTCGATGCGCACCATGGATTCTTCGGAACTTTAAATCTGGGGATCACTCCCAAGGCGCTTGGCTCAAGCGCAAATTACGCGAAACTCTACGGACAGTATGCGTATTATCGGCCCCTGGGCGGGATGGTTTGGGCGAACAGCATTCGACTGGGATTAGCCAAACCGTTTGCCGGAAGTTTCGTACCGACGAGCCAACTTTTCTTTACCGGCGGCGGAAATACCATTCGGGGCTTCCCTCTGAATGGCGCGGGACCACAACGGCTCGTTCCATTCTGCGCACCGGGAACAGCGCCGAGCGACTGTACCAGCGAGATAACCGTCCCTGTGGGCGGAGAGCAGCTTTTTATATTGAATTCTGAACTGCGCTTTCCGCTTCACGTCCCAATCGATATTTTAAAACCGTTGGGAGCGGTGGTTTTCTATGACGGCGGGAACGTGTACAGCCGGATTAACTTCAACCAATTCACCAGTAACTACACCAATACAGTAGGAGCCGGTTTGCGTTACGCCACTCCGATCGGGCCTGTCCGTATCGATCTGGG
>CAAGKR010263800.1_pt1 | contig 12606 bp, 12 predicted proteins | sample 2556971 | NCBI WGS metagenome assembly CAAGKR01 (sample SAMEA5207829, study PRJEB30636) | soil metagenome | biome: forest; feature: boreal; material: soil | place: USA | collected 2011-09 | depth 1 m | reverse complement strand
GTGCGCGCGTTGACCACGTCGGCGGAACGCCTCGCCCAGGGGCACACCGACGAGCCGGTGCCGCACCAGGGTGAGGACGAGGTGGGGCTGCTCAGCGAGGCCCTGGAGCGAATGCGCCGCGAGATCAACGCCTCGCGCGAGGCCCTGCTCGCGGCGGCCCACGAGCTCGAGGGCCGGGTCGCCGAGCGAACCGAGGAGCTGCGCGACCGCAACGAGGAGTTGGTCGCGCTCAATGCGCTGGCCGCAACGCTGACGCGCTCGCTCGATCCCGCCGAGCTCCTCGGAGGTGCGGTCGAGGCCGTCCGGGTCATCCTGCCGGTGACCGCCGCCGCCGGCTACACGGTCTTCGAGGGTGACCTCCAGCTGGTGACCCACCACCCAACCCGCCTCGGCAAGGCGCGCGAGGAGCTGGATGGCGTCGTGGCGACGGCGCTGGAGACCGGGACGCTGGCTGTGCGCATGTCGAAGGCTGGGCGCCTGGTGGCGATCCCGGTGGTCGCGGGCGGCCCGGCGCTCGGGGCGCTGGCCGCGCTCGTGCCGATCTCGGTCGAGGTGCCCAAGCGCATCCGCATCCTGCTCGGGGCGGTCGCCGACCAGGTCGGCCTGGCCTTGCGCACCGCCCAGTTCGCCGCCGAGGGGCGGGAGCTGGCCGTTCTCGAAGAACGCACCCGGTTGGCACGCGAGATCCATGACACCCTCGCGCAGCAGCTCACCGGGATCGTGCTCCAGCTCGAGGCTGCGGAGGCGTTGCAGAGCCGCAACGACAGCAGGCGCTCGCGTGAGCTGATGGTGGCCGCTCGTGAGCAAGCTCGTCTCGCGCTCCAGGAGGCACGTCGGAGTGTGTGGAACCTGCGGCCGATGCCGCTGGAGGCCGCCGGGCTGACCGCCGCGGTGGCGCTGGAGGCCGAGCGGTTCGGGGCCCGGACGGGGATGGCGGTGACCGTGCGCAACGACGGCGTGCCGCGCCACCTGGCACTCTCGCCGCAATCAGAGGTCGCCATCTTCCGCATCCTCCAGGAGGCGCTCGCCAACGCCGGCCAGCACAGCCAGGCGAGCCACGTCGAGGTCGAGCTCCGCGCCGGCCACGGCGAGCTGGCGCTGACCGTGAGCGACGACGGCTCCGGCTTCGACGCCGGGGTGGAGGGGGTTTCGGGAGCGGGCGGCGACAGCTTCGGCCTTGTCGGGATGCGCGAGCGCGCGCGCCTCATCGGTGCAGCGTTCAAGGTCACCAGCGAGCCCGCAAGCGGAACCACGGTCTCAGTGCGCGTGCCGCTCGAGCAGCAGGAGACGGCCGCCACGGCCTGACCGATGCCACAACATCAGACCCGCCCCGGCTCCGCGCTGCGCGCGCGAGGATAATCGCGTCGTGATCCGTGTGCTCGTCGCCGACGATCACCCCGTGGTGCGCCAGGGTCTGTGCACCATGCTCGAGCTCGAGGACGACATCGAGGTCGTCGCGCGCGCTGCCGACGGCGAGGAGGCGGTGATGATGGCGCGCCGCGAGCACCCCGACATCACGCTGCTTGATGTCCAGATGCCCGTGCTCGACGGCATCGAGGCACTGCGCCGGATTCGCGCCGACGACCCCGAGGCGCGGGTGATCGTCCTCACCACCTACCGCAACGAGGACTACATCTTCCCGTCCCTCCGCGCCGGCGCCCGCGGCTACCTGCTCAAGGACTCCTCCCGCGAGGAGCTCACCGGCGCCATCCGAGCGGTGGCCGCGGGCGAATCACTTCTCGACCCCGACATGGTCGACGCCGCCAAGGACGATGGCGGACTGACCAGCAGGGAGCTCGAGGTCCTCAGCCTGATGGCCGACGGCCACAACAACGCGCAGATCGCGACCACGCTGTACGTGAGCGAGAACACCGTGAAGACGCACGTCAGCAAGATCTTCGCCAAGCTCGGCTGCCGCGACCGCGCCGCGGCGGTGCTCCTGGCCTGGAAGCGACACCTCCTCTGAGGGCCATCGCGCACGCGGCCCCTAGACTTCGGCCGCGATGACGGAGCAGGTCGGCATTGGCATGGTCGGGCTCGGCACGGTGGGCTCCGCGGTGGCTCGACGTCTCATCGACGAGTGGACGCTGCTCGGCGACCGCGCCGGGGCCACCCCGGTGCTGCGTCGCGTGGCCGTGCGCGACCCGGGCCGCACCCGCGACATCGCCTTGCCCCGCGTCCACGTCGACGGCGACGCTGAGGCCCTGGTCGACGACGACTCCGTTCAGTTGGTCGTGGAGGTGATGGGCGGCATCGAGCTCGCCAGCCGCCTGATGGAGCGCGCGTTGCGCGCCGGCAAGCCTGTCGTCACAGCCAACAAAGCCGCGCTTGCCGCACACGGTCTCGAACTGGCGGCGCTGGCCACGGAGAAAGGGGTGTCGCTGCGCTACGAGGCCGCGGCCGGCGCGGGGCTGCCGGTAGTGGCGCTGCTGCGCGACAGCCTCCGCGGCGATCGGGTGAGCAGCCTGGAGATGATCATCAACGGCACCACCAACGTCATCCTCAGCCGCATGGCGACAGACGGGGTCACGCTGCAATCGGCGCTGGTGGACGCGCAACGACGGGGGTTCGCCGAGGCGGACCCCTCAGCCGATGTCGACGGCCACGACGCCGCCGCCAAGCTGCTGCTGCTGAGCCGGCTCGCGTTTGACGCGGCGCTCACCATCGATGACGTGGTCACCGTCGGCATCACCGGCGTCGACCCGCAGGACGTTCGCTGCGCCGCGCTGTTCGGTGCCAGCGTGAAGCTGGTCGGGCGCGCGCAGCGAGACAGCGGCACCGTCGTGCTGTCGGTGCTGCCCACAGTGGTTCGTGCCGGCCATGCCCTGTACGGCGTGGACGACTCCGACAACGCGGTGCTGATCACCTCGGACCTCGCGGGGCGGATCGTGGTGAGCGGCGGGGGCGCCGGCGGCGACAGCACGGCCAGCGCTGTGGTGTCCGACATCGTCGCCACAGTCATCAACCCCGCGCAGCGCCCTCCGCTCCCGCGCTCCCCCCTGATCGTCGGCGACGACGGAGCGGTGGAGCGTGGCGGCTACGTCCGTGTCCGCCTTGACCCCGTCGCCGACGCCGCGCAGCTGGTGATCCAGGCAATGGAGGATCGCGGCATCACTGTGCGGGAGTCGACGCTGGTGCCGGGCGCCGACGGCGACCAGCTCGCCATGCTGACCGAGGCCGTGGCACGCGACGTGCTCGAACGTGCGTGCGAAACCCTGGACTCGCTGGCGGTCGTCGACGAGGTCGCCTCGGTCATGGACTCCGTGGGACCCGCCTGATGTCCATCCGCAAGGGGGTGATCGCGCGCTATGGCAGCAGACTGCCGATCACAGAGGCCACCCCGCGGATCACGCTGTTCGAGGGCGAGACTCCGTGCGTGCCGGCGCCGCGCCTGTGCGAGGAGCTCGGCCTGGCCTCGCTGCACCTCAAGGTCGAGGGGCTCAACCCCACCGGGTCGTTCAAAGACCGCGGGATGGTGGTGGCGGTGGCCCGCGCGCTCGAGGCGGGGAGCCGCACGCTGATCTGCGCAAGCACCGGCAACACGTCGGCGTCGGCGGCGGCGTACGGTGCGCGCTTCGGACTGCGCACGGTGGTGGTGATCCCCGCCGGGGCGATCGCCACCGGCAAGCTGGTGCAGGCCCAGGTGCACGGGGCCGATGTTCTGGCCATCCCTGGCAACTTCGACCAGGCGCTGGCCGCGGTGCGCGAGCTGGCGGCGGACCCGCGGGTTACCCTGGTCAACTCGGTCAACCCGAACCGCATCGAGGGGCAGAAGACCGGTGCCTTCGAGATCATCGACGAGCTGGGGGACGCACCAGACGTGCTGGCCATCCCAGTTGGCAACGCGGGCAACATCACGGCCTACTGGCGTGGTTTTCGTGAGTACTTCGCGGAAGGGCTGTGCACGCGGTTACCGCGCATGCTCGGCGGCCAGGCCGCGGGTGCGGCCCCTCTGGTGCACGGTGAGCCGGTGGCCGAGCCGCAGACGGTGGCAAGCGCGATTCGGATCGGCAATCCCGCGTCGTGGCAGGGGGCCGTCGACGCGCGTGACCAGTCGGAAGGAGCCATCCTCGCTGTTGACGACATGGAGATCCTGGCGGCGCAGCGCGACCTCGCATCTGTCGAGGGAGTGTTCTGCGAGCCCGCGTCGGCCGCCTCGCTCGCGGTGCTGCGCGCGGCGGTGCGCGACGGCACGGTGGCTCGCGGCACCAGCGTGGTGTGTGTGCTCACCGGCAACGGGCTCAAGGACGCGGCGACCGCTGCCGACGGTCTGCGCGCGCCCACCCCGGTTGAGGCTGACACCGCCGCACTTGCGGCGGCGCTAGGACTGTGATGCGGGCCACGGTTCGCGTCCCCGCAAGCGTGGCCAACCTCGGGCCGGGGTTCGACATGCTCGCACTCGCGCTGCAGGTGCAGAACGAGGTGATCGCCACCGCCACCGACGGCGGCGCGGTGACCCTCGAGATCGAGGGTGGCGACGAGGACGCGGACCTCCGCGACCCGGCGCACAACCTGGTTGCGCGCGCGTACCTGGAGAGCTGTGAGCGGCTGGGCATCGCTGACAGTGAGCGCGGCGTTCACCTGCGTTGTCTCAACGCCATTCCTGTGGCGCGCGGCCTGGGTTCGAGCGCAGCGGCAACGCTGAGCGGTGTGCTGGTGGCGGTGGCGCTCCACCGCGCGCCGTGGGACGAGCGCGCAATCCTCGAGTGCGCGGCGAGTTTCGAGGGGCACCTGGACAACCTTGCCGCGGCGCTCATGGGCGGGCTGGTGATCTGCGCCCCGGGCGCGACCGTGCGGCGCATCGATGCCCCCGACGAGCTGCACGCGGTGGTGTTCGCCCCGCACCAGCGGCTGGCAACTCGAGAGGCACGCCAGGCTGTGCCCCAACAGTTCTCCCGCGAAGATGCGATCTTCAACGCCGCGCGCTGTGCCCTGCTGGTGCGGGCGGTGGTGCTCGCCGACTGGGCGGCGCTGCGCGAGGCGATGGACGACCGGTGGCATCAGCCGCAGCGGGCTGCGCTGCTCCCGGCGATGGCTTCGCTGCTCGAGGCCGCCTACCAGGGCGGCGCGGATGGGGCGTGTCTGGCCGGTGCCGGGCCGTCGGTCATGGCGCTGTGCGCCCACGATCCCGAGCCCGTGGCGGCGGCGTTGCAGGCGACCGCGGACGAGCTCGGCATGCCCGGTGTGGTTCTGCGGCTTCGACCTCGCAACTTCGGCGCGCGCGTCGAGGTGCACGCATGAGCGTCGTCGTCCAGAAGTACGGCGGCAGCAGCCTCGCCGGCATCGAGCGCCTGGGCGCCGTTGCCGACCGCGTCGCCGCCACCCGCCACGCCAACGACCGCGTCGTGGTGGTGGTGAGCGCGATGGGTGACACGACTGACGAGCTCGCCGCCCTCGCCCACCAGCTCGACGACGACCCGCCGTCGCGAGAGATGGACATGCTGCTCAGCACAGGCGAGACCGTCACTGCACCGCTGCTCGCCATGGCACTGCACGCACGCGGTGTCGACGCCGTCTCGCTCACCGGCATGCAGGCGGGCATCCGCACCAGCGGAGCGCACCGCAGTGCGCGCATCACCGACATCGTGCCCGAGCGCGTCGTCGACCAGCTGGCCGCCGGCCGCGTGGTCGTCGTCGCCGGCTTCCAGGGCGCCACCGATCAGCTCGACATCACCACCCTCGGCCGCGGTGGCTCCGACACCACAGCGGTCGCGCTCGCCGTCGCGCTGCACGCGAGCGAGTGCGAGATCTTCACCGACGTGCAGGGGATCCACAGCGCCGACCCGCGAATCGTGCCGGACGCACGCCCGGTGGCGGCGATCGGCTACGACGAGATGTTGGAGCTCGCCTCGGCTGGCGCCGCCGTCATGCACCCGCGGGCCGTCGAGATCGGCGAGGCATACTCCATGCCGATCCGGGTGCGCTCCGCATTCGTCGACTCACCCGGCACCCTCATCCACAGGCAGCAAGAGATGGAAGACCGCCCCAAGGTCCGTGGCATCGCGCACGAAACCGACGTCGCCAAGGTGACGCTGCTGGGCGTGCCCGATCGCCCCGGGATCGCCGCCGCGGTGTTCGGTCCGCTCGGCGAGGCGCACATCAACATCGACATCGTCGTGCAGAACGTCAGCCACTCAGGCCACACCGACCTGTCGTTCACGCTCGCCGAGTCCGACCTGGCACGGGCCCAGCCGGTGCTCGACCACGTGGTCGGCGAGGTGGGAGCGCAGGGGTACGACGCCGACCGCGACATCGCCAAGGTGACGGTGGTGGGCTCGGGGATCCTCGGCACGCCGGGGGTTGTCGCCCGCATCTTCGAGGCCCTGGCCAATCAGTCCATCAACATCCGCATGATCAGCACCGGCGAGATCCGGGTCACCTGCATCATCGACCGCGGTCGGGTCGAGGACGCGGTGCGCGCGCTGCACCGCGCCTTCGAGCTGGAGTTGCTGTGACGCCGGCGCGATGAGCCTCGCGGTGGGCATCGTCGGCCTGCCCAACGCGGGCAAGTCGACCCTCTTCAACGCGCTGACCAAGGCTGGGGCAGTGGTCGGCAACTACCCCTTCACCACCATCGAGCCCAATACCGGCATGGTCCCGGTGCCCGACACGCGGCTCGACAGGCTCGCGGAGCTGTTCCAGCCGCCCAAGATCATCCCGGCGATGGTCACGTTCACCGACATCGCCGGGCTGGTGCGCGGAGCCAGTCGCGGCGAGGGCCTCGGCAACAAGTTCCTTGGGCACATCCGCGAATGCGACGCCATCGCGCTGGTGGTGCGCGATTTCGAGGACTCCGACATCACCCACGTCGAGGGCAGCGTCGATCCAGTGCGCGACATCGACGTCGTCGAGCTCGAGCTGCAACTCGCCGACCTCGAGACGGTGAGCAAGCGGCTCGAGAAGGTGGAGAAGACCGTGCGCCTGCAGAAGGAGAAGGCGACGGAAACCATCATGGTGCTGCAGCGCGTGCGTGACCACCTCGACCGCGCCGCGCCGGTGCGCACCATGCAGCTCAGCGTCGGCGACAGGGAGATGTTGCGCGATCTCTGGCTGCTCACCGCCAACCCCATGGTGGTGGTGGTCAATGTCGCCGAGGGCGCCGCCGTCGCCGAGCCATCTGCCGCGGTACGGGCGCGCGCCGCGCAGAGCGGGGCCGATGTCGTGGTCATCTCCGCGCGCATCGAGTCCGAGCTTGCCGAGCTGGAGCCGGGCGACCGCGGAGCGTTCCTGGCCGACCTCGGGATCGCCGAGCCCGGTCTCGACCTGCTCGCTCGCCATGCGTACGGGCTCCTCGACCTGGTGACCTTCTTCACCGCCGGGGAGAAGGAGGTGCGGGCCTGGCAGCTGCGCCACGGGCTCACCGCGCTCGACGCGGCCGGCACCATTCACACCGACTTCGCCAAGGGCTTCATTCGCGCCGAGGTCAGCGATGCCGAGGACCTGCTGGCAGCCGGCTCGTACAACGCCCTGCGCGAGCAGGGCAAGCAGCGCCTCGAAGGGCGGGACTACCTGATCCGCGACGGCGACGTGGTCCACTTCAGGTTCAACGTCTGAGGCCGCTGAGTCCAGCGAGCGCGGCTCAGCCGACGCGGCGAGAGGGGCGCATCGCCCCTCTATTAGGAAGAAAGGGGCCCCCCACGCGGCTCTGCCGCGTGGGGGATGGCGCCGGATGGGTTCGGCCTCGACGAAGACGTGAAGCCGGGGGTGGTGTAGGTTCCCGGCGCCTGCTGCCCATGGTCCCTGATGGAGGGGCACCCCCCACATCTAGTGGTTCCGCCCGGACAGTACCACATCATCCGGTGTGGCAGGCAACGGCCGGGGCGAGATCCACGCTTCCCACCTGGCGACAGCTTCCAATTGAACTCCGCGTCGCAACCTATCCGGTACTGTTGGGCGCGCCCATGGCGAAGAAGACCCGCAAGCAGAAGCAGCGCGCCGTTCAGCGGCGTCCGGGACCGTCCGTGGCGCCGCCGACCGCCACCGCGCCGACAGGCGTTGCTGTCGAGGCCGAGGATCTGCAACCGGCCGCTTCGGCCGCCGGCTCGGTGGCTGTCGACCTCGGCAGCGCCGACACCGCTCGTCGCAGGGTCGAGCGTGTCTCGCCCACGGCCGCGCCGGTCGGGCGGGCACGGCCGGCGCGCGGTCAGAACACCAGCTACATCCAGCCGCTGGAGAGTGAGGACGCGGCCATCCCGTTCGATCGCGTCCCCTACGTGCCCGCCGACCTCCGCCGAGTCGCGGTCATCGCCGCGATGATGATCGCGCTCATCATCATTGCAGACATCGTTGTCAGCAACGTGGTCAAGTAGGCGCTGGTGCGGGTCATTCTCTACACCGGCAAGGGTGGGGTCGGCAAGACGACGGTCGCCGCGGCCACCGCTGTGAAGTGCGCCAAGCTCGGCCATCGCACGCTGATCATCTCCACCGATGCCGCGCATTCGCTGGGCGACTCGTTCGACGTGGAGCTCGGCGATCACCCCACCAAGGTTGCCACCAACCTGTACGCGCAGGAGATCAACGCGCTGCACGAGATGGAGGAGCATTGGGAGCGCGTCCACAGCTACCTGATCGCGTTGTTCGCGTCGTGGGGCGTTGACGACTTCGTTGCCGAGGAGATGGCCACCCCGCCGGGAATGGAGGAGGTGGCCAGCCTGATGTGGATCAAGCGCCACAAGGAGGAGGGCAAGTTCGACGTCGTCATCGTGGACTGCGCCCCGACCGGTGAGACCCTTCAGCTGCTGGCCTTTCCCGATGTCGCGCGCTGGTATCTCACCAAGATCTTTCCGCTCGAGCGCAAGGTGTGGAAGATGGCCCGGCCGATGGTGCAGCCCTTCACCAACATTCCCCTGCCCACCGACGACATCTTCGGCCACATCAAGGATTTGCTCTTCGACCTTGACAGCATGAAGAACATCCTTGGTGACCCCAAGGTGTGCACCATCAGACTGGTGCTCAACCTCGAGAAGATGGTTGTGAAGGAGGCACAGCGCGCGTTCACATACCTGTGCCTCTACGACTACCTGACCGACCTGGTGGTCGTGAACCGCGTGCTTCCTGACGAGGTCACCGACGAGTACTTCGACGCCTGGCACAAGTCGCAGAAGAAGTACGACGCGTTGGTCGACACCGCGTTCTCCCCGGTACCGATCCGGCGCACGCCGCTCTTCAGCCACGAGATCGTGGGTTTGCAGTACCTCGCGGAGATGGCTGAGGCGATCTTCGGCGACAGCGACCCCACTCAGCACTTTCACTACACCGTCTCGCAGACGCTCAAGAAGGTCGGCAAGGGCTACGAGCTGCACCTCCAACTCCCCTTCGTGGGCAAGGACGAGGTCGACATCACCCACCGGCCCGGTGAGCTGTTCGTGAGCGTCGGACCGTACAAGCGGGAGATCAGCCTGCCGCGGGTGCTCAACGGCACCAGGGTCACCAAAGGAAAGCTCGACGAGGGGGTGTTGCGGGTCACGTTCTCCGGAGCTGCCAAGTGAGCGATTCCGGCGTGTCCCCGCCCAAGGTGCTGAGCGATGCGGCGCGGCTGCTCGCCAACTCCCTCGGTGAGCTGGTGCCGCCCGAAGCCCAGCTTCACCTGCTCAACGCGCAGCGCGAGCTCCTGCTGGCCATCGCCGTGATCATCGAGCACAACAGCGGACGAACCCCGCGCCGGCCTCGGGCGCGCAAGGCAGCCACCACGCCAGCCTCGCGGCGACCCAAGCGCGTCGAGCTCGATTGAGCCGGCGCGAGCGCCGAGCGCACCGACCGCCGCATGTAGTCGTCGGCGGGGTGGTGTGGCCGGTGCAGGGCGCACAGGTGGCGATAGTCGATGGTCCTCGCGTGCTCCTTCAGCTTCGCCCGTTCCCCCCGGGCTGGGAGCTGCCCGGCGGTCATGTCGAGCCCGACGAGGACCCCGCGCAGACGGCCGTGCGCGAGGCGGAGGAGGAGACGGGGTACCGGGTCAACATCCGCGGCCTCGTCGGCGTGTACTCGTGGAGCGGCCTGCGCAACGCCGCCGACGCGGTCTTCCTGGCGGAGATCGCGGGGGGACACGCGCGCTGGAGCATCGAGGCACTGCGGACGATCTTCGTGACCGCCGATCGCATCCCGCGCACCGCCTTCCCGTGGTGCCGCCAGCGCGTGTACGACGCCCTGGCACGTTCGGAGGGCGCGCCGCCGGTGCACCGCGTCCAGCCGATCACACCGCGCACTGTCGTGGCCTTCGGAACCAGCTGGCTGGGCGCTCCTCTTGACCGCCTACGCGGTCGTTCTCACCATGACGACAAGCCGGCTTAGGCCCAGTCCGCTCCACGGCGGCCCGCACGGCTACCCTGCCCGGCCGTGACCCAGGCTCTTCTGTTCGGCGGCGGACTCCTCCTCATCGTCATCGCCTCGGAGCTGTTCACCAACGCCGTGGAGTGGGCTGGCTTTCGCATGAAACTGGCCAGTGGCGCCACCGGCAGCTTGCTCGCCGCCCTGGGGACCTCGCTTCCTGAGACCGTGGTCCCGATCGTCGCCCTGGTCAGCGGCCAACCCTCGGCCACATCCGTGGCAACCGGCGCGGTGCTCGGCTCGGCCTTCCTCCTGCTCGGCGTGGGGACCGCGGTGACCGCGTGCGCAGTGCTTCTGCGAGGCCGGCGCCGCCGTCTCGAGCTCGACGCCCGGCAGGTGCGCCGCGACCTCGGACTGTTCATCGGAGGCTTCTCCGTGGTGCTCATCGCCATCGTCGCGCCGCAACCAGTGCGGATCGCCATGGGAGCGTGCCTACTCGTCGCATACGCGCTGTATGTGCGCGCCACCTTGCGCGGCGGCGACCCGTCCGAATCGGTGCCTGAGCCTCTCCACCTGGTTCGTTGGCGCAGCGGCGAACCTGCATCGATGTGGGTGGCGGCGCAGCTGCTCGGCGCGGTGGCAATGCTGATCGTGGGCTCCGACCTCTTTGTGCGCGCCCTCAACGACGTGGCCACCTCGCTCCACACCAACCCTCTGACGCTCGCGCTGATCGTGATCCCGGTGGCCACCGAGCTGCCGGAGACGCTCAACAGCGTGCTGTGGGTGCGCAGCGGCGATGACCACCTGGCGTTCGGCAACGTCGCCGGGTCGGCAGCATTCCAGTCCTGCGTGCTGGGCTTCATCGGCCTCACCTTCACCCCATGGCGGCCCGACTTCAACGGAGTGCTCGGTGGCCTGCTGACGCTGGGGACCGCGGTGTATCTCTTCACCCTGCTTCGCCGCGGCTCGGCCCACGGCCGCTGGCTGCTCCTCGCCGGCGTGCCCTGGCTCGGCTACGTGGTGGCGGAACTGCTCGCGGGCGGCCGGCTGGGCGGGTGAGTGAGCGGCGAGGATCCGCCTCGCCCCTGTAAGTTACGGCGGCCCATGCAACCGCAACAAAGGAAATACCAATGAACCTGGACGGAAAGGTCGCCGTTGTCACCGGCAGCGGTCGCGGCATCGGCCGCGCGTACGCCCGCGCGCTCGCCGAGGCGGGGTGCGCCGTGGTCATCAACGACGTCGACGGCGAGGTCGCCGAGCAGACCGTCAAGGAGCTGACCGACAGCGGGGCCAAGGCGGTCGCCGAGGTGGTCGCGGTTGGCAGCACGGATGCGGCGGAGCGGCTGCTGCAGCGCGCGGTGGAGAGCTTCGGCGGCATCGACATCATGTGCACCAATGCCGGCATCCTCCGCGATCGCGTGCTCTGGAAGATGACCGATGAGGACTTCGACTCGGTCATCGAGACACACATGCGCGGCACCTTCACGTGCGCCCGCGCCGCCGCGGTGCGCATGCGCGAGCAAGGGCGCGGTGGTCGCATCGTGGTGGTCTCGTCGTGGGCAGGTCAGCGCGGCAACTTCGGCCAGACCAACTACGCCGGTGCCAAGGCCGGCATCGCCGCGTTCGCTCGTACCTGGGCGATGGAGCTCGCGCGTGCCGAGATCACCGTCAACGCCATCGTCCCCAACGCCATCACGCGGATGATCGCCAGCATCCCAGGCATGGCCGAGATGGTCGAGAACGCGGAGAAGGGCGAGCCACTGCCCGACCTCATCCGCAAGCAGATGGGCATGGGAATGCCCGAGGACGTGGCCCCGCTGCTCGTCTTCCTGTGCTCAGACGCCGCCAAGGACGTGACCGGGCAGTGCATCGGCCTGGGTGGTGACAAGCTGTCCCTGTGGTCGCATCCCCAGGAGATCAGCGCCGCGTACCGCGACGGAGGCTGGAGCGCGGACGCCATCGCCGAGATGTGGTCGTCCTCGGTGGGATCGCGGTTGGAGACGTACGGCATCCCGTTCCTCGGCGGCGGCCAGTAAGGCCGGCACGCAGAGCGCAATGACCCTGCGCGACGCCCTGCTGGTCATCGCTGGCGGGCTGGTCGCAGGCACCGCAAACACCGTGGCGGGCGGCGGGTCGCTGCTCAGCTTCCCGCTGCTCGTGGCCCTCGGCCTGCCTCCGCTCGACGCCAACGTCACCAACACCATCGGCATCACCCCGGCGGCGCTCGGCGGCGTCGCCGGCATGCGACGCGAGCTGGGTGGTCAGAGGTCGCGGCTGCTCGGGCTGCTTCCGTTTTCAGTGGTCGGGGCGATCGCGGGCGCCGCCCTGTTGCTGACCACGCCC
>CAAGKR010484956.1_pt1 | contig 12609 bp, 14 predicted proteins | sample 2556971 | NCBI WGS metagenome assembly CAAGKR01 (sample SAMEA5207829, study PRJEB30636) | soil metagenome | biome: forest; feature: boreal; material: soil | place: USA | collected 2011-09 | depth 1 m | reverse complement strand
GAGTGGAGGTGATGGGACTTGAACCCACGACTTCTACGTTGCGAACGTAGCGCTCTACCGGGCTGAGCTACACCCCCGAAGGAGCAATCAGGCTACCCGCGACGCCGAAGTCTGCGGTAAGGCGGGCCGATCACCGGCCGCGCGAGTCTCTCGAGCGCGTCCCTCGTCTCGAGAAACGCGGCAACAGCCTTCCCCGCTCCTGGAACGCTCGACAACGCGCAACCAACCCGCCGCCACGCAGTCGGTCTGGCTTCCGCGACCATGCAGAGGATCTGCTGCCCGCGCAGCGGATCGATGACAAGCGCGCGGGCGCCGAAACCCCAGGCGTTGCGCAGCACGACTCTGTCCGTTCGGGGATCACGGCCGAACCACTTCATCATGATGCGCGCGCTGCTCTCGAGCATCCGCGACGCGAACAAAGGGCTCCGTGACACGCTCGTCGCGAGCATCCGGTAGTTGACCAGTACACCGGGAAGGAATCGGAACTCGTATCGGTCGGCGAGCCGCAGCCACATGTCCCAGTCTTCGAACAAAAGCGATTCGTCGTGGCGACCCACGCTCTCGACGGCCGACCGCCTAGTCATGACCGCCGGGGCCGGGAGGAAGTTGGAGCGAATCAAACGATCGAACACATGGCCCTCAGGTGGGTCCCCCACTGGGAACGTCCGCAGCTCCCGGCCGTCTTCGGTGATCGCCCGCATCTGACTGAAGACCGCGGCGACGCGCTCGTCCAACGTTTGGAAGAACTCGTACTGTCGCTCGATCTTGTCGGGCGCGTAGTAGTCGTCCCCCGAGAGGATCGAGAGGAACTCACCGCGGCAGAAGCCCAGCGCGAGGTTGCGGCTCACGCAGAGACCCAGATTGCGCGGGTTCACCACGAGCCGAACTTCGACGGGAGCCTTCGGAAGCCATGCTCGTATGCGCTCGACCGTCCCGTCAGTCGAGCAGTCGTCGAGGATCACTACCTCGAAGTCGCGGAACGTCTGCCGGCTGACCGAATCGAGGCATTCATCGACAAAGGGCTCGTGGTTGTAGGTGTGCACGATGAGACTGACGGCCGGTCGGCTCATGGTTGTGTGGTACCCACGGCGGCGCGGCGCGCCTGTTGGGCCCGCTTCCGGCGCCATCGCCAGCGGCGCAAGGCGGCGAGCGTCACTCGCGACTGGAGTGTTGCGAGCGGCTCGAACGGCGTGTCCAGCAACCGGGCGTCATAGAACGGCCGCCAATGTGTTCCGGCCCCGTAGCGAAGGTGCCGACCCAGCACGACGCGGGTCGTGATCGCCACTCGGGTTTCGTCCGTATCGTTGCGGACCGATGAGTGCGGACGATCCGCGGAGAAGAGGAGCACGTCGCCCGGTAACAGGGCCGGTGTGAGCGCGGGTCCTTCGCCGGCGGCGTCGGCCATGTCGAAGAGTGCGACCGTGTTGCCCTCCCGCACCGGGCCCACCGCACCCCAGATCGAGACCGTGCCGCGTGGGTGGGTCAGGGCAGAGTCGCGGTGCGGCGTTACCGGAGCGAGATGGCCGACGAGGTGGTCCGCCGCGAGCAGATGCGGGCGCTCCTCGAGTAGCCGGTACGGAACCTGCGCCCGTACCCACATGCGAGAGCAGATGAAGTAGGCCGGTTGCCTCGTCGGCGTGGTCAGACTCACGATCGCGCGCGACAGCGGAACCGCGAGCGGACTAGCGCGCGCGTCGAGCCGACTCAGCAACGCGGCAACTTCATCGGGATCGAGCACGTCGTGCAGACGCTCCAATGCGACGGGCGCCGCGTGGATCTCGTCGGCAAACAGCGCGGTCACAACCTCCAGCTGACCGATCTCTGTGAGCGCACGCTCGAGGAGCACGACAACACCAGCATCGGCAGCTTCGAGCGCGCGGTCGGTCTCGATGACTCGTCGGGTGCCGTCCTGGAGCAGCTCGAACGCGCGCATCGCGACGTCGGATCAGGGTCCGCGGTCCTCGATGGGCCGCGCCGGCGCGCCGCGCACGACCGATCCGGCAGCCACGTCGCGGGTGACGATCGCACCCGACGCGACCGTCGCGTCATCACCGATGCAGACCCCTTGGAGGATCGTGGCCGAGGCCCCGACCGAGACTCGATCGCCGAACACCGGCCCTCTCACGCGTTCGGCCGCGTACGGCAGACGGCCGAGTGCCGGATCGCTCGCGGTGCTCACGTGGACGCTGATGAAACAGTCGCGGCCCACTCGGGTGGCGGTCGCGAGATGCGCATGGTCGACGATGCGCGACCCGTCGCCGACCTCACAGTCGGGATGCACCGAGACGAAACGACCGACGACGCAGTGGGCACCGATTCGACAACCCTCTCGGATCGAGGCGAAGTCACCCACGAGCGTCTCGGGACCCACGTCGACGCCTTCGTAGACCACAGCATGGGCGCCGACGGAGCACCCGGAGCCCAGTCGCGTCGGACCACCGCCCACCGGGGTACGGCTCAGGACAGGGTGTTGCGCCGGCGCCTTGCCGAGGACCGCGCCGGGGAACACTTCAGTGCCCGCACCGATCGTCACATCGCCCATCACGACCACGTTCGCGTGGAGCGAGACGCCGTCTTCGACGGTCGCGCCGCGAGCGACGAACACATGCGCCCCGATCTTCACCCCGTCTCCGAGCCGGTCGGTCTCGATCGCGGCCGACGGGTGGATCTCGATCACGTGACGTCCGTGCGGGTCCGTCCCTCGACCGCCCGCTGCAACCGCGACACAACCAGCGCAGTCGTCACATCGCCACGTGTGCGCTCGAGCACGCCGCGCAGCGCGTCGGTGCTGCGACGCAAACCGCCGGTGAGCGCGTCGGGGTAGTCGATCGTGATCAAGAGTCCGTAGACGTCGTCCATCACCGCGAGCAGACGCTCCGCTTCATCGCCTTCTTCGCGGCGCAAACAGTCGAGCACCTGTCGCCTGAGCTCGCTCGCGGCTTCCGACATGCCGTTGAGGTACGCCTGCACCTCGACGCCGAGTTCGGTGGCGCTCGGAATGGGATTGTCGGCGACGAACGCGAGCGTGAGGTTCGCCTCGGCGAACTCCTTCTTGGCGTCGTGGATGAAGCCCGCGTAGCGAACGTCCGGATGGTCTTCGAGCGCGGCATCGGCTTCGGCGAGGTATGCAGCCGCGACCGCGATCATCTCGGTTGCTTCATGGAACTGGCGGCGATGCACCGCGCGGATCGCGGTGCTGCACGATCGAATCACGTTCCGCGATGCTGGGAGCGTGATCTCGCGCGCCCGATGCTTGAGCTCGAGGACGTCGTGCGCTGCCTCGCCGGCTGCTGCGATCTGCCCTGAGTGGTCCACCCGCTAGCGCGACGCAGTCTGTCGCAACGGCACGAGGCGCGGGCCGTTCGACTCACTCGAGCCGAAGTGCTCGTGGCCCTCGAGGAGATACGGCGCGGGGCGCTGGTACGCCGACCCCAGGAAGCGGACCTTTGTGCGCTGCTCATGGGCCTGCTGCCTGATCTGGATGAGCAGGTACAGGTACGCGACGATCGCGGCGTCGGCGAGCAGGTTCAGCAGGAAGAACGGCGCCGAACGTGTGACGAGAGCCAGGAGGAAGGTGAAGGCCACGGCACCCGCGAGTACGAACAGGACGTCGCGGCGGCGCTTCTGGGCCCCGGTCATCCGGCGCATCGACGGAGACGGAGCGAACAGCGGGCGCTGCAACGACAGCGGGCTCGGGCGATCGTGACGCCGGTCACCGTGCCGGCCGTTCGTACGTCCGAGTTGGGTGAGGCGGTGCGAGAAGTCCCCGACCGAGTCGGTGCGGCCCTGGCGATTCCGTGCGCGCATGATGGTCGGACCTAGGAACGCAATCCAGGCCAAACCGATGACCAAGATGACCAGAACCGTCAAATGCCTACCGTCCCCCGAGTTAGCCCGCCCGGTGGCAACGTACCAATGCCCTTCCGGCTCCCGGTGGACCCAGGCTCCTGGAGGGCTGCCAAGCTCGAACCCGCGGCACTCTAGTGCCGGGGGTCTTCAGAGGTCGAGGTCGGAGCCGTCCCGGGGGGCCCGGCGGTAGGTGCCGGAACGGCCTCCGGTCTTTTCCCAGAGCTCGAGCTCCCCGATCGTCATCGCCCGGTCGATCGATTTGCACATGTCGTAGATGTTGAGTGCCGAGATGGCGCAGGCGGTCAGCGCCTCCATCTCCACGCCGGTCCGGTCGACGGTGTCCACCTGGGCCTCCACCAGCACGTGGTCGTTCTCGATGCGGAAGTTCACGTAGACGGATCCGACCAGCAGTGGATGGCACAGGGGCAGGAGGCTGGAGGTCTGTTTGGCAGCCTGGATCCCCGCCACCCGGGACACCGCCAGCACGTCACCCTTGCTGACCGCCCCGGAGGCGATCTTCGCCGCGGTTTCCGGGTCCATGTTCACCCGGCAGCGGGCGACGGCCCGACGGTGCGTCGCATCCTTCGAAGTGACGTCCACCATGCGCGCCCGACCGAGCGGATCCAGGTGAGTGAACTCGCTCGCCGACATCCCCGGGAGTGTAGAGGGGACGCCGATTAGCCGCCGATCTGGCTCATGGACCGGCTCGGCCGGATGAAGTCGACCTGGCCGATGCGATGCCCTGCCCACTTCGTGCCGACGGCCCTCGCGATCTCGGCCGCGAGCCGGTCGTCGACCGTCTTCTCGGGGTCGTCCGTCCGGATGATCGCCCGGAGGTCGAACTCGTCGAGCGCGAACAAGCAGGTGCGGAGCTCGCCCTCCGCGGTGATCCGGATGCGATCGCAGTTGTCGCAGAACGGCTCGGTGACGCTCGCGATCACTCCGACGTCGCCGATGCCGTCGGCATACGCGAACCGTTCCGCCGGTTCGACGTGCCCCGATCCGGGCTCGGGAACCGCCGCGAGCGGGAACACCGCGTTGATCTTGTCGAGGATCTCGGCTGCGGGCACGACCTGGTCGGAGCTCCAGGTGCCTTCCGCGTCGAGCGGCATGAACTCGATGAAGCGCACGCCCACCCCCCGTTCGCGGCCGTACGCGGCGAGGTCGACAACCTCGTCGTCGTTGACACCGCGCATCACGACGCAGTTGACCTTCACCGGGTTGAGACCGGCGTCGAGCGCGGCGTCGATGCCGGCGAGGACGCGGTGCAGGTCGTCACGGCGCGTGAGCGCCAGGAACACGTCGGGGCGGAGCGAGTCGAGCGAGACGTTGATCCGCCGCAGGCCCGCGGCGGCGAGGTCGTGCGCCATCTCGGGCAGCTTCACACCATTCGTGGTCATCGCGATGTCGATCTCGAGGGGCGCCAGCATCGCCACGAGGCGCGGAAGGTGCGCTCGGAGCGTGGGCTCCCCGCCCGTGATCCGCACCGATTCGAAGCCGTAGCGCTCCACACACACCCGAACGATCTGGGCCTGCTCCTCGTAGGTGAGGAGCTCCTCCCGAGGCAGCCATTTCATGCCCTCTGCCGGCATGCAGTAGGTGCAGCGGAAGTTACAGCGGTCGGTGATGGAGACGCGCAGGTCGGTCACCCGACGCCCGAATGGATCGATCAGCGGCTCCACGCACCGAGAGTATGCGACGCCTGCCACAGTTCACCCTCCGTGACTTGACGAGACACCACTCTCTGTGGTTGACTCTGCCACTGTAAGTAGTCGGGACTGGGAAACCGAGGAGACCGAAACCGACAACCAGAAGACGCAACAACCGAGCACCATCGGGGAAGCGTAGATCCGCAGGCGATGAACTGGTCGCTTGAGCTTGCGGGGAGCCAGAGCGAAACCGGCCCCACCCGTTCATCGGGGGGCCGGTCGTTTCGTTTTCAGATAGGAACCCCGCATGGTGACCACCAGCACGACCGAAACCACCCGAACGACCCCAAGAAAACGCTGGGCGATCCCGGCCGGCGCCTTGGCGCTGAGCGCGGCACTGCTCGGAGTCGTCTCTTTGGCAACACCCGCTTTGGCCGGCGACCCGTCAAGCGGCTCTCACATCATCGAGTGCCGTAGCGGCATCGTCACTGACGGCGACGTACAGATGTCGGCGCTCACCGTGACGAGAGTCCCTGCCGCGCAGCTGCCGGACACCACCCCCGGGGATTGCAGCGTGCGGTAACAGTTGTCCGGTCCGGCGAGCCGTTCTCTCGTGGGGGCAGAACGGCTCGTCCCGGGGCGGGCTGGGAAGGCGAACGCCCGGGGATTTCCCCGGGCGTTCGTTCTTCCCAACGTCGTTCGATCACGCGCAAGGCAGGACCACCGACGAGTCGTGGAAGACGGCCTGGTCCGCAGCCTTCATCGTCGTCGCGGTGAGCACCGACTCGCCGGTGCCGAGGTTGCGCGCGTACACCGGGTGTGAACCACTCGATACCTGGACGCGCACGCGGTGTCCTGGAGCGAACCGGTACGCCGCCGGCCACATCTGTACCGACGCGCGGAAGCTCCCGTCCGACGCGCGTGCGACCGTCGACGGCGTGAACCGCTGCAGCCCGTCGCACACGTTCATCGACCGGCCGTCGGGATACACGTCGCACACCCGCACGAAGAAGTCGGTGTGGTCGAGACTCGACGACACGTGGAGGTCGGCGTGCACCGGACCGACGATCTCGAACGCGCGCTCGACCACGTCGCTCGTGAACACGAGGACATCGGGACGCGCCTCGAGCTCACGGTTGTCGCGTGATCCGCCGGTGAGCATGCCGATTCCACCAACCGACGGCGTGGGGTCGGCGGGGTCGTAATGGAAGTGGTCGGGTTCGTGTCCGTCCCTCGGCGCATCGGTGGAGAGCCCGCCCCCCGGTTGCAGGAACCACTGCGTCGCGGTCGCGGGCGGCGGCCAGGCTTCGAAGTCGCGCCAGCCTCCCCCCTCCCCCAACACCTCCAGCGTGACCGTGCGCTCCGGGAGCAGCCCCGTCATGCCCATCAGGTGGGTGTCGAACCACAGGAGCGGCGCTTCGGTCATCCCGCCCGTGCCGCCGCCCCCGATATGCCCGCCCGCGCCGATACGGATCCACACTGGGGTCCCACCGGCGCGGAGCGCGAGGTAGTCGTCGAGCATCTGCGGGCACTGGTAGTCCTGCCAGCCGTCGACGAGGAGGGTCGGTACGTCCCACGTCGCCAACATGTCACTGAAGTCGAGCGACGCCCAGAACGGGTCGTCGGGATCGCCATGCGTGAGTTGATCGGCAAAGAGCGGCAGGTCCTCACCGGACAGGAACTTGATCGCCTCACCGAGCGGAAGGTGGTCGAAGCCAACCTCGAGCATTGCCATGCGCTTCGCGATGGCGTCCGGTGACGGATCGACGGACGATGCGGCCTGCGGTTTGTTGAAGTTCACCGCGCCCATGTCCCACGGAATGATGATCTCGAGCGCGTACGAGCCGCCCGGGTACCACGCGAATCGGCGCACCGAACCGCACAGCGCGACGGCCATCGCTTTCAGATACGGGGGACGCGTCGAAGCGAGCGCCCACTGGGTGTAACCCATGTAGCTCGCGCCGTAGGTACCGAGACTGCCGTTGAACCACGACTGCTCGGCGACCCAATCCGCGGTGTTCCGCCCGTCGGGCACCTCGTCGAAGTAGCTGTGCGAGCCGCCCGAGCCATCGGTGCCGCGGGACGCCTGGAGCACGTAGCGATAGCCGCGCGCCGCGAGCATCGGTCCGAAGCCGGTGCCGCTCACGCCCGCGCGGCCGTAGGGCGTGCGTTCCAGGATCGTGGGCGCGTCTTCGACTCCCACCGGATGGAACAGGTCGGTGAGCAACTCGACGCCGTCGGGCATCGTTACGCGGATGTCGCGCTCGACCTTCACCTCGTTCGTGGGCTCGCGCATCTGACCCCCCGTTGTTCAGTCCAACAACATGACTCGCACGTCATCGCCTTCACTCACGCCGTCGCCGTCGGGCAAGAGCACGAGCCCGTCGGCCAACGCGGTGGCTGCGAGCGTGTTGCTCTCCTGCTTGCCGACGCTCGACACGATGTAGCGGCCGTCTTCCACCCGCACGCGCACGCGGTCGAGGTGCAACTTGCCGTCGGGCTTGCGCGCGAACGCGTGCTCCGCGTGCGCGGTGACCTCGGTACGGAAACATTGAGTGCGGCCCATCATCGCCAGCAGCGCCGGGCGCGCGAAGAGCTCGAAGCTCACGAGTGACGACACTGGGTTCCCCGGAAGCCCGAAGACCGGACGCCCGCGCACGACCGCGAAGCAGAGCGGCTTCGCCGGACGGATCGCCACCTGGTACCAGTTGACGCGTGAGCGCTCGTCGGGATCGTCGGCGGCGATGCGCTCGAGCGTGGCGCTCATGTAGTCGTAGTCGCCGACCGACACGCCGCCGCTCGTGATCACCGCGTCGCAACGTGCGAGCGCGTCCTCGAGCGTCGCGGTCATCACGGCTTCGTCGTCACGCGCGATGCCCAGGTTGACGGCCTCGACCCCCGCGCGCTCGAGCAGCGCGAGCAGCATCGGCCGGTTGGCGTCGCGGATCTTGCCGGGGCTGAGCGCACCCGACTCCACGAGCTCGTCGCCGGTGGAGAGCACGCCCACCCGAGCGCGGGGGAACACCTGCACGCGGCCGACGTCGATGCTCGCGAGCACCCCGAGGTGCGCCGGGCCCAGCACGGTGCCGGCACGGAACACGAGCTCACCGGGTTCGACGTCGCCACCGGCGCGTCGCACGTGATCGCCTTCACGGGCAACCTGGCGCACGAGCACGCCGTCGACGCCGTCGCGTTCGGTGCGCTCCACCGTGACAATGGCGTCGGCGCCGTCGGGCATGGGCGCGCCCGTCATGATGCGGATCGCCTCGCCGTCGCCCACGGGAATCGTGGGTGCGTGCCCCGCCGGCAGCTCCCCGACCACCCGGAGACGCACCGGCGCATCGGCCATGGCACCGGCGGTGTTCTGGGCACGCACGGCGTACCCGTCCATCGCGGTGTTGGCGAACGGCGGGATCGGGCCGGAGGACATGACGTCGGCCGCCAGCACGAGGCCGAGCGCTTCGAACGACTGCAACTCAGCCGGCGCGAGGCGGTCGATCGCCGAGAGGATGCTGGACCGAACCTCGTCGAACTCGATCATGCGAGCCCCCGCTTCCGGACGAGCTCGACCAGATATTGGGCCAGGTCGGGTCCGAGGTCGTCACGCTCGAGCGCGAGCTCGACGTTGGCTTGGAGGAACCCCATGACCTTCCCGATGTCGTAGCGGCCCTCGGAGAAGATCCGCCCGAAGACCGGTTCCGATTCGAGCAAGAGCCCGATCGCGTCGGTGAGTTGGTACTCGCCGTTCACGCCGGGCTCGATACGGTTGAGCGCGTCGAAGATCGACGGCGTGAACACGTAGCGGCCGATCACCGCCAGGTTCGACGGCGCCTCCTCCGGCTTCGGCTTCTCGACGATGGAACGCACCCGACCGAGCGAGTCACCGACGATGTCAACCTCGACGCATCCGAGCGACGCGATCTCCGCCGGTGTGACTTCGAGCAGAGCGAGCACCGATGCGTGCTCACGTTCGTATACGTCGAGCATCGACTCGAGCAGTTGTGCGTCGTCGACCATGATGTCGTCGCCAAGGAGCACGGCAAACGGTTCGTCGCCGACGTGTTGGCGCGCGATCGCCACCGCGTGACCGAGACCGAGCGGATCACGCTGGCGGATGTAATGGATGTCCGCGATGTCGTTGACCACCTGGACATCGGCGAGCTGGTCGAGCTTCCCGGACTGCTCGAGGTAGTGCTCGAGTTCGACGTTGCGATCGAAATGGTCTTCGATCGCGTGTTTCCCACGCCCGGTGATGATGAGGATGTCGCGCAGGCCCGCCATCACGGCTTCCTCGACCACGTACTGGATCGACGGCTTGTCGACGACCGGCAGCATTTCCTTCGGTTGACTCTTCGTGACCGGCAGGAACCGCGTGCCGAGCCCCGCTGCCGGAATCACCGCCTTCGTCACGCTGCTGGTCACCCGATGACGCTACCCGTCAGTTGTCCCCGTCGCCGGGGGCGCCGGGGTCGAATCCCAGCTCTTCACCGCGGAACAGTCGCTTGAGATTCGACGCGTGGCGCGCCACCACGAGCACGGCGACCGCGGCGATCACGGTGACGTCACCCGCTGGATGTCCTGCCAGCGCGACCGCGACGGGGAACGCCATGACCACCAAGATCGACGCGAGCGAGGCCTTGTGCGTGAGTCGCACGATCAGGAACCACACGACGCCGCTCGCCAACGTGAGCACCGGAAAGATGACGAAGAGCACGCCGGCGCCAGTTGCCACGCCGCGGCCGCCCTTGAAGTGACGGGTCACCGGGAACGTGTGCCCGATGATCGCCGCGATCCCGAGCACGTACGCGCCGACGTGGCCGTCGGCGACGAGCAGACCGACACCAGCGGCGATCGCCCCTTTTGCGGCATCGAGCGAGAAGACGAGCACTCCCGACCGCCAACCGAGCAGCCGGAACGTGTTCGACGCACCCGGGTTCCCGGACCCCGCGGCGGTGATGTCGACGCCGCGCCGACGCGCGACGATCTCCGCGCTCGGGAAGGTTCCGAGCAGGTACGCCAATGGCACCAGCAGGGCGACGATCACGGCATCACGCATCGGGACCATTCTTCGCCACCGACGCCCGCGGCGCACTCCACCCGTCTCCCCCGGAGCGGGAATACGCGGATCCGCGATAGAGTTGGCAGTCCAGAGCAACGAGTGCTAAAGCCCCGATCCAGTCGGGAGAGTTTCGGACATGCCCACCTACGTCTACGAGTGCGCGAAATGCGGCGAGGAGATGGAGGAGTGGCAGTCGTTCTCCGACGAGCCGTTGAAGAAGCACCAGGGATGCGGCGGCAAGCTCTCCAAGGTTCTCCAGCCGGTGGGCATCGTGTTCAAGGGCTCGGGCTTCCACCGCACCGACAGCCGCAGCGCGGTCAAGCCTTCCCACTCCGACAGCTCAGCGTCTGACGGCAAGGACTCCTCGGACTCCTCGGAGTCCTCGGGCAAGTCCGAGAAATCGGAGTCGAAGGGCGACTCGGCGTCGTCATCGTCGAACGACGGCACCAAGAAGTCGTCGGACTCGAAGTCGTCGTCGGACAGTAAGAAGTCCTCGACGTCGACGTCGAAGTAACCCTCAGCACTTCTCCTTCTCTCCTTCCCCCCTTCCTTCCCCGACCGTGGTCGACGCGGCCGCGTGCCGCCTTCGGGAAGGACTCCCCATGCTCCGCCGCTCTCCCCGCGCGCTCGCGCTCCGAGCCGCCGCGTTGGTCGTCGCCGTCGTGACCGCCGCGGTCGTGGCCTCCGATCTCGCCTCACTCCACCGCCGGGCCGGCGACCTCGGCCCCGAGCGCGACGCGATCATCGCCACCCACGACCTTGGCGTCGGCGACACCCTCGAGCGTGCCGACCTCGCGGTTCGTCACATCCACCAGTCACAACTCCCGAACGGCGTGCTGCACGACACCGGCACCGCGATGCGTCGCGTGGTCACCGTGCCCGTGCTCCGCGGCAGCTTCGTCTTGGTACGCAACCTCGCGCCACGCCACCGCATCGGCCTCGACGGCATCGTCCCCGAGGGAATGCGGGCGATCCGCGTGACGGTCAGCGGCGCGCTGCGGCCCCGCCCCGGGGCGGCGGTCGACGTGCTCGCGAGTTTCGATTCGCGCTCTGCCGTTGCTCTGAGCACCACTCGCACCACGGTCGTGGTCGCCGCGGGCGTCCGCGTGCTGGGCACCGACACGGGTGCGAGCGGAGGCACCGGGCGAACGGACGCGCTCGGGGTAACGCTGCTCGTCGACCGTGACGAGACCGAGCGCCTCGCCGACGCGCAGGTGAACGGCGTGCTCACCCTCGCGTTGGTCCCACCCGAAGAGGCGGCTTCGACACCAACGGATCGGTAGTGGTGGCCGTAGCATCCCGTGTCTGTCCACTCTCCACGCCATCATCCTCGGGATCGTGCAGGGCCTCTCGGAGTTCCTGCCGATCTCCTCGAGCGGCCACCTCCTCGTCGTGCCCAAGTTGCTCGGCTGGCACGACTTCGGGGGGAGTCAGTCGCTGGAGAAGTCGTTCGACGTCGCGCTCCACCTCGGCACGCTGCTCGCGGCGCTGTGGTACTTCCGGCACGATCTGCTCGTCTATCTACGCGCCGCGCTGCACTCGATCCGCGTCCGTGCCGTCGACACCACGGACGCGCGGCTCGCATGGTTGCTGCTCCTCTCTGCCATCCCAGGGGCGATTGCCGGCGCCGCGTTCGAGAGCACGATCGAGCGGGAGCTTGGCGACCCGATCCTCATCGGCATCAACGCGATCGTGTTCGCCCTGCTCCTCGAGTGGGCCGATCGTGCAGCATCGGCACGTGACATGGACGACTTCCACACTCGAGACGCGGGCGTGATGGGTATCGCGCAAGCACTTGCACTCGCGCCTGGCGTGTCACGGTCCGGAGTGACGATCACAGCGGGGCGCTGGCTGCACTTCGATCGTGAGGCCGCGACTCGAATCTCGTTTCTGATGAGTATCCCGATCATCGGCGGTGCGACGCTCTACAAGGGCGCCGAACTCGCCCGCGACGGGATCCCGAGTGGCTTCGGCGGCGCGTTCTTCTGGGGAGTGGTCGCGTCGGGGATCAGCGGTTTTGTCGCGATCGCGTTCCTGCTGAAGTACGTGCAG
>CAAGKR010253258.1_pt1 | contig 12619 bp, 10 predicted proteins | sample 2556971 | NCBI WGS metagenome assembly CAAGKR01 (sample SAMEA5207829, study PRJEB30636) | soil metagenome | biome: forest; feature: boreal; material: soil | place: USA | collected 2011-09 | depth 1 m | reverse complement strand
CTCGGGGAGAAGGTGGCGAGCGAAGGCGAGCCGGATGAGAGGACGCGCGGTCAAGTCACATAGTGCCGAAGGTGCATCCGCGTCACCAAGGCTTCAGACCCCTACGTGCGCTCACATGAGAGTCGCGCGTCGGTGCGCGTCTGATACCTCGGGATTCCGGACCCCGGCGCCGATCCATCGGGTTGAACGGGGGTGCCAGACGCGCACTGCGCGTCCCTACGACCGCATCAGCTCTTCGAGGCGATGCTGGCCACGTTGCTCGGCCGCTTCTCTCCCATGACGCAGTTGCCCTGGAAGATCGCTCCCTCTTCGATCAAGAGAGCCGGGGTTTCCAGGTCGCTGTAGACCTTTCCGCTCCGGTGGATCTCGACCTTCTCGTCAGCCACCACCTTCCCGATGACCGTACCGCTGATAGCGATGCGCCCGACATGGATATCGCCTTCGATGGTCGCGCTCTCGCCGACGATCAGCTCGTTTTTCGAGATGATCTTGCCGTTGAAGCGGCCGTCGATGCGCATGGTGTCTTCGAACTCCAGCTCGCCGTGGAACGACGATCCGCGGTCCAGGAACCCGTTGAGCTCTCCGCCTTTTGGTTTCATCGCCTTCTCCCATGACCGGATAGCTCGTCGAAGAGGCGGATCAGATCGTCTTCGCTGGCAAAGCGAATGACGATGGAGCCGCCACGCCGTCTTCGGTCGATCTGTACTCTGGTTTTCAGTGACCTGGTCAACTTTTCCTCTGCATCGCGAGTGAACACGTCTTTCGACGGTTCATGTTTCTTCGCTTTCGACGCCGGCGGCGAAGCGGCCAGCTCGGTCTGCCGCACGTTCAGGCCGCGGCGAACGACGCGCTCGGCCAGGAGCTCCTGCTTCTTCGCTGAGTCGACCGCCAGCAAGGCTCGTGCATGTCCCATCGAGAGCTGTCCGGAAGCGAGAAGCCGCTTGACGCTGTCCGGCAATCGGGTCAGACGAAGAAAATTCGCGACGGTGGATCGTTCTTTTCCCACGCGGCGGGCAATCTCTTCCTGCGTCAGCCCGAACTCCTGATGCAACTGCTGGTAGGCCATGGCTTCTTCGATCGGATTGAGGTCTTCGCGCTGGATATTCTCGATGAGCGCGATCTGCAGAGCCTCCCCTTCCTTCATCCGTTCCTTGACCACGACCGGAACGGTGGCCAGGCCCGCCTTCTGCGCGGCCCGGAAACGACGCTCGCCGGCGATCAGCCTGTACTTGTCGCCGGCCCGCGTGACGACGAGCGGCTGCACGATTCCGTGCTCCCGGACGCTTCGCGTGAGCTCATCGAGGGACACTTCGTTGAAGGTCTTTCGCGGCTGATAGGGGTTCGACGCGATCTGGTCGATGCCGATGTGCATGAGCCCCACCGACGAGAGGCTATCGCCGCTCTTCTGCGGGATCAGGGCGCCCAAACCGCGTCCGAGGACTTTTTTCGACGTCACGCTGTCTCCACCCTAGGCCGCGGTTTCTGCTCGCTGGATGAACTCGCGGGCCAGGGCCACATAGGCTTCGCTGCCGCGCGAGCGGATATCATAAAGAATGATGGGCTTTCCGAACGAGGGAGCCTCCCCCAGCTTGACATTCCTGGGCACGACGGACTGGTAAACCTTCTCTCCGAAAAACTTCCGGACTTCTTCGGCCACCTGTCGAGAGAGGTTCACTCGCTCGTCGTACATGGTGAGGGCGATGCCTTCGATCTGCAATGTGGGATTGAGGCCGTCCCGGACCCGTTCGACCGTGTTGAGCAGCTGGGAGATTCCCTCCAGGGCGAAGTACTCGCACTGCATCGGAACGAGCACGGAGTGCGCCGCGCAGAGGGCGTTGATGGTCAGAAGGCCGAGCGACGGCGGGGGGTCGATGAAAATGTAGTCGTAGTCGGCGGCAACCTGCTCCAGAGCACGCCTCAGGTGAAGCTCGCGCCCGTTCACGTCGGCGAGCTCCAGCTCGGCGGCAACCAGGTCGACGGACGAGGGAGCGATGTCCAAGGTGGGTATCTCGGTCTTGCGGATCGCGTCCCGGAGTTTAAGCTCCTGCAGCAGCACGGGATACATCGAGCGCAGCTCGTTCTTGGGCATCCCCAGCCCGGATGTCGCGTTCGCCTGAGGGTCGAGATCGACCAGCAGCACGCGCCGTTCACAGGCGGCGACAGACGCTCCAAGGTTGATCGCTGTCGTGGTTTTTCCCACGCCGCCCTTCTGATTCGCCAACGCCACAATTTTCATTTCGAGTCCGTTCCACGTGGAACAAAGGTGACCAGGTAATGATCGCTTCCACGCGGGAGACGGAATGATCGCACGTCGGCGACCGCCAGCTCATTCGGAATCTCCACCCCCGTTTGAAAAAGCGCGAAGCGCCCGCCCGGCGCCACGCGGCCGGCAAGCAGCGGTACCCACTCCTCGGGATTTCCGACGGCGCGGGAAGTGATCAGGGAGAAACGCTGATCGGAAGGGAGCTTTGGGAGGACGGAGGCCAACCGATCGCCCAGAATCACGCAGTTCAATTCGCATTCGCGGACGACGTGTTTCAGGAATGCCCATTTCTTCTGGTCTGCTTCCACCAGGAAAAACCGGGCGCCGGGCGAGATGATGGCCATCGGAATCGCCGGCAGGCCGCCCCCGCTTCCGAAGTCGAGGCAATCTCCCGACGGCTCCAGAATCGCTGCCGCTGCCGTCGCCTCGCCGATGTGGGCGTCCAGATTGTCCCGTGCCTCCGGACCGATCAGGTTGACCTTCCGGTTCCAGGTCAGAAGGAGGTCTTTGTAGCGGTCGAGCCGCCGGGCGCTGTCCATTTGAATGGCAATTGTCCACTGAAGGGCCGCGCAGCGCGCATCTGACACCGTTGTGGACCACTCGAAATGGTACCGGAAGCGCCTGCGCGTCCCCACATCTTTATGCCAAGACCCTCACGGTACCGCGCGAGCTCACATGATGCCGGATATGCATGCGAAGGATGGAGATCGCCGCCGGAGTGACTCCGCGGATCCGGCTGGCCTGGCCAAGGGATGCGGGACGCACTGACGAAAACTTTTCCACCATCTCGCGCGAGAGACCGGGCAGCCGGAAATCCAGATCCCCCGGAATCTTCACCGAGTCATTCTCCGTCATCAGCGCGGCCTCCCGCTGCTGTCGCGCTATGTAGCCCGAGTATCGAAGAGCATTGACCAGACCTTCCGACGCTTCCTCGGTCAAAAGCGCAGCCGCCGATACGAACGATTCGAGACGACCGCTGCGGCGACAGGCCTCGAGGAATGCCCCCAATTCGAACTGCGGCCTCTGCATCAGCCCCGCGATCGCAGTCCGATCTCCGATGGAAAGGCCCATTTCGCCGAGCCATTCCGCCGTCTCCTTGTCTGGGGTGATCGTGCTCTCTTCGGCTGCCGATCGGGCGTCGCCCAGCCTCGCGGCACGCGATTCGGTCCGCCGACGGCGCTCATCGTCCAGGATGCCGAGGCGCTGCGCGATCGGCGAAAGCCGCTCGTAGACCGAATCGCAACCGAGAAGAAGTCGATGCTCGGCCCGCGAGGTGAACATCCGGTATGGCTCCTCAGTGCCCAGCGTGACCAGGTCGTCGATCATCACTCCGATGTAAGACTCGTCGCGCCGCAGGACGAACGGCTCTACACCGCGAAGCTCCAGAGCAGCGTTGAGTCCGGCAACGAAGCCCTGCCCCGCCGCTTCCTCGTACCCGGAAGTTCCATTGATCTGGCCGGCCAGATACAGACCGTCGACGCCGCGCACTTTGAGGGTCGGCTCGAGCTGCTCCGGATTGACGAAGTCGTACTCCACGGCGTAACCGTAGCGCGCGATCACGGCCTTCTCGAATCCGGGAAGCGAGCGGACCACCGCGTCCTGGACATCGCGCGGAAGCGACGTCGAGATCCCGTTCAGATAGAGCCACGGATGGGTCAGGCCTTCGGGCTCGACGAAGACCTGATGCCGCGGCTTGTCGGCAAAACGGACGACTTTGTCCTCGATGGACGGGCAGTAACGGGGCCCGGTCGCGCGAATCTGCCCGGAGTACATCGGAGCTCGATGCAGATTCGCGCGGATGAGCTCGTGTGCCGGCTCATCGGTATAGGTCAAGTGACACAACACCTGCGGCAGCGGAATCGCGTCCGTCAGGATGGAAAAGGGACGGGGACGAGCATCGCCTGGCTGAGCCTCCATACGCGAGAAGTCGACGGAGTCGCGAGCCACTCGGGGGGGCGTGCCGGTCTTGAGCCGCCCGAGCCGAAGCCCGAGCGCGCTGAGAGAGCTGGACAGCGTCTCCGCCGAAGGCTCCCCGAAACGACCCCCGCGCTTCTGGATCTCGCCGGAGTGCATGAGGGCCCGAAGAAACGTGCCGGTTGTGACGATGACTGAGGCGGCCGTGAGCAGAGTGCCGTCGCCGAGTGCCACTCCGGTAACTCGATCACCTTTAATGATGAGCGACGAGACCGTCCCCTCGAGGATCTCTACTCCGCGCTGCGAGCTCAAGAGGTCCTGGACAGCCAGCGCGTAGAGGTCGCGATCGCACTGAGCCCGAGGACCCTGGACTGCCGGACCCTTGGAACGATTCAGCACCTTGAACTGAATTCCGGCGCGATCGGTAGCCTCCCCCATCAGCCCACCCAGGGCGTCGAGCTCCTTGACCAGGTTTCCCTTGGCCAGACCGCCGATGGCCGGATTGCACGACATGCGGCCGATGGCCTGTCGGTCCATTGTGATCAAGGCCACGCGGAAACCGGCCCGAGCCGCGACGCGGGCGGCTTCGGCCCCGGCGTGCCCCCCGCCGATGACCACGACATCAAATGAGGGTCGAGACATGTTTCACGTGGAACATCATTTGCCGATGCAAAATTTTGAAAAGATCTCCCTGAGGACGTCATCGTTGGAGATCGCTCCGACGAGAAGGCCGAGCGCGTTCGCCGCACGATAGAGATCGACCAGAACGATCTCGCTTCCCGAATTGCTCCCTAAAGCACACTCAGCCTCGCGCAGCGCCTCGGCCGTAACGCGCAAGGCACCCTCCTGTCGCCGGTTCACCACCGCGGAGGAACCCTCCGGCACCGCGTACCGCTCGCGAACCAATCGATCAAGCCGGCTCAGCAGCAGCGGTATCCCCTCGCCGCTTGTGGCGCTGATGCCGAGCTCGCCGGCCGGGCCGGCAGCGAGGTCGATCTTGCCATAGATAATGAGCGGATCCCGGACCTTCTGCAGCTCGCGGGCATCTTCTGCCGTCAGGCCGGCGCTGGCATCCACAAGATAGAGGATGAGCTCCGCCTTCTCCGCAGCAGCACGCGCCCTGCCCATGCCGATCTGCTCGATCGGATCCGACGACTGGCGCAGTCCCGCGGTATCGACCAGGGTCACCGGCAACCCTCCGACGTCGATCGTCTCTCGCAGCAGGTCGCGCGTCGTTCCGGGCTCGGGCGTGACGATGGCCCGCTCGCTTCCTACGAGCCGATTCAGGAGCGTGGACTTGCCCGCGTTCGGCCGCCCCAGGATGACCGCAGTGAGCCCGGTCGAGGTCGGTCTGCCCCGCACGTAGGTGGCAGCCATCTCGTCGATGCGCGTGATCGCCGATCGAATGACCGCCGAAGCAGCATCGCCAGTGATGAAATCGTAGCCCTCTTCCGAAAAGTCGAGCGCCGCCTCGAGTCTGGCGATCACTCCCAGCAGATCTTCGCGCACCGACATCGCCGTGGCACTCAGGGAGCCGGAAAGGTTGATGAGCGACAGCCGCGCTTGAAGCGCCGTTCGCGAGGCGATGAGATCGCCGATGGCCTCGGCCTGGATCAGATCGATCTTGCCGTTGAGCACCGCCCTTTCGGTGAACTCGCCCGGCTCTGCCACGCGCGCGCCGAGCGCCACACACGACTCGAGGACACGATCGACTACCACTGGAGATCCGTGAAGGGACATCTCGACGAGATCGTTGCCGGTGAACGATCGCGGAGCGCGATAGACGATGGCCACGCAGTCGTCGAGAGGATCGCCGTTGCGACGGAGAGTCGTATGCGTGGCCATCCTCTCGGCGAAGACGACATCGGGTGAAAGTGCTTGAAGGATGCTCGCGCTTCGCGGCCCGTCGATGCGGATCACGGCCAGCGCGCTCCGCCCGATGGGAGTGGCCGGCGCGACGATGGTATCGAGAGTCTGCTCAGGCATGGTGGACTGCGCAACGGAATCGTCGAATGACCGTCATCCTGACGAGCGACAGCGACGAAGGATCTCAGAATGCGCGGGCTGGGGCCACAACCCGTCGTTCCCCGAGCTCAGGATGACTTCAGGATCCGGAGACCGGTTGGTCCGACGGGGAGCGCCGGATGATGGCCACGCGCTTGTAGAAGCCGTCGCCTCGCGATTCGGTGGTGACCTGCGTGTCGTCCTGCAGCGCGACGTGCACGATGCGACGCTCGATCGGACTCATCGCCGGCAGCATCTGCTCGTGGCCGTCGCTTCGCACCCGGTCGGCCAGCTCGCGGGCCCGCTGCCCCAGATCCTCGAGACGCCGTTCCTTGAATCCGGCGCAATTGAGCTCGATGCTCTTCTCCACCTTCCGACCGACGAGCGCTTTGTTGGCCAGGACCTGAAACGAGTCCAGCAACTCGCCGTTGCGATCGGTCGCCTTCCGGACGTCGCGGCCGTAGAGATGAAGATGGATCTCCTCGTCCGACTCAGACGACCGGACTTCCAGCTCGAAGTGTCCGAGCTCGATCACCCGCTCGCACCACACGCGCGCCACTTTGACCTGTTCCGACTCTGGACCCTGTTCCGGCGCGGGTTCGACCGGCCCGGCGTCCGGGAATGATTCCGCACCTACGTCCATCCGCCCTTCGCTTCTCGAGCCGCGACCCCGCCCGCCACGCCCGCGACGGCCGCGGTTTCCGCCCAAGTCGTCGGACTGTTCTCCGCGGGAGCTGCGCTCACGTGGCGCGCTCTCGCCGGGAGGCGGCACGGAGAGAACCGCAGGCGCGGGACGCGAGGGAGCTTCGACGGCGCTGTCGTTGATCTGCGCCTCGATCACCACGCGCTTGGTTCCACCCAGAAAGCCGCGCTTTTCCAGAACGACGTGATAGGTGAGCTGGAAGCGTTCGACGCCCAGAGCGGATGCTGCCTGGGTGAGCGCTTCTTCCAGATTGTGTCCTTCGAATCGCTGATTACTCACAACGCACCTCGACTCACCGATTCAGCTCGGCGGGATGGTCTTTCCAGTAGCGGTTCATCACCAGCTGCTGAATTATGGTCAATATGTTCTGCACGAGCCAGTAGATCACCAGTCCGCTGGGAAACTCCTTGAAGAGGAAGCCGAAGAACAGCGGCATGATCAGAAACATCCGTCGCTGCGCAGCGTCCACGGTCGTGGGTGTGATGAGCTGCTGGATGAACATCGTCGCCGTCATCAGAATGGGCGTGATGTAGTACGGATCCTTGAGCGAAAGGTCGTGGATCCAGAGGATGAATGGAGCCCCGCGCAGCTCGATGGCCCGCCCAAGCAGGCCGTAAAAGCCCCAGAGAATCGGCAGCTGCAGCAGAATCGGCACGCAGCCGCTCATCGGGCTGATCCCCTCCTGCTGATACAGCTTCATCATCTCCACGTTCATCTTCTGGCGCTGTTCGGCGTCGCTCTTCGCCTTCTTGTACTTGTCCTTGATGGCGTTCATCTTCGGCTGCAGCTTCTGCATCTTCTTCATCGAGACGATGGACTTGTGCTGCAGCGGATAGAGAACCACCTTGAGCAGGACGGTGAGAACGATGATGGCGAAGCCGTAGTTCGTGGTGAAGCGGTTGATCCAGATCAGGGCCACCAGAAGCAGGCGGGCGATGACGCCGAAGGTGCCGAACTGCAGGGTCTTCTCCAGCCCGTAGCGATCGAGCAGGTCGGCCTGCTTCGGCCCGAAGAACGCCGTTCCGGCTACGGTTCCGCCCGCCGCGTTCAGCCCTACGTAGACTTCACGCCGCGCCTTCTCGCCCTTCGCTGAAGGGGGGAAGTCGATGCTGCGCAGGATGCCGGCCGCGGCCTTCTGCTGCCGGAGGACCGTCAGGAAGTAGTTGTCCTCGATCCCGATGTAGTCGATCGGTGCGTCTACGATCTGGAATCGCGGAGCCTTCTCCCGCGACGTTACCTTGAGGCTGCCGTCGCGCTGGATCACTGCGTTGCCGGTGGTGGTGAACTGGTTATCGCGCTCGTCGGCCGCAAGTGTGCGGAGACCGGGCCCGATGACGACCCGGTAACCGACCGACGGCGGCTGCATGGTCATCGAAAACTCGAACTGATACTCACCCGTCAGCTTGAAGATCTTTGTCAGCGACACAGCCCCGTCGCTGTACTGGAACGTGAGCACCCGCGCCGATCCGTCGTGACGATCCTCGGCGCGAAAGAGTGCGGTGCTGAGTCGCTGGCTGAGGTCGCGATCAGCGGTCTCCACGCTGAAGGGAAAGTCGGTGCGCTCCGGATCGCGCGCCTTCACCAGTTCGACCTCGGCGCCGTCCTTGTTCATGTAGTGCTTGAGACGGAAGGAGACGAGCTCGGCGCCGCGATTCGAAAAGCGCGCCGTGTAGTCGGCAGTCTCGACGTCGATGTACGCGACGCTCTCGGCAGCCATGCGCGGGAGCGAGCCGGCGGCAGGCGCGGCGTGTTGCGACGCCGGAGAGCCCGCGGCAGTTGCGGGTGACTGCGTCGTAGTTGTGCTGGTAGTCGTGGTCGCGCTCGCAGCGGGCGAAGAAGGCGTTGTACCGCTGACCTCGCGCGCATTGGGAGCAGCGGCGGGTTTGGCCTTGACCAGCTGCGGGAAGAGGCGCGGGGCAAGCGAGGCCCAGGCCCACAGGAATGCGATCGAGATCAGGACCGCAAGAAACAGTCTTTTTTCCATTGTCAGGGGACGGGGTCCCAACCTCCAGGATGAAACGGATGACACCTTGATAGCCGGCGGAGAGCCAGCCATGCGCCACGAACGAGGCCGTGGCGCTCGATGGCCTGCATAGCGTACACGGAACAGGTCGGCTCGAACCGGCACATCGGCGGAAGGAACGGGGAGATGAACCGCTTGTAGAAGCGAAGCGGCAGAACGGCCGCCCGACGAAGCTTGCCGCGCCAGTCCTCAGACATGATCCGGAGTGGCGCGACGAAGAGCGGCAGTGAGATCGCGCTTGAAATCCGCGAATGCCGCTGTCGCTGCCGCCGGCTTGATGTTGACCACGTAATCGCAATGATGGAGGTCCAGCCCGAGGGAGACGCGCTCGGTTCGGTAGACCTCCCGAATCCAGCGCTTGATCCTGTTGCGGACGTTGGCCTTGCCGATCTTCCGCGTCGCGGTGATGCCCAAGCGAGAATGAGCGAGTTGGTTGTCGAGGACGAAAAGGACGCAGAACCGGGAAAAGTACTTTCGGCCTGACTCATACGTCCTCAGGAATTCGGCGCGGCGAGCGATCCGGGTCGCTTTGGGGAGAGCCTGAGAGGGGCGCGCTGGAGTGCGGTTTTCCACAGCCGCCTCGCGGACGGAAGAGCACTCGCGCTAGACCGCGAGGCGCTTGCGACCCTTGCGGCGGCGCCGGGATAGCACGGCTTGTCCATCCTTGGTGCGCATCCGCACCAGGAAACCGTGGGTCCGCTTGCGACGTCGATTATTCGGCTGAAACGTACGCTTCATGACGGTTCACTTTCTGGAGAAAGGGGGGTGAGTATAGCCACGGCTACAAGGACGGTCAACCGACCCCGCTGCGCGGTAACCGGCCCAAACGCCCTGCAGTCTGAGGCTTATTCCCCTTTTTCCAAGGCCCGCGGCAACAGCGTTGCCGCGCTTTCGAAGCGTGTGCTAGACTGCCAGCCCTTCACCGATCTCCGATTTCCACAGGTGTGGAAAAGTTGTGGATAATCAGACACATACGTCGTTCCGGCCGCTATGAATCTCTGGAATCAAGTGCTCCTCCGGCTAGAGCAGGTCGTCGACCGATCGGAGTACGATACCTGGTTCGCTCCCACCACCTTTCTCGACACCAAGGGTGACACCATCGAAGTGCGCGTACCGGACGACCGTTTCGTCGACCGGATCTCGGATAAGTACAGTCACCACATTCGGTCGATCCTCTCCGATCTCGACGCCAACCGCACCAAAGTCCATTTCGTGGCCGACGCCCGGTTCATGATGTCCGGATCGATTGCCCCTTCGCCGCCGGCCGCCGCAGACCTTCCGAGCTCGATCTTCAACCCGCGCTATCGCTTCACCACGTTTGTCGTCGGCAATTCGAACCAGCTGGCGTATGCAGCCTCGATGTCGATCGCCGAAAACCCGAGCGGCTCGTTCAATCCTCTCTTCATTTACGGCGGCGCGGGCTTGGGAAAGACTCATCTGATCCAGGCCATCGGCCAGCATCTCCGCCAGGCCAATCCGGGCATGAAGGTCGTCTACATGTCGGCCGACTCGTTCGTGACCGAGCTGATCTCCTCGATCCGCTACGACAAGATGTCCTCATTCCGCGAGCGCTACCGCTCGGTCGACGCTCTTCTTCTCGACGACATCCAGTTTCTGGCCGGCAAGGAACGGACCCAGGAAGAGTTCTTCCACACGTTCAATGCCCTCTACGAAGCGCAGAAGCAGATCGTGTTCACCTCCGACGCCCCGCCGAAGGAAATCCCGACACTGGAAGAGCGGCTGCGCTCGCGATTCGAATGGGGTCTGATCGCCGACATCCAGCCGCCCGACCTGGAAACCAAGGTGGCCATCATTCGAAAGAAGGCTGAAGACCGGAAGTTACCTCTTCCGGACGACGTAGCTCTCTTCATTGCGGAGCGCGTGCGATCGAATGTCCGCGAGCTGGAAGGTCATCTCAACCGCGTCGCAGCCTTCGCCTCACTCACGGGACACAAGATCGACATCGACGTGGCCAAGGAAGCGCTGCGTGATCTGCTGGCCAAGGAAAACAAGCCGATCACGCCCAACGAAATCCTGAAGGTCGTCTCCGCCCACTATGGAATCAAGGTCATGGACATGAAGTCCAAATCCAACGCCCGCCCGATCTCTTATCCCCGGCAGGTGGCCATGTTCCTCTGCAAAGCTCTGACGGACCTCTCGTACCCGGAGATCGGAAAGATCTTCAACAACAAACATCACTCCACGGTGATCTACTCGGTCGAGAAGATCGAGAAGCTCAAACAGGAAGACCAGTCGGTGGCCAGCACCCTCGAGATGCTGACGAAGCACTTTCGGTGAAACGGAATCGCTCGCACGCGTCATCCTGAGCGAGGTGGTTGGGTGGGTGTGAGCGAAGGATCTCAGGATGCGGAGATTGGGGCCAGAGCCCCAGCGCATTTTGACGTCCTTCCTTCGACAAGCTCAGGACCGCTATTCGCTCCTCAGGATGACGGTCCCATTTTCCTCAGCCTTCGCGGAAACCTCTACCGAAAACCTGCGGATATCCGAGGCATGAAAAATCGAAGCGGCTGAGGCTGCGGAAAACGGTGGAGAATTCCGCGCCTTTTCCTCAAGGAACTCCGCACAACCATCTGACGAAGACTGCTATACTTTTGAATCACTTGGCAGACAACGCGACTTTTTCCGCGCACTTCAACTGCCACTACCACAAACTAAATACAAGACTTTTCTAAAGGGAACCGAAATGGAGTTGACCGTAGCCAAGGCCGATTTGCAGAAGGAGCTGCAGCTCTGCCAGGGAGTCGTCGAGAAACGCTCGACCATTCCCATTCTGTCCAACGTGCTGATCAAGGCTGCCGACGGACGCCTGCAGATCGCAGCTACGGATCTCGACGTCACAATCCTCAGCTCCTGTCCGGCCAAGGTCACCTCTCCCGGTGGTGTGACGATCGAAGCGCGGCGGTTTTTCGACGTCATCCGCTCTCTTCCGGATGACGAAGTAAAGATCACGTTGCAGGAGAATTTCTCTCTGCTCGTGGAGTCAGGGACCGCAAAATTCCGGCTGCTCGGTCTACCGGCCGAAGATTATCCGACGCTGCCGACCATCAACGCTACGGAGTCGTATTCGATCCCACTCGACGAATTGAAAACGATGGTCGGCAAGGTCATCTTCGCCATCACGCACGAAGAGACCCGCTTTCAGCTCAACGGCGCGTTGCTGAAGGTGCAGCCCACGAAGATGGAGATGGTGGCCACCGACGGGCACCGCATGGCGCTCGTCAACTTCGCTCAGAACTCGGGAAAGAAAAAGGGTGAGGAGCTCACGATCCTTGTGCCGCGCAAGGCCCTGCAGGAAATCATGCGGCTGGAGTCGGCTGACGAAAGCAACGTCACGTTCGGCACATCAGAGAATCATCTTTTCTTCCAAGCCGGCGAGCGCCGCCTGCTGGCCAGGATGATCGACGTCAACTTTCCCAACTACATGGAAGTTATCGCCCGCGACAACGACCGCAAAGTCCTGGTCGATCGCGAGAGACTTCTCTCCACGATCCGCCGCGTTTCGCTGGTGGCCAACGAGAGAACTCGCGCTATCCGCTTCGATTTTGCTCCCGGCAAGCTGACCGTCTCTTCCACGAATCCCGAGCTCGGAGATGCCCGCGAGACGGTCCCCATCGACTATTCCGGACAAGCATTCTTCGTTGGCCTGAACGCCGCGTACGTCACGGACTTTCTCAGCGCTGTCGACACTCCG
>CAAGKR010517330.1_pt1 | contig 12621 bp, 12 predicted proteins | sample 2556971 | NCBI WGS metagenome assembly CAAGKR01 (sample SAMEA5207829, study PRJEB30636) | soil metagenome | biome: forest; feature: boreal; material: soil | place: USA | collected 2011-09 | depth 1 m | reverse complement strand
CCCCTCTGGCGGGAAGCGGATTCGTCATCTCCCGGTCCCTTATTTCGGGGATCGTCTCTTTCGAATGAGGAACCTCCTTCGTCACCGTGACGCCGGCGCGTTCGGTCCCCGCCGTGTTGTCCGTCAGCATCGCTTTCTCCCTCGTTCCGAAGCACCGTTTGCAGCAACCCGGCGCCACGGACAGGGAGAGCAGCAGGCTGCCGATAGAAACCAGCAGGAAAACATTTCGGCAGGCAAGGATCATTCGGTGTCACCGCCCCGAACGGGTTTCCATTTAAGACGCTTTTTCGATGTAGATGATTCGATCGCTTTCCAGCAATTTCGGGAGTCCCGACATTGGGCCGGTGACGACCCAGTTCGGGCCGGTCCTGGTGACGACGCGGAATCCGGCGGCGACGACGTGCCGCTCCTCCTCCGCCCCGCCGACGTCCACCAACCGAAGCAGGAGATTTACGTCACGGTCTTCGGTCCCCGCGCCGTACCGCGACATCATGTCGAGTTCGAGCGACGGGTCCAGCCGGGCCAGGAGCCCTTGCGGTCCGAACCAGACCGCCTTCCGGAGGGAAGGGTCCTTGAGGAGGGGAACGATCTGTCCAGGAGACAGCAGCAGGATGACGGTGCGGCCCATCTCGTTCAGGACCGTCAGCGACGATCGCCCGAGGGCCTCCGATTGATCGAGGAAGACGTCGTTGCGGTAGACCGCGATCGCCGCGAACGGCTCGCTCCCGCCCGTCTCCGCCTCCTTGCGGAGCCGTGGGTCGGCCTTGGCGCGGAGAAGTTCTTCGTCCGGGGGAGAGAAGGTCCGTCGCTTCTCCCCGGACAGGCACCCGGACACCAGCGGCAGGACCACCGCGAGCAGGAGGAGGGAAAGGAGGAGGTTGGCCTTACGGCTTCGGGGTGAGGAATCCGACACGGAGGGTCACGTCGAGGTAGCGGGCGTCGTCGTAGCGGCTCTTGAGGGACGCGGAGCGGATCGCCACCGGCAGCGCTCCCTCCGACAGACGCTGCAGCGTCTTGACGGCCTCGAGGTACGTGAGGTTCTCGATCCGGACGTCGAACGCTTCCTCCCGGAACAGTTCGCCGTCGCGCGCGCCGCCCGACTTGATGTTCAACGCCGCCTGCGGGATCCCCGCCTCTTGGAGCGCGGAGGTGATCCTCGACAGGGGGGCATCCTTGACGTTGGCAGCGGCCCGGACGATCCCCGCTTTCGCGCCGGTTTCCCTCTGGATCCGCTCGATCTCGGGGCGCGCCTTGCGCACCTCGGCGAGGTCGCTCTCGGCCGCGGCGGCCGCGCGCCCCTGCGACTTGATCCGCGAGATGCCCGGGATCACGACAAAGGTAAGGAGAAGGAGGACGGCTGCCGCGGCCCCACCGATCACGAGGACGCGCTTCTCCCGGTCACGAAGCACGGCGGTCCCCCTTCTTCTCGACGAGGATCGTGAATTTGACCGACGTGCCCTTTACGCTTCCCCCGGACTCCTGCACGGTCGCCGAATAGTCGGGACCGAACGCGCCCGCCAGGCCGGCGCGGTACGTCTCGACCAGACGCGCGTCGCTACCCGCGTCCCCCGCGATCCGCAGGCGGCCCCCTTCGATCGAGATCTCCCGCACCGCGATCTCCCCCTTGGGAAGCGCCCGGGAGGCGAGCTGGAGGATGTCGGCGGGCGGGGGAGCGTCGGTCCCGAGCTCCTTCTGCTGGCGCCGGAGGGAGTCGAGCTTCGCGCGGATCTGAACCCCCGGTTGGACCACGTTGCGTACGTCCGGGGCGACCGCCGCGAACTCTTTCTTCACGAGCGCGCGTGCACGGGCCGTCTTTTCCCCCCCGGTCCAGCCGGCGAACCCGAACGCCCCCAGGGCGAGGAGGACGGCGACGCCCGCGGCGATCTCGGTGGCCAGTGTCCAGCGCCGGTCCCGGTCTCTTTCCAGCGCGGCCTCCGCCGACGTTCGCAGCGAAAAGCCGCCACCGACGTCCGGGCGAAGCGGGGCCAGCGCGGCTCCGTACGCGGCGAGATCGGTGGAGGGAACTCCCTCGGGAAGAGGGATGCGCTCGGCGTCGGGAAGGGCGCCTGCCAACGGTGCGGGCGTCTCGCCGATCAGGAAAATCGCGGGCGGCTCGCTTCCGGTTTCCCCGGCGACCTCCCGAACCGCGGCCAGGATCTCCTCGGGGCGGTCGGCCATCGCTTGAGGGAACTGCCGCGCCGCCGTCACGCCGCCCCCCGAGACGCGAAGCAGCAGGATGTCGTTGAAGGTCGAAAGGTAGATCCCGTCCAGCGGCGCCCCGGCGTCTTCGGGGGCAAGAAGAAGCAGGGCGACCGGATCGGTGACGACGCGGTCCACCCGGATCCCGGCGGCCCCGAATCGTTCCGACGCGCTTTCCACGAACGATCGACGCGCCGCGACCGCGAAGAAGAACCCCGTTCCTTCGCGCGGGGCCGGAAGGAGGTCGGACAGGATCTCCTCGTCCTCGATCGGCAGGTTCCCCTCGAGCTCGCCCAGGTGGATCGCCCTCGCCCTCGGAAGATCGGTCACCGGGAGCGTCATCGGTCGGAGGAAAGTGAGCGGCGGCGGCAGCGTCAGCACCGCGCCCGGCAGGGGGACCCCCGGCAGCGCCTCACGGAGCGCCTCCGCAAGGGCGGCTGAGTCCGCAACAGTCCCGAACGGTTCCGCGCACGGAACGGATACGGCCGCCGCGATCCGGGGGGTTGGTGTGGCCTCCTCAAGCGCGACGGCGCAGATCCGGTCCCGTGTTATGGAGATTCCGATCGTGTGCATGGTCCCCTGTCAGAAAAACTGGAACTCGCCCATGGGGGCGGCCAACGTGCCTATGATCCTAAGATTAGCATTCTTTGCGTTTTTCGACAGCATGTCGAACAGCGAGGCGACGCGGCCCTCGAACGGGTTCCGTATCCGCAGGTGAAACGTCATCATCGACTGCCGGGGCGACAGGACCCGCGTGATCTCTCCCGTGCCGTCCACCTGAGACCCCTCGAAGGTCCCCGCGAGTTTCGGGATCCGGAAGGCGTTCTCCCGGATCAGGAACGACAGGGAGACCCCCTCGATCCGCGCTTCGCGGATCGGGGAATCGGGCGCGGGAACGGGAACCTGGAGGAAGGTAAGCGTCCCCGACCCGTTCGCCGTCACCTTTCCACGGCTCACGTTCCAGCGAGCCTCGACCTGCCGGATGGAAAACCCTGCCCCGGACGACGAAAAGACCGAAAGCGGGAGATCGGACGAGGAAACACCCGCCAAGAGAATGTGTCCGCTCCCCGGGCTCCAGAAGGCGGGGGAGAAGCGCAGATCCCCGGAAGCGGCGCCCTTCCGGAACCGCAGGTGTGCGGGCGCCCATCGGAACACCCCGGTCCACTCCCACGACGCGGTGATCTCGTCCAGAGCGACGGGCGGGTTTCCGGGGAAGGAGAGGGTAACCCCCGAGAGACGGATCCCCGAAGGGAAGATGAACCGGGCCTCCTGCGCCGACAGATCGACTCCGTGATCCCGGAGCATGGGCCGGAGGGTGGACAAGATCGCGTCCGACGGCAGCGTGAGGGCCACCGCGGAGGAGAGCGCGGCCAGGAACAGGAACGCGCCGATCGCAATGATCGCGCGGCCCCGGAGCCCCCCCGGGATCCGGGGCTTAGGGTTACCGGGCAAATGCCTTCCGGGTCGCTCTCCGGAGCGCAAGGAGGGCCGCGGGGAGCAGGAGCACAGCGGCGCCCGGGATCCGGCCCGTCTCTCCGCCCCGCGGGTCGTCGACCATCGAGCACCCGGACTGTTTCGTGGGGTCGGCGGGCGAGAAGGTGCTGGTGACGTAGAGGTTGCGCGCGCCCGTGACGACGTTGTCCGGCCCCGACCAGAAGTTGACCGATTTTCCGCTGAAATGGACGAACGCCGGCCGCGTGTAGTCCCCGGGGAGCTGCGTGGCGAACGCGAGGGGACCGGTGCCCACATTGACGGGGGATCCGACCAAGGTGGCGAAAAGGCTGGTGGTCCCGACGTTCGACGCCGTGGTCCCAAGCGACATCACGTAGTACCTTCCTGGGGTGCCGCCGTGTCCGTTGGCATCGCGGGGGGATCCGTATCCGGCGACGTTCACCCGGTTCTGGCTGTCGAGATCCGCCTCCGGCCGGTACGTATCGAAGTCGGAAGACAGCACGGATTCTCCCGGCGGGTCGAGGAAGAACCGGGAGTTCGTTCCCACGTTGTTCACGGTCACCGGGTTCCCGTCTTGCGTCACGGCGGTCGGGTTGACCTGGGAGATTCCGAGGAGGGATAACACCAGTCCGGTCGAACCGATCGGCGGCTCGTCGGCGGCGAGGATCCAGACGTTGCTCGGGCTGGTCAGGAAGATGTTGGGGAATCCCCAACGGTGGTGGCCCGAGAGGACCCGGGTCGCGCCGATCGCAAGGTTGTCCACGGGGACCGCATGCACCATCGCATAGTAGATTCCCGTCGACAACAGCGTGTTCGTCGAAGTGTTGGCCGCCCATACGATGTGGCTGTTGTTATTGCCGTCCAGCCGAAGGCGGGGGAGGGGCTGGATCCCCTGGCTGTCGGATTGGGGCGAAAGGAGGATGCTGGAACCGACGAGGAAGGCGTTGTCCACTCCGACCCGGGCATAGTACACATTCCCGTACTCGGTGGAGTTGTCGGTGTACGCGACGCGCAGGAAGTTGTCGGAAGCGACCAGCGCGAAGGACGGGTCGACCAGCTGGCCCGACATGCGACCGCTGAAAGGATCCTTGACCTCTTTCACATCGACCGTCTTCACGGTGTTGTTGTTGATCGTCACCAGGGCGCGGAAGAGCTTGAACCCGGCATCGACGTTGTCGGAAGGGATCGCCTGGAAGAGGATCACTAGTTCGGTCGCGGAGCGCAGCGCGATCTGCGGGTGACGCGCGGAATTGAAGAGGGCATTGTCGATCGCGACGGGGGCGGTGACGAGAACCTGGCTGCGGGTGGTCACCATGTTCGTGAAGTCCGCCCCCCCGTTGACCGCCGCGTAATAGACCCTGGTGTTGGGCGAGCCGTCGGCGCCGGCCGCGTTGTCGCCCACGAACGCGACATGGACGACCGATCCGTCGGCCACGACGGAGGGCTGGTCGAACACCCAATTCACGTTCCCCGGGTCGTTCACCGGGAAGATCCCTTCGGCCCACGCGGCCGCGGCGAGGCCAACGGTGGCTGCGATCACGAGCAGGAAACGGCTGCGGCGAAAACCGATCATCGGATTCCCTCCGGGGGTGGTCTCGTTGGCGGGTCTACTCGATGCGCCAGAACCGCCATTGTACCTCATTTCCCACGCGAATTCCGATGGCGTCGATCGTCCTTACGGTCCCCCCGACGTTTCCGGACGAGCGTACGTGGAAATACGTCGATCGGATATCCACGATTTTATTGATAAAGGTTCGGCCGTACAGATCCAGCAGGAACGGGGAGACGGTTCCGATCTGGCTTGCGGTCGTGAACGGATGGTCCTTCCGGTATGCGATGATCTCGTCCGCGGTCTTCGCGTCGATCGCCCCGCCCTCCGCCAGGTCCGTCCCGGCCGAGAGGGACATCAGCACCTCCTTCGGCGCGGTGTTGATGTTCACCATGCCGGAGGAGGAGACGGTCACGAAGGGGAGCAGCTTCTCGAAAACCTCGCTGGTCACGCCGCGCACCAGGCGCAGCTCCCCGATCGTGTCGAACAGGTCGTTCTTCGCCCGGTACGGTTTCGGGAGGCCGAGGTAGTACGAGCTCTCCGCCCCGCCGACGCGGGGATTTTCGTCGTTGTCCAGCCAGTCGACGACGGCGTCCGCCACGGCCCGGTCGATCCCGAGGGTGTCGAGGAGACGCTGGAACACGGCGAGGCGCTGATCGTCCGGCGCGTTCCCGTTCGGCAGCATGAGGCGGTTCAGGTTGATCTTCCGTTCCTCGTCCTCGATGATGACCTGGACTTCCCCGTCCCCGAGCGTGATCGGCAAGGCGGCCCGCGACCAGAACTCGTCGAGGGTGTCGTACTGGTTGTCCCGGGCGTCCTGCCGCAGGGCGATCCGCGCCGCGCCGGTACCGGCTTCGGCCAGCAGGATGCAGCGGATGGAATCCCTCCCGTACGCGCCGGTCTGGGCCGACTGCGCACCGATCCGGAAGACCTCGTAGGCGAGGGCGACGATGAGCACCAGGATCAGGAGGGTGACGAGGAGGGCGATCCCCTTCTCGTTGCCGCGGAGCCGGGTCACTTTTCGGCCGGGCGCCGCCGCCCGGAGTAGGTCACGTTTCCCTCCTGGCCGGCCAAGGGGATTGGGACCTCACGGCGGTACGTCTCCCCGCGCGCGTCCACCAGCGTGACGGCGGCTTTCTTCGGCAGCGTCGTTTTCGCCCCTCCCCCCGTCGGCCACTCCTTGACCCACGTGGTCCCGTCGTACAACTCGATGCGGAAGCCCCGCAGCCCTTCCGCCACCATGGATTCCCTGGAGGCGATCTTGTTCTCGATGAACGGGAGGTCGGATTGTTCCCGGTGCAGTTCGAGGGTGACGCCGTCGGCCCCGATCCTCGGGAAATACCGGATCTTGACGATTTCCGCGGGCGGGTGGCCGCTATCCCCGTCGGGAAGCTGGAAGGCCGTGAAGATGAGCGTCGCCGCCGGCATCCCGGAAAACTGGTCCTCGCGCAAGGTGAGGGCGGATTCTTCCCGGGCCGTGGTCGCGAAGGCGCCCATGAGGTCGGTCCCGACGCGGTCGAGGACGAGCCGGACCTGGCGAAATCCGCGCGATCGCGAGGAGAGCGTCTCGCGCACCCTGGCCGCCCCCGTGAACGCCGAGAGCAGGAGCAGAAGGATGACCGAGAGCACCGACAGGGCGAGGAGGATCTCGATGAGGGTGAAACCCCTGCGACGAATGGGCGGTCGCATCACTTGACGGCGACCCCGGCGAGGGTGACCTGCTCCTCCCGCCCTTCGGAGGACCAAGTGACGGTGACATGGACCTCCCGGGCGTCGGGGTGCGCGGCCGGAACGATCGAGCGCTTCCAGGAGTAGGAGTCGATCGGTGCGGCGAACTTTCCAGACGATTCCCCGGTCTCGGGCCACACCGCCGTGGACTCCCGAACGAGAGTCTCCCCGAGGCAGGAGGCGACGGTCCACCGTTCCGAACGGTCCTCGGCGGCGATCGCTCCGGAGAGGACCTGGTAAGTGAGGAGCAGCGTGATCGACAGGATGGCGAGGGAGACCAGCACCTCGAGCAGGGTGAATCCCCGCCGGTCATCCATCTTCCTGCACCGTCCCCTCGAGGATCTTCATCGATCCGTCGAACGTGCTGAGGCGGAGGGTCCATTCCGAGGGAGCGTTCCCACCCCCGTCGTCCCGAAAGAAGATCCGCGCCGACGTGACCCGACCGCCGGGGAGATACCGGATCTCCGTGGGGAGATCGAGCGGGCGGTCCTCCCCCTCGATGCGGATCCCGGTCACCGACAGGCGGGAGCCGAACTGGAGGGTACGCTTCTCCTCGGTCGGGCGGTCCGGATGAAGGAACTGGTACGTCCCGTCGGACGGATGCAGGACGAGCCGGGTCTCCCGCTTCTCGAAGAGGGAAAGGTCGTACGCCGCCTCGGAAGCCCCGGAGAGCGCGCGGAACACCGTGTCCCGGTCGGGCTCGCCGACGTTCGAAAGCCGCGGGAGGGCGACCCACAGCACCAGGCCGAGCACGAACAGGACAACGGCAAGCTCGACGAGCGTGAATCCGCGGGGAGGCCGCCCTCTACTGGGCGTCCCAGGAGTTGATGTCCCCATCCTCGCCTTCACCGCCTGGAGTGCCGTCCGCGCCGTAGGAGCTGATGTCGTAATCTCCGTGCGCCCCGGGGCTCACGTACACGTACGGGTTCGCCCACGGATCTTTCGGCAGGCGGTCCATGTAGCCGTCCTTCCGGTAATTCTTCGGGATCCGGCCGGCGTCGGGGATCTTGATCAGTGCCTCGATCCCCTGCTCGGTGGCGGGGTAGAACCCGTTGTCCAGCTTGAACAGCCCGAGGGCCTGTTCGATGTTCCTGATCTGGACCCGCGCCTGGGTCTTCTTCGCCTCCTCGGTCCGCCCGATCAGCTTGGGCACCACCAGGGCCGCCAGCAGGCCGAGGATGACGATGACGACCATGATTTCGATGAGGGTGAACCCCGACCGGTCCCGGAGCCTCCTCGTCCCGTTTTTTTTCCTTTCCATCGGGTTCCTCCTATCGGACGATCTGTGAAATGTCGAGCAGCGGCAGCAGGACCGACACGACGATGAACGCGACCACGGTCCCCATCACGAGGATGATCAGCGGCTCGAGCAGGGAGAGCAGGCGCGAGAGGCGGGCGTTCGTCTCCTCGTCCATCGCGTCGGCGGCCCGGTAGAGGAGGTCGCCGAGTGCCCCGCTTTCCTCGCCCACCGCCACCATCTGCACGAGCGTGAGGGGGATCTCGGGATGCGGCCGCAGCGATTCGGAGAGGGTCGCCCCCTCCACCACGCGGTCCGCCGAGGCCGCGATCTGTTCCGTGATCACCACGTTTCCGACGACGGGCGCCACGATCCGCAGTGCGCGGTCCACCGGGATCCCTCCCGAGATCAGCGTGGACAAGGTGCGCGCGAAACGCGAGAGGGCGGAAAGGTGCTCGAGCCGCCCCACGAGGGGCAGCCGCAGAAGGAGGGTGTCCCGGGCCTTCTTGCCGCGCTCCGTCGCCAGGTACCTTCGGGTTCCGAGGACCGCCCCGGCGGTGAGGAGCAGGAGCGCCCACCACGAGGCCGCGAGGACATCGCTGATCCCGATGAGGATTCGCGTCGGAAGGGGGAGGGCGTGCCCGAGGTGGGAGAAGATCCCCACGATCTTCGGGACGACGAAGGTCAGCAGGAACACCACGACGAGGGCCGCCACGACCGCCATCAGGAGCGGATAGGTGAGCGCGGAGCGGACCCGGTTCCGGGTCCGGGCCTGCTCCTCGAGGTGGTCGGCGAGGCGGGACAGGGAGAGCGGGAGCGTTCCGCTCTCCTCCCCGGCCCGCACCATGCTGGCGTAGAGGTTCGGGAACGTCTCGGGGTGGGTCTCCACGGCGCGCGCCAGCGTCGCCCCCCCGCGGACGGCCTCCTGCAGGTCGACGAGGACCTGGCGGCTCTCCGGGTCGTCCACCTGGGTCGTCACCGACTGAAGGGCGCCCACGAGCGGAACGCCCGCCCCCACAAGCGTCGCGAGCTGCCGGGTGAGGAGCGGGAGGAAATCCGCCCTTCGGAGGAGGGAGGGGAGAAACCTGCCCTGGCGCTCCGGCGGTCCCTCCTTCAGGGTGAGGGGGAAGACCCCCTCTGCGTGGAGCTTCCGACGCGCGAGGATGGCGCTGTCCGCCTCGAGGGTCCCCTTCTGCGAGATGCCGGCCCGGGAGATCCCGGTGTAGCGGAACGTCGCCACGGTCCGATCACTCCTCCTGCGTGACGCGCAGGACCTCTTCCACCGAGGTCACCCCGGCGACGATCTTCTCCGCACCGGCCGCGAGGATCGTCCGCATCCCGCGGGAGACGGCGAGTGCCCGGATCCCGTCCGCGTCGGCCCGGGTGAGGATCATCGACCGGATCGTTTCGTCCGCGGAGAGGATCTCGAACAGCGCGATGCGGCCCAGATATCCGGTTTGGAGGCACTTCGCGCATCCGCCCGGCCGGTAAAAGGGGGTTTCAGGCGGCGAGGGGAGCCCCACGCTCCGCGCATCCACGTCGGTGGGGGCATAGGGGGTCTTGCAGTCGGGGCAAAGGCGCCGCACCAGCCGCTGGGCGACGACGCCCGAGAGGGAGGAGGCGACGAGGAACGGCTCGATCCCCATGTCCACGAGGCGCGTAACCGCGCTGGCCGAATCGTTGGTGTGCAGCGTCGAAAGGACCAGGTGCCCGGTCAGCGACGCCTGGATGGCGATCTCGGCCGTCTCCGCGTCCCGGATCTCCCCCACCATGATGATGTCGGGGTCCTGGCGCAGGATGGAGCGCAGGCCGTTGGCGAACGTCAGCTGGATCTTCGGGTTCACCTGGATCTGCCCGATCCCCTGGAACTGGTACTCCACCGGGTCCTCGATCGTGATGATGTTCTTGGTGCCCGAGTCGAGGTGGCGCAGGGCGGCGTAGAGCGTGGTGGTCTTCCCGGAGCCGGTCGGGCCGGTGACGAGGAGGATGCCGCTGGACCGGGAAAGGAACCGCTCGAACGTCGTGAGGTCCGCAGGGTCGAGGCCCATGTCGACAAGCCCGAAGAGGATGTTTCCGCGGTCGAGGAGGCGCAGCACGGCGCGCTCGCCGAAGGATGTGGGGACGGTCGAAACGCGGATGTCGATCTCCCGGCCTCCGAGGCGGATCTTGATCCGCCCGTCCTGGGGCAGGCGGCGCTCGGCGATGTCGAGCCCCGCCATGACCTTGACCCGGGAGACCGCCGGGGCGTGCCACTTCCGGGGGGCGGTGATCATCGGGTAGAGGATGCCGTCGACCCGGTTGCGGACGACCATCTCCTTCTCGTACGGCTCGAAGTGGATGTCGCTGGACCGCTCCCGGATCGCCCGGAACAGGACGGCGTGGACGAAGCGGATGACCGGCGCCTCGTCGGGTGACTCGAGAAGGTCCCGCGTCTCCTCGATGGCGGCCGTCGGGTCGAGGTCCCATTCCCCCGGAAGCCCCTCCACGATCTCGTTCTCCGGGGAGTGCGCCCGCTCATACGCGGCGTCGATCCGGGCGAGCACCTCGCCTTCCGGCGCGCAGACGACCCGGGTGGATCCGGCGAGGAACCGCATCTCGTCGGTCGCCTCCCGCGCCTCCGGCTTCCCCCCCGACAGGAGGACAATCTCCCCGGACGGGGTCCGGCAGGGAAGGAGCAGGTGCTTGCGGGAGTATGCGATCGGGATCTTCGCGAGCAGGCCTCCCTCCGGGACGAGTTCGCCCACGTCGGGCGGCGCCGGCAACTTCGACGGATCGGTCACCGCTTCTCCCGGGGCTTCGGGTCGGGGAACGTCTTCTCGACCTCCTTTTTCTGCACGTTGAACTCCTCGTTTATCTTCCTTTGCTGCTCCGCCGATCTTTCCAGCATCTCCCCCGGCTCGCGGATGATCCGGGGGGTGAGCATGATGAGGAGGTTCGTCTTCTTGCGCGAAACGGACTTGTACTTGAAGAGGTTCCCGAGGAGCGGGATGTCCCCGAGGAGAGGGATCTGGCTGGCGGTGGTCGTGAAGGTCTCCTGCATCATCCCGCCCAGCACCACCGTGTCCCCGTTCTTCACCAGCACGCTTGTTTTCGCGGACCGCTTCGTGGTGGTGGGGCCCACCGAGCTCGCGTTCAGCAGGGAATCCCCCTTGACGGCGGACGACTCCTGGAAGATCTCGAGGCTCACGAAGTCGCTCTCGTGGATGTGGGGCGTCAGGCGCAGCGTGATCCCGACGTCCTTCCGCTCGACCGTGTTGATGACGTTGGCGAGGTTCGTCGAGTCCCGGGCCTGGCTCGTGATGAAGGGGACGCTCTCGCCGACGACGATCTCGGCCTCCTTGTTGTCGAGGGTCAGCAGGTGTGGGGAGGAGAGGATGTTGATGTTGTCCCGGGTCTGCGCCGCGCGCAGCACCGCGGTGATGGCGGGGATCTTCGTCCCATCCGGAAGGGTCACGTTTCCCGCGATCCCCCCGGCGATCAGGCCGGTCCCGGAGAGGAGGAGAGGGTTGCCGGTGCCGAGGGCGGTGAAGAGGTCGTTGACGCCCCCGGTGAAGCCGAAGTTCGTGCCGCTTAAGATCGCTCCGTTCCCGCCTGTCTGCACGGCCCCGCGGAATTCCACGCCGAGGTCACGCGACTTGTCGAGGGTGATCTCCATGATGACCGCCTCGACGTAGACCTGCCGGCGACGGATGTCGAGCTTCTTGATGACCCCCAGCAGCGTCTCGTAGTCGTTCGACGACGCGACGATAATCAGAGAGTTGGTGGCCTTGTCGGGGGTGACCTTCACTCCGCCCTCGAGCTCGGCGGAGACGACGCCCCCCCCGGTTGCCGGCGGGGCGCTCCGCGCGCCCGGGGGGGGCGTCGGGGCGGCGCCGGCCGCACCGGTACGCTTCTCCGAGAGGGAGGCGAGGACCTTGGACACCTCTTCGGCGTCCGCGTTTTCGAGGTAGTAGACGTTGATCTTTCCACTGCCGGCGGAGGCGGGGATGTCGATCTTTTTCAGCAGGTCCGCCACATCGTCTTGCATATCCTGCGCGGCATACACGATCAGGCTGTTGGTGCGGGGATCCGGCAGGAACTTCACCGCGACGCCGCGGGAGGGGCGGACCGGTCCCCCGCGGGCGCGGCCTCTCACGGCCGGCGCGGCGGTGACCGCGCCGGCCGCGCCGCCCTCGAGGTAGATCGAGGTCAGGGTCTTCGCGGCCTCGGTCGCGACGGCGTATGCCAGCGGGTAGACCCGAAGGATCCCGGGGGTCCCCGCGTTGTCGACCTCGCCGAGGATCGTGACGATCCGGTCGATATTGGCGCGCGAGTCGATCAGCAGCAGCGTGTTGGAGGAAGCGAACGCGGAAACCATTCCGTCCTTGGAAACCAGCGGCGCCACCAGCGGGACGACCTCGGCGCTCTCGAGGTACTGCAGCGGAACGAGGCGGGTGATGAACTCCGCGGAAGCGGT
>CAAGKR010338865.1_pt1 | contig 12623 bp, 11 predicted proteins | sample 2556971 | NCBI WGS metagenome assembly CAAGKR01 (sample SAMEA5207829, study PRJEB30636) | soil metagenome | biome: forest; feature: boreal; material: soil | place: USA | collected 2011-09 | depth 1 m | reverse complement strand
TTTAGTGCGCCCTCGCGAGCGCATATATTTGACTGCCCTAGCCTAGTGGCTTGAGCCTCTTGCTGTCAAGGGTATTTGAGCCTCCTCCTGTAAATGAAGGCGGACGCGTCCAAACGCGTCCGCCTCAAAAACTGTTACCCGGCAGGTCCGGCGGGAGGCTGCCAGCTACTCTCGAGACCGGGCAAGAGCACGGCATCGAAATGGGCGTAATGCATCACGTCTGCGACCGCCGGAAGCTCTAGAAGTGCCTGTTTCATCACCTCGTCCATGTGGTCAACCGGGAGGAGCTCCATTTGATCTCGAACGTCCTCGGGAATGTCGTCCACATCTTTCAGGTTCTTTTTGGGGAACAGAACCGTGCGCACGCCGGCCCGATGAGCTGCCAGAACCTTCTGCTTTAGGCCTCCGATGGGGAGTATGTGGCCCCGGAGGGTTATCTCGCCGGTCATTGCCAGGTCGCGGCGCACCTTCCGCCCGGAGAGAGCGCTGACGAGAGCCGTGGCCATGGTTATTCCCGCCGACGGTCCATCTTTAGGAATGGCGCCGGCAGGCACATGGATGTGTACTGCGTGCTCTTCAAAGGCGCTCGGCTTTATTCCAAGCTCTCTGGCTCGAGAATGGACGTAGCTCATGGCGGCGCGAGCCGACTCTTGCATCACGTCGCCAAGCTGGCCGGTAAGGATGAACTGGCCCTTTGCGTCCATCAAGGTGACCTCGACCGGTATGACGTCTCCGCCCTCGTCGGTAACGACGAGGCCCGTGGCGACGCCTATCTCGTCCTTCTCCTCGGCCAAGCCCCAGGTGAAGCGAGGTTTTTTGAGATACGTCTCGACGTCGGTCGCGTCCACCGTCACGGTGGTGGCGCCTTCCTCGGCATAGCGGCGTGCCAGCTTGCGGCAGATGGTTGCGATCTCACGCTCTAGCTGCCTTACGCCGGCCTCTCGCGTGTACTCGCGAACGATCTTCTGCATTGCCTCGCGAGAGATGGTCAGCTGCTCTTCGCTGATCCCGTGGAATGGCTTCTGCTTGGGTGCCAGGAAGCGCTCTCCAATCTCCACCTTTTCGACCTCGGTGTACCCGGCGAGCTCGATGATCTCCATGCGATCGCGCATCGGCTCGGGAATCGTCCAGAGGACATTAGCGGTCGTGATGAAGAGAACCTTTGACAGGTCGAATGCCACCTCGAGGTAGTGGTCCTGAAAGTCGGTATTCTGCTCCGGGTCCAGGACCTCGAGCAGAGCTGACGACGGGTCGCCGCGGAAATCGTTGCCGACTTTGTCTATCTCGTCCAGCATGATGACGGGATTGTTCGATCCGGCCTGCCGGATGGATTGAATAATGCGCCCTGGAAGGGAGCCGATGTACGTCCGGCGGTGGCCGCGGATCTCCGCCTCGTCGTGCACACCGCCGAGTGACATGCGGGCGAACTTCCGTCCCAGCGCGGCGGCAACCGATTTGCCGAGACTCGTCTTTCCAACTCCCGGAGGCCCGACGAGGCAGATGATGGGACTGCGGAGCTCGGTTGCCAGCTTGCGGACCGCGAGATGCTCCAGAATTCGTTCCTTCACGATCTCGAGTCCAAAATGGTCTCGATCGAGCTGCTCGGCAGCGGCCTTGATGTCCAGCTGGTCGTCCGTGCTGACCGACCACGGCATACCCACGAGCCAATCGAGGTAGGTGCGAATCATTCCGACCTCTGGGGAAGCCGCGGGCATTCGCTCCAACCGGTCAACCTCTTTGAGGGCCTTCTCTTTGGCCTTCTCCGGCATTTCGGCTTCGTCGATCTTGGTTCGCCACTCAGCAGCTTCCGCCTGCTCGGGATCGAGCTCTCCCAGCTCGCGCTGAATCTCTTTCATTTGCTCACGGAGAAGATACTCGCGCTGCGTCTTGTCGATGTTCTTCTGTACTTCGCTGGAGATCCGCGTCTTGAGCTCCAGAACCTCGACTTCTTCCGACAGGAGCTGGTGAGCCCGGCGCAGGCGCTCGAGCACGTCGATCGCCGTCAGAAGGTCCTTGCGCTCATCAGGATTTAGCTCGGGCATGTGTCCGACCAGGTCGGCCAGCCAAGCGGGATCTTCGACATCTCTAACATTTGAGAGGGCGTCAGCGGGTAGATTGCCTCGCAGGTTTATGTACTTGGTGAAGAGCTCTTTGACCGCTTCCATGAGCGCGGTCAGCTCTTTCGTATCGGACACTTCTTGCGAGATGACCTCGACCTCTACCTCGAGGTACGGCTCGGTTTTGGTGAAATTGAGCACGCGCACACGCTGCTCTCCCTGGGCCAGCAGCTGGACGCTTCCATCAGGCAGCCGGAACATGGGGCCGATAGTGGCCAAGACGCCGACGTCCATGAGGTCGTCCGGGCCTACCTCTTGTTTCGCCGCATCATTCTGGGTGACCAAGATGATGCGGTGCGGCCGCTGCTTCACGGCTTCATCCACGGCGAGCAGAGACGGCTGTCGCCCGACCTGGATGGGCTGCATCATATGCGGGAACACGACCGTTTCGAACAGAGGAAGTACCGGAAGACGTAAGTTCTTCTCGAGCTGGTCGTCTTCTTCAGGGATGGTTGGTTCAGTCATTCGAAGATCCTTGTTCATTTCGCGAGCGACTGAGTAAGCCGTTCGCCTGATAAGTAGGGCTCGTAAAGGAATTCTCCGGCACCAAATGCCGGTTCAGGGCTGTGGCGAGAGAAATCCCTCCGGTGCGTGGTTTAGTATACCACGCACAGTTTGCTTTAGTGCGGAACTATAAAGGATTGCCGCTTGAGCCGACCATCCCGGTGCTTAGGTCGCTACCGTTACGACCGTCTCGCCCGCCGGAGCCGATACATGACCTACGCAGACGGCAATTGAAGCTCGCCCAATCCGTCGAATTAGACCCATTGCAGAGGCCTCCGGTAAGGCGATCAGTAGGCCGCCTGAGGTCTGAGGGTCGGCCAGCAGAAGCCGGGAGGTCTCATCGACTCCGTTCAGCCATCGCACCGATTCGGCAAGGTACTCGAGATTAGTGTGGGTGCCCGCCGGCGAGTATCCGCTCTTCGCATACTCTTCGGCGCCGGGCAGGAGCGGTACATCATGAGCCGAAATGTGGGCGTCAACTCCAGAGGCCCGGCAGATATCGAGAAGATGCCCTAGCAGCCCGTAACCCGACACATCAGTACAGGCACTGGCGCCCGACACGACCATGCTCTCGCTCGCTGCGCGGTTCAGCTTCGTCATCCAGGCCACGGCGCTATTCGTATGCGCCCGCGACGCGGCCTGGTTCTTGAGGGCCGTGCCGACGACTCCCGTGCCAATGGGTTTTGTCAGGATCAACCTATCCCCGGGCTGCGCCCCTCGGGTCGTCACCATTGACTTGGGTTCGACCGTTCCCGTTACGGACAGGCCATACTTCGGCTCCTCGTCGTCTACGGTGTGTCCGCCGATGATGCTGATTCCTGCTTCAGCAGCCATGTCTGCTCCGCCGCGCAAGATCGCCGTCAGCACATCTACCGGCAGCGTCTTTATGGGAAACCCGACGACGTTGAGAGCGTGTAGGGGACGTCCGCCGACCGCGTAGACGTCGCTAAGCGAGTTTGCCGCCGCGATCCTTCCGAAGTCATACGGATCGTCAACTATGGGCGTGAAGAAGTCGACTGTCTGGACAAGGGCGAGCCGATCCGACAGCCGATAGACGGCAGCGTCATCAGCCGGATTGTCGCCCAGCAAAAGATTGGCATCTGGACGCTGCGGGAGGTGACGCAACACGTGCGCCAGGTCAGTCTGGCTGACCTTGCTGGCTCAACCGGCGCAGCGCACGAGCGACGTGAGTCGCACAGGCTCCATAGCTCCTCCTTCCATTGCTGTTCAGGCTCCGGAAACCGATGACTCGGCAGGCATGAGCGCGGCCAAGACCGCGTCGACCAGCTTATCCGCTCCCCCTTTAACCGGGTCGGCCGCGGGGAGGTCGGTTTCGGCTTCGGTCTGACGTAGCGCTCGCGCGGCCTCCTGGTTTGAGAGACCCCTGGTGTTCAGTGCGATTGCCACTACGCGGGCAGGCTTGATCCATCCGGCAGCCTCTTCGTAAATCTGTATCACTCGAGGGAGGGAAGGAATGGCCACCGGATAGTCATCGATCTGCCGGTGACCTGGAGGATGCACGAGAACCATGGCATCGGGAAGCGATCCATGCATGAGTGCTAGGGTGACGCCGGAGTACGCAGGGTGGAGAAGCGATCCTTGTCCCTCGACGAACACCCAGTCGGCGAGCTCGCAAGCTTCGACCACGAGGTTCTCGACGGCACCGGCCATGAAGTCGCCGATGGCGCGATCTATAGCTATGCCGCTGCCTTCCAACATGATGCCCGTCTGGCCGGTCGCGACGAAGGCGGTTGAGAGCCCGCGTGCGTCGGCGGCCTGCCGCATCTCCAGTGCTGCCGTCATCTTCCCAACCGCGCAATCGCTACCGACGAATGTGATCACGTGAGAGCCGGCCCGATGTTGCAGCATCTCGGAAGTACTGAGATTCTCCGGAACGCGTCTCACGTCCACAATCTGGGCACCGTGTCGGCGGGCGAGCGCCTTGAATTCCGTGTCCTCCGCCATCATGTAATGCAAGCCATTAACGACGTCGACTCCGCTTTGGAGGGCCAGAGCTATTTGCCGGCGCCACTCCGGCGGGAGAAAACCACCGCGGGTAGCAATTCCAATGAGAAGCTCGTCGGGCCGATATTTCAGCGCGTCGGACATGTCGCCGACGATCGGAACTTGACCGCCAATGCCTAACACGTCCTGAGACACGGCTCCAGCATGGTGTGAGTCGACGATGGCTACCACATCGCTTGGGCGATATCTCAGGAAGCTGGTAGCAGTCTTGCCATGATGGAAATCCAGCATTCCGTCGGCAAGAATCGCCATCGTCCGGCGCTTGCTCATTTGCTGCCTCGGTGGATCAGAATTTCTCCAGTTTATGCTTGCGTACCGGGAGTCGGTGGCTCCTTGGCACGACCTCGTACCTCCTCGGGCAGCGTCTGTCGCCACACGTGCACCAGTCTCTGCACGGCGGTGAAATGGGTCAGGACGGCAAGAATCCACAGCGCAACGACGACCGTTTTCCCTGTCGCTGGACCAGGAAAAACGAGTCCTGCTCCGAGAATCAGGACGCGTTCGGGACGCGGGGCTATGCCCACCTTCGCGTCGAGCCCCAGACCTTCGGCGCGGGCACGCGCGTAGCTGATCATGATCGACCCGACTGCAACCGCGTACACGAGCACGGCCGTGCCGATGTGGTCCAGCTTTGCCTCGACGTAGAGCAGCCCGAGGAGGATGGCGCTTTCCGAATACCGGTCGAGCACGGAATCGAGAAAAGCTCCGAAGCGGCTGGGCCGGTTGATTACACGCGCCATTGCTCCGTCCAGCATGTCGAAGGCCGCGGAGAACAGCAGCAGCGCGCCTCCGGTACTCAGACGTCCGCTCGCTATGACGGCCGCAGTCAGAACGTTGAGAGCGAAGCCAACGATGGTAATGCTGTTGGGGGTGATCCCGAACCGCACCAACGGGCGTACGACCGCCTCGGCCGCTCCTCGGGCCCAATTCTGGACCGAAGCCGGGAACACGCTTACAGCGCCAGGCCGCTCGTCGAAAGCGCCTCCGCTGCATAGGTCGGGAAGGTACGCGTGCCGGTCCGCACGTAGAAGTCGACCACCTGCTCGGCGATCCTATCCCAGGAGTAGAGCCTGGCGGTCTCCCTTCCCCTCCGACCCATGGCTTCAGCGGCCGTTCTGTCTTGGAGGAGGGCGCATACGGCCTCGGCCAGGGCGCGCTCGTTGCGCGGCGGGACCAATATCCCTTCGTTCCCCTGCGTCATGACCTGCCGATAGCCCTCGATGTCGGAAGCGACGACGGGTACGCCAGACGCCATGGCTTCGAGGAGGACAATGCCGAAGCTTTCGCCCTGGGTCGCGGGAGCACAGAAGGCGTCGGCAGACCTGAGGTAGCGGGGCAGGTCGTCCTCACTCACCCTTCCCACGACGACGATGTCGTGCAGACGGTGGCGCTTTATGTAGGCGGTGTACGGAGAGTCCTCCCAATCGCCGGCACCCACAATGATGAACCGTGCGTCTGGGAAGGCTTCTTTGACCTGCGGATAGGCGCGCAACAGATAACCCACGCCTTTTCTCTTCTCGGGCCTGCCGACGAAGAGAATGTTTGGTCTGCCGTCGGAAAACTGAGGTAAGGGCTCCACGCTCTCGGGCGCAAATCTTGCCAGCTCGACCCCATTGGGAATGACCCTGTAAGGTGCCATGAAGTACTGGCGCACGAAGCGCTTGGCAGCTCTAGACACCGCGATTCTGCCGTCGAGCTGACGGAAGGCAAAGCGCAGAACCGGTCTTCCATAAAAGTAGCCGTAGTAAGAACCGCGGTAGGCGTGAAAGGTTCCAACGTTCAGCGCCTCCGAGTAGCGGAGCACGGTCGGCGGCAACGACGGCATCAGGGGTTCGTGGACGTGCACCACATCGAACTGCTCGGACTCCAGAACCTCCCGAACTCGCCGTGCCAATCGAAAGGAGAGCGTGATGCGCGCAATCGAACCGTTCGCCGGAACTCGCCGAACGCGACCGATCCGGTAGACGTCCGTCTCTTCGCGCTCAATGTTTCGATTCGAAGACGGCGCCATGATCCGGACTTCGTGTCCCATCGCCACGAACTCCCGGTGAAGGTGCATCACGTGGTTGGTCACACCACCCGGATACGGATAGTCATACGGGGACACGAGGGCGATCTTCAACCGCCTGCCCCGCACGGCACGAAACTTTCATGAGCCGGTGCATCTGCCTCTTCCGCCTGACCTGAGAAGCCATTCAGCTCATGCCACCCGCTCATAGCACTTCCTCAGTTTGGTGATTTATGGTAGCAGCCAGTTCGGCAGGTCCCACCCGGCGCCACATCGGCGAAAAGTTGAGCCACTGCCCCGGGTAACGTCGGATGAGCGCCTCCATTTCTGCTACGACGCGGCTCATGTTTTGAAGATCGTCCGACTCCGAATTTTCCGACCGAGTAATAGGTATCGGTCCTATCACGTGAGCTGCGAATGTGTCATCTCCCCGTCGGATGCCAACACCAAGCAACAATGTCGACCCGGTGCGGCGTGCTAGGGAGACCGGGCCGCGCGGAAGGGCCGTGAATCGCCCGAAAAAGCGCGTCTCCAGACCTCCGCGTCCGCCTATCATGCGGTCAGCCGCCAGGCCCACGATCTCGCCCGCTCGCAGTGCCCTGATCATCTCTCGGGGGGCCTGGTCGAGGGGCACCACCCTCACTCCTTTGCTGGTGCGCAAGTCGACCAGGAAATCAAAAAGCGCCTGCGGCTGCATGCGTTCCACGGGCACAATCATCCGGTATCCGCGCTGCGCGAGCACCTGGCCAACCATGTCGTAGTTCCCCAAATGCATCGTCGCCAGGACGACTCCCTTACCGCGGGATACGGCTGCCGCCAGACGATCCCAGTGATCGAACTCAACCTGTGCTTCAATTTCCGCACCCGTCGTTCTGCGGATGCGCAACGTGTCTATCCAGTTCTTAGCGTCCGTGCGAAAGGCTTCGACCGCCAAAGGCCTGAGCTTCCGGTCGTTGGGCGAAGTTTCCATCACCACCGCAAGGTTTTCCAACACCGCACGGCGAGGTCTCGGGAAGAGCAGAAATGCGAGCTTCCCCGCGGAGTCGGACAGCGAATGGGCCACAGATACGGGAATGAGAGGAAGAGCCCAAGCGGCGATTCGCAGGACTACGTACAGTGCGAGGTTGGGGATCATCTCTCCCCGGAACCGGTGGGCAACGCCTCACCGGCTCCGATCCCGACCGGGCTCCGCGCCGGCGGCCACATCGGGCGAAACATATACCACTGATCGGGTCTCGCACGAACTACCGATTGCAGGATGTCCATGAGCCTTTGCATGATCGCTTGAAGGTCCTTGTCCTTCTCTCCGGTTGCAGTCCATGTCACGGGCGGATAGATCACGCTTTCAAACGAGCGATCGGGCTGGCGGTACATGAACACCGGAAGTAAGGCTGCCCCCGTTTTCATGGCGAGGAGCGCGGGACCGGCCGGCACCGCGGTCTCACGTCCGAAGAAGCGAACGGGAACGCCTTTGCCTGGCTGGACGGGCCGGTCAAACAGCATGCCCAATGTTCCGCCCGAACGCAGCACCCGGAACATCTCCCGCACGTTATTTACGCCTATCAAGTTGATACCCTTCTCACGCCGCTTCCGCTGAATGAGGCGGTCAAGATACTCGGGCCGGAAGGTGTCATAGACGGCGTGGAGATCGGTGAAATCCGCGAGCCGCAACCCGCCGACCTCGATCGTCCCAAAGTGCGCGCTGGCCAGGATCACGCCTTTGCCCCTGCTCAATGCGTCCTGCAGATGATTCAGCCCCGTGATCTTCATGGAGGCCACCGTCTGGTGTTCCGAGTCGAGGTTGGGAAGATCGAGAAATTCCACCAGGTACTTGCAATAATTCCGTATCGACTTGAGCGCGAAATGTTTAACGCGCGGATCTCGAGGATGCAGGTCAAGCACGGCCGCCGTGTTTGCCAGAAGCACATTTCGCTTGTCTCCCCAAAGGCCCCACACGAAGAAGACAAGGTCGCCCACGACGGTACCGATTAGGTAACGCCATGGGCGAGGGATATAACGGGAAAGGAAGGCGCCTACCTGAATGACCAGATACAGCGCCATCGCGGCCCCCTAACTAACGCTGGGAGCGGGGACGGCGGCGTCGACTCGCGCGGTGGCGCTGATGAAAGCCTCGGTCATCTCGCGGGCCTGCTCGTCCTTGTATTGAATGGGCGGGGACTTCATGAAGTAGGACGCCGGCCCTTCGAGGGCGCCCGAGATGCCGTGGTCTAGCCCCAGCTTGCAGCACCGGACAGCGTCGATTACCACGCCCGCAGAGTTGGGCGAGTCCCACACCTCGAGCTTCAGCTCGACGTTGAGCGGCACATCGCCAAACGAGCGTCCCTCCATGCGGATATAGGCCCATTTACGATCGCTGAGCCAGGCGACATAGTCGCTGGGACCGATGTGAACGTTCTCGGCTCCAATGTCGTAGTCGAGCTGCGACGTGACGGCATTCGTTTTTGAGATCTTCTTCGATTCGAGCCGCTCGCGCTCGAGCATGTTCAGAAAGTCGGTGTTGCCGCCAACGTTGAGCTGACTGGTCCGTTCCATGCGCACGCCGCGATCCTTGAAGAGGTTGGTGAGGACGCGATGGACGATGGTGGCTCCAACCTGGGACTTGATATCGTCCCCAATGACAGGAAGGCCGGCCTCCTTGAAGCGCCCCTGCCAGTACGGCTCTCGGGCGATGAATACAGGTATGCAATTAACGAACGCACATCCGGCTCGCAAGATCTGCTCGACGTACCACTTGGTCGCCTCCTCGCTTCCAACGGGAAGGTAGCTGACCACCACATCTGTTTTCGTGTCCTTGAGAATTTGAACGACGTTGGCTGTCGGGCCCGGTGCCTTGGTAATGACCTCTGAGAGGTACTTTCCCAAACCATCGTGGGTCATTCCTCGTTCGACCTTGACCCCCGCAAACGGTGCGTCGGCGAAGCGAAAGGTGTTGTTTTGCCCTGAATAAATCGCTTCCGACAGGTCCTTGCCTACCTTCTCCACGTCGACATCGAAGGCGCAGCTGAACTCGATGTCTCGAATGTGGTAGCCGCCGAGGTTCACATGCATCAGACCCGGGATCTGCTCGTCTTCGGCGGCGTTCTTGTAGTACTCCACACCCTGCACCAGCGAGGACGCGCAATTGCCGACACCGATGATTCCCACTCTTACTTTTGACATGCCAAGTCTCCTTTCGTCATCTCTGTGATGCTGGCTCCAACGAACGTGGAGCTTCGGCAGCTTCTTGTTGATCCACCCGGTCGAGACCGAACGTTTCATCCACGCGAAGGCCGTATCCCTGGAGAACGCGCCTGTTGAGGGAACACAAAACTTGACGCCCTGTCCGCTGGGTTTTCACGATGCCTGAGCGCCGAAGGATGCGAAGATGCCAGGATATCAAAGGCTGGCTGAGCCGGAGCTCGGCACCCAGCTGGGTGACGCTGACCTGCTCGTGCAATGCCAGGTACAGCGCGATGCGAAACCGCTTGCGGTCGCCCAACGCGCGAAAATACAGCGACAGGTCCTGCACCTCTCCGCCCCTTCATCCATAAAGCATTATTCAATAAAGCCGCGTTTATATGTTACCGACTCTGCGCGTGGCCGTCAACTCGACCCGGGGACGGGAAGCTAGCTGGCAGCGGCCTCGGTCTCCCGCTCCTCAACCGGCTCGAAGGCGGGCTGATCCCTCCCTAACGTCAGCTGGTAACGTCGCGAGAAGAAGGGGTTCAGCTCGGTCGCTTCAGTTATCGCCTCGAAGGGAAACGTGGCTGTTTCGGGAGCAATGAAGAAGGGAAACATCTGAACCCCGCCTAGTCCACCGTGTGCGCCACCGTGATCCTCGAAATTGACGACCGATCTGCCGTCGAAAGCGCCGAAGACCATCATGTCTCCACCGCTCGGCATGCTGGCCAAACGGATGAGCTGATCGCGCAGGATCGCAGGATCATCGAAGAGCCGAAGGAATTCCACCTCTTCGTTCGAAGCGTCCTCCAGGATCACGTGTGCGTCGCCGAAGAGAACGTGCGTCTGTTCGCGGTCGCGCATGAGGATGATGCCGATGCCCGGATGCTGAGCAAGAGCTTTCAACAGACCTGGTGCGGCGGAATCGATCTCGGCCACTCCCAGCCGATGGCCCGCGTGCATGAAATACACGTTGGCCAGCGCACTCGAGTAGATCGCGAGGACCGGACTGTCCTTGTCTTCGGCCAGGCCGGCCTGAAGCGGGCCGGTTCCGATCCGCATGGCCAGGCGCATGGCACGATCGACCATGAAGCTCGTGAACCCGCTGGTCTTGGGACCGATCTCTGCTGACAGCTCCTCCACCTGCTGAAGCGTAGCCAGATCCTTGTACGGCCTCGTGTCCAGCTCACTTGCCGCCGGCGGATTGACCCCGTGACCCGCGATGAACTGACCAAGTGTCTGGCCATACAAATGATGGAAGGGAAGGGATTCCGTCATGCCGTGGTCACTCATCACGTACAGGTCGTAAGGGCGCAGGGCAACCATGTCTATCGCCTTCTTGACGTCTCGAATCTGCCGATCGAGGGCGCGCAGAGAACGATACGCGGCTGTGCTGCGAGGGCCAAGATGATGTGCCACCTCGTCGTACCCGATGTAGTTCGCGTAGATTGCCGGAACGCCTCGAAAAATATCGAGCCGGATTCCAAGGGTAGTCAGCTCGCGAAAGAGGACGTGCGTGAAGGCTCGCGTCAACGGAAAAATACCTTCGGGTGCCACGTATCTGCCTCGGAGGCGGCCAACGGCCTGCTCGTACAGCTCGATGAACACCTCGGCAACCGTGAGTCCGGCGGCGCGCATCAAGCGCCACGGGTTCAATACCAGGAGCAGAAGCACGTCTATTCCGGTCAGCTTTGGTGGGAAGCTTGTCCTGCCCAGGGCGCTGGTGGTGAAAGCGGCCCGCTGCGCCCCGCCCGCGGCCATACCCATATACACACTGCCGTGGCGAAACAGGCCCGCTCGTCCCTCGGCGTTGTCGGTCTCGACCGCCGCCATGTCGAGCGGCCAGGAACAGATGATCGGCCGGCCCTTTGCTCGGTTGTACCAGTAGAAGCCGGGCACGTCCTTCTTGCTGCCGTACATCAGAGCGCACTGGATAGCCGCCGTGTCGCTCGGTGCTCCAGGCCGCCAGCGATGTAGCTGATGACCGGCGCCGAGTATTTTCTTCAAATGAGGAAGATGACCGGCGTCCATCGCTCGCGTTAAGTCCTCGTGCGACAACGCATCGATCTGCAGGATCACGAAGCCTCGGCGGCGCCGCTCGATTTCGCTGTATGGAAGCTGCAATCGCCGAAGCGTAAGTCCGGCCTTGAGGGCGCCGACAGTGCGGCGCAGAGAAAAGCGCAAGGGTATACTCCGGCGACCAGGCGTCAAAGGCGCCCGATTGTAGCCAGCCGGGGTACGCCCGACAAAGACGGGGTTGACATGTTGCCGACAGAGAATGACCGACTCATCCATCTGAATGAGGCCGGGGAGGCTCGGATGGTCGACGTCACCGAAAAGTCCGTGACCATCAGGGAAGCGACGGCGCGTGGCCGGGTGGTGATGCAATCAAAGACGCTGCAACTCATTCGCGATCAGTCGCTCGCCAAAGGCGATGTTCTCGCCGTAGCTCGTGTAGCAGGGGTCATGGCTGCAAAGCGTACTTCCGAGCTGATTCCGCTCTGCCACGGTCTACCTGTCTCGTTCATTGAGGTCGAGTTCTCGCTCGACGAGAGTACGGCGTCGCTCGAGATCCTCGCGAGAGTGAGGATCGAGGCGAGAACGGGCGTCGAGATGGAGGCCCTGACCGCCGTCGCAGTTGCGGGCCTAACCATCTACGACATGTGCAAATCAGTCGACCGGGGCATGAGAATCACCGACGTGCGACTGACGCGGAAGTCGGGAGGCAAGAGCGGCTCGTACGAGGCCGCCTAACTCCCCGCGATTCCGTACTCATTCATCTTGGCGTA
>CAAGKR010174987.1_pt1 | contig 12630 bp, 12 predicted proteins | sample 2556971 | NCBI WGS metagenome assembly CAAGKR01 (sample SAMEA5207829, study PRJEB30636) | soil metagenome | biome: forest; feature: boreal; material: soil | place: USA | collected 2011-09 | depth 1 m | reverse complement strand
CCGTAGCGAGCGAACTCGTGGACCTCACTGGCTATGCTTGGGCAGGTGACCAACTTCGGACTGGTGATGGGCACGTTCGGCTTCGTTATGGGCGTGATCGGCTTGGCAATCGCCGCGCTGACGCGGCACAAGACGCGCTAGTCGAGGCTTCGAGCTAGCGATCCGGTACAGGACGGCTCAGGTCGCTTCGTCCACGCCGTCGATGCGAGTGATGGTCGCGAGCCGCTTCTTCGCGCATTCCAGGCAGGCTGGACCGGGAGCACGCTCGCCCGAGTAGACCCAGAGTTTGGCCTGGGGCGGCACTTCACCGCAGCGTGTCGGGCGCAGGGGCTGCGACACGCCTGGCTCCGCATCATCCTGTCGATGCCACAGCAGTCCGACACCTGGGCGGCCGTTGCCGTCACGCTCCGTGGTCCGCCAGGCGACCCAGTTGTTCACGCTTCCACCATTCGTACGCGGACGATGATCGGAGTCGTTAGGTCAAGCGTTCCGGCCCTCCCTCGTGTTGACCCCGCCGGACGCTACGCCGGTCAGGCCGACGTTTCGAATGCCAGCCAGCGGCGGTGCTCAATCAAGGTGTTGGTATCGACCGTCAGCCGGATGCCGGGAGAGAACGACGACTGCGGGCGAGAGTCCCTCCTCGCCCACTGAATCTAGGAGCCCGTCGCCGAGACCGATATCGCGGAGTTCATCGCGAAGCTGAGGTCGACGTCCGGGCCGGCCACGAGGCCGCCAGCGCCTAGATCGCGCTAGATCTCGAGCGCCATCCCTTCGCGCGCCACGATCACCTCGAGCCCGGGGCCCTCCGCGTCCGCGGAGTGCTGCGCCTCGATGCCGATGCGATCGAGCGCGTCGTCGGAGCGATCCGGATCGTGGTGGTAGAGGATCAGCCGCTTGGCCTTCGCGCGCTTCGCGACGTCGAGCGCCGCGCCGACGGTGGAGTGGCCCCAGCCGGCCTTGAAGTCGCCGTCCAGGTATTGGCCATCGTGAATGAGCGCGTCGGCATTCTTCGCGAGCTCGATGACCGGATTCACCTGCCCGCTGAACGGGTCTTCCGTGTCGGTCGCGTACACGAGCGATCGGCCGTCGGCCTCGATGCGGTACGCGAGGGCCGGAGCCGGATGGAAGATCGTCATGGCGCTCACCTGATACCCGCCCACGATCCGCTTCGAGCCGCTCTCGAATTCGTGCACCTCGAGCTGGACCGGCAGGCCGTCGAGATCGACCGGGAAGAACGGATCGTCCATCCCGAGACCAAGGAGCTCCTTCAGCGGACGGTGCTGGGTCGGACCGTACAGCCGGAGCGTGCTCTTCGGGTCGAACGCCGGGCGGAAGAACGGGATTCCCTGGATGTGATCCCAATGCAGGTGCGACAGCAGGAGATCGACGGTCAACGGCGACGTGCCGTTGAGGTTCAGCCCGAGCTCGCGCAGGCCGGTGCCGGCGTCGAGCACGAGGAGGTGGCCGGCCCGGTCGCGCACCTCGACGCACGCGGTGTTGCCGCCGTAGCGGACGGTGCGCTGACCCGGGGTCGGGATGGAGCCGCGGGTACCCCAGAACCGGATCTTCACGAGCGCGCCGCCGGCACCTTGGGCGCCTTCCGGTCGCGTTCGGAAAGCCCGCCGGTCGCCGCCTCGGCGAGGCTGCCCATGCCCTCATCGCCGGCCTTCGGCCAGGTGTCCTTGAGCTCCTCGATCGTGCGCTCGAGCTCGGGGAGCGCGCGGTGGACGGCCGCCATGATCGCCGGGTCGAGGTGGTCGCCGGCCATCCCGTCCATGAGCTCGATCGTCTTCGCGAGCGAGTACGCCGGCTTGTAGTACCGCGGCGCGGTGAGCGCGTCAAAGACATCCGCCGCGGCAACGATGCGCGCGCCAACCAGGATCTCGCTGCCGCGCAAGCCCTTCGGGTAGCCCTTGCCGTCCATCCGCTCGTGGTGCTGCGCCGCGATCTCGGGGACCTCGCGCATGTCCGGCGGGAAGTCGAGGTAGCCGAGGAACTCGGCGGTCTTCTCCGCATGGGCCTTCATGTATGCGAACTCCGCGTCGTCGAGCTTGCCCGGCTTCTGCAGGAATCGATCGCGCACGGCGATCTTCCCGTAGTCGTGGAGCAGCGCCGCGGCCTGGAGGCGCTCGAGGTCCTCGTCGGAGAGACCGGCCTCCGCCCCGATGACCGCCGCGTAGCGCGTCACCCGCTTGCTGTGACCGGCGGTCTGCTGATCCCGCGCGTCCACCGTCGTCGCGAGGGTCTCGATGAGCGACAGCCAGAGGCGCTTCTGGGCGGTGACGAGCTGGGCGTTCTCGACCGCGACCGCCGCCGACGACGCCAGTGAGCGGAGCGTGGCCTCGTCGTCGAGCGTGAAGTCGCCATCCTTCTTGTTGATCGCCTGGAAGACGCCGATCACGGCACCGTCGTGGTCGGTCATCGCGAGCGTCAGGAGGTTGCGCGTGTGGAAGCCGGTCCGCTTGTCGCTCTCGTCGTTGAATCGCGGGTCTGTGTACGCGTCGGGGATGCTGATCGTCTCGCCGGTCTGGGCGACCGTTCCGGCGATGCCGACGCCGATCGGGAACCGGATCTCGCCCACGCCCTTGCCCGTGGCCACCCGCGACCAGAACTCTTGGCGCGCCTGATCGACGATGTAGATCGTCGCGCGCTCCGCGCCGACCATCGTGACCGTGGCCTCCGCGATGAGGCGCAGGAGCGCGTCGAGGTCGGTCACGGTCATAAGCCGCCGGGTCACGTCGAGCAGCGTGTCGAGATCGCGCCGTCCCGCGCCGCGCCGCCGCTCGGCGGCGCGCCGCTCGCGGCTCTCCTCGCTCCGCCGGTCCATGCGGTCGGCGCTTCGTCGCTCGCCCATCCGCCGTTCGAACGGCTGCCGACTCACGAGGCCTCCTGCGGGATCTGGGCGAGGACGGGACTGACGCTCTCGGCGATCCGCTCGAGGAGCATCTGGTCGCGCCGCTCGAACGGACCGCTCCGCTTGTTCAGGACTTGGAGCACGCCGATGACCGACTTGCCGGTCGCGTCCCACACCGGCACGACGAGCATGTTCAGCGTCCGGTAGCCGCTCCGCAGGTCGACGTTCCGGTCGAAGCGCGGGTCGGCGTATGCGTCGGGCACGTTGATGGTCTCGCCGGTCATCCCGACCTGCCCCGCGATGCCGGTGCCCAGCGGCAGGCGGATCTCGAGTGCGGTCCGGGACGCGATCCGCGACCAGAGCTCCTGCTTCGCCTGGTCGACGAAGTACACGGTGCAGCGCTCGGCGTCGCAGGCCTGCGCGCAGAGGTCGATGAGGCCACGGAGATAGGCCTCCCGATCGCGCTGCACGGCGAGGTGCGTCAGCTTCATGAGCACGAACGCGACCTTGTCGTCGATCATCGTCCGACCGGCCTAGTGATAGCCCGCGACCGCGGCGGCGCCGATCGGGCGCTCGGGCGCGGGTGCGGGATTCGGGCTCTCGATCGATCCGAGGCTGTTCACCTGGTAGCACCGTACCGGCTCCGCGCGACCCTTCACCGGCACGGCACCGAGATCGACCGCGACCACGTCCGCGCCGAGCTCGGAGAGGGTTTCGGCGCTCACCGCGACCTGGTCACGGCGGGCGATGTCATTCGACGTGAGCCGCGATGCGACGTTCGCGGTGTCACCAATGACCGTGTACTCCATGCGGCCGAGCGCGCCGAGGAAGCCCGCGACCACCGGCCCGGTGTTGATGCCGAAGCCGAAGGAGACATCGGGGCCGCCGGTGCCACGCTCGGCGACGATCCAGCGCTGGATCTCGAGGGCGGCCTGCACCGCCTTGCGCGCCGGATCCGCCACAGGTAGTGGCGCACCCCAGATGACCATGATGTTGTCGCCGTTGAACTTGTTCACGGTGCCTTCGTAGCGGTTGACGATGTTCACGATCCCTTCGAAGTAACGGTTCAGGGTGTCGAGCAGTACGCGCGGCATCATCCCCTCGCTCATACCGGTGAAGCCACGGATGTCACCGAACAGTACGGTGACCCGCTTCTCCTCACCGCCGAGGGCGAGCTTCCCACTTTCCTCGATGTCCATGATCGTGCGCGCGATCGAGGGGGCGACGAACCGGCCGAAGGTGGTCTGGGTCCGCGTGACCGCGCGCTGCTCTTCGACGAGCAGATAGCCGAGCGCGACGACCCACCAGAACGTGGTCGGGATCAGGTACCCGTAGGACGCAACCGCGATGGGGCCCTGGCCCACTGCGCCGCTCGTCGCGGTGGAGAAGAACAGAAACCGGACGTAGCCGTAGAGCACGAGCGCCACGATCGCGGCGAGGAATCCGTACAGCCGGAAGGCGGCGACCAGCAGGATCCCGCCGAGCGTTGCGACGACGAGCTCGGCGAGCGTGACCGGAAAGCTCTCGCGCGTCTGGGGGTAGCGGTTCGTGAAGATGGACGAGGCGGTATTCGCCCAGATCTCGACGCCCCACATCTTCTGGGCGCCGCTGTTCGGCACGGGGTAGTTGTCGGGCACCGCGGAGAGCGAGTGCGCGCCGACGAAGATCGTGCGGTTCGCGATAAGCTCGCGCGGCACCGTGCCCGCCACAACGTCGGCGAGCGAGACGACGCAGAACTCGCTGGGATCCGAGCAGGGCGCGACGTCCGCCCGAGCGGCCAGCTCTTCTGCGGGCGGCGCGGCGTAATAGATCGGCATATGCCCGGTCTCGTCGATCGGCATCACGCGGTCCGCGACGCCCGGCCGGCCGGGGAGGACGAGCACGTCGCCCTGGCGCTTGATCGACGTTTCGTCGGCGGGCACGAGCTTCGCGGCCAGCAGCGAGCGCGCGGTGGCGACGAGCGGCAACGAGTAATAGCGGCCACTCGGTGTGTCGATGACCAGCCCCGCCGTGCGGACGCGGCTGTCCTGATCCGGGAACACGTTCACCGCGGCGAGGCCGGCGGCCGCCTGCCGGAGGATCGTGATCGGGACCTGCTCGGCGCTGTACCGGACCGCGCCGTCACCGTCGGCGTGCGCGCCGGCGCCCTGCATCGCGAGGATGACGTTCCCGCTGTCCTTAATGGCCGTCGCGAGCGCGCGATCCTGGTCAGGATTCGGTGACTCGTCGTAGAACCCGATGTCGAACGCGACGACCCGCGGCGTCATGGGCTTCAACGCCGTGAGCAGATCCACCCAGGCCTGCCGCGGAAGCGGGTATTTGCCGTAGCGGCTGACGGTCTGGTCGTCCAGCGCGATGACCGTCACCTGGTTCGACAGCTTGCTCGGCGCGTTCGTGATGAAGGTGTCGTACGTCACCGCCTGGAGGCTCGAATCGAGGAGGTGCGTGCCGAACGACAGGGCCCCGATGAGGATGCCGACGGCCGCGAGGGCGACAAGGATGAGCCGCTGGCGCTGAAGCCGCTTGGAGAGCACCCCTTCCCCCTTCGGCCCGAGCCTCATTGGAGGCACTCGGGGCGCGGTCAATGCTAGCGGCTGGCCGCCCTCCGGAGCACGTCCTTGAGGACCGCGATCGAGCGACCGTAATCGGAGAGCGCGAGCCGCTCGGTCGGCGTGTGGTCGTAGCGCGCATCTCCCGGCCCGTAGGCGACCATCGGGCAGTGCCATGCAGGAAGCAGGACATTCATGTCGCTCGTGCCGGTCTTCTCCTTGAACACGGTCTGACCGCCGATGCCGGCGATCGCGCGCGCGAACGCACGCGCCACCGGCGTCGTGCGCGCGGTGCGCGCGGGCTCCTCCGATGCGATGCGCTCGATCGTCACCTCTGCGTCCCCATCGTGCTGCTCCCCGATCGCCTGCGCGGCGTCCTCGAGCTCGTCCGTCGTGATTCTGGGCGGCACGCGGTAGCCGACGCGCAGCTCGGCGCGCTCGACCAGACCGTCCCCTGCGGCGGCGTGCATTCCCTCGAGCCGGCAGTCGAGCCGCTCGAATGTCGCGGCGTGGCGCTTGAGCCGCGCCCAGAGCGCGAGCGCCTCTTCGGCGACCGTCGGCCCGGGCGACGCGCCGTGGCGCGCATCGCGCGACAGCGATACGCCGAGGACGAGGCGGCCCTTGTACGCGACGGTCACGCCGTCCCAGCCCGACGGCTCGCCGATCACGCACCAATCCGGCGCCGCGAGCGTCGCACGGAAGCGAGCGCCCTTGCTCGTCGGCGATTCCTCCTCCACCGCTCCGACGACGGTCACCCGGACGCCGGGCACCGGCACAGTCGCCGCCGCGACGAACGCTGCGAGGGGACCTTTCGCATCCACGGCGCCGCGGCCGACGAGCTCGCCGTCCTCGACGCGCACGGGGATCTCACCGGGCACGGTGTCGATGTGTCCGAGGAGCACGATGTGCACGGGACCGTCGCCGATCTCGCCCACCGCGTTGCCGGCCGCGTCGATCGACGCGCGGAAGCCGCGCTCGGCCATCCGCGCGACCAGCCATTCGACCGCGTCACGCTCCTGGCGCGAGACCGATGGGATCGCCACCAACCCACCGACCAGGGCCACGTCGTCGGGCGCGAGCTCGATGTCGTTCACGCCGCGAGCGCGGCGCGGGTCGCCTCAATGACCGCATCCACCTGTGCGGCGGTGATCACGAGCGCCGGCAGGTAGCGCACGACGGTCGGGCCCGCACCGAGCGCGAGCACGCCGTGATCCTGCAGGGCCTTCAGCGTCGGGCCGGCGTACTCCTTGAGCTCGACGCCCTGGATCAGTCCGAGGCCGCGAACCTCACGCACCTTGGGCGACTCGATCGAGACCAGGCCCTCGTGCAGCTGCCTCCCGCGTTCGGCCGCGTTGTGCGCGAGGCCGAGGCGCAGATGCTCGTCGATCGTGGCGACGGCGGCGGCGCAGGCCAGCGGGTTGCCTCCGAAGGTCGTGGAGTGCGAACGTTTCGGCAGCTCGCCGAGCGCGCGCGAGAACGCGATCGCGCCCATCGGGATGCCGCCGGCGATCGACTTCGCGAGACAGAGCACGTCGGGCACGATCCCGAACTGCTCGATCGCGAACATCGTCCCGGTGCGCCCGAAGCCGGTCTGGACCTCGTCGACCACGAACAGCGCGCCGCGCTCGCGGCAGAGCCGCGCGGCCTCCGCGACGAACTCGCGCGTCGCCGGGCGTACGCCACCCTCGCCCTGAACGAGCTCCACGATGAACGCCGATGTCTCCGTCGTGATCGCGGCATCGAGGGCCTCGACCTTGTTGAACGGGATGTGGCTGAATCCCTCGAGCAGGGGCCCGAAAAGCTCGCGGTACTCCGGGCCCCACGTCGCCGAGAGGGCGCCCATGGTCTTGCCGTGGAAGCCGCGCATGGTCGCGACGACCTTTGTCCGCTTCGTCGCGAGTCGCGCGAACTTCAGGGCTCCCTCCACGGCTTCGGTGCCGCTGTTGCAGAGGAAGATGCGGTCGAGGGATGCCGGAAGGATCCGGGCGAGGCGGTCGTACAGCTCCGCGCGGCGGTCGTTGTAGAAGAGCTCGGTGCAGAACGAGAGCGTGCGAGCCTGCCGTGCGAGGGCATCGGCGACCGCGGCATTCGCATGGCCGAGGTTGCCCGAGCCCTGGCCGCCGACGCAGTCGATGTACTGATGGCCCGCCTCGTCCCACACGACCGCGCCATCGCCCCGCACGAGCGCGAGGTCGCGCTTCTGATAGAGGCCCGAGGTGTGGGCCGCCTCACGGCGGATGGTGTCATCCATGAATGACCGTGCGCACGCGCGGATCGCCGGCCGCGCTGCGGATGATCACCTCGCCGACGCCGCCTTCGATCGCCTCGCGCGCGGCGAGGATCTTCTTCTTCATCCGGCCCTGGGCCAGCCGCTCGGCCTCGTCCAGGGTCGTCTCCGGCACGAGCGAATCGGGATCGCCGACGTCGCGCAGGAGGCCGGCCACGTTCGTCAGGATGAGGAGCGCGTCGGCTTCGATCGCGACGGCGATGCGGGCCGCGACCCGGTCGCCGTCCACGTTCAGCGCCTCGTTCTCGGTCGAGAGTGCCAGCGGCGCGACGACCGGGACGCGGCTCGGGCCCATCAGCTGCCGCAGCAGCGGCACGTTCACCGCCTTCACGGTGCCGGTGTAGTCGTCGCGCAGGATGACGGTCTTCCCGTCCTTCACCGAGCGGACCGCCTTGCGCTCCGCGACGAGGAGCCGTCCCGACAGCCCGGAGAGGCCGACCGCGTCGACACCGCGGGCTTGCAGCTTCTCGACGTAGAGGAAATTCTCGACGCCGAGCGCGGCCATCGCGAACAACTCGAGCGTCCTTCGGTCGGTCCGGCGGCTCTGATGGCCGGACGGCGACACGATCGTCTCGACCGGATGGCCGAACGCCGCCTGCAGCTTGTCGGTCTCAGCGGACGCGCCGTGCACGAGCACGATCTCATCCGAGCGCGCGACGTCCGCGACGAGGTCGGCGACGCTGTCGCGGTCGACGCCCGCCGACCCGCCGGCCTTGATCACCGCGCGGAGGGTCACGGATGCAGCCCGGGGAACTCGAGGCCCGCCGTCTCGGGAAATCCGCACGCGACATTCATCGCCTGGACGCCGTTCCCGGCCGCGCCCTTCATCAGGTTGTCGATCGCGCAGAGGGCGACGACGCGTTCGCCCCGCGGGTCGGACGCGAACCCGACATCGGCGAAGTTGGAGCCCGCGAGCAACTTGGGCTCCGGGTAGCGGAAGATCCCCGTCCGCTCCTTCACGATCCGCACGAACGGCTCGTTCGCGTATGACTCGCGGTACGCGCGCCAGCAGGCCTTGTCGTCGACACCGTCCTTCACCGGAACATGCGCCGTCGCCAGCACACCGCGAACGAGCTCGACAGCGGTCACCGATAGCTGAACGCGGACGCCGAGCTCCTGCTCGACCTCCGCGGTGTGCCGATGGCCGACCGGCCTGAACGAGCGCACGACGCCGGCGCGCTCGGGATGATGCGAGTCCTCGCCCGGCTCGCGGCCTCCCTCACTCGATCCGACCTTGCATTCGACGACGATCGGGCGCGACTGATCGATGAGCCCAGCGCGCGCAAGCGGCAGGAGCGCGAGGATCGTCGCCGTCGCGTTGCAGCCGGCGCCGGTGACGAGCTTCGCGGTCCGGATCTCGTCCCGGTGCAGCTCCGGGATCCCATAAACGGCGGCGCCGAGCAGCTCGGGGTGCGGATGGTCGCCCTCGTACCAGGTCCGGTAGACCGACGGGTCGCGCAGCCGGTGGTCGGACGACAGATCGATGACCAGGCTGCCGCGTGAACGGAACTCCGTGAGCCGGTGCGCCCCGTTCGGCAGCGAGAGGAACACGACATCGCATCCGGTCACGTCGTCGTAGCGGACGAACTCGAGCGACGTGCGCTTGCGCAGGTTCGGGTGGGCGGTCGTGACGGGCTTGCCGGCCAGTGACTCGCTACCCGCGACGATCTCCCCCACCTCGGGATGCCCGCCGAGCAGCCGCAACAGCTCGCCACCGGCGTAACCGCCGGCACCGATGACGCCGACCTTCATCAGGCCCGCTTCGCGACGCCGAGCGCGTAGTCGACAACCCGGCCGGGGATGTTCACGCCGGTCGTGTCGATGGAATTGCGGAACTCCATCGTGTAGTTCACCTCGTTCACGAGGAGGCCCTCGGGGGCCTCCAGCACGTCGATGGCGACGACCCCTCCGCCGACGGCCTTCGCGGCGCGCACGCACAGGTCGTTGAGCTCGGGCGTGACCTCGCACTTGATCGCCTTGCCGCCACGCGCGGTGTTCGTGATCCAGTGCTCCGAGTACCGGTAGATGGCGCCGATGGTCTCGTCGCCGACCACGAACGCACGGATGTCCCGGCCCGGCTTCGGCACGTATTCCTGGATGTAATAGATGGAGTGGATGTAGGTCCCGAGCACGTCTTTGTGCTCGAGGATCGACTCGGCGGCATCGCGGTCGTTGACCCGCGAGATGAGCCGGCCCCACGAGCCGACGAGCGGCTTCAGCACCGCGGGGTACCCGAGCTCCTCGACGGCCGTGAGCGCCGATTCCGGGGTGAACGCGAGGCGCGTCCTTGGTGACGGCACGCCGTCGCGGATGAGCCGCATCGTCGTGAGGAGCTTGTTGCCGCAGATGTCGGCCACCTCGAAGGTGTTGACGGTCGGGATGCCCCAGCTCTCGAGCACCGCGAGGGCATAGAGCGCGCGCGAGTGCTGGATGCAGCGTTCGAGGACGACATCGACGCCGAGCTCCGGCTTCTTCTCGAGCGTCAGGACGAGCTCGCGGTCGTCGATGACCTTCGTTGCGACGCCGCGGCGCTCGAGCTCCTCGAGGAGGAGCTTCTCCTCCACGCGCACGCGCGAGAGGAGCACGCCGACTGTAAGGTTACTCACCCCAGTCTTCTTCGGCCTCCGGCGCGAGCGCGAGCGCGACCGGCGCGGTCGCGGTCACCTCGAGCTCCGCGCCGCAGTCCGGGCACGAGACGATCTCGCCCTTCACCGCGTCGGCGCCCACGGCCACGTCAGCGTCGCACTCGGGGCATTTACTCGTAGCGGGCATCGAACGGCGGCCCTCCCTCAGCAGATGAGGAAGACTTTAGCCGAGCCGACCCCGCGCGCGGGCCTTGTCCAGGTACATCCGCTCGTCCGCTTTCGCGATGAGCTGGTCGGTCAGCAGGCCGTCCTCCGGGAACGCGGCGATCCCGAACGACACACGTGGCAGCGAGTGCGGCATCCCACCCCACATGTACGTCTGTTCCGGGAGCTCGTGCGTCAGGCGCATGACCAGGGCCTGGGCTTGATCGAGCGCGGTGCGTGGAAGGAGGAGCACGAACTCGTCTCCGCCGAACCGCGCGACGACGTCCTCCGTGCGCGCGGTCGTACGAAGGGTCGTCGCGACCGAACGGAGCACGGAGTCGCCCACCAGGTGGCCCGCGCTGTCGTTGACCGCCTTCAGTCCGTCCACGTCGCACAGGATCACGCAGAACGCGTCCCCATGGCGGCGAGCCTCCGCGGTCTCGGCCTCGAGCCGCTCCACCAGTACGCGGCGATTGGTCAGGCCGGTGAGCGGATCGTCGCTCGCGAGCCGCCGGCTCTCGCCGAGCAGGCGCGCGTTCGAGATCGCGATGGCTGCCTGTGCCGCGTACAGCCGGAACATCCGCTGCGTCTCGTTCCCCCAGTGCCGGGTCCGCCCGGAGTACAGCGTCATCGTGCCGACGAGCTCGTTGTGCGCGATGAGCGGCAGCGCGATCGCCGATGCGACGACGCCGTGGAGCCGCGGGTTCGACGCCGGGTGGGTCGAGTAGTCCGTCGCCACGGCGGGCTCGCGGGTGCGGGCCGACTCGAGCGCGATGCCCATGAGCGGCCCACCGGGGTCGTCGCGCAGCTCGGGCATCTTCGAGCGGTTGATCGCGCGGATGATGAGCGTGCCGTCCGGTTCCGCGAGGGCGATCATCGCGCCGTCGGTCTGGGTGAGCCGGGTGACGTTGTCGACGACCAGCCGAGCGAGGTCGTCGAGGGAGATCTCGCCGGCCGTTGCGAGCCCCACGTCGTACAGCGCGGCGAACTGCGCGGCGCGGCGGCGCTCGCGCTGGCCCAGGCGCCAGTTGGCGTAGAGCGCCAGGCCCGCGCGGATCGCGAGGATCACGATCGTGATCGCGATCGCCGCGGCGACGAGCGGGTCGGTCGCGGTTTGCCGGTCGAGCTGGCTCGCGATCAGGATCGTTGCCGCGGCGATCGCGACCGCGCCGGGCAGCACCATCCGCGACACCTGCACTGCCTCCGTCGCGACGAACGGAACGGCCTCGCCGACCGAATCCTCGGCCCACTGACGGCCCGCGATGCCGATGGCCAGGACGCCGACCATCCAGAACAGGTCGACGACCGTGCCTGGCGCGAACGACTGGTGGACGTAATCGGGCAGCCAGACGACGAAGCCGATGGCGTTCAGGGCGATGCCGATGAACAGGGAGAAGTGCGCGCGCCGCGTCTGCTGCGGCGGAAGGCCCCAGAACATCGACAGCGCCGCACCCGTCGCGGCGACGTACAGGATCGGATACGCGAACGCGACGACGATCGCGGCCGGCTGCCGAATCATCTCCGGCGCGAACAGACCTGAGACGTACAGCGCGACCCCCGCGAGCATCGTGAGCACGGCGGCGCCCACATCGAGCACGAGCGCGTAGACCGCGAGCCGCTGCTCGTGGCCCGCGAGGAACGCGCCGCATCCGATGACGAAGAGCACGGCAGCTGCGAGGAAGCCGAGGTCCGCCGGAGCGGGCGGCGCCGCGTCGACCCCCGCGATGTCGTAGGCGTCCGCGAAGAGCTGACCGAGCGCCCAGGCGATCGCGCCGAGGAACGTGCAAGCCCAGGCGAGTCGCTCCCGGGTCTGCGGGACGAACGCCGCTCGGGCCGTTCCGACCACCGCGCCGAACGCGAACCCGGTCAGCCCGAGGTCGGCGACGACGTGCCGGAGCTCGCCCGGACCCAGAACGAGCTCGGTGAGCCACACGAGAGCCGCGCCGGCGAGGCCCGCGGCGAGGGCCTGCTGCGAGCGCAGCCGAGCGCTGAACATCGGCAGCACGCTAGGGCCGCGCCGCGGGCGGCAGAAGGGGTCAAGTCGTCCTCACCCGGTGCGGTACCGGAAGGGGACGGCCTCCCCCGCCGGTGCTAAGCGGCCGTCCTCGTTGAGCGGGCCCGGCTGACCTTGTCCCCCTTCGAGAGGTCGAT
>CAAGKR010045504.1_pt1 | contig 12630 bp, 8 predicted proteins | sample 2556971 | NCBI WGS metagenome assembly CAAGKR01 (sample SAMEA5207829, study PRJEB30636) | soil metagenome | biome: forest; feature: boreal; material: soil | place: USA | collected 2011-09 | depth 1 m | reverse complement strand
CGTGCCCGCCGAGATCGCGGGAGCCGAACTGGCATCCGAGGCTCGCCGGCTGACGGTGCTGCGGGATCGCTTCCTCGAACAGCTCCAGCGGACGCTCGGGGATGTCGAGATAAATGGGCCGGGTCGCAATCGCCTGCCTGGCAACCTCAATCTCCGCTTTCCCGGGATCGACGCTGACGCGCTGATGGCGAACTGCCAAGGCCTCGCGTTCTCTGCCGGCAGCGCGTGCTCAGCGGCCACGCCCACTCCCTCCAGTGTTCTGCTCGCAATCGGGCTCAGCTCAGACGAAGCTGAACAGTCGGCGCGCTTTGGCTTCGGGCGCCCGACGAGCACCGAGGAGATCGACCAGGCTGTCGAAGAGCTCGCCAGTGCCGTCATCCGCCTTCGCCGAGTGTCACGGCCTGCGGAAGCCGTCGGAATATGACGAGCATGACCACCACCTCCCATCCTGAGCTCAACGGCTCCTTCGCCCGCCACGAGACATTTCATCCTCGCTACGGATGGCTGAAGAAGGGCTTTGACAGTGCTTGCGAGGACCCGACCGTGTTCCTGCGCGAGGACGCGACCACTGCCCTCGGGGTCGGCAAGAACATGGTCCGTGCGATCCGCTACTGGTGCGTGGCCTACAAGATCCTTAGCCAGGAGCGCCGCACCGAGAACTTCCGCCTGTACGATGCCTACCCGACCGAGTTCGGCCGGCAGCTACTCGGCGAGAGGGGCTGGGATCCATATCTCGAGGACCCAGGCTCGCTGTGGCTGCTTCACTGGCAGCTGCTCCGCTCGCCCTGCCAGGCACCGGCCTGGTGGGCGATCTTCAACAGCTCACGCTCACCGGAATTCAGCGACGACGCCCTGCTTCAGGAGCTATGCCGCTTTCGTGATGAGCAAGGCGGCTGGGAGGATGTCGCCGAGAGCTCGCTCGAGAAGGACGTCCGCTGCCTTCTGCGGATGTACGGTGGCGGTACGCAAGGCCGCGACCTACTCGAGGACTCTGTCGACTCGCCGTTCGTGGAGCTTGGCCTGATCCAGCCGGCCGCCGGCGCAAAGCGCCACTGGGTGCTCAACGTGGGCGTCAAGCGTCACCTGCCCGACGCGATCGTCGCCTACGCCGCGCTCGACTACGCAACGATGACCGACAGCAGCGCCAAGCTGCTTGGCCTAGCGGGTCTCACACAAAACCCGGGTGCACCCGGACGGGCTTTCGCGCTTACCGAGACCGCACTAGCTGACGCACTAGCCCGCTTCACAGAGCAACACGAGCAGCCCCTCGGACTAACGCACGCCGCCGGCACCCGCCAGCTCGTGCTGCCCGAGAACCTCGAGGCAGCAAAGGCGAGCGTCCTGGCGCACTATTACCAACGCCGACACGCGCCTGTCGCCAGCAACGCATGACAAAGCTAAGCGAGCTCATCGAGATCCATCATCGCGTGGTCCGCGCCGTCAGCCTGGAGAGCGACCTGCGTGACCCAGACGTTCTTCGCGGCTACTCGCCCGGCGCACACGTCATCGATGCGCTGCGTCGGATCGCCGTCTCATTCCAGGACGGACCCCGCACGCGGGCCTGGTCGATCACCGGCCCCTACGGCGCCGGCAAGTCCTCGTTCGCACACCTACTCTGCGCGGTGCTCGCCGCCAAGCAGGAGCCCACACATCCCGCAGCGATGAAGCTCCTGCGCGCCGCCGACCCGCAGCTTTCAGAGACCCTCAATCGCGAGCGCCGGCGCCTCGGTATTGAGCAGCGGGGCGTCATCTGCGCCGCTGTCGTCGCCGAACGGGAGCCCGTCACGCGTGCGCTGCTCCGCGGCCTCTACCAAGGCGCGAACTGGTATTGGAGCGGTCCAGGACGCAAGCCGGCCGTAGTGCACCGTCTCAGTGAAGCGTCCGCCAAACAAAGCGTTTCGGCCGAGGTGATCTTCGCGCTACTTGACGAACTCGCGGTACACGCGCCTGTGTTCGTGATCGTCGATGAGCTCGGCAAGAACCTTGACTATGCCGCCGATCGAACCTCCGACGGTGACCTCTACGTCCTGCAGCAGCTCGCCGAGCGCCTGTCATCAAGCCCATCGTTTCGCGGCGGCGTGCTTACGTTGGCGCACCTCGCGTTCGAGGACTACCTCCTCGGTGCGCGTGAGACACGCCGGCGCGAGTGGCGAAAGATCCACGGACGCTTCGAAGATATTCCCTTCGTCGCCGACAGCACCCACGCCGTCGGGCTCCTCACCGAAGCGCTGCGTTTCACCGGAACACCCTCGCAAGAGCAAGCCATCAGCAAGGACGCAGTGTTAGCCGAGGAAGCGCTGGCACAAATAGCGATCAAGGGTCCGGGCGTGCTCACGGGAGCCCCCGGTGGAACCTACCCACTCCATCCCACCGTCGCACTGGCTCTACCGGTTCTCGCCTCGCGGCTTGCCCAGCACGACCGGTCACTCGTAGCGTTCCTAACGAGTGACGCGCCGCACGCCCTCCCTGCGTTCCTTGACGCAAATCATTTAGAGGCAGGGAAGGTCCCCTTCTTGCGGCTCGCCGACCTGTACGATTACTTCTTCGAAGACGGGGAGGCAACGGCACTAACCGGACCCGACGGAGAGCGCGCCCGCGAGATCGCCGCACGCATCGCGCAGGCCACCGGCATCGACGATCTCGAGCGCCGCGCGCTGAAGACGATCGGGACGGTCAATCTGATCAGCGGAACCCAATCGCTCGTGGCAAGTGCGGCGCTAGTCGAGCAGGCGCTCATCGGACCCAGGGGGGGCGTGAAAGCCCGACGCGAGGCGCGCGCCGCGATTGCGCGACTCGCCGAGCGAAGCCTTCTCACCTTCCGGGACTTCGCGGGCGAGTATCGGGTCTGGGAAGGATCAGACTTCGACACTGCCGCGCAAATCGTAGCGGCGCGCGAGCAGCTCACCATAGGCGGCACCGCTGAGCAGGGGGTCCTTGGGATCCTCGCCGAGGCGCAGCCACTGCGTCCTGCGGTCGCCCGGCGCCATAGCCAGCGCCACCATGTGCTTCGCTACTTCGAGGCCCGCTACGCAGATTCCGCTCCCCCGGCCGACGTCGATGTCAGCACCGATAGCCCCGACGGGCTTGTGCTCTACGTGCTGGCCGACAAACGCGCGCCAACACAGGCGCAGGCCGAAACCGTCAGCGGGCGACCGCTGATCGTAGTTTGGTCACCCTATGGCAAGGATGTACGCGAAGCCGCACTGGACTTCGCCGCAGCGAGCGCCGTGCTCGCCGGCGCACCGGAGCTCGACCGCGACCCAGTCGCCCGCAGAGAGATCCGCCACCGCGTCGCTGCCCTTCAGAGGGCCCTCGCCGGGCAGATCGAGGAGGCGTTCAGCGGCGAGCTCCCGGGTGTCTACTGGTTTGTCTCCGGCCGCCGCATGCACGCGAAAGGTCCGGCGGAGTTCTCACGCCTACTGTCGGAGCTGTGTGATGCCCGCTACCAGCGGACCCCGGTAATTCGAAATGAGATGGTCAACCGTCGCGAGCTCACCTCCCAGGGAGCTAAGGCTCGTCGCACGCTGCTCGAGCGGATGTTCACCAACGAGTCTGAGCCGCGCCTGGGGATCACCGGCTACGGGCCCGAGCGGGCGATGTATGAGGCCGTCCTGCATCACACCGGGCTGCACGACGAGCGCGGCGAGGCCTGGGGGTTCGGAGCGCCGCCCAAGGACAGCGAACTAGCGGACATCTGGACACACTTCATGGCTCTGCTCGATGGCGTGGTAGATGTGCCGCTGAACATCGCCGAGCTCTACAGCGAGCTGATTGGACCACCGTTTGGGATGAAGGTCGGCGCGATCCCCGTGCTGCTCTCGGCAGCACTCCAGTACCGCGCCGATGACGTGTTCCTCTATCAGGACGGAAGCTTCCAGCCGGTCATCGAAGCATCACACATCGAACGGCTGCTGAAGACGCCCGAGCGCTTCTCACTCAAGCGGGCCTCGTTCGTGGGTCTTCGGGCGAGCGTCTTTGCGCAGCTGCGCGAGGCGCTCGCCGGCGACCGACCCCCTTCGAGCGCTCGGACCAGAAACGAAACCACGCTGTCGGTAGTACGGCCGCTAATCGCCTTTGTCAGCGGCCTGCCTGAATACACGCGTGGCACGACGAGCGTCAGCCCCACCGCGCAGGCCGTGTGCAAGGCGCTGCTTAACGCCCGCGAACCCGACGAGCTACTCCTGACCGCCCTCCCGAATGCGTGCGGTCTTGCGCCCTTCCGTGCCGGCGTCAAGGCACGCGAGGAGAAGCAGGCCGTCGAGTACGTTGAACGCCTCCGACGGGCACTCACAGAGCTCGGATCCGCCTACCAGCTCCTGCTGGAGCAGATCGGCGACCTGCTGCACGCCGGGTTTGCGGTCGCCGGCCCGAAGGCCCTGCTCAGAGAGGAACTGCGCGGACGCAGTCGCCGGCTGCTCAAGCAGGTGATCGAGCCAAAGATGCGGTCGTTCCTCATGAGCGCCGCCGATGAGAACCTCGACGATGATGACTGGCTCGAAGCGCTCGCGATGACGATCAGCTCCAAGCCCCCCAGCAGCTGGACTGATCACGATCTCCTGGTATTCGAGGCGCTCGTCGCTGAGCGCGCCCAATGGTTTCAGCGCCTGGAGCTGCTCTACCACCAGATGCAGACCCTCCACGGCGCGGCATTCGACGCGCGGCGCGTTACGCTAACCGCGCCCGACGGCACGGAGACCGCGGAGCTCGTAAGCGTTGACGCTGCCACGGAGGGCCTCGTCGGGGACATCCTAGACACCGCCCTCAAAGAGCTCGAGCAACAGCTAAGCCCGCAGCAAGCCTCACGGGCCCTGCTCGGAGCCCTCGCCAACCGGCTCCTGTCAGCCAGCGAGCCGACAACGCAGGAGATCAGCAAGCCCAAGCGAAAGGCTGCCAACAGATGACCGAGACCGTGACACCCGAACGCCACGTCCTTGGCATCTCCGGGGGAAAGGACTCCGCCGCCCTCGCGATCTACATGCGCGACCGCGTACCCGAGATGGAGTACTTCTTCTGCGACACCGGCCGTGAGCTGCCCGAGACATACGAGTACCTCACCCGGCTTGAGACTGTCCTCGGCAAGCCGATCACGCGACTGAACTCCGATCGAGACTTCGACCACTGGCTGTGGGTATTCGGCGGAGCCCTGCCCTCGCCGCAAATGCGCTGGTGCACCAAGAACCTCAAGATCAAGCCGCTCGAGGCCTGGATCGGCGAGGACCGCACATCTACCTACATCGGCATCCGCGCTGACGAGGACCGCGAAGGCTACATCTCGCGCAAGCCCAACATTACCCCCGTTTTTCCCTTCAAGACCGACGGACTCGTCAAGGACGACATCCTCAAGATCCTTGAGGATGCAGGCGTCGGACTCCCGAGTTACTACTCCTGGCGCCCCCGCTCCGGCTGCTTCTTCTGCTTCTTCCAGCGCAAGTACGAGTGGGTCCGCCTCGCCGAAGAACACCCCGACCTATTCCAACGCTCCATCGAGTACGAGGACAAGGTCAAATTCGAGGCGAAGGCCAGCGGCCGCGACTTCACGTGGTCACAGGGAGAGAGCCTGCGTGAGCTGATCGCTCGCAAAGACGAGATAATCCGCCAGCACGAAGACGCCATGACCCGCGAGCAGAAAACGCAACCAAACCGACCGCTAGTCGATGTTCTGAGCGGCGTGCTTGATGCCGAGGACGACACGAACGCCTGCACGATGTGTCACGTCTAGGCGGTGCAGGCGCAAGTTGCGCCCAAGTCAGCGCGGCTGTCGTCCGTAAACGGAAGCAGCCAGCGTCGACGGCCGCAGAGCGACGCAGCAGCGGTGACTGCTCGCAGCTTGTAGGAATGCATTGAGATGATCCTTGATACGCATCAAGGATCCGAAGACGCCGCCGTCATCACAGTCAAGGTTTATCAGGGCGCTGACGGCGAAATGCAAAAGCAGCTGATCCCCGAGCGTCCCGGACTCTATGTATGGACCCACAACCTCGGGCGGCTTGTCAAATCGGACGAGCCGACTATCCAGAGCCATCTGCTCGACGTTCTGGCCGTAGTGGGACGCCCACGCACCCAGACGATCCGACCTTACTACGAGGTGACCGTACGGGACCAGCGCCACGAAATTCACAACGCCAAGCGGCTGATCCTCAACACTCGACTCAACCGGGGAGATGACCTCGGCGTGTGGATCGCCGATCTGGCGACACAGGTCCAGAGGCCCCTATACATCGGCATGGCCCTGAACCTCCACAAGAGGATCAACGAACACCTCAGCGGCAGATCAGATCTTCGTGAGCGTCTGCGCGGCGCAGAGCCGAAGCCCGTAGACATGCTTGACTTGGCGATCACCTGGGTCGCGGCACCGATTCAGGTGGACGCTGCTGCCGGCCAACCTGAAGACGATTCCGACATCACGGAGGATTCCGATGAGACAGAAGGCGACAACCCGTCAGTGACCGACGAGCACTTCGGCGTGGGCTCCGAGCTCGATAAGACGCTCAAGGCCGCCGAGTCCCTACTGATCCGCCTCGCGATGCCCATGTTCAACGAGAAGCAGGACTAAAGATGAGCCTACTCGACCTCCGTCCGTCGGGCGTCAACCCCAGCCCCAACATCGCCTATATCAAGGGCGGCTTCGACTTCGACGGCACTGCCGTGCCATTCTTCTCGACCTGCCTGCAGGCCGGTCAGCTCAACAGCCTGCTCAGACTTCCCAGCCAGATTCCAGTCGACCCCGCGAACCCGATAATGCTCGATGAGCTCTTTCAGCGGGAGCTCGACATGGATCGCGTGGAGCAGGAGATCGTCCCCTATCTGCGTAGCCCCAACCGGCTGCGGTTCTTCAACGCACTCACCGTTGTGCTGCTTCCCGCTGATCCCGCCAACCCGAGACGCATCGCCCGAGAGTACCCCGCCCACGATCTCGCGCCGCCGAGTAAAGAGGACCTCGAGCGAACGAGCGTTGGGCCAATCGTCCTGTCCCATCTACCCGACGATCCAACGGTCGGCTATCTCGCCTGGAACCTCGATCAAACCATGCCGGTAGTGCTCGATGGCCAGCATCGCTTTCGCGCCATGCAGATGATCCTCAACGAAGCGGCTGGCCGCCTACGTGATGAGCTCTATCGCGCCCAGGTATCTGTGTTGTTCCTCATCATCGATCCACGTGCTGGATTCAAGGCACCAGAGGGAACAACCGTTCTCGCCGCCTGCAGAGAGATCTTCATCGACGTCAACAAGCACGCCCGTACCGTGCCCCGCACGCGGTTGTTCCTGTTGGACGATCGTGACGTGGTCGGCGTCTCGATGCGTGCCGTCATCGCCTCAGGAGTCGCACCCGAGAAGCAGACCGTCGCCGAGCGCGTCGCGGAGACGGGAAGGATCCCGCTGGGTCTTGTCGACTGGCGAGCGAGCACCGCAAAGTTCGACTCCACGCCATACGTCACCTCTCTCATGACCCTTCACGACATCGTCGAGCACATCGCTGACGTGCCGCGCTTTGATCCGCTCGATTACCAGAAGACCAGGCAGGCTGTGGAAAAGCTGACAGCTCGGTTTGACCTAGAGAGCGTGCCGGGCTTCGACAGCCCGCGGCTACTCGACGAGATTGACCGGGCCGAGCTCGATGAGCGGCCCTTTGAACTATCGCCGAGCACGGTAGAAGTGGCCGGGGAGGCATTTCGTGAGCGGTTCGGCCCACGGATCGTGCGGTCCCTTACGGAGATCGCCCCCTATGCGGCGCTGACAGGCGCACTTGAAGATGCCGGTGTGCTCGCCAGCGCCCTCGAGCCGTGGCTGTCGTTCAACCGCGACGAGCGGCGAGCCCTGATCGACGAGCTCAACACCGACGACCCCGCTCTCGCTGTCGAGCGTGCCTGGAAACCGGTCAAGGAAGCCCACCCACTCGCATTTCAGGTCGTCTTTCAAAAGGCGATGCTGTACTCGCTAAACGCGCTGCTCTCATGGCCGGAGCACGTGACCAAGCACCTGTGGCCTGAAGGACCCGAGACACCCGACCGGCTACTACCCGCCTGCATCATGCGCCTAAACACAACCCTCGTCCCGTCACTCGCGACGACCGGGGTTGACTCCGCGTTCCTCGGCGCCGGCATCCGACCCGACGGCAACATCGACTTTCGCAAGACGCGGATACGCGCAATCACCGGGTTTATCACCTACTGCCTCCTTGCGCCGATCGAAGACTGGTCCGCTCGCTACCGCGAGGATGGCGCAGTCGACGAGCAGCCGATCGGCGACTGGGTACGCGAGCGATGGGCGGCAATCGCGCCGGGCCCGCGCGACCCCATCAAGGGGCTCTTCTCGGCGAACGGGAAGCACTGGCGCAACAGTGTCGAGGAGGTCGTGAGTGTCGAAGCTGAGGCGACGGGCACAGACCTCGACGAGGAGCAGCGCGCGGAGGCACGCGTCGCGCACGCCGCTCTGCAGCTCACCCGCGTCGTTATCGCCGCGGCGTGACTGCGCCCAGCCTCCGCGGCTGGAGGGCGCGTTCTCGCAGGAACGGCGCCGACGCGCCCCCAGGCCGCACAATCGCAAAGGGGGGCGCGTGACGGCACAACGGCACCCAGGCTAGATGACCTCCTTGACGTCGCCCATGATCGCGTCGAGGAATGTGCCCCAGTAGTTGCGTAGCTCCCCGTAGGCGGCGCGTGGGTTCTCGTTCATCGACTCCGCCTTGCCGTAGGCCATCAGCAGCAGCGTCAGTGCCTCTCGTGTGCGACGGGCTGTCTTGACCGCCTCGACCCCTGAGACGGTGCCGGGCTCCTGCTCGGAGATCGCCTTGATCGGCTGGTAGAGCTCCCTGTAGAAGCGGTGGCGGGTATTGAGGCGGATGATCACCTGCCCGGCTACGTGCTGGATGTCGATGAAGCTCTGACCGGGATAGTCCACGGACTCAACGATGATCGCCTTGTCCTGGATGCCCTCGATGTATTCCTTGCGCTCCTCGGCTTTGCTCGCGTCCTTGCCGATGTCGCTCGCGAGGTCCTCCAGCGCCTGCTGCTTTGCGTCCGGCTGCTCGTCGCTCTTGGCGCGGCTCTTTGGCAGCCGTTTGTTGGCACGATCCACCGCGTCGACGACGGGGCGATGCTCACCCTCGGTCTCCTGGGTCTCCCTGGCGACCTTGCCCCAGCGTCGCTCGCGCTCGGCGCGCGCCTCCTCGATGAAGCCCGCGAGCTTCTCTCTCAGCTGCTTGCGAAGCTCCCCGTGGGGCTCGACGCCCCGCTTGACGTTTCGCACGCCGAAGTACTCGTCGAGCTCGGGAGTGAAGGCAACCTCGATACCGATGAAGCGATCGCCCTCTGTGACCTGGGTTGGATAGGAGTAGGGGACCGTGGCGTAGTTGATCTCTCGGTTCATTCGCACGAACGAGATCCGACCCTCGTTCTCAGGGACTCGGAGCGCCTTGGCTACGCTGTCGCCGCCCATAAGCCGCTTGCGCGTCACCTCTGGCGGATAGAGCGTGACTGTCAGGTCTGCGGTGTGTCCGCCAATTTTGAGCTTTGCTCGGCCCATGACGGTGGCCGCAAAGTGTGTTGGCGTCGCCTTGGACTTCGCTGGCTTCTCGCCGTCGTCCTCGGCGCGCTTGGCCTCCGCCCGCGTCTGCTTGCGGGTCTCCTCGGCGAGGATCTTGTCGCTCCAGCTGCGCTCCATCAGCATCAGCGGGTCGTGCGCGAGGAGCGCCTGTTCGTTGATTCTGATCTCGATGCCGCCGTTGAGGAAGTAGCGGAAGATGCGCGAGAGCTCCTTCTCAACCTCGACGCGCAGCTTGTTGGCGTCCTCGGCCCAGCGGCCGTGCTCGAGACGGTCGACCTTTGACCACAGCACTAGCGTGCCGGAGGCCTCGGGCAGCAGGAACTCGAGCTCCTCGGGCACTGGATCGGAGTTGGGCTCATCGATCAGAACGAGCTCCGCGCGCTGCTCGGCCTCGATCGCCTCGTCGAGGTCGAAATGGACGTGCCGCCAGTCTGAGTCGCCGTCGGTCCTGCTCCACACATCGATGCGGCGTGCGAAGGACAGGGCGCCGAGCTTAGCGCCGACACCGAACTTCCCGATCGTCGTGGTCGACATGTACCGCGTTGAGTAGCCAAGCTGTAGATAGTGCTGCAGGATGTCGCGCGCCTCGCTGTCCGATCCCATACCGACCCCGTCGTCGGCGACCGCGATGCGTGCGATGTGTGCCTTGCGTTTCCCCTCGGGCGCCTCTTCGAAGTACACGTCGATCTCGTTGGCGTCGGCCTCGATCGCATTGTCGATCACCTCGCCGAGCGCGGCGGGCAGTGTGTAGCCGGACTCGCGCAGCGAACGCAGCGCGTGTCCGGAGAGGATCACGGGGATTGAGTTGGTTCTAACGGTGGTGCTCATGGCAATTCCTTTCTGATGCGGATGGATTAGGCGGCGACCGGCTGATAGCCCTGCTCTGCGGCGTATGCGCGCAGCGCGCGACGTGCGCGCGTGACCGTGGACCGCGAGATCCCTGCGGCCTGCGCTGTCTCGGACTCGGTCTCGTTGACCAGTAGGCCGGCGAGCACGCGGGGAGTGGCCCCGCCGAGCTCATGCGCTCGCGCCTGCAGCAGCGCGATGAGCTCTCGCGCGAGCGCGCGACGCTCGGGCGTCTCGTAGTCTGCGAACCCCGACAGGCCGCCGGTGGCGATGCCCTCGCCGGCGAGTCGTCCGAGATCGGAGACGAGCCGCAGGCGCCGCGCTCGCGAGCGCAGCACGGTGCGGCGTGAGTCGCGCAGCACGTCGCCGAGCAGCAGCTCGGCCGGCTTCTGCTGGCGCTTGCTGCTCAGGGCGAGCGAGATGGCGTGCTCGGTGATCTCTGCCGGCTCGCTTCCCGGCTGCAGGAGCGTGAGGTGGTGCTGGCAGCGTTCGACGACTTCGCCGACCGGCACGGGGAACATTTGAGTCATGCTGATCCTTCCCCCGGGGGGTGAGCCCGGCGTGCGTGTCCCCGTGTTTTTGTTGCCTCCCGCTTTTCGGCGAGGCAACCTCGGGGCCGTTACACCTTACTCCTCGCGAGACTCGGTGCGCACATGTGGTTCGCCGAGGCTCTGCGGAAGTTCGGTGCATAGATACGGGGCCGGTCCAGAGCAAAGTGCGTCAATGACCCCGACGCCCGGCGTGGCGGCGCGTCATTCACGCGAGCTCGCGCAGGAAGCACGCTGCCTGTACGGCTTCGGTTGCTGCCTGCTGGGCGCTCACGCCGTCCAGTGATCGCTTCCACACCGTCGCGGTCCTGCCGGCGAGCCGTCGCGACGCGCGCCGCCACTCGCCGCCCGGCCCGCTAGCTCGATGACCCGCGAGGTCCCACGCACCGGCGAGGTCCTGCTCGCCGGCCTTGATCGCGACACCGCGAGCATGCGTGCGCACGTCGACCACGACGTCGACCCAAAGCGCTCCGTCCTGCGCGACGCGGGTGAATGAGCCGTCGAAGAAGAACCCGCGGTCGTTAGCTTCGACCCGCATCGAAGCGTCTGGCGAGACGCCGGTGCCCACGCACGCGTGCGGCAACGCACAAAAGGTCTCGGCCAGCCACGCGACATCCATCAAGTCTGCTTCGGCGCACTGCCCCTGACCCGGTCGCTCGGCGGTTTCGTCGCGCGCATAGGTGCACGCGCGCGCCATCCGGTGCGTCTCGCCGCGCACAGCGTCGAGGTAGCCGCCGAGGAGCGCCCCAAACCCCACGCCCAATCCCTCAAGTGCCTCGATGACATCGCCGCCGAGCAAGCGCACCTCTCTCGCGCTCGTCTGCGCTGTGGGCTCAAGTAGGAGCCCCGTGAGGCCAGGGAGGTAGAGCACGGGCTGATAGCCGGCACGACCGTAGGCAAGCATCTGCTCTTCGCGGAACGGGTCGTTGACCTTCGTCTCCGCCGCGATCTGCCACTGCCCACCAGCAGCGTCGAGCAACGTAAACGCAAGATCAGCTCGCGCGGAGCCCACGCGGCGCTCGCGCTCAACCGGACCAAGGACGCGATACGGGAGCGGGCCGGGAAGCCCTCGCAGGAGTTCGAGGATCGGACCCACAGTGCGCTCGTCGTTCAGAAGCGCAGCGAGTGCCCACGAGTGGGCGTAGCCGTAGCTCCACGGCACAACGTCCAGCAGGCCGGGATCTACAAACTCCAAGAGGTCGCCTTCCTCGGTGGCAGGATCGGATCGGGACTTCCGGCGGCGCTATCAGCCTAACCGCAGCGCAGATATAATGCTAGACTCTGGATATGTTTGATCTTAGATTTCTTCACCCCCTACGACAGGGCAAAGGCTGGTCGCAGGCCGACGTGGCGGGCGCGACCCGCATCAACCAGCCGCGCGTCTCGCTGTACGAGCGTCGCGGGCGACGGCCGACGAAAGGCGACTGGACTCGCATGGAGCGTGCTCTCGCGCTCGGCGTGGCACGCGAGGGAGAGAGCGAGCCCGTGTTTGCTCTCGCGACCCGATCGGCCGCTAGCGTGGGCCTCGCGCTCTCAGACGGACCGCGGATCGGCGTGTACCGGGACTCCCGAATCGCCAGCGAGGCTGCCCGTACGGCGCGGAGGCTCACGGCCCGCGATGATCTCGGAGTCGTGCCTGTGTGGCTCGAGGCAGCATTTGCCGAAGTCATCGCCTGGAAGGCGGCCGGCGGGG
>CAAGKR010428773.1_pt1 | contig 12631 bp, 11 predicted proteins | sample 2556971 | NCBI WGS metagenome assembly CAAGKR01 (sample SAMEA5207829, study PRJEB30636) | soil metagenome | biome: forest; feature: boreal; material: soil | place: USA | collected 2011-09 | depth 1 m | reverse complement strand
CCCCCCCCCCAGGCCCCCGCGGAGCCGTTTCGCCTGCGCTTCCGCGAACAGGAAATCACGGCGCGGCTCCAGCGCGTATCCGGCCTCGAGATCCGCGATCGCCGCCGAGTAGTCGCGCGTGCCAAACAGCGAAAGCGCGTGGTCATAAAGCGCCTGCGCGTTCGGCCGCATTGGCCCTTCCATCTCGGCGGCGATCGGCGGGCCAGGGGCCGCGGCTGCGGTCGGCTCGGCCGCTTGGGCGATGATGGACGCGCCGACGAGGAGCAGAACGACAGAGCCCCGCTCGATCCAGCGTCGTGGAGCCGATGATTGCCAGCGCAGGATGGCTTTCTACGATATGCCCGCGCCGCGGCCGTGTCGAGCGGTTGCAGTCCGCGGGACGCCACCCTTTTAGGGCGGGACGGGCGAGTCGGGATCCCACGCGCCGAGACGCGACTCCCCGCCCGAGCGGGGCGTGGCGACTGGCGCCGCCGCGGCTCGGAGGTGCCGGTGCCTTCTCGATGCGACCGCCGGGGTAGCTGTGGCTGCCGGGGCGGTAGCCATCGTGGCAGCGGTGCTTGCGGTCGCGGCCGTCGAGACGGCGCTCGCGGTCGACGGCCCTGGCACTGGTACCGGCTGCGGCGCAGATTCCGCGCGCGCTCTCGCTGGCGTCGGGAGGGCGGCGGCGCGTTCGGCGGCCGTCTTCCACCTCCTGGCGGCCAGGCCGCCGGCGAAGGCAAAGACACAGGCGAATCCGGTGAGGGCCAGGACGTTCATCCAACGCCGCCGGACCGACGCGCGCGGGCGCGTCGGTGCGAACGCATCGGTGGCGGTGCGTTCGTCGTCCTTGTCGCTGGATCGGATCGCCACCGGTCTCGCGGCCAGGTGCTCGGCCAGAGACTTCCCCGCGCGCTCGGCCGCGCGCCAGGCGGCGAGATCCTCGGCGAACAGCTCCTGCATGAGCCCGCCCAGGGCGACGGTGGACGTCGGTAGGCTGGCGTCGCACGCGAAGCTCTCGAGCGCGACCTGCAGCGCCTGCATGGTCGGAAAGCGACCGGCCGGATCGGGAGCCAGCGCGCGCATCACGATCGCCGCCAGTGGGACCGGATAGACTCCGGTCTCCACCGGCCAGGCGGGCGGCGCGGCGACGCCGGTCGCGATCCAGTTCAGAATTTCGAGGTCACTGTCGCCCGAGAAAGGGGGCGCGCCGGTGGTCAGCTCATAGAGGATCGTCCCCAAAGCGAAGACGTCGCTGCGCCGGTCCACATTGCGCCCGCGGCACTGCTCCGGCGACATGTAGGCGAACTTCCCCTTGAGAGTTCCTTCCTGGGTGCGGGTTCGCTGGTAGGCCCACTTCGCGATGCCGAAGTCCGACACCTTCACCGCCCCGTCGTACGACACCAGAACGTTCGAAGGCGAGACGTCGCGGTGGACGATCCCGAGCGGCTCTCCCCGCGGGCCCAAACGCTCGTGCGCGTAGTGCAAGCCGGCGGCGGCGGCGGCGACGATCTCGATCGCGTGGGCCAACGGCAACGGGGCCGCCGGCCGCCGGGCCGCCCTCGCGTGCGCCCGGAGCAGCTCGCGCAGGTTTGCGCCATGCACGTATTCCATGGCGAAGAACGGCGCGTCGCCGTCGGTCCCGACGTCATGGACCTCGGTGATGTGGGGATGGGTGAGCGTCGCCGACAATCGGGCTTCGTCCACGAACATGCGCAGAAGCTCCGGGTCGAGCGCGTGCTGCGGCAGGATCCGCTTGAGCACGACCAGCTTCTCGAAGCCCTCGATGCCGACGCCGGGCAGGCGGGCGAGGTAGATTTCCGCCATGCCGCCGACGGCCAGGCGCCGAATCGGCTCGTAGCGGCCGATCCTTTGACCATGGCCGGCAAGCGGGGCGACCGCAGACATCCCGCCTCAGAATATCAGAACGAGATGCGGGTGCGCTGGGGTCGACCGCACCGCGCGTGCGTTCGCTGTCCCGAGGTTGCGCAACGGGCGGACGCTGCCACTTTTCATAGTTGTTGTTGTTTCAATAGGATCAAAGACTGATCGGTCATGAAGCCTTGAATTCAAAGGGTTTTCTAGTAGCGCAACTGGACGCCGTTTGACGCCCGGTGCTCGCGGAGCTCAAAAAGAACCTTCGAGGTCCGTTCGGCGCGCCCCCAAAGTCGATCCGTCTTTGATACAATCCGACGTTCCCCTCATGCGTATCCTCGCGAAGGGCAGGGCCCCCGGTGCCCGCTTCGGCTGCCTGGTTCTCGCCACGTCCGGCGCTCTTTACGGCTGTCACGTCAACCAGCCGCCGGAAGAGCATTTCTACGACGTCCATATCCAGCCGATCCTGACCAATTTCTGCGTCGGCAACACCTCGCCGTGTCACCGGCCCGATTCGGTAACTGGAACCACCGCGCTCGGCAACCTGGATCTCTCCTCGTTCGAGGGGGTCCAAAAACGCCGCGACGTGCTTCGCACCTACGGCAGCTACCCGCAGCCGCTGCTTCTGCTCAAGGCACTGCCCGAGGCGGACGTTCAGATTCCGTATCAGCAGAGTTTCTACTTCAGCGAAATTCGCCACACCGGTGGCAAGCCGATCGCGCTGAACTCGGACGCGTACAACGAGCTCAAGCGCTGGCTCGACAACGGCGCCAACCGCGACGGCATCGCTCCCGAGGCGGTCCCGAACATGGGCACGGGGGTCTGCAGCGTGGCGCTGCCTCCGGCGAGCCAGCGGCTTCCCGTCGACACCACCACCCAGGCGTATAAGGACTTCGTGGCCAACGTGGAGCCGGTTCTCGAGTCGTCCTGCGCCTTCGGCACCTGCCACGGCTCCCCGCAGGCCGATCTCTATCTCACCTGCGGCCAGAGCGACGATGCGCAGGTGCAGTTCAACTATGCCCAGACCGCCGGTTTCGTGACGCTCGCCCCGATCAACGTCGACCAGAGCGAGATCCTGTTGCGTCCGCTTGCAAGCGCCGCAGGCGGGGTCAGCCATACGGGCGGCACGTTCTTCCAGTCGCGCATGGATCCCACCTGGAAGCAGTGGGAATCGTGGGCGACGGAGGTGCAGGGAACGCCGCTGATGGTCGGACCCAAGACCGCCGGCCAGACCTTCTTCGAGGAGAACGTGATGCCAACACTGCTAGAGCGCGGCTGCGATCTCGAGGGGTGCCACAGCCCCGACGGCTTCAACGACTTCCGCCTGCGCTCGGGCGCGTTCGGGTTCTTTGCGCCCGCGGCGCTCACCCGGAACTACCACGCGCTGGCCGACGACTTCATGGCCTTCGACACCGTGGACCTGAGGCAGTCGCGCGCCGTGAAGAAGAACATCATCGCCGACTCGGGCGGCATGACCCACCGGGCGGGGCCGCTGCTCGAAGACGAGGGCTTCGCGGTTACTGACCCTTGCCCCCAGCCCTTCGATCCGACGACCAACACGCGGGCCTTCTGCGTTCTGCAGGCCTGGCACGCCCTCGAACGGCAAGACCGGGCCGCGGCGGTCTCGCCCATGAACGCCGGCGACGTCCTGCCCCTTGTGTTCGTATCTCGGCCGCCGAACGGCGACGATCTGTTGCACTTCGACACCTTTGAGGGCGGCGCCGATCTCAAGCTCGCCGATGCGACCATCGATGGAACCGGGATGGTGACCGCGGTCGGCAACGTGCGGAGCGCGCTCGGGCCGTGCAGCGGCCTCGTCCCGGGCGCGAACCTCGACGTGCGGGGACCGGAGTGGAGCTACGACGGGACCGAGGTGGTGTTCGCCGCGCGTCCCGGAGCCGCGAGCGGGCTCGACCTGTGGCGGCTGGATGTCAGCGCGGGCACCTGCACCCAGCTCACCAGCGACGCCGGCCGCGCGGTTGGCCCCAACAGCGTGCGCGTGCACAACTTCGATCCGGTGTTCGCCCCCGACGGCAGCGTCGTGTTCGCGTCGACGCGTTCGGGAACGCTGACGCTCAAGATGCACGGATCCGATACGAGCCTCCTGCCCAACTCCGACCTCTTCCGGGTCGTCGCGGTGCCCAACCAGCCGCTCGATTTCTCGAACCCGCAGCAGATGACGTTCCTGCTCAACTCGGAGCTCTCGCCGGCCTTCATGCAGGACGGCCGTGTCAGCTTCACCGCCGAAAAAGCGACGCCGGAATTCTATCAGCTCTCCGGGCGGCGGATGAACTGGGATCTGACCGACTACCACCCGCTGCTCGCGCAGCGCGCGCAGTCGACGGACACGTTCACGACCACGCTCCAGCCCTCGGTCGGCTACCAACAGGCCACGGAGATCCGCGAAGGGCTGGACCGCAACTTCCTCATCATTCTTTCGAACGCCGGCGCGCTGGGCGGCGCTGGGGCGCTGGCGACCTTCAACCGGTCCATAGGTCCCTTCGAGGCCGATCGAACCGAGGTCACGTTCGTCAAATCGATGGTCATCGTCGATCCGGCGGCGGCGCCAACCGACACGGGCGCCACCACCGGAGCCTACCGCTCGCCGTTCTCGCTACCGAACGGCGAGATCCTCGCGTCGTATGCGGCCAATGTGACGAACGCTATGACCGACGTTCCTCAGTACGCTCTGGTTGCCGTCGATGCAGCGACCGGTGCCCGGCGCGCCCTCACCAGCGATCCGACGCTTTCGTACGTCGAGTCGGCGCTCGGATACAAGCGGGGCGAGACCGCCCTCTTCTCGAACCTGCCCCAACTGGTGTTCGGCGGGCACGCGAACGACTCGGCAGAGGGGAGCGACGGCGTCCTTCACCTTCCGGATGCGGCGGTGCTGGCAACGCTTTTGGGGGCCAACCTGCGGAAAGGTCGCAACGTCGCGGCGATGGACGCCGCCGTGGCGCTCAAGGTCTATCAGGAGCTGCCACCGCCGAGTGCGTCGCCGGGGAACCTGATGGGATCGCAGCAGACCTACACGCAGCGTAAGACCCTCGGTCAGGTGAATCTCCTGAGCGATCACTCGACAAAGGTGCTGGTCCCCGGGGGAACACCCCTGATTCTCGAGCTCGTCGACGGTTCCGGGAACCCGCTCTTTACCATGAGCGAAGAGCACCAGGTGCAGGCGGGCGAGTACATCAGTCCCGGGCCCCCGCGTGCGCTGTTCAACAACATTTGCGGCGGCTGTCACGGCAGCATCAGCGGTTCGGAGCTGGACATCTCGGTCAACGCCGATGCGTTGACCGGCGCCTCGGTGTCCCTGTCACGGGACGCGGTCCCGCAAGCCCTCCAGTGAGCCGCGGCTTAAGTTACCAAGCAATCACGCCGCCGAAAACCCTTCGAAACATGATCGGGCGATAATTGACTGTCGTGCTCCTTTCGCTGCCCATCGTTCCCGAAGTCCCCGAGCACCCGGCGGAGAGCTCGGCCATTCCGTCGACCATGACGGTGGCTTCGATCTTGGCGTTGACCGATGACGCGGAAGCCCAAGACCTGCTGATGGAGCTGGCGATCACGGACGGCTTCGGCGTTCGTTGTGCCGCCACCGAGGTCGAGGCGGCCAACGTCCTGCACATCGAGCGGCCCGGGCTGGTTCTGGTCGATCTCGACATGCCGGCGCGCGCCGGAACCAAATTCCTCCGGACCCTGCGCCAGGGTCCTTTCCGCGACATCCCGTCGATCGCCATCACGGCCTCGAACGACCCGATGCTGACGGTCAGCATCGACGCCCCGGTCTTCTTCAAGCCGGCACTCGACGGCCTGGGCGCCGCCCTCGAACGTTTGTTCTGGACCAAGCCCAGCGAAGCACGCTAGAGGCGAGCCGTCGCGTCAGCCGAACTGACGCGTCAGCCGAACTGAACGGACCGGCGCGTGGCCGTCCCGTAGGTAAATCCGGAGATCGGAAACCGGGGTGTCGCCGCTGCATCGTCGATGGCGGCGCCGAGCGCGACCAACACCGGCACGAAGTGCTCGTGCGTGGGGAGGGCCTGGTGGACGCCGGGTGCGCGTTCTCGGTACGCGACAAGGGCGTCGACGTCGCGCCGGGCGAGGACGTCCGCGGTCCAGGCGTCGAACTCCGTTGCCCAGGTCGGCGGCGGCGCGTTTGGGTGGAAATCCATGCTGCGCAGGTTGTGGGTCAGGAAGCCGCTGCCGACGATCAAGATGCCTTCCTCGCGGAGCGGCGCCAGCGCGCGGCCGAGCTCGAGCAGCTCCGCCGGATCGAGCGTCGGCAGCGACACCTGCAGGACGGGTACGTCGGCATCCGGGTACATGCAAACGAGCGGGACGTACGCTCCGTGGTCGAGTCCGCGGTCTGGTGCGTCGGCGACGGGCGAGTCGTGCAGGAGCCCGCGCAGGCGGGTGGCCAGGTCGGGCGCGGGCGGCGCCGGGTAGGTGGTTTCGTAGTACCGGGTGGGAAAGCCGTAGAAGTCGTAGACGAGCGGCACGGGGCGCGTGGCGCCGATGGTGATCGGCCGGTCGACCCAGTGGGCGGACAGCATGAGGACGGCCCGCGGCCGCGGCATCGCCTTCGCCCATCCGGCGAGCTCGGACACCCAGCCGCGGTCGTCGAGCAAGAAAGGCGATCCGTGCGCGAGGAAGATCGCGGGCATCTTCGTCCCGCCGCTCGTCGCGCTCTTCGAGGGTTGCTTTGTCATCGTCGCCTGGTTGGATGCCGAGCGGCCGCAACCGGTTGCGCCCGCGGCGAGCAAGACCTTGATCGCGACCCGGCGATCCACTCGGCAATTCTAGCAGCCGCGCCGGCTAGAATCGCACCGCAAAGGAGCCCTGCACGATGTGCGCGTAGGAGCGATCGGCGTTCGGCGCGTTCGGCGAGGCGAGCTGGTAGAGCAAGAGCTCGTACTTGACGTCGGCCTCCATCTCCACGAACCAGGACGAGCGCTCTTGTTGCGGGCGGCGCAGGAACGCGAGCCGGCCGCCGACCAGATAGTTGCTCATCGGTGACAGCTCGCGATCGCCGGTCCAGTACTGCCCTGCAGGTCCGAGGGTCCGGTAGCCCTCACCATCGCGGTAGAAGCTCGCGCCATTCTGCAGGTGATAGTGGCCGCGCAGCGACAGCAGCGTCGATTGGCTGATGTACTTGTTCACGACCATGTCGGCGGTGACGGCCTGCATCGCCCAGCTGTCTCGGTAGAGGCGCAGCATCGTGAGGGTCGAGGCGCGCCACTCGTGGAAAGCGTAAGCGGCGCGCCCGAAGAGGGCGTAGCGCTGGCGGGTGAGCGGCTCGTGCTCTTGCGGCTCCTGGTGCTGGCTGCCGACCAGGACGCGCCGGTAGGGGTTCGACTGAAAGCCGTCGAGGATCTGGATCGTGCTTCCGCCTTGGATCACCAAACGCGGGGTCATCGTCCACGACAGCGACGGCTCGATCGCGTCGATGTTCAGTCGATGGGTGACTACGTCGGCGGCGGACGCGTTGAAACAGTGCGCGGACGAGGTGAGCGCCAGCAGGTCGAGCGGTGTTTGGGCGGCGGCATTGTTGGCGTCGCAGACGCTGTCCCAGTTGTGCGAGTAGGCGAGGGCCAGCGTGAAGTTGTGGTCGTAGAGATCGTCGTGGGTGGTGGCTGAAAGCGAATTCGAACGGTAGTCGTGCTCCCAGCCGTACGCGTACGAGGCGCCGATACCCCCGTCGGGGCGATCGTAAGTGAAGCCCCCGTGCACCTGCTGGCGGTCGTCGCGGAACTTGGTCGCGCCCGAGACCGCGTCGACGCCGCTATGGGGCCCGAAGACGGCGGGGGTCGCGCCGCTGACGGCATCGGCTTCCCCCCCCGCCGCGACGGCGAGCCCTCCGGCGAGCGGCGCGGTGGCGTCCACCTGGGGGTGGTACACGATGATTCCTTGGTTCTGCGAGGACGGCTCCCGGAAGAGCGTGAGGCGCGACGAGACCTCGGTCGGGTTGTCGGCGCGCGCGGGCACGGTCAGGGCCAGCCCCGACGCGACCAGGAGCGCCCGATGCCTCAGTTGCAACCGCAGCCTCCGCCGGACGTCCCCGTCCCGCCGATCGCGCCCTCGCGGTTGGACAAGATGTGCTCTTCGGCCGCTCGTTCTTGTCCGTCCGATTCGAGCTGCATGATCCGATCGGCGAGCAGCTCGCGCTGGTGCGGCCTGACCGTCCACTTCGAGACCACGCACCCACCACCGCCCACCGACAACACCGCGCCAATCAGGAGCCCCAACCCCAAACGACGGAATTTCGGCCCGGCTTTGCCGGGACGAAATTCGGGGGCAAGGGGGGACGGAGAGGCGGCCTCATGCGTCTCTCCAAGCAAGCGGGCGCCAAAGCCGCCGCGCGGTCCCGCCTTCTTAAAAAAATACGGCGAGCGCACCGGAGTACTCCTGGATTCGTTGGGTGTGGTTGGCGTCGAAGATGACGTAGTGGCGAACGTCGCCGCGCAGCGTGAGACGTTTCTTGAGCGCGACGATCAGGCCGCCGCCGACGTTGACCATCGAGTAGCTCCCCGCCTGGATGGCGTATTGATCGGCCTTCTTGCGGCCGAAGGCGCCGCCGGCCGCCGCGCCCACGAACGGTGTCACCGGCGAGGCGGCGAACAGGAAGGCGTTGAAGCCGCCGCCGGCATAGATGACGTCGATCTGGTTGCCGACCGTCTCGCCCACCATCCCCTCCAGCGAGACGTGGGGGGCGAGCAGCCAGGCCGGGCGGAACAGGAACATGCCGTCTCCCCCGAGGACGCCGGCGGAGAAGGTGAAACCGAGGTTCTGTTCCAAGAGCGGCGAAGGAGAAAAGACGGCGCTGCCCATCCGCTTCCAGACCGACGGCCCCTGGTGCGCGGCGGCCAGGTCGACGTCGAGCGGGAACACCTCGTCGCCCAGGATCCACCCGTACGTCCCGTCGGGTAGCTCGACGCGGAACCAGTGGTCGTGGCTCGCGCGGCCGATGGCCGGGAGCACCTCGCCGAGGCGCGCGCGATAGACCACGCGGAAGCCGAAGCCAGGACCGGTGTGGACCTGCGCCTCCTCGGAGACCACGCGGACCAGCGCCGTGTCGTCGGCGCGCGCCTCGACCGACGCCAGAACGAGCGCCAAGAGGCAGGCGCATCCCAAGGCCGGGTTGGCCGCTCGGTTCATGGATTGGTGACCCATTGTTCGACGAGCATCGCCTCGGGGCCGCCGGGCATGATCAACATTCCGCCGCCGTGGACCTGGACGTTCTCGGGCAGGATGAGCAAGCGGCTTTCGTCCACGAGCGAACAGTTCATCTCGTTGGCGGCCGACGCGTAGTTGTTGGCCCAGTCCGCCGGAAATGGAATCGTTCCCGGTTCAGCGGGCACCGTGAGGATGAGCCCGTTCGGGCTGCCTATCGCGTGGCAGGAGACGTCGTAGCAGTGTTTGCCGCCGTAGGCCTGGCCCAGGAAATTCGGCCAGATCTGATCGATGAACCACTGCTGCCCGGGCTCGCAGGCGTTGACGTCGGCGGGGGGCGCGCCGAGGTCGACGGTCTCGCAGCCGATCACCGCGCCCAGCGCGGCGAGCGCGAGAGCCAGGCTCAACCCTCCGCGCGAAATCAAAACGTGTACCTCAGATACGTGGTGACCATCAGATCCTGGCTACCGGAGATCTCGCGCAGCCAAAAATAGTCGCCGCGCAGGCCGACCGAAAAGTGCCGCGAGAGGGAGTGGTAGTCGAGCCCGCCGCCGCCTCCCGCCGTAAAGCCGATCCGGTAGCGCTCGATCATGAGGGTGTAGAGGACGTTGGTAGAGAGCCGCTCCACGCCGATGCCCCCCTCCGCGAAGAGCGACGTCTGCGCGAAACGGAGGGTCAGCTTCCCCTCGGCGATCGCCTGGGTGGTCTGCAGGAGCTGCCCGGCCTGCGGGCTCTCGCCGCGGATCGAATGGGTGGATCCGAGGAAGTGCGCCTGCACCGCGAGCCAGCGAAAGAGGTCGTACCCGACCCGCGTGCCGACGGCGACCCCGGGTGCGACGTCGGCACCGGCGGGGCCGAAAAACGCGACCGCGCCGACTTCCCCTTCGGTGTAGAGCCCGCGCGCGAACTTCGCCGGATCGGGGAAAACGACGGCGCTCGGCTCGGCGGTGACCTGTGCCTCGGCCGCCGCGCTCGAAAGCAGCCAAGACGTCGCCAATGCCACCACCAGCTTGCGAAGTCGTGGTCTCAATGGCCCCTATTTGGTCATCATCGCGGGAGGCTGAAACAGGGCGGGGGTCGGCGAGAACAGGGTATCGCCCGAATCGTGCAGGAGCTGGTCGTCGTCGTCTCGCACGCGGACGATGTAGGTGCAGGTCATCGCGCGGTTGGCGGCGAAGTTGACGTCGATCTCGGTGAGCGCGGGGATGACCACGTTGGCTGGAACCATGTCGAGCCCAATCGGGTTGACCTGCGAATTATTGATCAAAACCGCGTTGAACGGCGCATTCCAACGTCCTATGGCGTCGAGATCCAGCTCGGCCTCGTTGAAGTCGTCCTCGCGCACGGTGCCGAAGACCGTCTCCCCCGCGGCAAGCGTCTCCGGCGTCACCGAGATGAGCGGGATGAAGGTGGGGGCGTTGTTGTTCCCCGCCTGCAACGCCATCGCGACCACGTTCTCATCGTATTTCGTGTATTCGTTGGCGCCGTCGATTCCGATGGTGAACGCCGGGGGATCGTTCGGATCCGCGGGCGCGCCGGGCGCTTCGGTGTTCGTGACCTGGTAGGAAAGCTCGATGTGCACGTGCGCGCGCTCTATCCAGGGGACCATGAATCCGAGCGCCGTCGTCTGGGCGTCGAGGCTCTGCTGCTCCTGCTTGCTCGGGTTGCGAAACCGCAACGTCATTCCGTTTTCGATCCTTGGCGGGTTGCCCTTGGCGTCGGGCATGCCCGTCACTGCCAGGATTGGCGTCGGCGAATCGAAGTAGATTGGCGCATTCACGCATCCAAGCGCGAGCGGCGCCAGCGCCGCCAGCTTCACGCAGATCTCGAATGGTCCCATCACGACCCTCCTTTGAAGACGAAGGGAAAGCGGCCGACGATCGTCTGTCCGGGCGCCTTGGGGAACTGCCATTGCTTGACCTGGCGGACGATGCAACCTTCGACGGCGGCGTCGTTCATCGCGCTCGATTTGATATTGGCCTTGCTAACCGTGCCGTCGGGCTGGATGACCCAGAAGACGTCGACGTTGCCGGACAGCGAGCTTTTATGCTGCAGCTCTTTCTCGTAGCAGTATTTGACTCCCGCGAAGTGGGCCTTGACGACCTTGTAGACCTGCTCCTTCGAGAGAGACCCGTCGGTGTCGCCGCCACCGCTGCCGAGGCCGACCGAGACCTCGTGCTCGCCGCGCTCGGCAAGCTTGGGTCCGCGGCCGTGACCGTGGGTGCCGCGCCCGCCGGTGTCGAGGTTGCCGGAGCCGTAGACGTGTCCGTAGCCCGTGCCGCCGCCACCCGGGCCCGATCCCGCGCTCGAGAGCCCGCCCGAGCCGCGACCGGCGACCAGCTTGGCGCCCGCCATGCCGGCCATTGCCTGCTCCACGTCGTCGCTCTGCGCGAACAGCTTCGACAATCCCGATCCCGACGCCTTGTCCCGCCCGATGATGCTGAGGATCCCGACCCTCTGCACTTTTTCGCGCAGGATGTCTTCCTTCCCCTTGGGGATGATCGTGTCCTTCTGGGTTGCGTCGGCTCGCCCGATCTTGCCGGCCTTATCCTTTGCCCGCTTGGTCTGCCCCTGTTTCTCTGCCGATTTCTCTTCCGCCTTCTCGCGCTTGATGACCTCTTTCTTCTGGAATTCGAGCGCCTGGGGCGCTTCGATCTTCGCGACCCGGTCGGGGCTCAGTGCCAGCGGCGGTTTGGGCTCCTCCTTCTCCCACATGAAGTTTAAAATCGCGGCCAGCAGGCCGAGCACGATGCTGGTGCCGACGGTGATTTGCACCATGTGCGGGTCTTTGAATCGGGGTCGCGGAACGATCTCGGGCGGATCGACCCAGCGAATCTCGACGCGAAGGTCGCTACCGTCCGCGAACACCAGCTTGGCTTTGTCGCCGCGGGCCAGATCGACGTCGCGTGAGGTCACGTCCGCGACCGAGGTGGCGACGCCCCCGATCTGTAGGTCGCCCCTGAGCGCTGGCGCGAGATGGAGAACGTAACCTTCGCGACGGGGCTCGATGAGCAGGAATCTGCTGCGCCCTTCGACGGCCGGCGTCACGAACGTGGCGCGCTTGGACGGCCCGATGGTAATCTTCTGTCGCCGACGAAGCAGACGGTACCCGATGATCCGGCCCCGCCAGATCATCGCCACCTGCAGCATCGCCTGGGTGGTCACCGGCAACGGACCCGTTCGTCGCCGCGCCGACCGCGCGCCCGGAGGCGTGGGAGGGAGTGCATGAGAAAGTGGGCTTGTCGCCAAGAGTTCACCCTATTGCGTCAGAGGCTCTTGTCATCGGCGCTTTGCCCCAGCTCCTTCATGAAAGACCGTTTGTCGGGGGCAGACATATCGAGCTCGAGCTTGACCCTGTTCAAAAAATATAGGAGTTGCGGGGTCTTAAGCTTGCCTTCCACGTCCATGGCGCCGAAGGTATAGGTCTTGGTCTTGACCTTGCCGCCGGCTCCCGCCCCCTTGGCGCCGCCCGCCGGCTGCTCATCGGCGGTCGCGCCCTCGCCGCTGCCGTCGCTCGCGACCTGGCTGTCGGCGGTCGACGCCGCGCTTCGCTCGCGGGTATGGGTTGGAGCCGGCTTGTGCGGGGGCGCGCGCCGTTTCGCCGGCTTGG
>CAAGKR010196476.1_pt1 | contig 12640 bp, 9 predicted proteins | sample 2556971 | NCBI WGS metagenome assembly CAAGKR01 (sample SAMEA5207829, study PRJEB30636) | soil metagenome | biome: forest; feature: boreal; material: soil | place: USA | collected 2011-09 | depth 1 m | reverse complement strand
TAATACTTAGTTAAGTTCAGGAGGTGTCATCAAACCTCGTCAGGCACCACGGACATCGGCCTGCCATCCGGATGATGCTTGCTTGGAGCAACCGCCTCATCATCGGCAACGTCGCACCAGAAGTTTTTTTTAGAGCGCGCCTGTTCACTGCGCAGGAAACAGAAGGCGAGGGAGACGAGCGTGACATGATGGTGCCAGCCGAGCCATCCGCGGCCCTCAAAGTGGTCGAGCCCGAGTTCGTCTTTGAGTTCGCGGTAGTCTTGCTCGATCTTCCAGCGGCCGCGGGCGGCGTGGACCGCCGAACGCAAGGAAGGAGCGGCGGCGCCGGAACCGTTCCAGAGCATCCAATAATCGCAGGGTTCAGCGGCGTCCTTCGGCCATTGGATCAGCAGCCATTCCGGGACCCGCGGCGGATGGGCCCGTACGCTCCAGCCGTGTGCGGCCCAGGTCTTGATCAGGGCGAAGCGCGAGGACTGGGGCCCCTTGGTCCCAATGCGCCACGTCACGGTTCGCCAGGCGGTTGGGGGCAGTTGGCGGGCGACCTCGAGCAGGGAGGAAACAGGCGGCAAGTCTGCCAAGCGGGGATGCCGCCGCGGCCGTCCCCGACGCTGCGGCGGCGGCAACGGCACGTGGGGATCTTTCAGCCAAACTACCGTCCGCGGTTCCACCGCCACAGCGTAAGCCAGCCGGCGTGCTCGAAGCTCCTGCCTAAAATCGAAATCGTTGCCGTAGGCCGAGTCGGCCAGGACGGCGCCGACCGGCAGGGACCACTCCTGTGCCCGTGCGATCAGCTCCAGCGCCAATTCCTGTTTTGTATGGTGGACCGTCTCCGGAGGGATCCGCGCCTGCTGGCGCCGCGCCGCGTCCTTTATCCAGTTCTCCGGAAGAAACAGTCGCCAACTGATTGGATAGCTCATCTCGCTCTGACTCCAGTGCAGGCTCACCGCCACCTGACAGTTGGCGATTTTCCCTAGGGCCCCGCAATACTGCCGGGCCACGCCCACCGAGTGCTCGCCAGCCTTGGGAAAAGACGTCTCATCGATCACCCAGTAGGCCGGTTCCTCCCCGTCGTCCGCCAGCCGACGGGCCAAACGTCGCTGGATCTCATTCACTTCCCACGGACTCTGGTTCAAGAACTGGTTAAGCGCCTGTTCGTCCGCCCCGGCGATCCGCTCCGCAATCGGCTGCACCGATTTGCGCTGCCCGTCCAACAGAAGGCCCTGGATATAGATCTGCGCCCAGTGCCGACGTTCGCTTCGCCCCATCGGTTCGACCAAATCACGCAGAAACCGATCGAGCCGCGCACCCACCCCCGACAATTGTTTCTCGGTCATGCACGCAGCGTGCGGCAAATCCTCGACCACAGCAATCCTTTACTTAACTAAGTATTACTAGGATGGTGGTGAAAAACAACCACACATCCGCTAGTCGGGGACTCAAGATAGGGCAGACGCAAGAATCAATTGCAGGACAGCCTAAGCCGCGGGCTATCTTGCCCTCGTCGGCCTGTACCTAGACTCCTCGGGAGTCAGGTAGGTGAAGCGGAACGACTCCTGATCGAGGCTTCGCTCGACATTGTGGTCGCCTGCAAAGTCAAAGGCGACCAGGCGCGCGCCCTCCAGCCACGCAGAAGAGGCGATGTCGCCGATGGCGAACCTCTCGCTGACCACACTCACCATGTTGAGCTGAAGCCCCAGTGGATTGCTCCCTAATTCCTCCTTACCGACGCGCATCTCCCCTTTGGCGCGGTTGACTAGGGCCCAGGTCATCGACCTCGGCCACACAAGCCCGAGGAATGCGAGGAGGTTGGCCCTCTCGAATCGGTCGGTGACAGTCATGCTCACCTTATGCTCGCCCTGGGCCAAGTCGTATACCGAGAACGAGGCCCCGGTGTGCCTGAAGCTCCCTTCCGCTATCGGCGCATCCGCAGCAATTGCGCCCCTCAGCAGGTAGAGATAGACCTTAGCGTGGAACGAGAGGGGCTTGTCCACGTATCGCTGCGCCAGCGACCGGGGAAACTGAAAATTGTCGTCACAGTCGAAGTCGCGAATGTCCGTCTTGAATCCGACCAGACTCCCCATCTTCTCCCTTATGAGGTCGTCCTGAAAGTGTCCCCCAAGGCCCCCGATTCTCCAGATGCTCTTCCCGCCCTCGGACCATTCGGCCTGGGTCCGCCAGAAGGCGGCCATTCCCGGCTCAAGACCGGTGATCCTCATTGGAACCGCCATGTATCCGTCATACGTGGGCTGGCGGGACGGCCCGGAGGGCAAACTCACGGCGACGTCGGAATCGAGCCCGGCTGGTGACCCGCGGTCGAGAGCCTCCCGCGCATCCCAGCCAAAATGGGGGAAGAAGTTCAGCTGAGAGCTGAAGGCCGTTGCGCTCAATGCTACCGTAACGGCGACAATCGCGGGCAGCGTGCGCCTGAAGTGCCTCGAGAGGAACTGGTGCGCAGCGATCTCCACTGAGACGAGGAGCATGCACGCGAAAAGGATGACGGCCCGAGTGAGGGCGAGCCCCGTGCCTATCTCCTGTGTCGAGTGAAATCCCAGGCCCGACCGCATGATTTCCGAGGCCATGAGATGGACGACCCCGAGGCCTGCAATGCCGGCGATCGTCCATAGGAAATACCTAGGGAAGGAGGTCGTCGCCGACGCCACCCCCATTCCGATGACGACAATTGTTGAATACTCGGCAGCCATGGGAATTGCTGCGCGCGCAATTTGCCCGGCTCCAAACCCGCACGAGAGCCACCAGGGAACGTTGATAACAACCGGGAGAAGCACGAAGAGGAGCGCCGCACCGAGTGCCTTTGCCGCGAGCAGGCGAGCCCCGGAAATCGGGCGCGTCACCCAGAAGGCATCGGTGCCCGCGAGCGGGTCCTCGAAAATCATCCATCCGACTAGGACGAACGCGATGAGGGGCTCGATACAGGCCCTTATCGCGAGTTCGGGACCCGCTCCGAGGCGGATAAGCCATGGCAGGCTGGGCGACCCGAAGACCCCCGAGACAGAGGCATAGAAAAGGATCTTGAGCGCCATTAGACCGAGCCAAGCGAGGACGGCGAGCCTCATGCGGGCGAGGTCCTTCGCAAAGACATGCCACGTAACGCTCATGTCCTCGAGGCCGGGAGGGGTAGCGGGCCCTTCAGCCGGAAAAGGCCAGTTGCGCGGCCCACGACCTTCACGAGGACGGCGCCTTCAAGCCACGGAGCCATGTTCGTCGGGACCTCGCCGTGGAGGTCCCTCGACGGGTTGAAGACAAGCGTCGTACGAAAATAGCGAAGCCGCCCCGCGTGCAGGTCCTCGGGGTTACGCGCCGAAACAGCCGTCATGGCCCTGCCGTCCTCCTGGCTCACCAGCAGGTAGTGCTCCTGGGCCGAAGAGGCGCCCGCCACCTCGCCGAGGGACCAAGGGAATCCGCTGGTGGCATCGGGCTCCGACTCGCTCACCTCGACGACGATCGTGTGTGAGAAGTCGGGAATGAAGGAGAGTATCCTGATCGTACGGCCGTCCAGCGTGATCTGGGCGCCCTCGCGGAAGGCGACCTCGGTCATCTGCGGGGGCGACACCTGGGGCGTGACCGAGGCTGTCGGGAACGTGCCACTCAGGTTCCACCACTTGGAGATGCCAAAGCACGAGATCATGGCTGCCGCGAGGATCGTCGCGGAAAGCTTGGTCCGGCGTCGATGGTACTGGTTTAGTGCAATCGCCGCGGAGGCGATTAGCCAGACTGCGAGAATTCCCCATCCCCTGGTGACGAGGATGGGGCCCGGTGTCCCGGGAAGGCCGGAGCCCTCAAGTAGACGATAGAGAAGGGCCAGACCCAGGAGCGCGACCGCCCCGATGAGGGTATTCGTCACGAACTTGCCGCCCGACGAGGAAACGACGGCAAACGGCACTGCGATGAGCGATATCAGGACCTGCCTCCAAAGCACCTGTGCCGAGCTGCGCCCAAGTAAGGCCAGCCCGAAGTTGTGGCCTAGCCAGAATGGGACGCAGACGAGGACGGGAACGAAGCAAAGCAGGACGAGGACCAGCGCCTTGGCCGACAGCAGGCGGCCGCCCGTGATGGGCCGCGTCATCCAGAATGCGTCCCCCTCGGTCACCGGGTCGTCGTCCTGCAGTCCCATGACGAGGCCGTAGCTGATTACCGGAATGAACACGTTTCCGAATGTCCATGCGGCCATGTAGAACGGCACATGTCCTTCGACGTCCAGGGTCGCCTGGATTGAGCCCAGCGCCAGCTCGCTCGCGATTGCCACCACCCAGAGCAGAAGGGCCCACCTGAGCCTGTAGACGTCCTTGAAGGCGATATGGAGGGTCAGGCTCATGATGCGCCAGAGGCGGCCTGCTGACGCCTGGATTTGGCGAGCGTGACAAAGATTTCACGTAGCTTCATCGTGCTCGCGATTGCCTCGGAATCCCGGAACCGTTCCGAGCGGTACAAATCGAATGCGTCAGGGGTGAAACGGCTGTCAACAAACCGAACGTGATTGTCCAACCGCTCCACCTCGAGCCATCCTTCGGGCGGCGACAGCAGGTCCGGTTCGGCGTTCCCGAGCGTGACCTCGACCCTCCTGAACCTTCCCATGAGGTCCTCAATGGGCTCGGCAAACTGCATCTGTCCGCCGTCGATCAGGCCGACGCGGTCGGCGAGCTGCTCGACCTCGTTGATATCGTGTGAGGAGATGAAGATCGTCCATTCGGATTGCTGGGAGACCTCGAGCATCCCGCGCACGAACTCGTCCCTGACCAGTGGGTCCAGCCCGCTGAAGGGCTCGTCCAGAACCAGCAGCTTCGGCCGGAAGGGTAGTGAGGTGAGGAGCGCGGCCTTCATCAGCATGCCGCGCGACAGCTGCCTGATTTTTCGGTCTGGGGGGAGCTCGAACTGCTTGAGGAGCTTCGCCTCGAGATCCCGGTCCCATGTTGGATAGAATGGCCTGCAGTAGTCGAGAAGCTGCCGCACCGTCATCCAGTCGGGGAGCTTCTGGTTCTCGGAGACGTAGCCAATCTTCTCGCGCTCGCGCGGCCCCAGCCTTCGGGAGTCGACCCCCAGAACCCGCGCCACGCCCCCGCTGGGCTCAAGGAGGTTCATCAGAATCTTTATGGTCGTGGTTTTCCCTGCACCGTTCGGGCCAATGAAGGCGAATATGCTCCCGGCGGGGATGGACAGGTTCAGGCCGTGGAGCGCGTCGGCGCGCCCGTACCGCCGACTTAAGTCGTTTGTTTCGATGACGTTCATTTTGCGGTGCTTCTCCTTGCATTCTGACTGAGTTTTTCCCAATGGGCAGCGACCGCCTCGAGCACGGCTTCCTGGTCCAGGCCAAGCTTCTTGGCCTCCACGACCAGGCGCTCGACCTCGGCGCCTAACAACTCCGCCTTCTCCTCGCGACCTCCGGCTTCGCGGGCGGCCACGACGCTTCCCACCGCCGGGGTAGTCACGAGGACGCCCTCCGCGACGAGCGCCGCTACAACCTTGTGGGCCGTGTTCGGGTTGATCTTGAGCTCCTGGCTGAGGATGCGCACGGAGGGAAACTTGTCCCCTGGCCTCAACTGGCCCCCGACGACGGCCTTCTTCACCGCGAACAGGATCTGCTCCGTGATGGGAAGCCCGAGCTCGAGTTGGATCGTGAAGGGAAGCACAACTGCACTATATGTACTAGTACAGTTAAAATGGCAACGTGTTTTGTTCCGGATGCGTTCGACGCGCCCTCTCCACAGCGTCGCAATTGGCGAGGACGACGGCCACCGAGCCTCGCGCAAGTCTCAGTCGGCCATTCTTGCACGAATCCTGTCAACATCGGTACCGCTCGGTGCCACTCTTTGCAAACTGAGCCTCGTCTAGAATTCACGGCAATGCACTTGCGGCTGTGACTAAGTGAGTTACAAAAGCGTCTGAAACGCTTTCGATCCCCGCCCCTGGCGCCGTTCTCGACGGCGGGTTAGGCGAGAATTATGGCCTATCCCTGTGTCAGCTGGAATCGGGGGCCCGTTGACGCCTGATGGCACCGGAGCTCGTCGAGACTCTGATCCAGATCCTCCTCAACGGCGAAATTTCCCGCGAAGCGAGGAATAGCGACCCCGCCACACCTTTTCCCGTCCTGGATTTCATGACTTTGGCCGGTCGCCAATCAACTCGAGGGTCACGCCGCCGAAGGGGTCGGTGTCCAGATATACGGCTTGGCCCTTGCCCTTCGGGGTGCTCCATGAGGCGGACTGCGTAGGTGCGGCGCCGCGGGACGTCATCAGCTCGATTGCCTTATCCATGTCGGTCACGACGACGCCCACGTGATGGAAACCCTCGCCGTGGTTCTTTCCGTACTCGAGGTAGACATCCGGGCCGGAAATTTGCTGAATCCATTCGAATGATGCGTCTCCCGTGCGGTTCCAGCCGAGCCACATCTCGAAGTGGCCGGGTTGGCCGCGGTAGACACGGTCAAGGCTGACGTTGTGATCGATGTTGGAAAAGGGCTTGAAGCCGAGGCTGGCGTAGTAGGCATCCACCTTCCTCACGTCATTCACGACCCAGGCGAAATGGTTGATCTTGCTGAATGGATACTCGTTGGTGGTGTTAGCAGACGGCGCGGCAGACGATCGGGCCTGCGGGTCGTCGATCAGCCCGATCTCGGTTCCCCCGCCCTGTTCAGCCGTGTCCAGATAGGCCATCCTCGCCGGGCCGGCGGGGCTCGGCCAGTCCTGATAGACGATAACACCGACGCCCCTTGAGGCGAAGTACTTGACCTGGCCGTCGAATTCCTCCGGCGAACGGACGAGGTAGCTGAGGACGCGGATACCATCACCGTGCTCATTCAGCTGGTCGCGCCAGAACTTTCCCCCGTTCAGGGGTTGAATCCATCTGATCTGCAGCTGACCTATGTTGCCGGTGACCTGCTCCGCACTCGCGGCGTCGGGTTTGCCGCGATATTTCAGGCCGGGGAAGCTGACCACCCCCTCGCGGTGGAGATCCGCAATTCCCAATCGCTGCCAATAGCCAACCACACGGTCGATATCGGCCACGACCCAGGTCACCTGCGCCACATGGTGGTAGATGGCGGGATCCAGCGCTGGTGCCTCCGTTTCGCTGGGAGATGGCGCGACGGGATGCGAGCTGTCCGCAGCCGCTGTGTTTTGCTGGTCCACGCCCGTGCCGGGGCCTCCGGCATACGAGAATGGGCTGAGAGCCGTCATCAGCCCGGAAACCAGTTTGGCGGCGGTCGCTCGGTTCATCGATGGATCCTAAATCATCTCGAGTCTGGAAGGGAACCCCGCGCGCGTCAAAATATTGTCGCGCCAGGCGGCAGCGGGGACCTCCGGTCCAAGAAGGCTCAGCAGCGGCGGCGCCGTCCGGAGTGTTGACCAGAATCTAACGCCTTACGGCACCTCGTAGACCTCGACGAGCGCGACGCCCGTGTCGCCGCTGGCGCCGGAAACCTGCGCCGTGTAGGCGCCCGGGGGCAACGTCGCGAGAATCGCCGAGTCGTTGCTTGTGGGGTCGCTCCATGCGAAAGCGCCGACTGAGCTGGCGGCGTTTGCAATCTCGGCGTCTCCGCCCCAGGCCGAATTCTTACCGATCACCGTCGAGCCCGACAGGAGCTGGAGCTCGGGATCGGAGAGCGCGCCCGCGACGCCGAATGGCGCCAGGGCTGGTCCCGACGCTCGTATGAGGACCGTCCTGGAGGTCGAGCCGCCGACAACGAAACCGGCAATCAGGATATCGCCTCCCGTGCCGACCTGGACGCGCGCCGATATGTTGACGAGCCTCGGGGTCTTCGCGGTGTACGTGCCCGCCGGCGTGAGATCGTAGACCTCAGCGAGGGCGACGCCGGTGTCGCCGCTTTGCCCAGCGATCTGGGCGGTGTAGGGACCCTCGGCCAAGGTGGCCAGGAGCGCCGAGTCGTGGCTCGACGCGACGGTCCAGGGAAATGCGCCTATCGAGGAGGCCGCATCCGCAATCGCCGTGCTTCCGCCCCAGCCGTTGTCCGTGCCCTGCACGCTTGTACCTGAATAGAGCTGCAGCTGCGGGTCGGGCAGCGTTCCCGTCACCCCGAAGGGTACAAGGGCCGGCCCGGAGGCGCGGATCAGCAGTGATTCCGAGCCCGACGTTCCCGCCCCTCCGACGGCGAACCCGGCGATCAGGATGTTTCCTCCGGTCCCGACCTGCGCCCGGCAGGATATGTTGACCAGCCGGCCGATGTTCTCGGTCTGGATCACGGCAAGCGTCGCCGTGCCGCTCTGCACCGAGCCCGAGGAATTGGTCACCGTGCAATAGAAGCTGCCCGCGTTCGCCGCTGTTGCGCCGCTGATCACAAGCGTTGCGCCTGTGACATTCGACACGCCGGCGCCATTGGAAAGTGGATTTCCGTTGAAGTACCACTGATAGGTCGGGGCGGGCGTTCCGGTCGCGGCCACGCCGAAGACCACGGTGGACCCGCTCGAGATCGTCTGCGAGGATGGCTGCAGGGTGATTGCCGGGGCGATGGTGGTGGCCACCGAGCCCTTGCTGATAATGTAGCCAAGTCTGGAGGAGACATAGACGTTGCCGCTGCCGTCCACCGCCATGCCCACGGGAACGTCGAACAGCGCCTGGGCGCCCGTTCCCTCCTGATTGGCAAATTGGTTTGGGGCTCCCGCAATGGTGGTCACCACGCCTCCCGTCGTGATCTTGCGTATCGTGTTGTTCGCGGAGTCCACGACGAAGAGGGTGCCGGTCCCGTCGACCGCCAGGCCGCGGGGACTCCCGAATTGAGCAGCTGCGCCGGTCCCGTCGGAATAGCCCGATACTCCGGGCGTGCCCGCAATGGTGGTCACGACGCCACCCGAGGCGATTTTCCGTATCGTCCCGTTGCCGGAGTCCGACACGTACAGGTTGCCGCTCGCGTCAATGGCGATGCCAACGGGCTGGTTGAAAGACGCGGAGCCGCCGGTTCCATCGGAGCTGCCGCTGGATATGGAGCCCGCCACGGTGGTCACCACCCCTGCCTGGGTGACTTCCCGGATCATGTTGTTGCCCGTGTCCACGACGTATATGTTTCCGCTGCCGTCCACCGCCATGCCGTATGGCTGATTGAAAAGCGCGGCCGTGCCCGTCCCGTTAGCGGAGCCGCCCGTGCCCGCCGTCCCCGCCAGCGTCGTGACGACCCCGGCGGACGTGATCTTCCGGATCGTGTTGTTGCCGGAATCAGAGACATAGATGTCGCCGCCGCTGCCGACGGCCACGCCGGCGGGTCCGTTGAAGCGTGCGGCCGATCCCGTCGCATCGGTCGTTCCTTCCATGCCGGGCGAGCCTGCAACGGTGGTCACCACGCCTGCCGAGGTGACCTTCCGGATTTCCTGGTTGTTCCTGTCCGCGACGTACAGATTGCCGCTCGAATCCAAGGCCAGCCCGTCGGGCCCATAGAACAGCGCGGCTGCCCCCGTTCCATCAGTGCTGCCTGCGCTGGCCGCCGTTCCTGCAAAGAGGGTGAAGGTATAGGGCGTGGCATAGTCGACCTGGGCCACGAGGGGCGTGCTCAGCCCCGACAACAGCGAAAGCCAAAGCAGGGCTTTTTCAATCGTCGGCGCTGCGGGGGAACGGCGGAGCATGTGCATATTTTTGTTCTTGGAACCTTTGAAGGCAAATCCCGACGTTGATTGCCAGCGCGATTTGCGGGTCATCCCATGGGTTTCCTCCGGACTGACGGCTCTTCCAAGGCGGACCTGCTGGCTCCAAGGAAAGGACGGGTGAAACAGGGAAAGGGAACAGGGGATTCCGGCTAGACATTCGAGCGCCTCGAATGTGCCATCGTGAAAGAAACTTGAAGTGCGGGACCACCCATGCCCATTGTTACTTCTTGCGGACAAAGGCCTAAGGAAATTGTCGAGACGCGGGCAAATGGTAAGGGGCGACGCGTGAAGCGGACGGATCCAACCCTCGACGCAGAATTTTCGGCAAAAACGCCTTGTCGCAGATGAACGGCGATTCGCGCGGGAGGCCGTGAGCTGGCACCGCCTCCCGAACAACGCGCCTCCGCCGAGAGTCGGGAATTCGAGTTCCCTGCCGTGCGCGGGTGGGCTACCGAAGTACCCGGGCCGTCTTCGATCCCGCTTTCAAGAACGCTTCCAGGGACGGGCTACGCACCGGATGCGCGACGGTTGTCGCGATATTCCGGTTGAAGGCCGCTGCACCCGGCCGGCGATGGCAGCCGCGACCGGGTGCAGCGGGCGCCGCACGCCATTATTTGGCGGCGACGATGATTTGATGGGAGGTCACTTCGCGGTTCGTGGCCAGGGCCACAGCCACCGCAGGGGAGACCAGCCTCAGGGCGCGCACGCGATCGCCGTCGAACGACACGACCAGGGTTCCATGGGCGCTGCTGTTGTCCACGAAGAATTCCTTGTAGATCATCCAGCTGCCATCCGAGAGGATGCGGCTGGGATGGCCGATTTCCAGGGCGACGGCCGACCTGGTGGAACCGACCTGGATGTCGGATCCGACCCTGCTTACCGAAATCGAGCCATTCAATTCCTGGATCTGTAAGGCGCGGTCCTGGGTGGGAGCCGCGGCTTCACCGGCAACTCCGGGAAGGGACACGGCGGCGAGCGCCGCGGCGAGGGCGGCGGTGCGTACTAGGCTTATGGTGATCATGTTCATGGCAATGTGTCTGGGACGTTTGATTTTTATGTTTCCTGCTGTTCTCGGCCTCATTGGGAGGCATTGAAGCTGTCGGTTGAGTTTGCAGGACCCGGATGGATCCTGCGGTCACGGAGGTGATTTAATGAGGGTGAAACCTGGTGGGAGTGGTTGGACTCAACCTCCAATGCGAAATTTGGGCCGACAAAGGATCATTTGGATCGGCACTGCGGCGCTGTATCGGGTGCGTGAGTTATCGCGGCGGCGGTCCTGGGCCGGGCCAACGCCCCCATCGGGCGCGGCGGTGGCCGCGGCGGCGCGCGCAATCCCGTGAGCGACTTCCGCCGCCTTGGCTCGGGTTCCCGGGGCGTCAGTTCCTAGGGGAGCCAACCACCGGTCGCCTGGACGGGCACCAGGTCGCCGCGCACGGTGACCCAGGCGGCAAGGGCTCGCCGGGCCATGTCCGTCGCGATCGGGCGGGGCAGGGGAACGTCCGCCCGCGCTGCAGCACCGCCTGGGTCCCGGGCAAGGTTCCGGTCCGCAATCCCGAGGACGACGAACTCGTGGCTCAGTGTCGCGCCGCTGTTCTCCCCGGCCGTGACCCGCGACGAGAGTCCGCCGCCGAGGACGGCCACGTGGACTTCGTAGCCTCCGGGCGCCGCCTTGGCCGCGGGCCCGGGCTTGAATTCTGCGCGGCACACCCCGTTGTCCCCGACCTCGACGGAAAGCACGCCTGCCGGCGCTCCCTGCTGGCCCGGCACGCCCCAGACGGGCTTCCATGCCTCGCCGTTTCGCACAAAGCAGGGGGTATAGACGTTGGCGCTGCCCCACGCCGATGCGTAGGCGTATTCGCGGGCTGTGAACTCGCGCGTCGAAAGGCGGTCCCTCCATCCGAGGCTGTCCCAGTAGTTCACGTGGAATTCGACGGGAACAAATTCCTTCCAGAGTCCCGGATCGCCGCGCAGGGCCCCGAGCCAGCGATCCGCCGGGGGACAGCTGCTGCAGCCCTCGCTCGTGAAAAGCTCAATGAGGGCGACCCGGGAAGGTCCGCTCGAAAAATGCAGGGGCTCCGCCGCGAGGGAGGCCGATGTGAACAGGAGCGCAATCGCGATTGGGGTCCTCATCAGGGGCTTGAGGGCGCCGCGGGCGGAATATTCCGCGGAGACCCGAGGCGAAATGGAGAAGGCGCTCAAGACAGTTGACCAAATACCTCCGGAACTGGCAAAATTTGACGTGTTCAATTAGGATAACTGATTGCCTTGCAACCCCCAATCCCGCGTGCCGCACCCCCAATGAAATCCCTGGCACTTGCCTCAATTCTTGCCGTGGTATTCGGATCGGCCGCGCACGCCCAGGTGAACGTGGCCATCAACACGGCAAAGCCCGTCCGCGTCGTCGACGACCGGATGTTCGGCACGAACACGCCGTTCTGGGACAGCACCTTTCCCAGTGCGAAATCCCTCGACGCCCTGACGCAGACGAGCCCCCGCTTCATGCGGTTCGGCGGGGGCTCGGCCACCGACGAATACGACTGGGAGACGAACAAGGACATTGTGAGCGGCGACTCCTGGGCCTTCAACATCGACGGATTTGCGGTTCAGGCCAAGGCGATAGGCGCGCAGGCCGTCATCACGACCAACTACGGCTCGGGGACGCCGCAGGAGGCGGCGAACTATGTGGCCTACGCGAACACGATGCACGGATACGGCTTCAAGTACTGGGAAATCGGCAACGAATGCTATGGCACGTGGGAGTACGACACGACCGCCAATCCCCACGACCCCTACACCTACGCGACGCTGGCTGCGCAGTACATGAAGGCCATGAGGGCCGTCGACCCGACGATCAAGATTGGCGTGGTCGCCTCGCCGGGAGAGGACGCGTACTCGAATGGCTATTCTGCCCATCCCGCGACGAACCCCCGCACGAACGTGGCCCACAACGGATGGGTCCCCGTTATGCTGACGACGCTGAAAAGCCTGGGCGTCATGCCCGACTTTCTGATCCACCACCGCTACGAGCAGAACCC